>Ga0302314_10000192_pt1 | contig 107651 bp, 97 predicted proteins | sample III_Palsa_N2_3_FD_200533 | JGI IMG/M metagenome (GOLD analysis project Ga0302314, IMG submission 200533) | Peat permafrost microbial communities from Stordalen Mire near Abisko, Sweden - III_Palsa_N2_3 | ecosystem: Environmental > Terrestrial > Soil > Palsa > Peat permafrost | place: Sweden... | reverse complement strand
ACAAGCGCTTCTTCGCCGACGTCGTGCTCGACGACGGCCGGGCGCTGACGGCCCATTGCCCCAATCCAGGGGCGATGCTGGGGCTGAATACGCCCGGTCTGGGCGTGTGGTTGTCGGACTCGGAAAACCCCAAACGCAAGCTGCGTTGGACCCTGGAGCTCGTGGAGGTTGATGGGGGTCTGGTGGGGATCAACACCCTGCTCCCCAATCGCCTGGTGGCCGAGGCCCTGGCGGCGGACGCCATCCGGGAGCTGAGCGGCTACGGCCTTCATCGCCGCGAGGTGCGGATGGGTGAGGCCAGCCGCGTCGACTTCGTGCTCGAGGGCCAGGGCCGGCCGCGCTGCTGGCTGGAGGTCAAGAACGTGCACCTGCGGCGAACGGGCGACCTGGCCGAATTCCCCGATTGCGTCGCCGCACGCTCGGCCAGGCACCTGCGCGAGCTCACCGCGCGTGTCGCCGAGGGCGATCGGGCCGTGCAGCTGTTCATCGTCCAGCGCACCGATTGCCAGGCCTTCGCCGCCTGCGCCGACCTCGATCCTGTCTACGCCAGCGGCCTCACGGCGGCGGCTGAGGCGGGCGTGGAGGTGTTGGTCTACGCCTGCGACATCGCCGTGGGCGAGATCGCCGTCAGCCGGCGCATTCCCTGGCGGCGCAACTGACAATGGCCGACGACTACTTCGAGCTTCTGGGACTGAGGCGCAGCGCCAACGTCGAGGAGATTCGCGCCGCCTACCGCAGGGCGGCCAAGAAGGCTCATCCAGACCTCGGCGGCTCGGCCGAGGCCTTCATGCGTATCCAGCGCGCCGCCGAAATCCTGCTGGCCGAGGCGGAGAAGCGCGGCGCCGGCGGCGAGACCGCCTACCGGGCCGGCGACCGCACCAGCGCCGGGGGCGACTGGACCGAGGTGATCGACGCCCTGCGCGCCAAATGGGGCCTGGCCTTCGATCCGACCATCGTCTTCCCGCCGCAGCGGATCGGACTTTCGCCCTTCGCCACGGCCACGGCGCTCAACGCGCCGGCCTATCAGTGGCTGGTGCGCATGCTGGGGCCGCGCGGCGAGGGTTGGGATTTTCACGTCGCCGATGGTGTCGTCCGCGTCTTCTTCCGGCGGCCGGACGACGCGCGCCTGTTCAAGCTGCGCTTCCCGTGAATGCCACATGGGCGCACGGGCATTGAACTTTTGTGCTAGGGTGGCGACATAGCTCTCGCCGCATCTGGAGCCGATTTTCGCCGCCATGTCCCTCGCCGAAGACCTCCTCGCCGTCCGCACTGACCGGATCAAGATTCACGGCCCCGAAGGCTTCGCGGGCATGCGCAAGGCCGGCCGCCTCGCCGCCGAGTGCCTGGACATGCTCACGCCCTACGTCCAGCCGGGCGTGACCACAGCCGAACTCGACCGCCTGGCGCGCGAGTTCGCGCTCGACAACGGCGCCCTGCCGGCCTGCATCTTCTATCGCGGCTATTCGCACACGGTGTGCATCTCGCCCAACCACGTGGTCTGCCACGGCATCCCCGGCGAGCGGCCCCTGCGCGAGGGCGATATCGCCAACATCGACGTGACCCTGATCGTCGACGGCTGGCACGGCGATCATTCGCGCATGTATCTGCTGGGCGAAGTCGCCCCACGCGCGCGCCGGCTGGTCGAGGTGACCTATGATGCGCTCGAGCGCGGCGTCGCCGCTGTGAAGCCGGGCGCCACGCTGGGCGACATCGGCTATGCGATCCAATCCTACGTCGAAGCCCAGCGCTGCAGCGTCGTGCGCGACTTCTGCGGCCACGGCTTGGGCAAGGTGTTCCACGATGCGCCGAATATTTTGCACTTCGGCCGGCCCAGGTCGGGCGAGGTGCTGCAGGCGGGCATGTTCTTCACCATCGAGCCAATGGTGAACCTCGGCCGCTATGGCGTGAAGATCCTGGCTGACGGCTGGACGGCTGTGACCCGCGACAAATCGCTCTCCGCCCAGTGCGAGCACTCGATCGGGGTCACCGAGAACGGCTGCGAGATCTTTACCGCTTCGCCCAAAGGCCTGTTCCGACCAGCCTGAAGCAAATCGCGATCACTCTGCCTCCTCCCCCTTGATGGGCGAGGTGTCTTGCGAAGCAAGACGGAGGGGGTGGTGCGGCCACCCCACCCGTCCCGCGCTGACGCGCGGTCCACCCCCCCCATCAAGAGGAGGGGGTTTTAGCGGCCTCCAGTTGTGCGGGGATGATCGGAGCGCAAGCGCGGCTCCTAGCCCGGGTAGTCCAGCTTCGGATACCAGTCGGCGCCCCGGCCCTCCGGGGTCATGTCGAGGACGTTCCACAACGGGGCCTGATCAGGCGCGCCGCGCGGATCCTGGCCGGGATCGGCCGAGGCGCCGAACATCTCGCCGGACCAGAAATGGCGGATGGTCCCATCGCGGCGGGTGAACACCGTGAACGCCGGATCCTCCGATCCGTCTGGCTGCAGGCAGTGGAAGTCGCGCGAATAGGCGTCGGTCAGATCGGTGAAGAGGCGCAGGTTCTTCCAGCCGCGCTCGGCCTTCCAGGCCTTGAGCTTGTCGATCGGCGAGCGGGCGACGACCGCCAGCGCCACCCGCTGCTGGATGTCGGCGCCGTTCGCCTCCCAGCCGTTCAGCAGATTGGTGCACATCGGACACGGCCGTTCGCGATGGGGGCCGAACATGTAGCTGTAGACGACGAGGGTCTGCTTATCGCCGAACAGACCGGCGAGATCCGTCGGCCCGCCCTCACCCATGAACCGGTAGTCGGCTGTCACTTCGCCGCCGGGCGGCAGCGTCCGTCGCTGAGCCGCCACGCGTTCGATATGGCGCCGCAGCTCGATTTCCTCGGCCAGAAGCGCGTTTCGCGCCGCACGATATTCGCCGCTCTCGTTTGGAAATCGGTTCGGGTTATCGCGCGCCAGTTGCGCGGCCGGGGTGAGGGTCTGGATGTCCACAAGCGCCTCCAGTTAGGTTGATATAAACATATTAGCAGGCGAGCGCGGAGGCGCCAGACGCATCCTTGCAAATTCCGTTGAAGTTAGGCGGCGAGGTCGCGCGCGCCCTGCACGACGTCGACGAGGCCCCAGGCCTTGGCCTCCTCGGCGCTCATAAAGGTGTCGCGATCGAGCCCGGCCTCGACCTCAGCCAGCGTCCGCCCGCAGTGAAGCGCATAGAGGTGATTGATCCGGTCCTGGGTCTCGCGCGCGTCCTTGGCGTGGCGCTCGATGTCCGAAATCTTGCCCTGGAAGCCGCCGGATCCCTGGTGGACCATGATCCGGGCATTGGGCAGCGCGACCCGACGGCCTGGCTCCCCCGCCATCAACAGGAACGAGCCCATGGAGGCGGCGAAGCCCATGCAGGTCGTGGCCACCGGGCTCTTGATGTACTGCATGGTGTCATAGATGGCGAAGCCGGCGGTCACTACGCCCCCCGGCGAGTTGACGTACATGTCGATCGGCTTGTTGGGGTTCTCCGATTCCAGGAACAGAAGCTGGGCGCATACGAGCGCGGCCATCCCATCCTCGATCGGGCCGTTCACGAAGACGATCCGTTCACGGAGCAGGCGCGAGAAGATGTCGAAGGCCCTCTCGCCGCGACCCGACTCCTCGACCACCATCGGCACCAGGCTCACGCCGCCATCCTCCAGCCGCGCTGCGCCGCCACCGGCCGGGCCACCGGGAGCGTGACGACGTCCGCCAGACCTCGACTGTGGACGATGGTGAGGTGAGCCCCGCCGCCCTCCTTGGGCCGAAGATCGAAGGTGACGACGCTCGGCGGCTCGTTGCGGGTCCAGCGCAAGACGAGGCGTTCGGCGGGACGGGATTCCACCACTTCGCCGCCTTCGCCGAGCCACGCCTCGCGCAGTTCCGGCTCGGCCAGCGCCCGCCACACCATCTCGGGCGGCGCGTCGAGCTCGGCGTCGAAAACAAGATTGTCAGCCGTCATGGGTCCATCCTCTCCAGGAGTTCCTTCAGCCGTGCGATGCGTTCGGGCCAGAACGCGCTGGTGCGGGCCACCCAGTCGACCAGAGGGGCCAGGCCCTCGGGCTGGACCCGGTAGTAGGTCCGACGCCCGTCGCGGCGTTCGCGCACTAGGCCCGCCGATTTCAGCGCCGCCAGATGCTGCGAGATGGCGGGCTGGGAGACGTGCAGGCCGGCGGTAAGACTGGCCACGTTGGTCTCGCCGGCCGCCAGACGCTCGTAGACGGCGCGCCGCGTTGGATCGCCCAAGGCCCGAAAGACGGGATCAGATTCGATCATGCCGGAATAATAAGCCTGCGCTTATATAATTGGCAAGCGGCTGAAGAATCCGCTGGCGTCGCTCGGCAGATGTTCTTAGTTTGTTCGAGGTTGAATGGAGGGGGATTGTATACTTTGCAAACTCGCCTCCCAGACTTCCTCAGGTGAGTCGCCCGCGCCACAGGTCTCGCGAGAAGAGCGCGCCAGTTCGCCGCAGTTCGCCAATTTAAACACTCGGTTCATCTAATGGGCGCGTCAGTCGCGCCCGGATTCTGCCTGAAGTCCGGGGGTTGGGATGAATAAGCTCTATTTCGGCGACAATCTGGAGGTCCTAAGGGACCACATTCGAGCTGAAACGGTTGATCTAATTTACCTCGACCCACCCTTTAATTCGAACGCTGGCTATAACGTGCTCTTCAAGCATTCTAGCGTGAAGGGCGTGGGCGCGCAGGCCGAGGCTTTTCGAGACACATGGGAATGGGGAGACGCGGCGGAGCGCGCCTATGACGCGGTGCGCGAGCAGGGAGGTGACACCGCTATCATTCTCTCTGGTTTTCGGCGCTGGATGGGCGAGAACGCCATGATGGCTTACCTCGCCATGATGAGTGTGCGCCTGCTCGAAATGCACGCCGCCCTGAAGCCGACCGGCTCGATCTATTTACACTGTGATTCAACGGCAAGCCACTATCTTAAGATAATTCTTGATTCTATATTTGGACACCGCCAATTTCTTAATGAGATAATTTGGAAGCGCACGGGCGCGCATAGTGACGCAAAGCGTTATGGTCGCATAACAGATACGATTTTATTTTATTCCAAGACATCAACCTATACGTTTAATCAACAATACACGGAATATGACCCGGCCTATATCGCGGAGCGATATAGATACGTGGACGACATTACCAATCGCCTCTTTTGGCCAAACACCATGACCGCCGCTGGTCCTGGCCCCAAGCGGGTCTTTCGCGGACAAGAGATGCCGCCCCCTCCAAACACACACTGGCGATATTCTCAGTCTGAGATAGGTAGAATGGAGAATGAGGGGCGTATCTATTACTCAAGTTCTGGCATGCCATATGTAAAGTCGTTTCTCGATGAACGAAAAGGCAAAGCTGTACAGAATCTGTGGACTGACATCGTAATGAGCAAAACGGGGGCTGAAAGGCTTGGATACCCGACCCAGAAACCAACCGCATTACTTAATAGGATTATAGCGTCTTCCTCTAACCCTGGAGACGTTGTGCTAGACCCATTTTGCGGGTGTGGCACGACAATTGACTCCGCTGAAGCATTGAATCGCGAATGGATCGGGATCGATGTGACTCACTACGCGGTCACGCTGATTGAGCGCCGCCTCGCGGCGTTTCATCCCGCCGCTCAATATGCGGTTACGGGGCGCCCTACAGACTTAGCTGGCGCCATCGATCTCGCGAACAGGGACAAACACCAATTCGAATGGTGGGCGGCATGGCGGCTTGGTGCACAGAGATACAAGGAAGCAAAGAAAGGGTCAGACCGCGGGATCGACGGGCGCGTCGTCTTCAAGAACGGACCTTATGGTGAGGGGCTGCTGGTCATCTCAGTCAAGGGCGGAGAAAACGTCGGCGTCGGCATGGTCCGTGATCTACGGGGCGTCATAGAGCGGGAGGACGCCGAGATGGGCGTCCTTATCACGCTTGCCGAGACGACTAGGCCAATGATCTCCGAAGCAGCGGCTGCCGGCTTCGTGAAGAAGTCGGCGCATGGTGTGCTTCCCCGCATTCAGCTCGTCACCGTGGAAGACATGCTTTCGGGTAGGTTGCCTCGCCTTCCCTATGTTCCCGGAGAAGCGCCGGCCAGCCATAGGCCGCCCAAGGCGAAGGGACGGCGGACCGAAACCGATCGCCGCCAGTTAGAAATCCTCTTTCCGGTGGATGGCGGGAAACGCGAGCAACAAGCGGAGTTTTTGGATCCTCGCTTCGTCAATTTCGGCTAGGACGGCCGTTCCTTGGGCGCCTGCTGGCGCCGAGGCGCGGTCGCCATGCGCTTGACCCTTTCTGCGAACGCGGCGTCATCATCATCGCATTCGAGCTTGCGCGCCATATCGCGGAATTTATCGACCTGAGTCGGAACGGGACTATTCTTCCGATTCGTCATGCACTTTCCTCACCTTACCGGCCTCTTCCAAGAGGCTCGGATAGACGACTGCATCGTCTGTCACATTGACCAGGCAATCGCCCAAAAGCTGGGCGCGCGCCGGGGCAAGGTGCTGATCTCGCATGATACCATGCGGAAGCAGGCCCGGAAGCATCCGGACCTTACGCTCGATCACTATCGCGCCCTCCCGATGGCGCTTGAGCGCGGCGAATATCGCTGGGACCCGCCGAAGTCCGCCATCGTGATCTTTGTGGACGAGCACTGCTTCAACACGACCTTCCGCGCCTGCGTTAAGGCGACACGCGACGGCCGTCTCTATGTGGTCTCGTTCAATCGGATGCGCGACCGGCACGCGGCTAAGGAACGACGCAGGGAACACGCCGTGATCCGCGCCCACTTGTGACAACGGGGGCCGAAGCCCCCGTTGTGTGAGGCGGGGCCTGTCCACTAACCCCGCAAAACGCTCCCGCGCCAAACCGTCAACGTTAACCAGCCTGGGCGGTGCTACGGCCGACAGATTTTCACCGTGTCACTCACAATCCTGAAAATAGGACGATTCGACGACGAATCCTAGGGCGCGGACTCGATTCCCGCCATCTGTCAAGGCGGTTCCCCCCGTTTTGGCGGGTTTGTCCACAGCGGTAACTCTAGCTGCTGACTGTCATTCGATTCTGGTTTCGGACGCCAGTGTCGCTTACGCCCGAGCGGCGGCTTCCGGCCCCCAGCGGTCAGTCCTTCGGTAGGTAAGCCGCTTGCCCACGACACCCTTGAGGGCGTGTGTCACGCGGGCCTGATCGTCCACGCCCAGGGCGACGCGATAGCTGTATCGGAAATCAAATTCCGCCAGATAGCGATGCAAATGCTTCTTGCTGCAATGCTGGTAAGTCCCCTTCATCCCACGCTTGAAGATGCTGAAGAACCCTTCAATCGTGTTTGTATGAACGGTCACATCGTTCTTGCGAACATATTCCTCGCGGCTGTGGTTTACCGTTTCATGTTCGCGGTAATACTTACCCATGGTCTTATACAGAGAGCTTTCGTCGGTGCGCAGGCGCGTCTCGCGGCTCAGATTGGCCTCGACAATCGGAATGACGGTGTTGGTGTCCATGCGATCGACCACGAAGGAACGCGCACGGCCGGACTCGCGCTCGACCAGCGAGAGCACCTTCATCATGTGAGCGCCGCCCCGGATGGTCTTGCCCTCGGGAACGCCAGAGTCGGGGTCACGGCCGAAGTAGGTTTCGTCCACCTCCACGGTGGCGCCGCCCATGCCGAACGGAGCCAACTCGCCCTCGCGCATCGACTCGCGGATGCGGTGAGCCAGAAACCACGCGCTCTTGTAGGTGATCTCAAGCGTGCGGTGGAGCTGGTGAGCCGAAATGCCTTTCTTGCTCGACGCCATTAGGTGCATGGCCTGGAGCCAGATGCGCAGGGGGAGCTTCGACTCCTCGAAGATCGTCCCCATGCGGACGGTGAACTGCTTCTTGCAGTCGCCGCAGCGCTTCAGGCCATAGCGAACGCGCTTCTCCGGGTTCGGCTTTACCGTCGTGATGTGGTCCATGCAGCCACAGTGAAAGCACACCGGACCCTTCGGCCAGAGCAGGTCTTCAACCCACGCGAAGGCGGCTTCTTCGTTGTGAAAGCGGGGAGCGGAGAGAATGGACATCGGCTTGAATCCTTTGATGGATTCAACCTATCACCCCCTCAGGAATTTGCAAGGTATATAATCCCCGAATGGAGCGCCGGGATGCTGCGCGAACAGGGTGGGTTCGACTTCCGGCGCGAGGCGGCGACGACGCTTCCAACCGGAAGCGAGGGGCATCGCGGCCGCTTGCGCCAACGCGCCGCCGCGGCCATTGCCGCCCTCCCCGACTACGAGCTGCTAGAGCTCATCCTGGCCCGCAGCCTGCCGCGCGGCGACGTCAAGCCGATCGCCAAGGCCCTCCTTGCCCGCTTCGGGAGCCTGGGTGGCGTCTTCGGCGCCAGCCTCGAGGAGCTGAAACAGGTGCGGGGCGTGGGCCCGGCCGCCGGCCTCGACCTCAAACTGGTGCAGGAGGCGACTGCCCGCATAGGCCGCGCTGAGGTCAAGAAACGACCCATGATCTCCTCGTGGACCGCGCTCTTGGCCTATGTGAAGACGGCCATGGCTCATGAGGCCCGCGAACAGGTGCGCGTGCTCTTCCTCGACAAGAAGAATTGTTTGATCGCCGACGAGGTGATGAACCAGGGCACGGTTGACCATGCCCCGGTCTATCCGCGCGAGGTGGTCCGCCGGGCGCTGGAGCTGTCGGCCAGCGCCGTGATCCTGGTTCACAACCACCCTTCCGGCGATCCGGCCCCCTCCGGCGCTGACATCGACATGACCAAGCAAGTGGTCGAGGCCGCCCGCGCCCTGCGCATCGCTGTGCACGACCACCTGGTGGTAGGCCGCGATGGTGTTGCGAGTCTGAAATCTCTGGGATTGATGTAGCTGGAATTACAAGGTGACGCCTGTTTCAGGGTTGTAACCTGGTGCGTCGCCGCGCCACATGGGCGGCCGCGAGGCGGCCTGCTACTCGCACCCTTGGATCGTGTCCGCCGCATCTTCGGCGGACCAAGGTACGCCGCCTGATCCTTAAAACTCGCCAATCCTGGCCCGCCGCCGGACATCGCGCCGGCGGCGGTCATTTTCAGGCGACCTCGGCCAGCGCCCCGCGCTCCCACTCCAGGAATTCCGGGGTCGCCAGGAGCCGGCCCGCGTAAGCGCCGGCGGCGCCGGTGTCACCGAAATCGGACAACAGCAGGCCGTAGGTACGGAAGCGAGTCGCCACCGGGGTGAAGAAGGCGTCGGCGATCGACCAGGGTCCGATCAGGAACGGGCCGTCGAAGCGCGCCAGCAACTCACTCCAGAGCTGAACGATGCGGCGGATGTTCACGGCCGTGGCTTCTGAAACGTCGACCTTCGCCCGGGTGGCGATCTCCATCGGGCACTCGCCGCGCAGGGAGGGGAAGCCCGAATGCATCTCAGCCGCGGCGCAGCGCCCCAGCGCTCGCGCGACCGGATCGGCCGGCCACAGGTTGGCGGTCGGGAACCTGTCGGCGAGATATTCGCAGATCGCGAGCGTATCCCAGATCGTCTCGGCCCCGTCGCGTAGCACCGGCACCAGGCCACTTGGCGAGCCGGCGGCGATGATCTCCGGGTAGGTCGAGGGGCTGCGCAGCTTGATCATGGTTTCGCTGAACGGCGCGCCGGTGCGCTTCAGCGCCAGCCACGGCCGCATGGACCAACTGGAGATGTTCTTGTCGCCGATCAGGATTTCCATGTGTCCATCTCCGTTGCCGCCCGGCCGATAACGCAAAGGCCCATGGCGCGGCCAGAGGCCTCGCGTCTACAAAGGCGGAACAAGAAGCGGGGGAGCGCACATGGCGGCCATCGAAGCGGGCCGGGGAGCGGCGACGACCGGATTTTCGGAGGCCTACAGGCGTGGCGTGGTGGCCTTCCTGCTGGCCGCCTACACCTTCAATTTCATCGATCGGACCATCGTCTCGACTATCGGCCAGGCGATCAAGGTCGACCTGAAGCTGAGCGATACACAACTCGGCCTCCTGGGCGGGCCGGCCTTCGCCCTGCTCTACACCCTGATGGGGGTGCCGATCGCGCGCCTCGCCGAACGGCGCAACCGCGTGAGCATCATCTCCGCGGCGCTGGTGGTGTGGTCCGGCTTCACGGTCGCCTGCGGCCTGGCCGCCAACTTCGCCATCCTGCTCGCCATGCGTGTGGGCGTGGGCATCGGCGAGGCCGGTTGTTCGCCGCCGTCCCACTCGCTGATCTCGGACTACTTCGAGCCGCGCCGGCGGGCCTCCGCGCTCGGAGTCTACGCCTTCGGCATCCCCTTGGGCTCGATGATCGGGGCGGTGAGCGGCGGCTGGCTGGCCGAGCACGCCGGCTGGCGGGTCGCCTTCATGATCGTCGGTGCGCCGGGCGTGCTTCTGGCCATCGCCGTGAAGCTGTTCGTTCGCGAACCGCCGCGCGGTCACGCCGATACCTCCGCGGTCGCGGTCGAGCGCCCGGCCGGTGAGATCAGCGAACTTTGGACGGTCACCAAGGTGCTGTTCGGCAGTTGGCCGATGATCAACATGATGCTGGGGATCACCCTGGTCTCGCTGGCCGGCTATGGCATCGGGGCGTTCGCCGCGCCCTATCTCGTGCGCGCCTTCGGGCTCAGCTACACCTTAGTCGGGCTGATCCAGGGCCTGCTCTGGGGGGTGGCCGGGGGGGCCGGCACCCTGGCCGGCGGCTTCGTCAGCGATTTCGCCAGCCGCCGCGGCGCGAAGTGGTACGCGCTGACCCCCGCGATCGGCGTCGCCATCGCCACGCCGTTCTTCGCCGCCGGCTACATGGCGCTGGACTGGCATGTGGCCGTGGTGCTGCTCGGGATCCCGCTGGCCTTCGTCTACGTCTACCTCGCGCCGACTTTCAGCGTCGTGCAGAACGTCGTCGAGGCGCGGAGGCGGGCGACGGCGGCGGCCATCATGCTGTTGTTCCTCAACCTCATCGCCCTGGCCGGCGGGCCGCTTCTGGTCGGCTGGATGATCGACCGCTTCGCCGCCTTCGATTTCGCCCATCCGCAGACCCGGTCCCTGGTCGACGCCCTGGCCGCGCTCAGCAGCGGCGGCCAGTTCCCCTGCCCTGGCGGCCTCGCGCCCAAGGGCGCGGGCGCGGCGATGGCCCTGGCCTGCCACTCGGCCGAGGCTTTGGCGACGCGGCAGGGGATTCTGGTGACGGTGAGCTTCTACGGCTGGGGGGCGCTGCACTACCTCCTGGCCAGCTTTGGGCTGGAGCGGCGGCTTTCCCGCGCCGGCCAGGGGGTCTAAAAGCGGGCCATGATCCCGCGCTACACCCGCCCCGAGGCGGCAGCCATATGGTCGCCCCAGACCCGCTACCGCATCATGTTCGAGATCGAGGCCCACGCCGCCGACGCCATGGCCGAGCTGGGCGTGATCCCCAAGGCCGCCGCTGCGGCGATCTGGGAGCGCGGCGGGAACGCCGTCTTCGATCCCGACCGCATCGACGAGATCGAGCGCGAGATCCGCCACGACGTACTCGCCTTCCTGACCCACGTGTCCGAGATCGTCGGGCCGGAGGCGCGCTTCCTGCACCAGGGCATGACCTCATCCGACGTCAACGACACGACGCTCGCCGTGCAGCTCACCCGGGCCACGGACCTCTTGATCGAGGATGTGGACCTGGTGCTGGCGGCGCTCAAACGCCGCGCCTTCGAATACCGCCGAACCCCGACCGTGGGCCGCAGCCACGGCATCCACGCCGAGCCCACCACCTTCGGCCTCAAGCTGGCCGGCTACTATGCCGAGTTCGTGCGCGCCCGCGAGCGGCTGGCGCTGGCCAGGTTCGAGATCGCCACCTGCGCCATCTCAGGGCCGGTGGGCACCTTCGCCAGCGTCGATCCGCGCGTCGAGGCCCACGTCGCTGGGAAGCTCGGGCTCGCCGTCGAGCCGGTCTCGACCCAGGTCATCCCGCGCGACCGGCATGCGGCCTACTTCGCGCACCTGGCGGTGGTCGCCGCTTCAATCGAGCGCCTGGCGGTCGAGATCCGGCACCTTCAGCGTACGGAGGTTCTCGAGGCGGAGGAGCCGTTCGACGCCGGCCAGAAGGGCTCGTCGTCCATGCCGCACAAGCGCAACCCGATCCTGACCGAAAACCTGACCGGCCTCTCGCGCCTGGTCCGCTCGGCGGTCGTCCCGGCGCTGGAGAATGTCGCGCTGTGGCATGAGCGGGACATCAGCCACTCCTCGGTCGAGCGCGGAATCGCCCCCGACACCACCGTGCACCTCGATTTCGCCCTGCGCCGACTGGCGAACCTCATCGAACGTCTGGTGGTCTACCCGGAAAACATGGCCCGCAACCTCGAGCGCCTGGGCGGCCTCGTCCACTCCCAGCGCGTGTTGCTGGCCCTCACCCAGAAGGGCCTGTCGCGCGAGGACGCCTACGCGGCGGTGCAGCGCAACGCTATGAAGGTCTGGCGCGGCGAGGGAGTTTTTCTGGACCTGCTCAAAGCCGATCCGGAGGTGCGCGGCAGGCTCTCGGACGCGGAACTGGCCGGGCTCTTTGACCCGGCCTGGCACTTCGCCCATGTAGACGCGATCTTCGCGCGAGTGTTCGGAGACGAGGCCGCGCGCGCCGCGGCCTGAATCCGATCAGGCCTCGCCGCGGACCTGGTCGCGAGCCAGGGCCATGAACTCATCCATCTTGGCCCCGACCTCCCTGGCGCGCGTGGCCAAGCCGGCTGCGGTCAGATCGCCGCTCACCTTGCGCAGGATGTCCTCGTCTCCGGGATTTTCGAGATGCGATTTGACCACCGCCTGGGCGTAGTCGTCGATCGTCTCCAGACCCATGAGGCGGCCGGCCCACTCGCCTAGCATACGGTTGCGTCGGGAGGCGGCCAGGAACTCCAGCTCCTGATCGCTGGCGAACTTGCGTTCGAAGCCCTTTTCGCGATCGTCGAGACTGCTCATACGCTCATCTTCATCCGCCAGACGGCGCCGCTCAATAGCCTTCGACCGAAAGGCCGGCAATCGTGGCCAAGTGCGCCGTTACGACGCATCGTGAAAATGCGTGAAATCAATCGTCCGTCGGCCCTGCGCATCCGTACCGAAAATGTCGACAAGGTGCTTGCCGAAACGAATCTGATCGGGGGTGTAGGAGGTTCGGGCGTGAATGGTCGAGACGAAGGTCTCGTCCGTGCCCTTCATCACTACCAAAATCTCCGCCTGTTTCTCAAGCAGACTCGCCGCCGTCTCGCCGAAAAGCGGGCTGGATTCGTCGATCGGATGGATCACCTGCCAGGTGAGAAAGAACAGCGGTGTTCGCGCCCGCACCACCGACAGGTCGTGGAAGCGGCGCATAAGCTTGCCTTCGGCCGTGACCTGGTTGCTCACGAGGCTGAGACTGACCTCGGCTTCGACCACGAGATTGCGGCGCTGGTTGGCGGCCCGGAACATCAATGACGGCGTCCCCTCGAACGCGGCCACCACGGCGATGTTGGAGAACATGATTCGCGCCGTGGGCCGCGAGAACCTGGCGAACATCAGGCCGGTAGCGATGGCGAGATTGAACAGGCTGACGAATGCCTCCAGCGTGACCACCACCTCGACGTAGAGGCTCTTGGGCGCCATCGAGCCATAGCCAATGCCGCTCAAGGTCTGGACCGAGAAGAAGAAACAGTCTGCGAAGTTGCCCGGCCGCACGTTGGTGATGCCGTGCGGATCGAGCATGTAAAGCAGGGTGAACAGGGTGTGGATGGCCAGGAACCCCGCCGCCATCAAGCCGAGGAAGCGGTGGAACGGGATGGTCAGCAGCGTGTGGTAGGCGTCGCGCCAGACCTCGCGCGGCAGGCCGACATAGACAGCGCCGATTTCCCCGAACCGCGGATAGCTCGGGGGCGGCGCGCCGGCGGTGACCCCCTGCTCGTCGTCTCCGCTCACGGTCGGCACTAATTTCGCCCCTGCTTCAGCCTCGGCGCGTTTGCGCCACGCCCTGCGATCGGGTAGATTCCACCTTGCCGGTCGATGCAACTCGCCGCCCCATTTCACCCGTTCGCGCGCCGTGAAGCTTTCATGGCGCGCGTATTTCGTGTTCCGGGGTCTCGCCTGGCTGAAGGAAGGCCTATTCCATGACCCGCCGCAAGAAGATCTATGAGGGCAAGGCGAAGATTCTCTACGAGGGGCCCGAACCGGGCACGCTCATCCAATACTTCAAGGACGACGCCACGGCCTTCGACGGCACCAAGAAAGCGGTGCTGGAGGGCAAGGGCGTCATCAACAACCGGATCAGCGAATACATCATGACCCGCCTGAACGCGATCGGCGTTCAGAACCATTTCATCAAGCGCATGAGCCTGCGCGAGCAGCTGATCAAGGAGGTGGAGATCATCCCCCTTGAGGTGGTGTGCCGCAACATCGCCGCCGGTTCGCTATCCAAACGCTTCGGCATTCCAGAGGGTCAGGCCCTGCCGCGCTCGATCATCGAGTTCTATCTGAAGGACGACAAGCTGGGCGATCCGATGGTGGCGGAAGAGCACATCACGGCCTTCAACTACGCCCAGACCCAGGAAATCGACGACATGATGGCCATGACCCTGCGGGTCAACGATTTCCTGTGCGGCACGTTCGGGGCCGTCGGCATCACGCTGGTTGACTTCAAGGTCGAGTTCGGCCGGGTGTGGGAGAATGACTTCTCGCGCGTGCTGCTGGCCGACGAGATCAGCCCCGACAGTTGCCGCCTGTGGGATGCGACCACCAACGAGAAGCTCGACAAGGACCGCTTTCGCCGCGACCTCGGCAACGTCATCGAAAGCTACACCGAAGTGGCCCGGCGGCTGGGAATCATGAAGGAGATGCCGACCGTCATCCAGGGCGGCATCCACTGAGCATGAAGGCTCCATGAAGGCTAAAGTCGAGGTTTTCCTGAAGCCCGGCGTCCTCGACGTCCAGGGCAAGGCGGTGGAGAACGCGCTCCACGGCCTCGGCTGGCCAGGGGCCGGCAATGTGCGCGTCGGTCGGGTGATCACTTTCGACACCAACGCCACCGACCCGGCGACGGCGCGCGGCGAAGTCGAGGCGATGTGCGAACGTCTACTCGCCAATCCGGTCATCGAGAGCTGGCGGATCGAGGTCGAGCCATGAAGGCGGCTGTCGTCGTCTTCCCGGGCTCGAACTGCGACCGCGACTGCAAGACCGCCATCGAGCGCTCCACGGGCGCCGCCGTCGACATGGTCTGGCATGCGGAGACCGAACTGGCGGCCGACCTGGACCTTATCGTCCTACCGGGTGGCTTCGCCTACGGCGATTACCTGCGGGCCGGGGCCATGGCCGCCCTCTCGCCGGTGATGGGCGCGGTGAAGGCCGCCGCGGCGCGGGGCGCGCCCGTGGTTGGCATCTGCAACGGCTTCCAGGTGCTGTGCGAGGCGGGCCTGCTTCCGGGCGCCCTGATGCGCAACGCCGGCCTCAAATACGTCTGCAAGCCGGTGCCGTTGGAGGTGGTCAACGCCAACACCCGCTTCACCGCCGCCTACGGCCAGCAGCGCACGGCGGTGATGACCGTCGGCAATGGCGAAGGGGCCTATTTCGCCGATCCTGAGACACTCGACCGGCTCGAGGGCGAGGGCCGCGTGGTCTTCCGCTATCGCGACAATCCGAACGGCTCGGTCCGCGACATCGCCGGCATCCTGAACGAAGGCGGCAATGTCCTGGGGATCATGCCCCACCCCGACCGCGCCTTCGAGGCGCCTCTCGGCTCGGCGGATGGCGCGCCGCTCTTCCAGAGCGTGCTCGGCCACGCCTAGAGCACGACCCGTTCAGGCGCCGCCTGATCGGTGGATCGGGCTCAAGAGTCGAAAGCTGGAGCGGGTCGCAAAACCGGCTCCCGCCTTTACGGAACCCGCTCTGAGCCCAAAAAAATAGGGCGGCCCGAAGGCCGCCCAAGTGGGGAGAGGGGTTACGATCCGATCAGCGCGACGCGGTCGAGGTCGGGGCGAGAGAGGCGTTGCAGCGCTCCAGGCCCTTGCTGTCCAGCGTGCGGGTTTCGGTCGAATAGGATTGGACGGGGCCGATCTGCTTGGCCAGGTCCTTGCAGCCCGAGACGCCCTGGGCCGTGTCCGGCGCGATCTGGGCGACGCAGGTGACGCCTTCGCATTCCCACACGGCATCGGCGGCGACGAACTTCACCCGGGTGGGTTGCGGCTTGTCGAGCGTCGCGGTGACGGTGACTTCAGCGAGGGCGGAGCCGGCCAGCGAAAGAGCGGCCAGGCAGGTGGCGATGGCGAGTTTCATGATGCGCCTTCCTTTCAGATAAACTTGGAGCAGGCCCGGCCGAACGGTCGGGTGTCAGCGGAACCTAGCTCTGACCTGCGACCCCTCCGGGATGCCCCCGCCGCGGTCACGCACCAGAACTTGACACTGATTAGATACCAGCGTTCAGGTGGAATGCAAGCGAAAATTTGACAACGTTTAGATACCGCCGTTCATATTGCGCCGCACCCAGTCGAATTGTGCATCGCAACGCACATCCGCGCAATGGCGGAATCGGCCCCCAGCCGCTACAAGGCGGCCATGCGAGCACCTGAGAAATCCCTGGCCGAGCTGGCGGCCGAATTCGGTCTCCGGCCTGAGGAATACACACTGATCGTCGCGCGGCTCGGCCGCGAGCCGAATCACCTCGAGCTCGGAGTGTTCTCGGTGATGTGGAGCGAGCATTGCTCGTACAAATCCTCGCGCCTGCACCTCAAGAAATTCCCGACCACAGGCGCGCGGGTGATTCAGGGCCCGGGCGAGAACGCCGGCGTGGTCGACATCGGCGATGGTCAGGCCGCTATCTTCAAGATGGAATCCCACAACCACCCCTCATTCATCGAGCCCTACCAGGGCGCGGCGACCGGGGTAGGCGGCATCATGCGCGACGTCTTCACCATGGGCGCGCGGCCGATCGCTCTGGCCAACGCGCTGCGGTTCGGTGATCCTTCGCACCCGCGAACGCGTCGGTTGGTGTCGGGCGTGGTCGCCGGCATCGGCGGATATGGCAACTGCGTCGGCGTGCCGACGATCACCGGTGAGACCAACTTCCACCCGGGCTACGATGGCAACATCCTGGTCAACGCCATGTGTGTCGGCGTGGCCGACTCCGATAAGATTTTCTATTCGGCCGCGCCGGCCGCCGGCCTCAGCGTCGTCTATTTCGGCTCCAAGACCGGCCGCGACGGCATTCACGGGGCCACCATGGCCTCGGCCGAGTTCGACGATGCTTCGGAGGAAAAGCGACCGACCGTGCAGGTGGGCGATCCCTTCGCCGAAAAACTGCTCATCGAAGCGACGCTGGAGCTGATGCAGAGCGGGGCCGTGGCCGCCATCCAGGACATGGGCGCGGCCGGCCTCACCTCCTCCTCAGTCGAGATGGCCGGCAAGGGCGGCGTCGGCATCGACCTCGACCTCGACCTCGTGCCGCAGCGCGAAGAGGGCATGACGGCCTACGAGATGATGCTGTCGGAGAGTCAGGAGCGGATGCTGGCCATCCTCAAGCCGGGCCGGGACGCCGACGGGCGACGGATCTTCGAAAAATGGGGCCTGGACGCGGCGGTGATCGGCAAGACCACCGAAACCGGGCGCCTGGTCCTGCGCCATGGCGGCGCCGTGGTCTGCGACCTGCCGCTCTCCCCGCTCACCGACGACGCGCCGCTTTATGATCGGCCGTGGACAGCGCCCACGCCAGCCGCGCGGCTCGACCCGGCCGAGGTTCCCACGCCGCTCGACTGGGCGGAGGCGCTCCTCAAGCTGGTCTCGTGCCCCGACATGGCCTCCAAGCGCTGGCTGTGGGAGCAGTACGACCGCCACGTCATGGCCGACACCCTGGAGGATTCCGCCACCGGCGCCGACGCCGCGATCGTGCGCGTGCACGGCACCGGCAAGGCGCTCGCCGTCACCAGCGACTGCACGCCGCGCTATGTCGCGGCTGACCCGCGCCAGGGTGGTCGGCAGGCCGTGGCCGAGGCCTGGCGCAATCTCACGGCCGTTGGCGCCGAGCCCATCGCCATCACCGACAACCTCAATTTCGGCAATCCCGAGCGGCCGGCGATCATGGGCCAGATCGTCGCCGCCATCGAGGGCATGGCCGACGCCTGCCGGGCGCTCGACTTCCCGGTCGTGAGCGGCAACGTCTCGCTCTACAACGAGACCAACGGTGCGGCCATTCCGCCGACCCCGGTGGTGGGCGCCGTTGGCCTGATCGCCGCGGGCGCGCGGCACGCAGACTTCTCTTCCATGCGGGCCGGCGACGATCTGGTCCTGATCGGCGAGACCCGGGGCGAGCTGGGCGCCAGCCTGTTCCTGCGCGAACTGCTGGGGCGCGAGGACGGCGCTCCGCCGCCAGTGGATCTAGCGGCCGAGCGGCGCAACGGCGATTTCGTCCGTAAGCTGATCGCAAGTGGCGCCGCGAACGCTGTGCACGACCTTTCGGATGGCGGGCTGCTTTGTGCGGCGACCGAGATGGCCCTGGCCTCGCACCTTGGCGTCGCGCTGCTTGGCGTGCCCGAAGGGGTCCTGCCCCATGCATTTCTGTTCGGCGAGGACCAAGCCCGCTACCTGATCGCGAGCTCCGAGCCGGAGCCGATCCTCGCCGCCGCGCGCGAGGCGGGCGTGCCAGCGCTCGCCATCGGCAGCGCCGGCGGCGAGGCGGTCGCCGTCGACGGCCTCTTCAGCCTCCCGCTCGCCGAGCTGCGCGCCGCCCACGAAGGTTGGCTGCCCGCCTATATGGGCTAGGCTTTCGCCCTCAGTCCGCCTTGTCGCGAACCCAATGGCCGACGCCAACATGCGGGAGCCAAGCCTCGCTTTGCGCGGCGACGCGCCGCATCACCACTGGATCGTCGATCGTGCACAACGGGCCGAGAGACTTGACGAGCTCGGAACCGGCGATGATCGGCTCGACTTTCACGCCGGCGGCCGGCTGTTCGGTGAAGGTCTTGTTGGCGTCCTTAGGTGGCGGCCCGCATTGCACCGGCCAGAATTCGAAGCGGGTGAAGCGCCCTGCCTCGTCGAGTTTGGTCGGGCGGACGCCGACATAGGCGTAGGCGTCGCCGGTGAGCTTGATGTCACCCGACAGGCTGAGCCTGACTTGGCCCATGATCGGCTGGCCCGCGGCGAGGACCAGGGGTTCGGTCTTCCAGACGGGCGTTTCGCCGTCGTGGTCGAAATAGCTCACTGTTCCCGCGCCCAACATCATGCCGCCACCGCAATTGGGCCACGCGCTGAGCGGTCGCGACTCATCGACCTCGCACTTGTCGCCGCCGATTTCCATGCGCCACAGACCCGGGCGCGGGCCCGGGGCGCCGGCGCTGTCCGCCGCGGCGAACATCGGTTTGTGGGTGATGACCAGGTTGCAGCCAGTCAGAAGAACGAGCGCCGCCAGGCAAGCCAGTCGTCTCACCTCGCCCTCCCCAGGCAGCCGTGCTAGCCATTGGCCCACACTTCTCGCCGCGAGGAAAGCTGAACGCGATGCCGATGCCCGTCGCCGACCTGGAGGCCGAATTGAAGGCCGCGTTCCCCGACGCCGAGATCACCATTGAGGATTTGGCCGGCGACGGCGATCACTACCGCGCACGGATCGTCTCGGCCGCCTTCTCCGGCCTGGCGCGGGTGCGCCAGCACCAGTTGGTCTACGCCGCCCTGAAGGGCAAGGTGGGGGCCGAGCTGCACGCCCTGGCGCTGGAAACCGCGCCGCCGGCTTGACCCTGACGCCCGGCGTCCCTAGCTCTCGGTCACAGACATCGAAGGCTCTCCCATGACCGACGCCGCCACGGACACCGCCCACGACTTCATCGCCAGCACCATCGCTGACCATTCGGTGGCGCTGTTCATGAAGGGCACGCCCGACCAACCGGCCTGCGGCTTTTCCGCCATGACCGTCCAGATCCTCGACCACCTGGGGGTCGAATTCGTAGGCGTGAACGTCCTGCAGAACGACGACCTGCGCCAGGGGGTCAAGGCGTTTTCCGACTGGCCGACCATTCCGCAGCTCTATGTGAAGGGCGAGTTCGTTGGCGGCTGCGACATCGTCCGCGAGATGTTCCAGTCGGGCGAGCTCAAGACCCTCCTCGCCGACAAGGGCCTGATCGAGGCCTGAAAACCAAAGGGCCCGGACCTTTCGGCCCGAGCCCCTGAATTGCTGCGGAAACTCAGCCGGTCTTACGAGGCGTAGAACTCGACCACCAGGTTCGGCTCCATCTTCACCGGATAGGGCACTTCGGCCAGCTCCGGGCTGCGGATGAACTTGGCGGACATCGCCTTGGCGTCGACTTCGATGTAGTCGGGGGTGTCGCGCTCAGCGAGCTGCAACGCTTCCAGCACGAGGGCCATGTTGCGCGACTTCTCGCGCACCTGGACGACGTCGCCGACCTTCACGCGATAGGAGGCGATGTTGACCCGCTTGCCGTTCACCTGGATGTGGCCGTGGTTCACAAACTGCCGGGCGGCGAACACGGTTGGCACGAACTTGGCGCGATAAACCACCGCATCGAGACGTGCTTCCAGAAGCCCGATCAGCTTTTCGGCCGTGTTGCCCCGCAGGCGCGCCGCCTCGGCGTAGGTGCGTGAGAACTGCTTCTCGGTGAGATTGCCGTAGTAGCCCTTCAGCTTCTGCTTGGCGCGCAGCTGCAGGCCGAAATCGGAGACCTTTTGTTTACGACGCTGGCCATGCTGGCCGGGACCGTAAGCCCGTTGGTTGATCGGGCTCTTAGGACGACCCCAGATGTTTTCGCCCATCCGGCGGTCGAGTTTGTACTTTGCGCTCTGGCGCTTGGACATGCAGCTTCGTCTTTCGTCTCGACGCGGTCCGGCCGCTCCCCTTTGGAGCGGCAATTACAACGGCGGCGCACGCATCACCCGTCATGCATCTCACGCCGCGGATGGCTCCGGGCGCGCGAAGGCGGGGCTTATGACCGCCGCGCCCCTCCCTTGTCAAGGAGACGCGCTTTGGCCGCAAGCTTCTCCAGCACCTTGCCGCGGCCCTTGGAGAGCGCCGTGACGACGCCGCGGAAGGTCCGAACCTCCTGTTCGGAGAGGCGCGCGCGGCCGAGCGCGACGCGCAGATTGCGCACCATCGAGGGCCGCTTCTCCGGCGGATGAAAGAAGCCGGCGGCGTCGAGCTCGCCCTCCAACTGCTCGTAGAGACCGAGCAGGGCAGCGCCGTCGGCGGGCGAGGCCGGATCCGTGAAGCGGGCGGGATGGCCAGGCGCGCCGCTCATCCGCCACTCGTAGGCCAGGATGGCTACGGTCTGCGCGAGGTTGAGCGAGTGATGGCGCTCGTCCACCGGCGCCGTCACCACCCCCTGGCAGAGGGCGATATCGTCGGCCTCCAGGCCGGCCCGCTCGCCGCCAAACAACAAGCCCGTCGCCTCGCCGGCCTCCGCCGCCGCCCGCAACGTCGCCGCTCCCTCGCGCGGGTTGCAGACCGGCAGCGCCGCCTCCCGGGGCCGGGCGGTGGTGGCCAGCACCAGACTGAGGTCGGCCACCGCATCCTCGAGGCGCTCGAAGACCCTGACGGAGTCCAATACCCAGTCCGCGCCCGAAGCGCTGGCCCAGGCCCGCCCCTGCGGCCAGCCGTCGCGCGGCGCCACCAGGCGCAGTTCGTCGAGGCCGAAGTTGGCCATGACCCGAGCCGCCGCGCCGATGTTCTCGGCCAGCTGGGCGTTCTTGAGGATCATGCACGGCGGTTTCACGGCCTCGCCCATAGCCCATTTGGCCGCCGCCTGGATATGATCGCCGCGGGCTGGGAATAAGAGAGATTCGTTTGTCGTTCAGAGACCTCGACCGGCGTGGCGCGCTCGCCGGGCTTTCCGCCGCCCTCCTCGCCAGTTGCCGCGCCGCCGCGCCGCCCGCGGCTCGGGGCCCGGCCCGGCTCGACACCGGGAAACTGGCCGCGGGCTTCGCGCCCCTGGCGGCCCGCGCCCGCCCAGGCGCGTTCGGGTTCGGCGTCTCGCTCATGGACGGTGGAACCGCCTGGGTGAGCGACGCCGGGGCCCGCTTCCCCTTGCAGAGCGTGTTCAAGGCCTTTCTGGCCGCCGCGACCCTGGCGGCCGTGGACGCGGGCCAGTTCAAGCTCGCCGAGCCCGTGACACTGACGGAGCAGGATCTGGCGCCCGGCGCGAGCGCGATCGTCGATGCCTGGACCGGACGGCCGATCACGCTGCCGCTCGTCGACCTCGTGGCGCTGGCGGTCCAGAAAAGCGACAACGTCGCCGCCGACGCAGTGATGAAACGCATCGGCGGTCCGGCCGCCGTCACCGCCTGGCTGCGCGGCAAGGGCATCGCGGACATCAGCGTCGACCGCTACGAGACCGAACTGCAGCCGGAGGCCCTGGGCATGGGCCCGTTCCAGCCGGCCTGGATCGACAAAAAGGCCTGGAACGCGGCGCTCGACGCCGTGCCGGCGGAGGCGCGCGAGACGGCCACAGTCCGCTACCTCAGCGATCCGCGCGACACGGCGACCCTGCCCGCCGCCCTGCAGTTCCTGACCCGGCTGGCGGATGGCGACCTCGTCTCCGCGGCCTCCACCCGCCTGCTCCTGCGCCTGATGACGGACACCCCGACGGGTCTTCATCGCCTGCGGGCCGGCCTGCCGGCCGACGCCAACCTCGCTCACAAGACCGGCACGTCCTACACGGTCCTCGGCATTACCGCGGCCACCAACGACATCGGGATCGCCACCCTCGCCAATGGCCGCCGCTTCGCCATGGCCGCGTTCCTCGCCGGCTCGACCGGCGCCGAAACCGACCGCGACGGCCTGATCGCCGACGCCGCGCGTTTGGCGGAGAGCTGCGTGAGTTAGGCGTATTTGCTTTCCGAGCTTAACCCCGGGAGGCGCTCGGCGGCTCGCCGACGAGCTTCGCAGCGGCGACTTCGGCGGCGGCCGGATCGCGCGCCGCTATCGCGGCAGCCAGCGCGCGGTGCAGAGCGACGTCCTTCAACTGGTCCTCGGGCGTCTGTTTTTCCATGGCCCAGATCCAGAATCGCGTCGCGACGTTCTGCAGGTGGATGACGAAGCGGGCCAGCGTGGGGTTGTGGGTCGCCATGGCCACCGCCCGATGAAACGTGCGGTCCATGGCGAGCATGGTGCGATAGTCGGCGGCCGCGATCGCCGCTTCGGCGCCGTCAAACGCATGAGCGATCGTCGCGGCGTCCTCGGGCCTGGCGTTCCGGGCCGCTAGCGCGGCGGTGTGGCCCTCGAGCATGTGGCGCACCTCGAAGGCCTGCTCGATCTCGCGGATGTCCATTGGGGCGACGACCGTGCCCACCCGGGGGCGACGCACGACCAGGCCCTCCAGCGCCAGCCGGCTCAAGGCGTCGCGGACGCCGGCGATTCCAGCCGCGTAGCGGCCCGCCAGCGCTTTCTCGTCGAGCACTTGCATCGGTGGGAGTTCGCCCAAGATGATATCCAGCAGGATCTGCTCGTAGGCGCGCGCTTTTTGCAGGCCAGGGGCCCAATCGCCGCCAGGTGAAACGCTGTTGGCCGGACCTTTCATTCCAGAAAGGGCCGGCGCGAGCGGGTTCATGGGCAGTCCCTGTGAAATGTAACGTCCGCGCCGAGCGGCTGATCTCGGTCCGCATCGGCATTTAGGCGCTAGGACGAGCCCATGACAACGCGCTGTATTCTCGCACTCTGCGCCGCGGCCCTGGCGCCGGCCGCCGCAGCCCACGCCCAGCAGGTCGCGCCGACCGGCGTCCAGGAGATCGTCGTCACCGCCGAGCGGCGCGCGGCCGACGTCCAGAAGACGCCGGTGGCCGTCACCGCCCTGCCGGCGGCCCGGCTCGACCGATCGTTCATCACCGATGTTGCGGGCCTCAACGCCGTCGTGCCGGGCCTTGAGGCCACCAAGACCGCCGGCTTCGAGAACATCGTCACGATCCGCGGCGTCGGTTCGGGCACGCCGGAGAACGACCTCACCACTGTGCCGGGCGTGTCGCTGTTCGTGGACGGGGTCTACATGGTCAACACCATCACCCTCTCCCAGCCGCTCTTCGATCTCGATCATGTGGAGGTGCTGCGCGGACCGCAGGGGGCGCTCTACGGCCAGAGTTCGATCGGCGGGGTCATCAGCCTGATCTCCAACGCGCCGCGCCTGGACGACTTCAGCGGCCACATGGATTTCAGCGTCGGAACCTATGACCTGACGCGCGAGCGGGCCTGGCTCAACATCCCGATCGGCGACACCCTGGCGGTGCGCCTCGCCGTCCAGCGCTTCGACCACGAAGGCTTTACCGAGGATGCCGCCATTCCCGGCTTCCGCGAGGACGACGCCCATAACACCTCGACCAAGGCGGCCGTCCTCTGGAAGCCGACCTCGAACTTCTCCGCGACGCTGACCGGCCAGTGGTACCGCGCCGACGAAAATGGCCAGGCGCAGAAAAACATCGACGACCCCGAGTCCGATCCTTGGACGATCTACCAGGATTATCCATCGCTGAACGAACTGACCTCGCAGCTCTACCACCTCAACCTGCAGTGGGACCTGCCGTGGTTCAGCGTCCGGTCGGTGAGCGCCTATCAGGGCATGAGCAGCGTTCTGCGCGAGGACAGCTCGCGCAGCGCCGTCAGCCTGATCCACGCCTATGACGACGTCGCCGGATGGGACACGCGGGTTAGCAGCTGGACCGAGGAGTTCGACGTGCTTTCACGTCCAGGCGGTCGGCTCGACTGGATTGCCGGCGCCTTCGTGCTCTCCCAGAAGAGCCGGCAGTTCGTGGCCGAGTTCGAGGGCGGCGACACCCCCGACCCGGACACCACGATCCTGCCCGATATCGAAACCGACCCGCCCTTGGGCCTCGACTACGGCAACGACTCTGTGATCCGGCGACAGTCCTATTCCGGCTTCGTCCAGGCCACCTATCACATCCTGTCCAACCTGCGCCTTACCGCCGGCGGGCGGATGAACGTCGATCACTATTCGGACGTCAGCAACGACTTCTCGAATATTCCGGGCGTTGGTCCCGGTTTCAGCACATCCGCCAACGAGATCTGGGATCACGTCCCCACCTGGCGGGCCGAACTCGACTGGGACGCTACGCCGGACAACATGCTCTATGCGAGCGCCGCGCGCGGCTACAAACCCGCCGGGGTCAACGGCAACAACACCTCGGTGGTGGTGCCATTCACGTTCCAGCAGGAAACCAACACCGCCTTCGAGATCGGCTCGAAGAACGCCTTCTTCGACCACGCGCTGCGCTTCAACGCCGCCGCGTTCTACTATCTCTACAAGGATATGCAGTACATCGAGGAGGATCCGGTCCCGTTCGCGGGGGGCATCTCCAACGTTCCCAATGTGCACATCTACGGCCTCGAGGCCGAGGCCGCCTACGTCGGCCTGGGCGGGCGCCTGAACATCGACGGGCAGATCTCGCTCGAGAAGGGCGAGGTGGTCGGCGCCTACGACACCCTCGATTCCACGGTGGTGAACGCCATCGAGGGCGCGCCCTATCCCAGCCCCTGCGCCTTCGGCGGCGCCTATTACAACCCCGCCTGCTGGGCCGCGGTGATCGCCTCGGCGAAGAACATCGAGGGCCGCACGCCGCCGGCCATGCCCGCTGTCTCCGGCCAGATCGCCGCGTCTTATCGCTTCGACGTACCCACCGGCAGCCTCACGCCCCGCGTCGAGGTGATCTACCGCGGCTCGGAATGGGCGCGGATCTTCAACGAGCCGACGCTCGACCGCGTACCGGCCTACACGGCGACCAACCTCGAGCTCGCCTACCGGCCGACGCATTCGCGCTTCGAGGCGTCGCTGGTGGCGACCAACCTCTTCAACGTGGCGGGGGTCAACTCGCAGTACACCGACCCCTACGGCACCGGTCAGACGAGCCGGCAGTACATCCCGCCGCGCCAGGTGATCCTCACGCTCGGCTACACGTTCTGATGCGGCCGCGGCTCGCCTTCGCGGCGTTGAGCGGACTCTACTTCCTGGTCACGGCCGGGACGTTCAACGGCCTCGGCGTCGTCCTGCCGGCCATGGTCAGCCAGCTCGGCTGGGATTGGAAGGAAGCCGGCGCCGGCTACGCTCTGCTGGGCGTCGCCTGCGGGCTCACCAGCCTCGCCGCCGCCGGTTCGATCCGTCGCTTCGGGGTGCGCGCCACGCTGCTCGTCGGCGGGGCGATGCTGGCGGCCGGATTCGTCCTGCTCGCCAGCGTGCATGCGGTCGCGGTCTATCTCGTCGCCACAGCCCTGTTGGGCGCCGCCTTTTCGTTCACCACGTCGGTGGTCGGCACCCATGTGCTGACGGCCATCTTCCAACGCCGGGCGACCGCCGTAGGGGCCTATTTCACGCTTGGCGCGCTCGGCGGTGTCGCCGGACCTCTGGTCTTCACAGAGGTCTCTCACGCCTTCGGCTGGCGGACTTTCTGGCTGGTCCTGGCCGGCTCGGCGGCGCTGGCGTCGCTCTTTGCCGCCTGGGTTTCACCCGATCGCGTCGATGCTGGGCCACCGCCTGACCAGGCTACGCCCGGCGAGCTGGTCTCGGCCTTCGGCGGAGTCCGGTGGGCGCTCGCGACGCCGCAATTCTGGGTCCTGGTCGGCGCCTACACCACCTACATGCTGGTCAACACCACCGCGCACGGCTTCGCCGTCGAGCACCTGATCGAGCGCGGCGCGAGCCCGTCGACGGCCGCGATGGTCCTGAGCGGTGAGGCGCTAGTCGGGGCCGTCTTCTCAGTGATCGGCGGCATCGTCGGCGAAAAGGCGCCGGCCCGCAGCCTGATGCTGGCCTGCCTGGCCTTCCTCGTCGCCGGCATGGCGGCTCTGGCCCAAGCCGGCGGCTGGCTGTCCTGGGTGCTGTTCGCACTCGATCTCGGAGCCGGTTTCGGGCTCAGCTTCGTCGCCGCCACCCTCCTGCTGCTCGCCTGGTTCGGCCGGCGCGCCTATCTCGAACTCTATTCGATCATGTGCCTGGTCAGCACCGCCGCAGCCGCCGGGCCGGCGCTCGGCGGCTGGGCGCGCGACGCCGTGGGCGGCTTTTCCGGCGTCTTCCTCATCTGCGGAGCGGCGGCGCTCGCCCTCTTTGTCGTCATGAGCCTCACACCGCCGCCCAGGCAGGCGAACTGACACCGATCATAGCCTCGCGCCAAGCGGCGCGGGCCTCCAGCGGTCAGGATTCCGTGGTGAACCTCCAGGCTTTCATGGTCGCCCCGCCGCCCGCTTTCCCATCCGCCCGTGAGCCTCTATAGCCACCCGCGTTCCCTTCGAGAGCCGGAGTCGCTGCAAGCCCATGGCCAAGATCAAGGTCGCCCATCCGATCGCCGAACTCGATGGCGACGAGATGACCCGGATCATCTGGAAGTTGATCAAGGACAAGCTGATCCTTCCCTTCCTCGACATCGAGCTCGACTACTACGACCTCGGCATGGAGCATCGCGACGCCACCGACGACAAGGTCACCGTCGAAGCGGCGCACGCCATCCAGCGTTGGGGCGTGGGCGTCAAATGCGCCACCATCACCCCGGACGAGGCGCGGGTGAAGGAATTCGGCCTCAAGCACATGTGGAAGTCGCCCAACGGCACCATCCGCAACATCCTGGGCGGGGTGGTGTTCCGCGAGCCGATTCTCTGCCGTAACGTGCCGCGGCTGATCCCGGGCTGGACCCAGCCGATCATCATCGGCCGCCACGCTTTCGGCGATCAGTACCGCGCCACCGATTTCGTCGTGCCCGGCAAGGGCAAGCTGACCATCAAGTGGGAGGGCGACGACGGCCAGGTCATCGAGCACGAGGTCTACGACTATCCGGGCGGCGGCGTCGGCATGGCCATGTACAACCTCGACTCCTCGATCGAGGAGTTCGCCAGGGCCAGCCTGACCTATGGCCTGACGCGCAAGTACCCCGTCTACCTCTCGACCAAGAACACCATCCTCAAGGCCTATGACGGGCGCTTCAAAGACATCTTCCAGCAGGTCTACGAGGCGGAGTTCGCCGAGGCCTACAAGAAGGAAGGCATTACCTACGAGCACCGCCTGATCGACGACATGGTCGCCTCGGCGCTGAAATGGTCCGGCGGCTTCGTCTGGGCCTGCAAGAACTACGATGGCGATGTGCAATCCGACCAGGTGGCTCAGGGCTTCGGCTCGCTCGGCCTGATGACCTCGGTGCTGATGACGCCCGACGGCAAGGTGGTGGAGGCCGAGGCGGCTCACGGCACGGTGACGCGTCACTTTCGCCAGTATCAGCGCGGCGAGAGCACCTCGACCAACTCCATCGCCTCGATCTTCGCCTGGACGCGCGGCCTGCAGCACCGGGCCAAGCTCGACGGCAACGGCGAGCTCGACCGCTTCGCGCACACCCTGGAAAAGGTCTGCGTCGACACTGTCGAGGCCGGCTTCATGACCAAGGACCTCGCCCTGCTGGTCGGCGACTTCCAGGGCTGGCTGACCACCGAGGGCTTCCTCGACAAGGTGGCCGAGAACCTCGAGCGGGCCCTGGCGGCTTGAACGAAGAGCGAAATTCACTACAGTAGTGAATATGTCCGCCCCCACCATCACGGTTCCCGCAGCCGAAGCCAATCGAAGCTTTTCCCGACTGCTGCGCGCGGTGCGCGACGGCGCACGGGTCACCATCACCTCGCACGGGGAACCCGTCGCAGAGCTAGGCCCCGTCGGCTCTGAGGCCGAGAGGGAAGCGGCGGAGCGCGAGCGCAAACGCGCCGCGCACGAGGCCTTGATGGCCCATCTTCGGACGGTCGAGCCCATTACCATCGAGCCATGGACTCGCGACGAACTCTACGAACGCGATTAGAGGTCCGTGCGCCTCGCACTGGACACCAACGTCCTCGTCTATGCCGAGGACTTGAACCTGGCGCCCAGCGATGTCCATAAACACAGGCTTGCCGTGCGGCTCATGGGCCGGATGGCGGACGAATCGATCGTGCTGGCTCGACAGACGCTCGCCGAGCTGCATCGCGTCCTGGTGCGCAAAGCCCGGCTGACCCCTTCGGAAGCGTCGATGCGGGTCTCGCTATGGGCGTTGAAAGCCGACCTGGTCGACACCAACGAGGCCGTTTTCGAGGCTGCACTCATTCTCGCGAGCGACCACAGCGTACCGATCTTCGACGCGATCATCCTGGCGGCGGCCGTCGAGGCGCGCTGTGACCTATTGCTGTCCGAAGACTTTCACGACGGCTTCGCCTGGCGCGGCGTGGTGGTGACCAATCCCTTCGGGCCGGCCCCCGACCGGCGCGTGGCGCGGCTGCTGGCTCCCTAAGCCTCCGCCAGGAGCGCCTTGACCGCGGCGATGCCGGCGTCAGCCCGCGAGCCGTCCGGCGCGCCGCCCTGAGCGAAGTCCGGCTTGCCGCCGGCCCCCTGCCCGCCCATGGCCGCTACGGCCGCGCGCGACAGCTCGACGGCGTTGAACCGGCTCTGGGCCGAGCCGGTGACCACCACGGTGTTGGCGACCTTGCCGTCGACGACGCCGTTCAGCGCCACAACCCCGTCGCCGATCTGCTTGCGGAAGGTCTCGGCGATCGGCCGCAGATCCTTGCCGCCGACGCCCTGCAGCACCCGGCCGATGAACTTCACGCCGCCGACTTCTTCAGGCCCCGCTTCAGCCTGTCCCCCGCCGCCCATGGCCAGTTGGCGCTTGGCCTCGGCGAGGTCCTTTTCCAGCTTGCGCCGCTGGGCCTCCAGGGCCTCGACGCGGGCCGCGACCTCGGCCGCGGGAACCTTGAACTGGTCGGCCAGCCGGGCGGTCACCGCCGCGCGGTCGAGCAGCCAGCGCCGGGCCGGCTCGCCGGTCAGCGCCTCGATACGGCGCACGCCGGCGGCCACGCCCTGCTCGGAGACGATCTTGAAGAGGGCGATATCGCCGGTGCGCGCCACGTGCGTGCCGCCGCAGAGTTCGACCGAATAGGCCCCTTCGCCAGCGAGCGAATGGCCGAGCGTCAGTACACGGACTTCGTCGCCGTACTTCTCGCCGAAAAGGGCGATGGCGCCGGCTTCGATCGCCGCCTCGGGGGCCATCAGCCGCGTGTCGGCCGGCAGGTTCTGGCGGATGACGGCGTTGACCTCCGCCTCGATCGCCTCGAGCTCGGCTGCGGTGAGCGGTCCGCCATGGCTGAAATCGAAGCGCATCCGCTCACCGTCGACCATCTGGCCTTTTTGGGAGACATGCGGACCCAGAACATGGCTCAGGGCCGCGTGCACGAGGTGCGCGGCGGAGTGGTTGAGGCGCGTCCTCGCCCGCCGCTCGGCGTCGACTGCCAGCGTCACCGTCTCGCCAGCCTTCAGTTCGCCGGACGTGATCTTGAGGACGTGGGCGTGCAGATCCCCGGCCTCCTTCTGCACGTCGGCGACGCGCGCCTCGCCGCCCGACCAGGACGCCCCGCCCCGATCGCCGGCCTGGCCGCCGCTCTCGGCGTAGAACGGGGTGCGGTCGAACACCGCCCACACCTCGTCACCCGCCTTGGCCGCCTCGACCTCGGCCCCATCCCTGACCAGCGCTAGGAGCTTGCCCTGGCCCTCAATGGTCTCGTAGCCGTCGAACCGCGTCGCGCCGAGGCGGTCGCGCAGGGCCAGCCAGATCGCGCCGGCGGCCTGCTGGCCCGAACCCTGCCAGTTCTCGCGCGCCATGGCCCGCTGGGCGTCCATCGCCGTCTCAAAGCCGGCGATGTCGACATGCAGGCCGCGGGCCCGCACCGCGTCCTCGGTGAGGTCGAGCGGGAAGCCGTAGGTGTCGTAGAGCTTGAACGCCGTGTCGCCGGAAAGGACATCGCCGGCCGCAAGGCCCGCGGTCGCTTCCTCGAGCAGCGCCATGCCGCGGCCAAGCGTGCGGTGGAACCGCTCCTCCTCCTGGCGAAGGGTCTCGGCGATCACCGGTTCGGCCCGTCTCAGCTCCGGATAGGCGGCGCCCATCTGCTCGACCAGCGCCGGCACCAGGCGGTGCATCAACGGCTCCTTGGCGCCCAGCAGGAAAGCGTGGCGCATGGCACGACGCATGATCCGCCGCAGCACATAGCCGCGGCCCTCGTTGGAGGGGCTGACGCCGTCGGCGATCAGGAAGCTCGTCGAGCGCAGGTGGTCGGCGATCACCCGGTGCGAAGCGGCCTGCTCGCCCACGGCGCGCACGCCGGTGGCCGCCTCGCTGGCCCCGATGAGCGCCAGGAAGAGATCGGTCTCGAAGACGCTGTGCACACCCTGCAGCACGGAGGTCATGCGTTCCAGGCCCATGCCGGTGTCGACGCAAGGCTTGGGCAGGGGCGTGCGTGTTCCGTCGGCGGCCTGGTCGAACTGCATGAAGACCAGGTTCCAGAACTCGACGAACCGGTCACCGTCCTCGTCGGGAGACCCTGGCGGGCCGCCGGCGACGTCGGGGCCGTTGTCGTAGAAGATTTCCGAGCACGGACCGCAGGGACCGGTGTCGCCCATGGACCAGAAATTGTCCGAGCCGGCGATGCGGATGATGCGGTCGTCCGAAAGCCCGGCGATCTTGCGCCACAGGGCCGCGGCGTCGTCGTCATCGGCGTAGACGGTGACCAGCAGCTTGTCCTTCGGCAGGCCGAGGTCGCGAGTGACCAGCTGCCAAGCATAGTTGATAGCTGCTTCTTTGAAGTAATCGCCGAAAGAAAAATTGCCCAACATCTCGAAGAAGGTCAGGTGACGGGCCGTATAGCCGACATTGTCGAGATCGTTATGCTTACCGCCGGCCCGCACGCACTTCTGCGAACTCACCGCCCGCGGGGCCGGCGGAGTCTCGGCCCCGGTGAAGTAGTTTTTGAACGGGACCATGCCGGCGTTGACGAACAGCAAGGTCGGATCGCTGCGCGGCACGAGCGGAGCCGAGGGCGTGACCTGATGGTCCGCCTTGGCGAAGAAGTCGATGAAGAGCGAGCGTATGTCGGTGAGGCTGGGCATCGCCCGCCGCATAGCATTGCGCGGGGTGAGGGACAAAGCGCGGGGTTCCTCCCTCCCCTTGATGGGAGGGTGGACCGACCGCAGGTCGGGACGGGTGGGGTGATCCCTCCACCCCTCCGGCGCTTCGCGCCACCTCCCCCATCAAGGGGGAGGAGGAATTCACATCGCCGCGCGAATCTGGTCGGCTAGATCGGTCTTTTCCCAGGAGAAGCCGCCGTCGGCTTCAGGCGTGCGGCCGAAGTGGCCATAGGCCGAGGTGCGCGCGTAGATCGGCCGGTTAAGGCCGAGGTGCTGGCGGATGGCGCGCGGCGTCGCCCCGCCGATCAGCTGCGGCAGCAGCTTTTCCAGCTTGGCCGGATCGACCGTGTCGGCGCCGTGCAGGTCGACGTAGAAGCTCAGCGGCTGGGAGACGCCGATGGCGTAGCCGATCTGGATCGTGCAGCGGTCGGCGAGGCCGGCGGCGACCACGTTCTTGGCGAGATACCGGCAAGCATAGGCGGCCGAGCGGTCGACCTTGGTCGGATCCTTGCCGGAGAAAGCCCCGCCGCCGTGCGGCGCGGCCCCGCCATAGGTGTCGACGATGATCTTGCGCCCGGTGAGGCCGCAGTCGCCGTCCGGTCCGCCGATGACGAAGTTGCCGGTCGGGTTGACGTGCCAGACGGTGCTCGCATCCACAAAGTCTTCGGGCAGCACCTTCAGGATGTACGGCTTGACGATCTCCGCCACGTCCGCGGGCGTGAGACCCTCGCGGTGCTGAGTGGAGAGCACGATCTGGGTCGCGCGCACCGGCTTGCCGTTCTCGTACCTCAGCGTCACCTGGCTCTTGGCGTCGGGCTCGAGGCCCAGGTTCTTGTCGGCGTGCCGCGCCTTGGCCAGCGTCGAGAGGATGTTGTGCGAATACTGCAGGGTCGCCGGCATCAACTCCGGCGTTTCGCTGGTGGCGTAGCCGAACATGATGCCCTGGTCGCCGGCCCCTTCGTCCTTGTTGCCGCCCGCATCGACGCCCATGGCGATGTCGGCGGACTGGCTGTGCAGGTGGCAGGCGTAGTCGGCATGCTTCCAGTGGAAGCCCTCCTGTTCGTAGCCGATGTCCCTGATCGCAGTGCGGACCCGATCCTCCAGCCCCTCGACGACGCCAACCGGGCCGCGCACTTCGCCGGCCAGGACGATGCGGTTGGTGGTGACCAGGGTCTCGCAGGCCACGCGCGCCTCGGGATCGGCGGCAAGAAAGGCGTCAACGACCGTATCACTGATCCGGTCGGCCACCTTGTCCGGATGGCCCTCGGAGACGCTTTCGCTGGTGAACAGATAACTCGCGCGCGGGGACGTCATGGGATGAGAAGTCTCTCGGTTGGGAATATAAAGTTCGCCTTATATCAGACCCTGACGGGGGGCAATCGAGGCGTCCGCCGATCGCCGCGGCCGCTCCGTTTGTGCGGGCCGAGGCGCCGGAGGGGCTGAAACTGCCCGGACCGGCGGCGCATCGGTCGACGTGAAGCCCGGCATATGCGTCAATCCGCCCCGAGCTTTTCGTCGAACACGTTTCAACGCAGTCGAGCTTGCCGCTGGCGACGGAATTGACGACCGCCAATAGGGAGAAGACCCAAGATGAGTCTGTCGGGAAAAATCGCGCTTATCACCGGCGGTGCGCGCGGCTTGGGCCTCGCGGCGGCCGAGGCCTTCCTCGAGGCGGGGGCCAAGGTCGTCATCACGGATCGGGATACGCGGGAAGGCGAGATCGCCGCGGTGGCGCTCGGTAGCAACGCAATGTTCCTGCCACAGGACGTCACCAACCCTGCGGCTTGGGGGACGACTCTCGACCGCATCGCCGGCTCATGGGGCGAAATCGATATTCTCGTGAACAATGCCGGCATTGGACATTTCGAGACGATCGAAACCATGTCCTTCGCCACCTGGACCAAGACGCTCGACGTCAACCTCAACGGCGTGTTCCTGGGCACCAAGGCGGCAGTGGAACGGATGAAGGGTCGCGGCGGGGCGATCGTCAACGTCGCCTCGATCGAAGGCATGATCGGTGAGCCGGCGCTGCCGGCCTACAACGCCAGCAAGGGCGCGGTTCGGATTTTCACGAAGTCCACGGCCATTCATTGCGCTCGCTCGGGCTACAACATCCGCGTCAACAGCGTTTGTCCTGGCTTTGCCGAGACGCAGATGGTCGCCGACGCTGTCCGCGCGCTTGGCGAGGAAATTGGCGGCCAAGTCACCGCCGCGACGCTGGCCCGCATTCCGATGGGGCGTTTCGCACGGCCGGCCGAGATCGCCGCCGCCATCCTGTTCCTGGCGTCCGACGCGGCGAGCTATATAACCGGATCCGACCTCGTGGTGGATGGCGGCATGACCGCCTGACGCGCAGAACTCCCGATCGGCGTCGACCGCCGCCCAATAGCTGGTGAGCCCCTGGTGACCTTCCCATTGGCCGTACGGGACATTTGCCCTGACGACCGCGCGGCGTGGGCCCGGCTTTGGGATGGCTACAACGCCTTCTACGGCCGCGCCGGGCAAACGGCCCTGGCGGCCGAGATCACCGACGCCACCTGGGAGCGCTTCTTCGATCCGGCCGAGCCGGTTCACGCCCTGGTCGCCGACGCCGGCGGCGAACTCGTCGGCCTCGCTCACTATCTGTTCCATCGCAGCACCACTGAGCTGGCGCTGACCTGCTATCTGCAGGATCTGTTCACCAGCGAAGCGGCGCGCGGGCGAGGCGTGGGACGCGCCCTGATCGAGGCGGTCTATGCGGCGGCGAGCGCGGCCGGCGCGGCCGAGGTCTATTGGCAGACCCACGAAACCAACCACTCCGCGAGGACGCTCTACGACAAGGTCGCCGCGCATTCGGGGTTCATCGTCTATGGCAAGGCGGTTTGAAGGCGCCGTCATGCGCACGGGCGACGGCGCTCTGACGAGCCTGTCCTACATCTTGACCAGTTCGACCCGCCGGTTCTTGGCGCGGCCATCGTCGGTGTCGTTGGAGGCGATCGGCTTGTCGGGTCCGTAGCCCGCCGAGGCCAGGCGACCCGCCGCGATCGACTGCGCCTCCAGCGCGGCGACGACCGCCGCGGCGCGGGCCTGCGACAGTTTCACGTTGTAGTCATGCAGTCCGACGCCGTCGGTGTAGCCATCGACCGAGAGCTTGAGGTCCGGGTTGGCCTTCAGCAAGGCCAGGATCTGGGCGATGATCGGCGCGGCGTCCGGCTTCAAGGTCGCCTTGTTGAAATCGAAGTTGATGTAGAGCGTGACGTGGCCGTCGCGATCGAGCGCCGTCTTCATGTCGGCCGCTTGCGGCGGTTTCACCGACATCTGGAACGGCTTCTCCGTCAGGGTGTCGACGGTGACCGCGGCATTGCTGAGCACGTTGATCCACACCGTCTTGCCGCCATCGTTGATCCGCGCCGTGGTCTCGCCCCAGTTTGGGTCGGCATAGAGAATCTCGGCTCCGAGATCCTTGAGCGCGGCGCGATAGTTGAGCTGGCTTTCCTGGCCGCTGATATGGCGATCGGAGGGTAGGTCGTAGATCATCTTGTAGTGGTAGCCGCGCACCTTGACCGGCTTGGTCCCCGCGCCGTCGGCGACGTCGAACGAGACCTCGTCGTAGTTGGTCTTCACCGGCGCGCGCGGGGTCGTCTGCGGCAGGTGGCCGAGCAGGTGGAAGTCATCGCCGCTCGGGGTCGTGAGCGTGCGCTGGAACGGCACGAGGCCGATCTCATGCACGGTGATGCTGTCGCCGTTCTGCGAGACCTCGATCCAGTATTCCGCCCCGCCCTTGACGAGCCTGGCATAGATGTCGTCGCCCCCGCTGCGCCCGGTGTTGGTGATCGTCGCCCCGGCGGCGGGCAGCGACTGCTCATAGTTCGACATGATCTCGAGGCCGCTCAGGGCAGGTATCCCCGACTTCAGGCGATAGATCTGCTCGCAGAACTGACCGGTCTTGGTGACGGTCTTGGGCTTCCCGGCTTCGACGACCTTGAAATCATAGGAATCATAGGTGCGGACCTGCAGGCCCGGCTCGGCCGTGAAGTTCTGCAAGGGGCCGACGAACGGACAATCGCCGCTGGCGCCCGGCGCCGGCATCGAAGCCGGTGTGGTGATGACCGCGGGAGCCTCGGCCGTCGCCACGGCCGCAGGCGCTGGCGATGCAGGGGTGGCGGGGAGAGCGACGTTTGCCGCGGTTGCAGGTGACTTCGACGACGGCGAACAAGCTGCCGCCGTGATCGCCATGGCAAAGATGGCGGACGTCCGCAGCCAGACACGATGAATCATTTCAGGCCCCCTGTGTTCGGAGGCCATCCAAGCACGAAGCGACGGCGCGCGACAGGCGTCCCGCCAGGCCAGAATGCAGCGCTTGGCCTCGCTCGAACGCGCGTTCGAGTCTATCTGAGTTTCCAATGACCATGAGGAGACGAAAATGGACGTCCCGGTTTCGACGCGCGACTTCGACAAGGCCATCCTGGGTCAGATCCCGAGCGCGCTCCAGGGCGTGGTCGACAATGGCGACCTCGCCGGCGCCGTGACGCTCATCTGGCGCAAGGGCGAGGTTGTGCGCGTCGACACGGTGGGTCAGGCCGACATCGAGACGGTCACGCCCATGGCCCGCGACACTCTGTTCCGCATCGCCTCGATGACCAAGCCGGTGACCTCCGTCGCCGCCCTGATGCTGATGGAGGAAGGCGCCTTCCGGCTCGACGACCCGATCACCAAGTGGGCGCCTGAGTTCGCCGACATGCAGGTGCTGAAATCGCCTATCGGCCCGCTCGACGAGACCTATCCGGCCCCGCGCGCGATCACCTTCGACGATCTCTTCACCCATCGCGCCGGCCTCGCCTACGGCTTCACCTCCGTCGGGCCCATCGCCCACGCTCACGAGGCGGCCCTCGGCGACGTGCTCAACAGCGACATGACCCCAGACGACTGGATGGCGGCGTTGGCCAGCCTGCCGCTCTCCTTCGCGCCGGGCGAGCGCTTTCACTACAGCCACGCCACGGACGTGCTGGGCTTCCTGGTCGGACGGATCGCAGGCAAGGACTTCCGCGAGGTGCTGTTCGAACGGATCTTCAACCCGCTCGGGATGGCGGACACCGACTTCTGGGTCCCTTCGGAAAAGCGCGAGCGCGCGGCGGTCGTCTACCGTCAGGACCCCAAGACGGGATTGCTGGAGAGCGTGGCCTTCCGGCGTTATGACGCGCCGCCGGTCTATTGCGGCGGCGGCGGCGGCCTCATCTCCACCGCCGATGACTACCTGAAGTTCGCCCGCATGCTGCTGGGTCGCGGCGAAATTGACGGCGTGCGGCTGCTCAGACCCGAGACCGTGGACCTGATGCGGACCAATGAGCTCTCCGAGGGGCAACGCCAGATCGACTTCCTCGGCATGCCGTTCTGGCAGAGTCAGGGCTTCGGCCTCGGCGTCTCCGTCGTCATGAACGCGGAGAAGCACGCCTGGATGGGCGCGGCGTCGGAGGGATCGTTCGGCTGGCCGGGCGCCTTCGGCACCTGGTGGCAGGCGGACCCGGTGGAGGACATGATCCTCATCTACCTGATCCAGAATTCCATGCCGCTCGGGCCCGAGGCGGTGACCCAGATCGCCAACACCGAGCGCATGGGCGCGCGCCTGGCCCTGCCGATCTTCCAGAAGCAGGTCTACGCGGCGCTGGGGAAGTAGGCCATTTACCAGCCAGTGATTGCCCGACTCACGCCCCTCCTCCCTCGCCCCCGCTTGCGGGGGAGAGGGTTGGGGTGAGGGGTGATTTCAGCGGATCGCCAGGGCGAGCTTGGCGCCCAGGAAGGTGCCGTTGTGGCCGTAGACCGACGCCGGACCCCCGGGAATCGGCTCCGACGACGGTCCGATGCCGTCAAGGCCGCACAAATAGCCGGCCTGGCCGGTGAGGCCCGGCGAACGCAGGTGGTAGTCGACCGAAGTGCGCGGCTCGACCGGCAGCTCGATCGAGCTGCCGGCAAGGTGGGCGCGATCGAGCTCTGCCCGCAGCCTTTCGGCTGAGACGCTCAGGCGAAGCGGCGGGAGCGAGGCTGTCTGGTCCTCGGCTCGCACCGTGCCGGCGCAAACCAATCCCGACAGAGCGACGGCCATGACGAGCTTGCGCATATCGACACCCTTCGCACGTGCCCGGCTCAGGGTTACGCCGCGCGCGCGTCGCGGCAAGCCCTCGTTCAGCTATCCAGGAAGCTCCGCAGCTTGCGGCTGCGACTGGGGTGTTTGAGCTTGCGCAGCGCCTTGGCCTCGATCTGGCGGATGCGTTCGCGCGTGACGCTGAATTGCTGGCCGACCTCTTCCAGGGTGTGGTCGGTGTTCATGCCGATGCCGAAGCGCATGCGCAGCACCCGCTCTTCGCGCGGGGTCAGCGAGGCCAGCACCCGCGTCGTGGTTTCGCGCAGGTTGGACTGGATGGCCGCATCGATCGGCAGGACGGCGTTCTTGTCCTCGATGAAATCGCCGAGATGGCTGTCCTCTTCGTCGCCGATCGGCGTTTCGAGGCTGATCGGCTCCTTGGCGATCTTCAGCACCTTGCGCACCTTTTCGAGCGGCATGACCAGCTTTTCGGCCAGCTCCTCGGGCGTCGGCTCGCGGCCGATCTCGTGCAGCATCTGACGGCTGGTGCGCACGATCTTGTTGATCGTCTCGATCATGTGCACGGGGATGCGGATGGTGCGCGCCTGGTCGGCGATCGAGCGGGTGATCGCCTGCCGGATCCACCAGGTGGCGTAGGTGGAGAACTTGTAGCCGCGGCGATACTCGAACTTGTCGACCGCCTTCATCAGGCCGATGTTGCCTTCCTGGATCAGGTCCAGGAACTGCAGGCCGCGGTTGGTGTATTTCTTGGCGATCGAGATCACGAGCCGCAGATTCGCCTCGACCATCTCCTTCTTGGCCTGACGGGCCTCGCGCTCGCCCTTCTGCACGGTGTGGACGATGCGGCGATAGTCGTCGATCGGCACGCCGGATTCGGTCGCCAGCATGGCGATCTCCTGGCGAATCTGCGCGATCTGCCGGGCGTCGTTCTCGGTCCACTTGCCCCACCGGACGCCGAGTTGAGACACCTTCTCGCACCAGGTCGGATCCAGCTCCGAGCCGTAGTAGGACTTGAGGAACTCCGGACGCGAGATGCCGTAGCTGTCGGCGGCGCGTAGCAGGCGGCCTTCCAGGCCCATCAGGCGCTTGTTGATCGCATAGAGCTGATCGACCAGGGCCTCGATGCGGTTGTTGTTGAGCTTCAGGGTCTTGAGGTGGTGGACGATGGTCGTCGTCGCGGCCTCGTAGGCGCGGCGGTCGCCGTCGGGCAGGTCCTCGCCCTTCAGGCGATGTTCGACCAGCCTCTCCTGCAGACGGCGGAAGGACTCGAACTCCGCGGCGATGGCGTCCAGCGTCGCCATGACGCCCTCGCGCAATTCGCCTTCCATGGCGCTGATCGTCGGTCCGGCGCCGTCGTCAAAATCGTCGTCGTCGCTCTCGCCAGCCGCAGCGGCGGCTTCCTCGTCGCTGCTTGTGGAGGCCTCGGCGTCGTCTTCCGCCTCGCCGGCCAGAGCCGCGTCGGAGAGCGCCTGAGCGACCTGGCCGCCGTAGGTCTGCTCGAGGTCGATCACCTCGCGCAGCAGGATGCGACCCTGGGCCAGCTCCTCGCGCCAGACCATGATCGCCTCGAAGGTCAGCGCGCTCTCGCACAGGCCGCGGATCATCGTGTCGCGGCCGGCCTCGATGCGCTTGGCGATGGCGATCTCGCCCTCGCGGGAGAGCAGCTCCACCGAGCCCATTTCGCGCAGGTACATGCGCACCGGATCGTCGGTGCGGTCGAAGGCGCTCGGCTTTTCGGTCGTTTCGACCGCTGACGTGTCCTCGCGAACCGCGACTTCGCCGCCTTCGGCGGCTTCCTCCTCCGCCTCGACGACGTTGACGCCCATCTCCGAGAGCATGGCGAGGGTGTCTTCGATCGCCTCGGAGGTGACCTCGTCGGACGGCAGAACCTTGTTCAGCTCGTCCATCGTGACATAGCCACGGGCCTTGGCCTGGCGAATGAACTTCTTGACGCCCGCATCCGTCAGGTCGAGCAGCGGCCCGTCAGGGGCGGCCGGAGTCTCGGGGGCCTCGACGGTGGTGGTGGTGCTCATGCTTCTCTCCGTTGGGGGCGCCCGACAGCGCCGCCCGACAAAAAATTCAAAACCGGGCGGGCTGAACGACCCGACCTCTTATGGTTCCCCGGTCCAAATGGTTCCCGTCTCGACCGCGCGTCTCAGCCGGTCGCGCTCGGCCTTGAGAGCATAGTGCGCCGACGAGTCTTTTCCGCCAGCCAGGTCTTCCCTGGCGGCGGTTAAGGCGTCATCCAGCGCGGCCAGCCGGCTCAAAGCGTCGAAAGCTCGCGACCACTGGGACCTCGCGTCGCCGATGTTGACATCCGATTTCAAGAACGGCGCGCCCGCTAAGGTGGCGGCCCTGTCGATGTCTTTCAGCAATTCGCTAAATCCGCAGCCTGCCAGATGGCGTTGCAGGCCGTCGCTGTCAAGGCGCTCGGCGGAAAGACGCAGGCGGATGATCTGGCCAGCCAGCTCGCTCAGCGTCGGATCGCCGAACCCTCGCACCTCCAGCGCTTCGAGATGATCGTCGAGCACCGCCGGGTCGGCGATCGCCCAGCGGGCGAGCGCGGCGGAGACCGGATGGACCGCTCTGGCGAGGCGACGGGCCCCGGCCCGGCCCTCCGGCGTCAGGGGGGTGAGGAACGGCTCGCGCTCGCGTCCTTGTCCGCGCCAGGGCCCCCGCCAGGGTCCACGTTCGGGTCGGGGCGGCGGGGCGAGAAGCACGTCGCAGCGCTCAGCGAGCGCGCGGCCATATTCGGCCGCGAGATCGGATTCCGGGATAACGCGCGCCGCCTCGCGCAAGCGCTTCCGGAGCGAAGCCCGCTGTTCGGGGGTCTCCAGAGGAGTCAGGTCGCGCTCGCGGCGGAACAGGGCCTCGACGAAGGCGGTCGTGGCCGCGAGCTGGCCGCGCAGCGCCGCTGGCCCCTGCTCGCGCAGGATGTCGTCCGGATCCTTGCCGCCGCTGACGATGGCGAAACGGAAACTGCGCCCGGCCTTGAGCAGCGGCAGGGCCCGATCGATGGCCCGCGAGGCGGCGCGCATGCCGGCCGCATCGCCGTCGAAGCACAATGTCGGCTCGGCGTGGAGCCGCCAGAGCGCCTCCATCTGGTTCTCGGTTAGCGAGGTCCCCATGGCCGCCACAGCGGCCACCTCCGCCCTCTGGCAGGCGATCACGTCCATATAGCCTTCCACCACCACCAGGGGCGCATCGGCGCCGCCAGCGTGCAGCAGACGCCGCGCCTCGGCGAGGCCGAAGAGGGTGCGGCCCTTGTCGAAGAGGGGGCTGTCTGGACCGTTCAGATACTTGGCGGAGACGCCCGGATCGAGCGCCCGACCGCCGAACGAGATGACGCGGCTCCGCCCATCGGCGATCGGGAAGATCACCCGGTCGCGAAAGCGGTCGTAAGGGCTGGCCCCGTCCTCAGGCGCGACCAGGAGGCCGGCGGCCACCAGGTCGGGCGCCGTGGCCCCTTTGGTGATCAGGTAGTCCTTGAGGGCCGTGCGGCCGGATGGGGCGTAGCCAACGCGGAAACGCGCCCACTCGCTCTCCGGCAAGCCGCGCCGCTCCAGATACTCTCGGGCCACGCGACCAACCGGCCGGCGCAGTTCGGCCTCGAACCAGGCGGCGGCCGCCTCCAGCCAGTCGCCAAGGCCCTGGCGGGCGCGATCCTCAGCTTCGGCATGAGCGTCGCGGGCCGGCAGGGGCACACCCGCCTCTGCGGCCAGCCGCTCGACCGCCTCGGCGAAGGTCAAGCGCTCAGTCTCCTGCAGAAAGGTGATCAGGTCGCCGTGCTTGCCCGACGAGAAGTCGTGGAAAAAGCCCTTGTCATCGTTGACGAAGAACGACGGGGTCTTTTCCTTGCTGAACGGCGAGAGACCGACATATTCCCGCCCCTGCCGGCGCAACTTCACCGACTTGCCGATCACGTCGGAGAGACGCAGGCGCGACTTCACCTCGTCGAGAAACCGCTCGTCGTACCGCACGCGCCGATGTTAGCGCTTCACGTGAGTCGAGTCGCTCGTCACGCCCGATCGATGCGCGCCGCCACGTCCCTCGGATCGCCCTGCGCGCGATAGATCGCGAGGCGTTGATATCGTCAGGGACGGGAACAGACCGCGCATGTGCCCCACATTCCAGGTCGCGATGGACGTCATACCGTGGGCGATCGCAGCCTCGCCGATGAGTCGATCATAGAGCCGGGCGCCCACACCCCCCGATTGGGCGTAGCTTCGGATGGCGTCGAAAGTCTGGGCGGCCGTCAGTCCAACCAGGGTGGTGGCGGCCCGGACGCTCTCCAGCGCCGCCCAGGCCTCCTCTGGGGCGAAGCGAAACGGAGCGTGTTCACCCAAACGCGTGAGCGTGCAGTAGGCTTCCGCGTAGCTGTGGGCGCAGACGGCAAAACGCGAAGATGTCTCGCCGATCAGCAGATCGAGCGAAGAGGCATGGTGCTCGTGGGCCTCGGCGACGATCGCCACCACGACATTGCTGTCGAGCAGGGCCTCAGCGGTCAATGTCGCGCTCGCGCGCCCGGTCCAGGGCCGCGTTGGCTTCGTCGAGACTCACCGCGCTTCCGTCAGCGGGAACCACGAGAATGCGACCCCGACGCACCAGCCGACCCCTCTGGGCGGGCGCGCCCGGCGGCACGTAACCACGCAAGGCGTCCTCGACGATTTCGGTCGCCGTCATGCCGGTCAGCCGTGACAGCTCCTGAGTTCGGGCGCGGACGAAAGCGGAGCGCACGTTGAATTGGACGGTGTTTGCGCGGGACATAGGACGGCTCCTGCCACTCCGACACTCATGTTACTGGGTCAGGGACGGCGTGGCTAGACGAGTTGGGACATGGCTAGCCACCCGCCTGGGCCGGTTGCGCCCCGTCGAACAAGCGGCGGCGCCAATCTCATGCCCGATCGACGCACGCCGCCCAGCAGCCCCGGGCCGGATTGTGCGCATGCAGGTAGGCCGCCTCGGGGTTGTCCAGCAGGCGCAACGCCGTTGCCACGACCTCCGGCCCCGGGACGGTCTCCGCCGCGATCATCCGGCCGCCGGCGTCGAAGGCGCGCACGGAGAGGAGGGCAACATGATCGCCCCCAGACAATCGCTGGCCTTGGTTCGGTCGGCGGTGGGCCGTTTCCTCCTCCCTCCCTTTGAGAAATGAACATTGCTGAGGTCGCGAGCCCGCCTGGCCGGACCTCGCCCCGTTGGAGCGGCTGGTATCCCCGATGCCCCGCGGCCGGGGCGGCGGGGTCTAAGTTGGGTGGGCGAGGATTCTCGATTCAGAACTAAGGGTCGATCCGCTGGCCGCCCTCGACACGCGGGATCCGCTGGTCAGCGCAGCGCCACGCGACGCTCCGAAGATTTGCGGCGACGAGGGATGCCTCATGCGGCGAACCATCGCGTTGGCATCGCCCAGCGTCATCGGGGTCGAACAATCGGACCGAAGAGCCGCATCACGGGTGGTCGTTCTCGCTCGTCTGCCGGCGTCGATTTCGATAGCTGCGGGTTTTCTCACGGTTGCCGCACAGCGTCGAAGAGCACCAGCGGCGATTACCGGGCTTAGACCGGTCATAAAACACCCGGCCGCATTCGTCAGATGCGCAGATCTTCAGGCGACTCAGTCGGTCAGTTTCTGCCAGCCTCTGAAACTCGGCTAAGACGTTCGCCAGGCCGCTGATGGCCGAACGGCGAGAGGGCCGCAAGACCACGCCGCCGCCCTCAAGCACCGTGACAAACAGTGATAAATTCGCGGCCGCGGCGTTCAAGCGGGCCCGCGCAAAAGCGTCGGCCGCGCGGTCGCTGGGCGCAAGTTCCAAGAATGACCGCAGCGCCGCGCGCAACGCCAACGCGTCCTGGTGATCGTCTGAAATGGGCGGCGCGTGAGGGTCAAGCAAATCTCGAGCCCTAAGCCAGACCTCCAGCTGCGCCGGAGTCGCCAATTCGTCGCTGATGGTGTGCGCCACGCCCTGCTCAACGTAGCGACGCCGGTCGAGCGAGTTCACGAAATCGTAGAGCAGCGCCACATCGGCTGGAACGGAAAACTTGTCGGAGAGTTTCATAGACACCAGCATAATAGTTTTGGTGGTTACCTTCAATCGACACGACTAAATACCGTTTAGCGGTGTTGCCGGCGCACCCGGTCTTTGCTCCGCGGCCTCTTCGCGCCCGAAAAGGATCGCTCATGACCCCGCAGCCCATCTCCACGGAAGACGTCTCATATCGAAAGCACGTGCAGGTGCTCGACACCCAGATGGCTTACGTCGATGTCGGTGCGGGCGACCCGATCGTCTTCCTGCACGGCAATCCGACACCATCGTACCTTTGGCGCAACATCATCCCGCGCCTGCTGCCGTTCGGTCGGTGCCTGGCGCCGGATTATGTGGGCATGGGCAATTCGGGCGCGGCGCCGAATGGAGCCTACCGGTTCGTTGACCACCAGCGCTATCTCGACGCCTGGTTCGAGACGCTGGATTTGAAAAAGAACGTCATTCTTGTCCTTCACGACTGGGGCTCGGCGCTCGGCTTCCACTGGGCCCAACGCCACCCGGAACGAATCAAAGCCATCATCTACATGGAGGGCATCGTCCGACCTTTCGCCTCCTGGGAGGAGTGGCCCGCGATGACACGCGCCTTCTTCCAAGGGCAACGAACGGCCGCCGGCGAGGACCTGATCCTGCAAAGGAACCTCTTCATCGAATATCTCTTGCCACTGCGCGGCATCCCGGCGGACGCGATCGAAGTCTACCGCCGCTATTTTCGTAACCCCGGGGAGTCCCGCCGTCCCATGCTGACTTGGACACGGGAGCTTCCCATCGCGGGCGAACCAGCGGACGTCGCTTCAATCGTCGAATCTTACGCCCAATGGCTCTCGAAGAGCCCGATACCGAAGCTGTTCATTGACGCCGATCCAGGCGGCTTTCTGATCGGTCCGGTGCGGGATTTCTGCCGAGCGTGGCCCAATCAACAGGAAGCTACAGTTAAGGGCGCGCACTTCCTGACCGAGGAAGCGCCGCACGAGGTAGCTGAACTTATCGCCCGGTATGTCGCCAAGGTGCTGGTGGGGCAGATCTCGTGACCGCGGCCTTAGCCGGCGACCCTCACGGTTTCGAACTGATCGAGTTGGCGGCGCTGACGCAGGCCTGACTTCACCTCGTCGAGAAATCGCTCGTCGTACCGCACGCGCCGATGTTAGCGCCTTGCGCGAGACGAGCTCGTCACGCCCGATCGATGCGCGCCGCCCAGCAGCCCCAGGCCGGATTGTGCGCATGCAGGTAGGCCGCCTTGGGGTTGTCCAGCAGGCGCAACGCCGTTGCCTCGACCTCCGGCCCCGGGACGGTCTCCGCCGCGATCATCCGGCCGCCGGCGTCGAAGGCGCGCAGCGCCATCAGGCGGCGGGTCGAGAGGATCGCCGGCATGCTGTCCGTCAGGCGGGCGGTCTCGCCCGCCGCCTCGCGCACGAAGATCGCATGGCGGCTGCGATAGGGTGTCTGCGCCGGCTGATGCTCGTGGTTGAGCAGCAGCAAGGTCTCGCCCGGCGCCGCGTCTTGCAGCGTCACCCGACAGGGGTAGAAGCCATCGTCGCTGGCGGTGATCCGCTCGGCGCCTCGCGCAGCGAGCTCAGAATCGCTGAGCCCGAACAGCGGCGCGAAGTCTTCGACGGGAAGCCCGGAAACGACATAGGACATGAGATCTGCTCCGATTGGTTCGACCCCGAAGATAGGCCCGGCACGCCTCGCGGTCTGGCGGGTTTCGGACTCGCAATCTTCCGCCCCGTAGAGCGCACCGATGAGTGGTGTATGGTCGCCAAAGAGCGGGAGGGCGCATGGGTCAGCTGGAACACCCCGACAGTGGCGCGGATCAGGCGAGGTGGCGTCACCGGCACTGGTACGATCGGCTGATGCTGCTTTCCGACGGCGTCTTCGCTATCGCCCTCACCCTTCTGGCCGCCGACATCGCGCCCCCGATGCAGCCCGGCGCCTCGATCGCCGCGATCTGGACCGCGCTGGGCCCGCAGCTCGACGCTTACGCCCTGAGCGCTGTGGTGATCGGCGTCTTCTGGCTGGCGCATCGCCGGTTCATGGCCATGACCCTGACGGTCGATGCCCCGGTGACGGTCATCACCCTGGTCATGCTGGCGCTCGTGGCCCTGATCCCGGCGGCGACGCGTCTGGCCGACCACCAGCAAGGCTCGCCCGCCGCCATGCTGACCTACAGCGGCCTTGTCGTGGCGATCGGCGTCGCCTGCGCCGCCCTGTGGGGCTATGCCGCGCTTGTCGCCGGCCTGGTGGTCAAGGAAGTGACACGCGCCCAGCGCTGGTTTTTCTTCACCCTGATCCTGATCACACCGCCAGCCTTCCTTCTGTTGACGGCCGGGCTCGTGCATCCGCCCCTTGGGCTCGTGCCTGGCATGCTGATCGCGCTCTTCCTCATCGGCTGGCGGATGCGGGTGTGGATCGCTCGCCGCCTCGGCCCGGCTGAGTTCGCCGAGGCGCCTCGGGCCTAGAGCGCGCTCCGCAAAAGTGGAGGCGGGTCTTGCGATCAGAGCGCGCTCAAACCTTCGAATCCAGAGCACGTTTTCGCGATTCGGCGAGTTCGCCGGATCGCGACGGGCTCTAGGCGCAGGCGGCGTGCCCCTTGGTCACGCGCTGTGTGGAGGCCGGGAAGCGGGCCAGCTTCGCCGCGGGACGGACCGGACGGGCGACCAGGTCGCCGCCGCAGTTGGGGCAGATCCCGCCCAGCCGCTCATCCGCACAAGCCGCGCAGAATGTGCACTCGAAGCTGCAGATGAGCGCCGCCGGGCTATCCGGGGGCAGGTCGACGTCGCAACACTCACAGTTGGGCCGCAGTTCGAGCATGGCGCATCCCTCCAGGGCGGGGTATCCGCGTTGACGGCGCTCCCGACCATCGTTAACCCCCGCGCGCCCTCCAACTCAAGGAACCGGACGTGCGTCCTCCTCTCCCTCCCGGCGTGACCGGCCTCCTCGCGCTCGCCGACGGGACGGTGTTTCCCGGCCATGGCTGCGGCGCGGTCGGCGAGGCGTTGGGAGAAGTCTGCTTCAACACCGCCATGACCGGCTATCAGGAGATCCTCACCGACCCGTCCTACATGGACCAGATCATCGTCTTCACGTTCCCGCACGTGGGTAACGTCGGGACCAATGACGAAGATGTCGAGCAGATCGCCGGCGGGGCGCGCACCGCCGCCTGCGCGGCCATCTTCCGCGACATCCCGACGCCCCCAGCCAACTGGCGGGCGGGCGAGGACCTCAATGCCTGGCTGACGCGCCGCGGTGTGGTCGGCCTGGCCGGCATCGACACCCGCGCCCTCACCCGCCGCATCCGCGAGCATGGCATGCCGCACGGCGTCGTCGCCCATAGTCCCGACGGTCGCTTCGACATCGACGCCCTTGTGGCGCGCGCCCGCGGCTGGAACGGCCTTGTCGGCCTCGACCTCGCCAAGGACGCCACGGTCGAGACGCCCATCGGTTGGGACGAAGCCGCCTGGCGCTGGCCGGACGGCTACCAGACAGGCGCGGGCGGCCTCCACGCCGTCGTCGTCGACTATGGCGTCAAGCGCAACATCCTGCGCTCGCTGGCCGACGTCGGCGCGCGGGTGACCGTGGTCCCGGCGACCGCCTCGGCCGAGGAGATTCTCGGCCTGGCGCCTGACGGGATCGTGCTCTCCAACGGTCCGGGCGACCCGGCGGCTACGGCCGATTACGCCGCGCCCGTGATCTGCGCCCTGGTCGAGAGCGGCAAGCCGATCTTCGGCATTTGCCTCGGCCACCAGCTCCTGGCGCTCGCCATGGGCGCGACGACGCATAAGATGGACCAGGGCCATCATGGCGCGAACCATCCGGTCAAGGATCTCGCCAGCGGCCGGGTGGAGATCGTGTCGATGAACCACGGCTTCACCGTGGCGCGCGAAAGCCTGCCGCCGGGCATTCTGGAGACCCACGTCTCGCTATTCGACGGCACCAACGCCGGCCTGGAACTGCAAGGCCGGCCGGTGTTCTCGGTGCAGCATCACCCCGAGGCTTCACCCGGCCCGAACGACGCCCTGCACCTTTTCCGCCGCTTCGCCGAAGCGATGGCGCGCCGCCCCGCCCGAGCGTAACCTTCGACAGGGTCGCAGGCTCGCCACGGGCGCGGAGGGAGGCGATGGCGCCTATACAGGCGATCTACTGGCTCTGGAACGCCTGGGTGGTGAGCTGGGTGATCGCGGCGCTGTGGTCGGGGCGGACGGCCGTCCGCGGTCCCAGGTGGTCCCAGTTCTGGCGCGATGTCCTGGCGATGAGCGGCGCGGCCATTCTGATCGGTTTCTCAGCCCCCTTCCCCGGCTCGCGCGGCCTGCTCGCCCCCCTGTGGCGGACGCCGACGTCCATGGCCTGGGGACTCGTCGCGCTGACGGCGACCGGGTTCGCCATCTGCTGGTGGGCCCGGCTGCATCTTGGCCAGCTGTGGTCCGGCGTCACCAGTCGCAAGGCGGACCACCGCATTGTCGACACCGGCCCCTACCGTCTGGTCCGTCACCCGATCTACACCGGCCTGCTCACCGCGCTGCTGGCCATGGCGCTCTTGAAGGGCACCGGCGCGGCGATCCTCGGCCTCGCCGTGGCCGCCGCCGGCCTTACCCTGCGGGCCAGGCTCGAGGAGCAATTCCTGCGCGCCGAACTCGGCCCGGAGGCTTATGACGCCTACAGCCGCAGGACGCCGATGCTGCTGCCGTTCGCGCCGCGAATAGGTTAGGCGCCCCTTGATCGGGCGGTCCGTGATCACCTCACTTGCGCCGCCGGGACGCGGCGGCTACAGGCGCGCCTTAGCCTGAAAAATCCCCGGTCCGACGCGCCGCCCCGCGCGTCCCGCCGGCGCGCGAGTCGAAAAAGAGAAGATGCCCAGACGCACCGACATCGCCTCGATCCTGATCATCGGCGCGGGTCCGATCGTGATCGGCCAGGCCTGCGAGTTCGATTATTCGGGGGTGCAGGCGTGCAAGGCCCTTCGGGCGGAGGGCTACCGGATCGTGCTGGTCAATTCCAACCCGGCGACGATCATGACCGATCCGGAGGTCGCCGACGCCACCTATGTCGAGCCGATCACCCCGGCCATGGTCGAGGCCATCATCGCCAAGGAGCGGCCGGACGCCCTGCTGCCGACGATGGGCGGCCAGACCGCGCTCAACGTCGCACTGGCGCTGGAGCGCTCCGGCGTCCTCGCCCGCTATGGCGTCGAGCTGATCGGCGCCCGGGCCGAGGTGATAGACAAGGCCGAGGACCGCCAGAAGTTCCGCGACGCCATGGACGCCATCGGCCTGGAGAGCCCGAGGTCGCGGGCCGTCACCACCCTCGAGGACGCCCTGGAGGCTCAGGCCGAGATCGGTCTGCCGGCCATCATTCGCCCATCCTTTACGCTCGCCGGCACCGGCGGCGGCATCGCCTACAACCTCGAGGAGTTCCGCGAGATCGTCGAGCGCGGCCTCGATCTCTCGCCGACTCACGAGGTGCTGATCGAGGAGAGCGTTCTCGGCTGGAAGGAATACGAGATGGAGGTGGTCCGCGACGTGGCGGACAACTGCATCATCGTCTGCTCGATCGAGAACATCGATCCGATGGGTGTGCACACCGGCGATTCAGTCACGGTCGCCCCGGCTCTCACGCTCACCGACAAGGAATACCAACGCATGCGCGCCGCCTCGATCGCGGTGCTGCGCGAGATCGGCGTCGAGACCGGCGGCTCCAACGTCCAGTTCGCGATCAATCCAGCCGATGGCCGGATGGTGGTGATCGAGATGAACCCGCGGGTTTCCAGGTCCTCGGCCCTGGCCTCCAAGGCCACCGGCTTCCCGATCGCCAAGGTCGCTGCGCGCCTGGCCGTCGGCTACACGCTGGACGAGCTGACCAACGACATCACCGGCGCCACGCCCGCCTCCTTCGAGCCGACGCTCGACTACGTGGTGACCAAGATCCCGCGTTTTGCATTCGAAAAATTCCCGGGGGCCGAGCCGACCCTCAACACCCAGATGAAGTCAGTGGGTGAGGTCATGGCCATCGGCCGCACCTTCGCCGAGAGCTTGCAGAAAGCCCTGCGCGGCCTCGAAACGGGGCTTTCCGGTCTCGACGAGATCGAGATTCCGGGCGCGGCGGACGCGGTAGGCGCCCGTGCGGCGGTGGTGCGGGCGCTCGGCGTCGCCTCACCCGATCGCCTGCGGATCATCGCCCAGGCTTTCCGACATGGGCTCAGCGTCGAGGAGGTCAACGCCGCCTGCGCCTACGAGCCCTGGTTCCTTCGCCAGATCGAGAGTCTGGTGGCCGAGGAAACGCGCCTTGTCGCTCACGGCCTGCCGGCCGCGGCCGGCGAGGTCCGCCGCCTCAAGGCGCTCGGCTTCTCCGACGCCCGACTCGCCGCGCTCACCGACCAGTCCGAAGCCGAGGTGCGTCGAGCGCGCCACACGCTCGGCGTCCGCCCGGTCTTCAAGCGCATCGATTCCTGCGCCGCCGAGTTCGCCGCCGCCACGCCTTATATGTATTCGACCTACGAAACCGGCTCGCTGGGCGCGCCGGCCCAGTGCGAGTCGGATCCGACCGAGCGCCGCAAGGCGATCATCCTCGGCGGCGGGCCCAACCGCATCGGTCAGGGAATCGAGTTCGACTACTGCTGCTGTCACGCCGCCTTTGCACTGGCCGACCTCGGCGTCGAATCGATCATGGTCAACTGCAATCCAGAGACCGTTTCGACCGACTACGACACCTCAGACCGGCTCTATTTCGAACCACTCACGGCCGAGGACGTGCTGGAACTCATCGAGGTCGAGGCCTCCAGGGGTGAGTTGATCGGCGCCATCGTCCAGTTCGGCGGCCAGACCCCGCTCGGCCTGGCCCCGGCGCTCGAGGCGGCCAACGTCCCGATCCTCGGCACCACGCCCGACGCCATCGACCTGGCGGAAGATCGCGAGCGCTTCCAGCAGCTTCTCCACCGGCTCGGCATCGCCCAGCCCAAGAACGCCATCGCCCGCAACGCCGAGGAGGCGCTTGCCGGCGCCCGCCAGGTTGGCTTCCCGGTCGTCATCCGGCCTTCCAATGTGCTCGGCGGCCGAGCCATGGAGATCGTCCGCGACGAGGAGCAGCTGGACCGCTACATCCGCCAGGCGGTGCGCGTCTCCGGGGCCGCGCCGGTGCTCATCGACCAGTATCTTTCCTACGCCACCGAGGTGGACGTCGACGCCCTGGCCGACGGTGAGACCGTGTTCGTGGCCGGCGTGCTCGAGCACATCGAGGAGGCCGGCGTCCATTCCGGCGACTCCGCCTGTTCGCTGCCGCCCTTTTCCCTGCGTCCGGAAACGGTGGCCGAGCTCAAGCGCCAGACCGAAGCCATGGCCCGCGCGCTCAATGTTCGCGGTCTGATGAACGTACAGTTCGCCATCGAGGCGCCGTTGTCGGATGCGCCGCGCATCTATGTGCTTGAGGTCAATCCGCGCGCCAGCCGGACGGTGCCGTTTGTCGCCAAGACCATCGGCCAGCCGGTCGCCGCTATCGCCGCGAAGATCATGGCCGGCGAGCCGCTGGCGGGCTTCGGCCTTGGCGAGAAGACCTACGACCATGTGGCTGTGAAAGAGGCGGTGTTCCCCTTCGCCCGCTTCCCCGGCGTCGACACGGTGCTGGGCCCAGAGATGCGCTCGACCGGCGAGGTGATGGGCCTCGACTGGCGGCGGCCGGGCGAAGGCCCCCTGCCCGCCTTCGCGCGCGCCTTCGCCAAGAGCCAGATGGCTGGCGGCGTCATCCTCCCCTCCTCCGGCGGCGTGTTCATCTCGGTCAAGGACGCTGACAAGCCGCGGATCGTCGAGCCCGCGCGTCTCCTGCTCGAGCGCGGCTTCCACATCCTGGCCACCGGCGGCACCCATGCGTTCCTCACCGACATCGGCCTGGAGGCGACGCAGGTGCGCAAGGTGCTGGAAGGCCGGCCGCATATCGTCGACGCGATCAAGAACGGCGAGGTTCAGCTGGTCTTCAACACCACCGAGGGCCGCCAGTCGCTGGAGGACAGTTTCTCCCTGCGCCGCACGGCCCTGATGCAGAAGATCCCCTACTACACCACCGCCTCGGGGGCGCTCGCCGCCGCCCAGGCCATTGCGGCGCTGCTCGACGGCTCTCTGGAGGTCCGCTCGCTGCAAAGTCACGGCTGACCGGCATTCTGGTTGGGGCGACCGCGCTCAGGCTCCAGCCAGCATCATCGTCACCTCGCCCAGAAGCTTGGCGAAGTCGTCGCTCGAGACCGCGAGCGAACCCTGGAACGGGAACTCCAGCATACGCACCGTGACCAGGACGCCCACGGTCGAGGCGGCGAAAGCCGCCGAAAGCAACACGTGGCCGGGCGTATCGACTCCAGCCAGGACGATGAAAGTCACCAGGAGGCCCGCGACGGCGATCAGGACCCACCAAAGCGGGGCCGGCAGGCCGCGGCCAGCCTCGAACGTGCGCGTCTCTCGATCGGCGTGGGCTTGCGCGATGAGCGTCAGGATCTGGTTGCGCATGGCCACGTCAGCCCGCTCGCGGACCGGCAGTCGTGCGGCGGTATCGAGCGCGATCCGGAAAGCCTGGGTCGCCTGCGGGCTGCGCTCGCCGCGGGCCAGCATCGGCCATTCGGTGTCGATGACCAGCCGCCCGTAGGCGACGATGGCGACGTTGACCGGCCGACCGGTATGGTTGGGCATGGCATTGGCGAGAATGGCTGCGCCATGAAGTGCGCCACACTCGCCATTGACCGACTGAGCGGCCACGTTGTGCTCCTGCCAGGCCCCGCTGAAGACGAAGGCCAGCAGGACCGAAAACATCACCCCGACCTGCTGAAACACCGCCGAGCCGACCTCGTGGTGGTTGCGGCGCGACTCCATCGAAAGCAGGCGGTCGATCAGCATCGCGCCAAGCCCCGCGGCCACGGCGCAGATGAGCACGATAAGGGCGGCGCCCCAGAAGGTCATGGGGGAGCTTCACGCCCCTCCGGGCCGAATTGCAAGAAATGCCCGTTGGCCGCGCATCGCCTGCCCCAGCGTCACGCTTGGCGCGAGCGCGCCCCGGTGTAGAACACCGACCAAATCGGGAGAAGACGATGGGCAAGCTGGACGGCAAGGTGGCGTTGGTGACCGGCGGGGCGAGCGGCATCGGCGCCGGCTGCGCCGAGATCCTGGCGCGTGAGGGCGCCAGCGTCGTCATCACCGACATCCAGAATCTGAAGGGCGAGGCCCTGGCGGCGGAAATCGTCAAGGCCGGCGGCAAGGCCCGCTACCTCGGCCACGACGTGACCAGTGAAGAGGCCTGGATTTCCGTCATCGCCGATGTGAACGCCAAGGAGGGCCGGCTCGACGTGCTGGTCAACAACGCCGGCATCGGCGTCCCCTCGCCCAGCATCACCGAGATGAGCCTCGCCGACTGGCGCCGCCAGCAGGCCATCAATGTCGAAGGCGTATTCCTCGGGATCAAACATGGGCTGAAGCTGATGCGCGAGGCCGGCAACGGCGGGTCGATCATCAACATGTCGTCGGTGGCCGGCCTCAAGGGCGCGCCAAGCCTGGCCGGCTATTCGGCCACCAAGGGTGCGGTGCGATTGCTTACCAAGGCTGTCGCTCTGGAGTGCGCCCAGGCCAAGGACGGCGTCAGGGTCAATTCGGTCCACCCCGGCATTATCGAGACGCCGATCTGGCTCGGCATCGCTGGGGTCGAGGGGGCCAACGAAGGCCCCGACCTCGACGCCCTCTCGTCCATGGCGGTGCCCATGGGCGTCAAAGGCGTGCCGGAGGACATCGCCAAGGGCGTGCTGTGGCTGGCCTGCGACGATTCCCGTTACGTGACGGCTGCGGAGCTGGTCATCGACGGCGGCCTCGTCGCTCGCTGAGAAACCTCACGCCCACTCCACATCGGCGCCGATGGCGGCGAGGTTTTCCACGAAGCCCGGATGGGCGCGGCGGATCGGGTCGGCGTTGAGGATCGTCGACTGTCCCTCGATGCTCGCTGCCACCATCAAGAGGGCGATGGCCACGCGGATGATGTAGGGGCTCTCGACCGTGGCCGGGAAGAGCGGCTTGCCGCCGAAGGTGATCACCCGGTGCGGGTCGCACTGCAGGGCGTGGCCGCCGAATTTGGCCAGCTCGCTCGTCCAGCCGAGCGCGCCTTCGTAGACCTTGTTCCAATAGAGCATCTGGCCCTCGGCCCGCGCCCCCAGGGCCACGAAGATCGGCAGCAGGTCCACGGGCAGGTAGGGCCAGGGCGCGGCCTCGATTTTGGGCAGGATGTAGGAGGTGAACGGTGCGCGCACCCGCAGCGGCCCGTCCGGCCGGCTGTAGGACCAGCCGTCCTCGTGGACGATCTCGACGCCGAACTTGGCGAAGGCCCGGTCGATGAGCGGGAACTGCTCGGGCGCGGCGTTGCGCACGGCCACTTCCCCGCCGGTGATAGCGCCCAAGGCCAGGAAGGTTGTGATCTCGTGGAAGTCCTCGGCGAAGGTGTAGTCGGCGCCGGACAGCCGTTCGACGCCCTCGACCCGAAGGCGGCTGGCGCCGACGCCCTCGATTTTCGCGCCCATCAGCTTCAGGAAGGCGCAGAACTCCTGCACGTGCGGCTCGCAGGCGGCGTTGGTCAGCTGGGAGGTTCCCCTGGCCTTGGCGGCGCAGAGCACGAAGTTTTCGGTGGTGGTGACCGAGGCGTAGTCCAGCCAGTGGGTGGCGTGCTGGAACGGGCCGTTGAGCGACATGACCAGCGCCTCGCCCAGCTCGGACACCTCGACGCCGAAGGTCTGGAAGACCTCGATGTGCGGGTCGATCTCGCGCGCGCCGAGGGTGCAGCCCTTCACCTCGCCTTCGAGGCGGGTTTCGCCGAACCGGCCGAGCAGCGGCGGAATGAGCATGATCGAAGAGCGCATGCCCTCCGGCAGAGCGGCGCCATGGTCGGCCCGGGCGGGGGCGTGGCGCAGGCGCAGGATGCGGTTCGCCTTGTCCCAGTCGACATCGCTGCCCAAGGTTTGGAAGAGGCCCAGGATCTGCTGGACATCGGTAATGTCGGGCACGCCGCGGAGGATGACCTCGTCGTCGGTGAGCAGGGTGGCGCAGAGGATCGGCAGGACCGCGTTCTTGTTGGCCGAAGGGATGATCCGGCCCTTGAGGGGCCTTCCGCCGCGCACGATGAGGTTGCTCACGACCGCTCCGTTAGTGAGGATCGCGGGCGTTTAGCACCGTTTGCGGCGGCGCGCGCCAGCATGCCGCGTGGCGGCGCGGATCGCGCCTCTGCGGGCGCCCATATTGCGCCGCACTTGAATCCATCCGGTCTCACCCCTATTGTATCTGGCCCCGTAAGCCGCCGCCTTAGGCCGGCTCGGGGTACTTCACAAAGGCGGATCTGGCTCATCCAAAGATGGAAAAAGTACCGATGACCGCCGAGGGCTTTCACGCCCTCGACGAAGAGTTGAGGCGTCTCAAGACTCAGGAGCGCCCTGCCGTGACCGCCGCCATCGGCGAGGCGCGTCAGCATGGCGATCTTTCCGAGAACGCCGAATATCACGCCGCTAAGGAGCGGCAAGGCTGGATCGAAAGCCGCATCGCCGAGATCGAAGACCGCATGGCGCGCGCCCAGATCATCGATGTCTCGCGCTTGTCGGGCAGTCAGGTAAAGTTCGGCGCCACGGTGAGCGTGGTCGACGAAGACACCGAGGAGCAGGCTCGCTACCAGATCGTCGGCGAGCATGAGGCCGACGTGCGCTCTGGCAAGATCTCCATCGCCTCGCCGATCGCCCGGGCCATGATCGGCAAGGAGATGGGCGACGTGGTCGAGGTCAACACCCCCGGCGGCGTCAAGGCCTACGAGATCCTCAAGGTCGAGTGGGTCTAGGCCCAGTCCGATGAGCGAACCGCGCGCCGTCCGTTGTCTGATCGTGGGCGCGGGCCCGGCCGGCTACACGGCGGCCATCTACGCCGCACGCGCCCTGCTGAGCCCTGTGCTGCTGACCGGGCTGACGCCCGGCGGCCAGCTGACCATCACCACCGACGTGGAAAACTATCCAGGCTTCGCTGAGGTCGTTCAGGGACCCTGGCTGATGGATCAGATGCGCGACCAGGCGGCGCATGTCGGAACTGAGATCGTCGACGACCTCGTGGTCGTCGCCGACCTCACGCAGCGCCCGTTTCGCCTGACGACCGATTCCGGTCAGGTCTGGCTGGCCGAAACCCTGATCATCGCCACCGGCGCCCAGGCCAAGTGGCTCGGATTGGAGAGCGAGAAGGCCCTCCAGGGTTTCGGTGTCTCCGCCTGCGCCACCTGCGACGGCTTCTTTTACCGCGGCAAGGAAGTCGTGGTGGTCGGCGGCGGCAATACAGCGGTCGAGGAAGCGCTGTTCCTCACCAAGTTCGCCAGCAAGGTCACCCTGGTTCACCGCCGCGACGAACTGCGCGCCGAGCGGATCCTGCAAGAACGCCTCTTCGCCCACGAAAAGATCGCCGTGATCTGGGACCACGATGCGGCCGAGGTGCTGAGCGCCGGCGAGCCGGCGACGGTGGCGGGTGTAAAGCTGCGCAACGTCAAGACCGGCGAGACGCGCGAGATTCCCTGCGACGGCTTTTTCGTCGCCATCGGCCACGCGCCGGCCTCCGAGGTCTTCACCGGCCAGCTCGCCACTCGCGCCGGCGGCTACATCAACGTCGCGCCGGGAAGCACGGCGACCTCGGTCCCGGGCGTGTTCGCCGCCGGCGATGTTACCGACGATGTCTATCGCCAGGCGGTCACGGCCGCCGGCATGGGCTGCATGGCGGCGCTGGAGGCGGTGCGCCTGTTGGCCGAGGAAGACCATGCCCGCGCCCACCACCCCCTGAGCCACGCCGAAGCCGAAGAGATCGGGGCCTGGTGAACATCCGGCCGGCCGCGCCGGCGGACGTCGCAGCGATCCGGGCCCTAGTGTCCGCCGCCTTCGGCCGCGACGGGGAGGCCGACATTGTCGAAGCCGTGCGGGCCGCCGGCGACGCCCTCGTCGAGCTGGTCGCCGGAGATAGCGGCGAGATCGTTGGCCATGTGCTCTTCAACCGCATGACCTGCGCCGAGGCGCTGGCTGGCCTGGCTCCGCTTTCGGTCGCACCCACTCATCAGAGCAAAGGGATTGGCGCGGCCCTCGCTCGAGCCGGGCTCGACGCCTGCCGCGGCCTCGGCATTCAAGGCTGCGTCGTCCTCGGCGATCCGGCCTACTACGGCCGCTTCGGCTTCGCACGCGCACCGGCCACGCTTTCCTCTCCCTACGCCCATCTGGACGCCTTCCAGGCCCTCCCTTTCGAGTCGGGCGTCTTCGACCGTCCGCTCGCGGCCGCCTACCCCTCCGACTTCGGCTGATCACAAAACCCCGAATCGACTCCGCAGGGGTTGCCTTCGTCTGTCGCAGGTTTATATCTGCATGACACTTATGCTCAGAGTTAGCATAAGTCGGGACGCCAGCCATCGCGGCGAGCGTCCCTTTAAACGGCGCACGTAATGCTCACTTTGAGCATAAGGAGCTCGCCATGGCCGACGGATCGCTCGCCTTCACCCCCGCCGTGCAATCCGCAACCGCACCGCTCTGGGAAAAGCTCAGCGGCCACGTGACGCCCCTGGAGTGGCGGCTACAGGCGCCGCTGATCGAAGAGATCAATCGTCTCAAGCGCGAGAAGCACGCGGTCATTCTGGCCCACAACTACATGACGCCGGAGATCTTCCACGGCGTCGGCGACTTCGTCGGCGACAGCCTGGGCCTGGCCCGCGAGGCGGCGCGCAGCGACGCGAAGGTGATCGTCCAGGCCGGCGTGCACTTCATGGCCGAGACCTCCAAGGTGCTCTGCCCGGACAAGACCGTGCTGATCCCGGACCTCCATGCCGGCTGCTCGCTCGCCGCCTCGATCACCGCCGCCGACGTGCGGTTGATCAAGCAGCGCTATCCGGGCCTGCCGGTGGTCACCTACGTCAACACCACGGCCGAGGTGAAGGCCGAGACCGATGTCTGCTGCACGAGCGCCAACGCCGTGCAGGTGGTGGAGGCCGTGGCGGCCGAATTCGGCGTCGACCGGGTGATCCTCCTCCCCGACGAATTCCTGGCCCGCAACGTCGCCCGCCAGACGCCGATCGGCATCATCGCCTGGCGTGGCCGCTGCGAGGTGCATGAGCGCTTCACGGCCGAGGACATCGCCGAGATGCGGGCCGCCTGGCCGGACGCACTGGTGCTCGCGCACCCGGAATGTCCCACCGAAGTGATCGAGGCCTCGGACTTCGCTGGCTCGACCGCGGCGATGAGCGACTTCGTGATCCGGCGCCGGCCGGCGCGGGTGGTGCTGATCACCGAATGCTCGATGGCCGACAACGTCGCCTGCGACGCCCCCGAGACCGAGTTCGTGCGGCCGTGCAACCTCTGCCCGCACATGAAACGGATCACGCTGGACAACATCCTCGAGGCCCTGCGGCATGACCGCTACGAGGTGACCGTGCCGGAAGACGTCGCTATGCGCGCCCGGGCGGCGGTGCAGCGGATGATCGACCTGCCGCCGCCGACCGTCCCGGCCCGCTATGACCTCGTCAAGGCGCGCCACCATGTCGACGTGGAGCTCATCTGACATGGCCGAACTCCTGCGGTTCGACGGCGTGCTCGTCGTCGGCGCCGGCCTCGCCGGTCTCAGCGCCGCCCTGGCCGCCGCGCCGCGGCGCACGCTGGTCCTTTCTCCTGCCCCGCTCGGCGAGGGCTGCGCTTCGTCCTGGGCCCAGGGCGGCATGGCCGCGGCCCTGGCGGCCGACGATGCGCCGGCCTTGCACGCCGCCGACACCCTCGCCGCCGGCGCCGGGCTCTGCGATCCGGGCGCGGTCGATATCCTGACCCGCGAAGGGCCGGCCGCGGTGCGGGCTCTGGCGGCCTTGGGCGCGCCCTTCGACCGCAAGCCCGACGGCGGCTTCGTCCAGAGCCTGGAGGCGGCGCATTCGCGCGCCCGCGTCGCCCGCGTCGGCGGCGACGGGGCCGGGGCGGCGATCATGCAGGCGGTGATCGCCGCCGTGCGGACCAGCTCGCAAATCGAGGTTCGCGAGGGCGCGCGGGTCACAGCCCTCGTTCAGGGCCACGGCGGCCGGGTTCTGGGCGTGCTGGCCCAGATCGATGGGCGCGAGGTCGAGATCCGCGCCGCTGCGACCATTCTCGCCACCGGCGGCCTGGGCGGCCTCTACGCCGTGACCACCAATCCCGCCGCGGCGCGTGGCGAGGGCCTAGCGCTCGCCTGGCGGGCCGGGGCGGAGATCGTCGATCCGGAGTTCGTTCAGTTCCACCCCACCGCCCTCGACGTGGGCGTCGATCCCGCGCCGCTGGCCACCGAGGCCCTGCGCGGCGAGGGCGCGCGGCTGGTCAACGCGGACGGGGCGCCAGTGGTGGACGATCCGCGCGGCGACCTTGCTCCGCGCGACGTCGTGGCCCGGGCCATCGCCGCCGAGATCGCCCAGGGCGGCCAGGTGTTCCTCGATGCCCGCGCGGCGGTGGGTCAGGCTTTCCCCGAGGAATTTCCCGCCGTCTTCGCCGCCTGCCGCGCCGCCGGCCTCGACCCACGGACACAGCTCATGCCGGTGGCCCCGGCGGCCCACTATCACATGGGCGGGATCGCCGCCGATGCGCAGGGCCGCACCAGCCTTGCCGGGCTGTTTGCGGTCGGCGAGGTCGCCTCCAGCGGCGTGCATGGCGCCAACCGCCTGGCGTCCAACTCCCTCCTGGAAGCGGCCGTCTTCGGCCGACGGGCCGGCGAGGCGGCGCGCGACGAAATTGCCGGCGATGGCCACGCGCTCGCCGCCGTAGCGGCGCCCGAGCTTCCACCCGAGACCCTGGCCGAGCTTCGCCGTCGCATGACCGCCGAGGCTGGCGTGCGCCGCGACGCAGCTGGTCTTGGTCGTCTGCTCGACTGGATCGGCGGCGCCGAGCGGGCGCATGGCCGCGCCCTGCCTCTCCAGGCGGCGCGGCTCGTGGCCGAAGCGGCCCTGGCGCGGCGCGAGAGCCGCGGCGGCCACTTCCGGGCCGATTTTTCGACCCTTTCCGAGCGCCCTCTGCATACGCGCCTCGCCTCCGCTGCGAAGGCCCGCGCCGCTTGACCGCATTGCCCGACCTGCTGATCGAACCGGTCGTCCGCGCCGGCCTCGCCGAGGACCTCGGCCGGGCCGGCGATGTGACCTCTACAGCCTGCGTTCCGGCCGAGGCGCGCCTCGCGGCGGGCTTCGCGGTTCGCAGGGGCGGCGTCGTCGCCGGCCTTGCCTGCGCCCGTCTCGCAGTGACGGCGCTTGATCCCGAGGCGCGATTCGAGATCCTGGTCGCGGACGGCGCGAGCGTGACCGCCGGCCAGATTCTCGCCCGCGTCGAGGCCAACGCCCGCGCCCTGTTGGCCGCCGAGCGGACGGCGCTAAATCTGCTCTGCCGCCTCTCGGGCGTCGCCACCCTGACCGCAGCCTATGTCGCCCGGACCGCCGGCACGGCGGCGCGGATCGTCGACACACGAAAGACCACACCCGGGCTGCGCGCCCTGGAGAAATACGCCGTGCGTTGCGGCGGCGGGGCCAACCACCGCTTCGGTCTCGACGACGCCATCCTGATCAAGGACAACCACGTGGCGGCGTGCGGCGGCGTCGGCGAGGCGGTGCGGCGCGCGCGCGCCGCCGTCGGCCACATGGTCAAGATCGAGGTCGAGGTCGACCGCCTCGATCAGCTGGACGAAGCCCTCGCCGAGGGCCCGGACATCGTCATGCTCGACAACTTCCCGCTTCCCGACCTGGCCGAGGCGGTGCGTCGTACGGCCGGCCGGGCGCTGTTGGAGGCGTCCGGCGGGGTCGGTCTTGAGACCGTGCGGGCCATCGCCGAAACCGGCGTCGATCTGATCAGCGTCGGGGCCCTCACCCACTCCCCGCCGATCCTCGACATCGGACTGGACGCGGAAGCCTGAACCGTCAGCCGGAAGCGCCGGCGGCGACACCGCCGCCTCGCCGTCTCAGGTGAAGAAGACGTGGGCTCCGAGGCGGACCCCGCCAGGCGGCAGGCGATTGCCGGCGACGTGGAATGAGACGGCCTTGCCGACTTCGGCCATGACGTAACCCTCGAGCGCCCGCGCCGCGACGCGGCGCGCGTCGAGCCACGCGAGGCGCTCGAGCGGGGCCCGCATGGCGCCGTTGCAGACAAAGCTGAACTGGCACGCGCCGGACTTGGCGCCCTGGTAGACCACGGCGCACACGGTTCTGGGAAAGCCCGCACGGCCGGTACGGTTCAGCACCACCTGGGCGACCGCGGCGCGGCCGGCCGCGCTCTCGCCACGGGCCTCGTAGTAGACCGCGGCGGCCAGGCAATCGACCGTGCCCGGATTTGGCGGCGCGGTCACGACGATGGGCTGCGCCACAAGCTGTGGGGCGGAGTCGAAGCCTTTCTTCGCGGCCGCCGCATAGGCGGGGGCCTGGCTTTGGGCTGGGTGAGCGGCGCCGGAAAAGGCGAGGGCGCCGAAGGCTGCGCCGGCGAGAACGCCGACGTTGAGCGCGAGCGCGTACGCTCGCGTTCTTATGGGCAGTCGCAATTTGTCTTTCCTGTTCCGCAGGGGCCATTGCGCCCCCTTCGTTCCCGTCCGCCGGCCGCGTTGCGGCGTCTTGGCGGTGGGAGGATCCGGCCATCAGGTCGGCCGAAGGCGCGGCTTCTAGCCCAGGAGGTCCGCGAAAAGCAAGCCTTTCTGCTGCAATGCAGCGACCGGCTCCGTCTTCCGCCTAAGCGGCGCCCGCCTAAAAGACTTCGCCGAACAGTTCGATCATCGCCGCCCAGGACCGGCGATCGGCGGCGGCGTCGTAGGCGAAACCGGGCCGGCCGAGCGCGCCGACGTCAGGGTTGGTGAAGCTGTGTCCGACCCCGCCGTAGAGGATCATGCGCCAGTCAGCCCCCACGTCATTCATTTCCGTCTCGAAGGCGGCCCGCTGTTCGGGCGGGATGATCGGATCGTCGGCGCCAATATTGACCAACACCTTCGCCTTGATGGCGCCGGACATTGCCGGCTTGGCGCTGCCGAGACCAGAATGGAAACCAACCACGGCCTTGAGCGCCGCCCCGGAACGCCCCAGTTCGAGCGCCGTGGTGCCGCCGAAACAGTAGCCGATCGCCGCTAGCCTATTCACATCCGTCTGCGGCTGGGCGGCGAGCACCGCCAGGGCGGAGCTGGCGATCTCACGAATGCCGGTGGGGTCGGCGAACCACGGCGCGAGCCGCGGCATGACTTCGTTGAAGTCGGTGAGCGGCTGGCCGTCGCCATAATAGTCCATGGCGAAGGCGGCGTAGCCAGCCTCGGCCAGGCGCCGGGCGATGGACTTGGTGAGGTCGACGAGGCCGCCGCCCTCAGGCGCCACCAGGACGCCTGGACGGCGCTCCGCATGGGCGTCGTCGGCGAAGAAACTGCCGACGTAGCGCTTGCCGCCGACGGCGTACTCAATGTCCTGGACGATCATCTCGGTCTCTCCCTGGTCAACACTGGCCTTTCGGTCCAGTGATCCTTACCTTGTCGTTCATGCCTCGTTCCAGTCCCGTAAGCGGCGTGTCCGACGTCTCCGCGGTCTTCTCTCACGATCTCGCTCCGGCTCTGTGGACGCCGCATCGGCCGGTGCGGCCGGCCAAGAGCGAGGGCGGCCGGCCCTTCGAGCTGGTCAGCGACTACGCGCCCGCCGGCGATCAGCCGACGGCCATCGCCGAGCTGTCATCGGGAGTGACGGGTGGCGAGCGCGACCAGGTGCTGCTGGGTGTCACCGGCTCGGGCAAGACCTTCACCATGGCCAAGGTGATCGCCGAGACCCAGCGCCCGGCCCTGATCCTGGCCCACAACAAGACCCTGGCGGCGCAGCTCTATTCCGAGTTCAAGAGCTACTTCCCGCACAACGCGGTGGAATATTTCGTCTCCTACTACGACTACTACCAGCCCGAGGCCTACGTCGCCCGGACCGACACCTACATCGAGAAGGACTCCTCCCGGAACGAACAGATCGACCGCATGCGCCACTCGGCGACGCGGGCGATCCTGGAGCGCGACGACGTCATCGTCGTAGCCTCGGTGTCGTGCATCTACGGCATCGGCTCGGTAGAGACCTACACCGCGATGACCTTCAACATCGCGGTCGGCGACAAGGTCGACGAGAAGCGGCTGATGGCCGACCTGGTGGCCCAGCAGTACAAGCGCAACGACAACGCCTTCGAGCGCGGGACCTTTCGGCGGCGCGGCGACACGATCGAACTCTTCCCGGCTCACTACGAGGATCGCGCCTGGCGCATCACGCTCTTTGGCGACGAGGTCGAGACCGTCGCCGAATTCGATCCGCTCACCGGCAAAAAGACCGCCGACCTGCCGCAGATCCGGGTCTACGCCAACAGCCACTATGTGACGCCGCGGCCGACTCTCATCCAGGCGGTGAGCAGCATCAAAACAGAACTCAAGGCGCGCCTCGACTGGCTGGTCGCCAATGGCAAGCTGCTCGAGGCCCAGCGGCTCGAGCAGCGCACGACCTTCGACATCGAGATGATCGAGGCCACGGGCAGCTGCGCCGGCATCGAGAACTACTCGCGCTACCTGACAGGTCGTCGCCCGGGCGAGCCGCCGCCGACCTTCTTCGAGTACATTCCCGACAACGCCCTGCTGTTCGTCGATGAGAGCCACCAGACCGTGCCGCAGCTCGGGGCCATGTACCGCGGCGACTACAGCCGCAAATTCAACCTGGCCGAATACGGCTTCCGCCTGCCTTCCTGCCTCGACAACCGTCCGCTCAAATTCGAGGAGTGGGAGGCCATGCGGCCGGCGACGGTTTTCGTTTCGGCCACCCCCGCAAGCTGGGAGCTGGAGCGCACCGGCGGCGTCTTCGTCGAGCAGGTGATCCGCCCCACTGGCCTCATCGATCCGCCGGTCGAGGTCCGTCCGGTGGCCAAGGATGGTTTTTCGCAGGTGGACGACGCCATCGCGGAGTGCCGCGACGTCGCGCGCAAGGGCTATCGCGCCCTGGTCACGGTTCTCACCAAGAAGATGGCCGAGGATCTAACCGAGTACATGCACGAGCAGGGCCTGCGGGTGCGCTACATGCACAGTGACGTCGACACCCTGGAGCGCATCGAGATCATCCGCGATCTGAGGCTCGGCGCCTTCGACGTCCTGGTCGGCATCAACCTGTTGCGCGAGGGGCTGGACATCCCCGAGTGCGGGCTGGTGGCCATTCTCGACGCCGACAAGGAGGGCTTCCTCAGGTCGGAGACCTCGCTCGTCCAGACCATCGGTCGGGCGGCGCGCAACGTCGACGGCAAGGTGATCCTCTACGCCGACTCGATCACCGGTTCGATGGAGCGGGCCATGGCCGAGACCCAGCGCCGGCGCGACAAGCAGGCGGCTTGGAACGCCGAGCACGGCATCACGCCGGAGAGCGTGAAGAGCCAGATCAAGGACCTGCTCGCCAGCCCCTACGAGCGCGGCGACCGGGTGACCATCGACGCCGGCGTCGCCGAGGACTCCAAGCCGTTCCTCGGCAGCAACTTCCAGGCCACCCTGCGCGATCTCGAGGCGAAGATGCGCGCGGCCGCGGCCAACCTGGAGTTCGAGGACGCCGCGCGTATGCGCGACGAGATCAAGCGGCTGAAACTTCTCGACCTCGAGTTCGCCAACGAGGCCCTCACCCCGGCCGGCGAAACCCCGGACCACGAAGCGGTCACCCGTGTCAGGGCCGAAGCGCGCGCCGAAGCGGCGGCGAGGTTTCGGAAGGGCGGCAGGCGGTAGGCCCCGACTCTCCGCCCCCGCGCCATAGGCGCTGGCGGCCCCACCGGAACGTCGCTAAAGCCCGGCCATGTCTGCCGAGGACACCGCCGTCGCGGCGCTCAAGGACGAAGCCGACCGGGCCCTGCGCCGCGCCGATCCGGCCGCGGCCGCGGACGCCTTTGAGCGGGCCCTCGCCCTCGCCCCGCGCCGGGTCGAACTGCTCATGGGTCTGGCGGCGTCGCGCCGCGCCCTCGGCGAGGCGGAGGCGGCGCTTGTGGCCACCGAGCAGGCGCTCGTCGTCCAGCCGCGACTATTCAATGCCCTGCTGCTCAAGGGCGTCATCCTCGATGGCCTGGGGCGGCTCACGGCGGCGGCGATGGCCTATGGCGACGCGCTCCGACTGGCGCCGGCGGCAAGCGCCGTCCCCGAGCCCACCCAACGGGCGCTCGTCCGGGCCCGTGAGCTCTGCGATCGTCATCAGTCGGAACTGGCGGAGCGGCTGCGGGCGGCCGCCGAGCTGTCGATGCTGTCGCCCGCTCTCTCGCGCCGCATCGATGCGTTCATCGAGACCACGGCCGGGCGCCGGCGCTTCTACGCCCAGCAGCCGAGCCAGTTCTATTTCCCCGGGCTGCCGGCCATCGAGTTCTACGACCGCGACGAATTTCCCGGGCTGGCGGCGCTCGAAGCGTGCTGGGAAGCCATCCGGGACGAGGCGATGGCGGTCTGGAGCGAGGGGACCGAGGGCCTGACACCCTATGTCCAGCTCGACCCGGGCACGCCGCTCGACCAGTGGGCCGAGCTCAACCAATCGATGAGCTGGAGCGCCTTTCACCTCTTCCAGGACGGCGAACCGCTCGCCGCCAACCAGGCGCGCTGCCCGGCCACGGTTGCGGCGCTGGAAGCCCTAGATCAGCCTTCGGTGCGCTGTCGTTCGCCAACGGCGCTGTTTTCGATTCTCCGTCCGGGCGCGCGCATCCCGCCGCACAACGGTCTCAACAATACGCGCCTGATCCTGCACCTCGCCCTGATCGCTCCGGAAGGCTGCGCCCTTCGCGTCGGCGGCGAGATGCGGCCCTGGCGCGCGGGCGAGGCGTTCGTGTTCGACGACACCATCGAGCACGAAGCCTGGAACCGAAGTCCTTCCCCCCGCGCCGTTCTGATCTGCGACGTCTGGAACCCGCGCCTGGCCGCCGACGAGCGGGAGCTGATCGTGCGCCTGACCGACGTCGCCGATCGCTTCAACGAGACGGCTCCCGGGACCACCGTCGCCTGAGCAACGGGTCTAGCGCCCCGGCAGCACCACCCCGGTCAGCACGGCCACGTATTGGGTCGCCGCCGCGGCGACGACGAAGCCGTGCCAGATCGCCCGACGGAATCTGAGTTTGCGGCTGACATAGACGATCGCCCCAGCCGAATAGATCAGTCCGCCCACGGCCAGCAGGATCATCGCCGCCAGCGAAACCCCGGCCAGCATCGGCTTGATGGCCACCACCACGGCCCAGCCTAGCCCAAGGTAAAGCACCATCCAGAAGCGTTTGCCGAGGCCCGGCAGAAACAACTTGCCGGCCGCGCCGGCCACGGCCAGGGCCCAAACCCCCGCCGTCATGCCGGCTGCCCAGGCTCCATGCAGCCTCTGGGTGGTGAAGGGCGTGTAGGAGCCGGCGATCATTAGGAAGATGGCGGCGTGGTCGAAGCGGCGCAGCAGCGGCCGGCGGCGGGCGCTCGCCATGTTGTAGGCGGTCGAGCAAGCGAACATGACCACCAGGCAGGCGGCATAGACGGCGATGGCGGCGGTCAGGCCGAGTCGGCCGACGCCCAGCGAAAGGCCGAGGAGGATCAGCCCGCCGATCCCCGCCGCGGTCAGGCCGGCGACGTGGACCCATCCGTCGGCCGCCCGCTCGGCCGGCGTCGGGTAGTGCTCGCCTTCTCGCTCCGCGGCCATCGGCGGCGACTCCCTGGCATCTTCACGAAACGCCTAAGGGATATAGAATTGACCGAACTGCAACCGGGAGTCCCCCATGATCCGCATTGCTCGAGTCCTTTTTCCGGGCGTTCTGATTCTCGCCGCCGCCGGCGCCGCATTGGCCGATCCGCCGGCCCCACCGGCAAGTCCGACTCAGACCGCGACAGCGGCCCCAGTCGCTAAGGTCGCGGCCGCAAAGGCCGCCAACGCCAGGGACGATCAAAAAGTCGTATGCAAATATGAGCAAGTCACCGGCAGCCGGCTCGAGGGACACAAGGTCTGCATGACCAAGGCCGATTGGGCTGCTCAGTCGAGTTCGGCCATGGACGCCATGCGCAACAACCGTCCATTGGTCTCGGCGAGTCACTAGTCCGGCGGTTGAGAAGTCGCGTCGGCCGGCCGGCTCGGTGGCCACAAGACCTGCATGAAGACGTCCGACTCGGACACCCCGCCACCCAATCGGCCATGAGTCTGCGTGTTGGCAGCGCAACCAGCTCACACTGAGCGGAATGCCTAACCGGGCAGCGCGGCGCTCAGATCATAGCCGGCGGCGGCCGCCAGGGCGATGAGTTCGCCCCGGCTCTTCGCTCCAGCCGCCAGTTCTCCCAACGCCCAAGCCGTGATCGACCGCGTGCCGGACCGACAGAACGCGAGCGTGCGCCGACCTGAGGCGGCGCCGGCCACCGCAGCCGCCTGCTCTGGAGTCGGGCGGCCAACGACCGGGATGTGAAGATAGTCCAACCCCTCCGCGCGGGCCGCCGCTTCGATCTCCGAGGCCGGCGGCTGGTCGGCCGATTCGCCCTCCGGCCGATTGTTGATGACGAGGGCGAAGCCCTGAGACTTTGCGCGCACCAGATCAGCGGGCGCGATCTGCGGGCTGACGTAAAAATCGGCCGTGACGCTGCGAAACTCGCTCATGACTTGGTCAGCTCTCCCGCTTGGCCCGTCCGGCGCCTTGGCCATCGATGGTCATGAAGTATGACCCCATCATGCCCTTGGTGATTACGACAGTGGACCCCTTCCGCGGAGTCCGGCCCAGCATCTGCGCCTCCGTCTGAACCCACACGGCGCCATCCTCCAGCCGCACCACCCAGTGTCCGGTTCCGTCCTCGTGCGCCTCGGCCACGTTGGCCGTAATCCGGTCCGCGCCCTCGCCCTTCTCTCCATGGTCGAGAAAGTCGAGCGTCGGCAGCGCGAATCCGAAGGCCTGACGTCGCGCCGCGTGGCGTTGTGCGCGGTCGATGGCCACCAGGTCGCCGCTCGAGGTGGCCGCATCCACGGCTGCCGCGGCCTTGTCGAAGCAAGCGAGTCGGGCGGCGTCGTCCGCGACTTTGCGACAGTCCAGCAGCGTCTGCACAACCTTGGGGCTCGCCGCGGATGGCGGCGCCGCCAGCGCCGGCCCGGCCAGCACGACCAGCCCCACCGCCAGCATCTTCTGGATTCCTCGAACCAAGTCACGCCCTCCTTGTCGGCAGGCGCATAGAAGACTGCCGCGTCTGCCGGCGCAATGCCGCTGTCTGGCGGTCGCGTTGGGCGCGCCAGTTGAATGAATTTGCCGCGCCCGGCCTCTGGCGCCGGAATCTGTGACCGGAAAGTGACAGGTTGGAGACGATCACCTTACCAACTCGTAATCCGCGTTGACCGATTCCGCGGCCCGCCCCTAAGACCGGGAACATCCAGGGGGGATGATTTTCACCCAGGAACGTTTTCGCTCGCTCCCAAGCGATCGTCGTAATGACGTCGCTCCTGGGCTGATTGGAGGATATCCATTTGACCATCACGACCATGCGCACGCGCCTCCTGGCGTCGTCCATGATTTCCGGGGCCGCGATTGCAGCCGTCTCCGTTACGGGGGCCCAGGCGCAGCAAGCGGCCGCAGCGCCGGCTTCGACCAGCGTCCAGGAACTGGTCGTCACCGGTTCGCGCATCCCGCAGAAGAACCTGACCAGCGTCAGCCCGGTCACGACGGTGAACAACCAGACGGTCAAGCTGCAAGGCACGACCAATGTCGAAGACCTGATCAACAATCTGCCGCAGGCGTTCGCCGACTTCGGCCAGTTCGAGTCCAACGGCTCGACCGGCACGGCCACCATCGACCTTCGCGGCCTGGGCGATAAGCGCACCCTGGTCCTGATCGACGGCAAGCGCCTGATGCCTGGCGACCCGACCCTCCCGGTCGCCGACATCAACATGATCCCGCCGGCCCTTATCGACCGGGTGGAAGTGCTCACCGGCGGCGCTTCGGCCGTGTACGGTTCGGACGCCGTGGCCGGGGTTGTGAACTTCATCATGAAGCACAACTACGAAGGCCTGCAGATCGACACCGAGTTTTCGGTCGGCATGCATGACAACAACGATCAGCAGGTCCGCGCGGCCAGCGCCGAGGGTGGGACGATCTTCGGCTCCAACCCGCTCTCGTTCCCCAACGGCACAGCCTTCGCCGGCGAACGCTGGACGGCCACGATCACCGGCGGAGCCAACAGCCCCGACGGCAAGGGCAACGTCGAGTTCTACCTCGGCTACACCGACATTCAACCGGTGTTGGAAGGCAAGTACGACTGGTCGACCTGCGGCCTGTCGACCAACACCTCCAATACCCACCAGCAATATTGCGGCGGTTCGGTCACGGCGGCCGGCGTCGGCGGCGGTCTGCTGCAGGTGCTGAGCGGCCCCAATTCGACGCCGCCGGCCGGCGCCTACTTCGGCCTCGGTTACGCCATCACCGGCCCGACCGGCGCCTGCCCGGGCAGCGCCGGGACGTGTCTCTCGCCGTTCACCGCCGGCAATCTCTACAACTTCGCGCCGCTGAACTACATCCAGCGTCCGGACGTCCGCTATCAGGCTGGCGAATTCTCGCACTATGAAGTCGCCCCCTGGCTCGATCTGTACTCGAGCTTCATGTTCATGGACGACCACACCACCGCCCAGATCGCTGGTTCCGGCTCGTTCTACGGCGACAACATCTACACCATCCCGTGTAACGACCCGCTGCTCTCGTCCGCTCAGGCCAACACGCTCTGCGGCCCCGAAGCGGGCGTCGCCGGCGACAACGCCAGCGCCCTCATCGGCCGCCGCGACGTGGAAGGCACGGGCCGGACCTCCGACCTCACCCACATGGACTACCGCATTGTGTTCGGGGCCAAGGGTGACCTGGGTTCCGGCTGGAACTACGACATCTCGATGCAGTACGGCCGGTCCGTGCTGACCGACGTCGAAGGCGGCTACTTCCTGAACAACAAGCTCATCAACGCGCTCAACGTGGTGCCGAATCCGGCGGTGGGCGGAGACCCCAAGCTGGCGGTGGGGGCGCCGGTCTGCGCCTCGGTGCTCAGCGGCACCGACGCCACCTGCGTGCCCTACAACCTCTGGTCGACGGGCGGCGTTACCCAGCAGGCCCTCAACTATGTCGACGGCACCGCGATCGACACCGGTTACAACACCGAGCAGGTGGTTACCGGCAACATCTCCGGCGACCTTGGCCAGTACGGCATGAAGGCCCCGTGGGCGACGGACGGCGTCGGCGTTTCGCTCGGCCTGGAATATCGCCGCGAGTTCACGTCGTTCTCGCCGGACGAACTCCAGTCGACCGGCGAGCTGGCCGGCTTCGGCGGCTCTCTGCTGCCCGCTCAGGGTTCGCAATCCGACAAGGATGTTTTCGGCGAAGTCCGCATCCCGATCGTCCAGGACATGCCGTTCTTTAAGGAACTCACCGCGGAGGGCGGCTTCCGCTACTCGAACTATACCCATGGTGGCGGCAACTGGACCTACAAGGCTGGCCTCGATTGGCAGGTCGTTCCCGACCTGCGTCTGCGTGGCTCTTATGAGCGCGCCGTCCGGGCTCCGAACGTCAATGAGCTGTTCGCTCCTACGACTCCAGGCCTGATTGCGGGACATGACCCCTGCGCCGGCGCTCTGGCTACGGTGCTCGCGGCCGCTCCCGGCTGCGCCAACACCTTCGCCCAGACCCTCGGTCTGGCGCCGAATTCCGCGGCGCTCACCAGCGCCGTGGCGGCTCTCGCCGGCGGCGGCCTGTCGGTTCCGCAGTGCATCTCCTCGCAGTGCGGCAACTTGACGGCCGGCAACCCGGATCTGAAGCCGGAAGTGGCCAAGACTTGGTCGGTGGGTTTCGTGTTCACGCCGACCTTCTTCCGCGGTTTCACGGTGTCGGTTGACTACTTCAACATCAAGGTGGACCAGGCAATTATCGATCTGCCCTTGTCCGGCATCTTTAACAATTGCATTGGTAACGGCACCGACTGCCAATACATCACCCGCTTCCCGGCCGGCGACTATGCCGTCTATGGCGGTAACGGCGGTGGTTTCGTTGACACCCCAACGGTAAACGCGGCGTCGCTCAAGACCGCCGGCGTCGACGTCAACGCCGACTATCGCGTGTCTCTGAGCTCGATCCACCTGCCGGATTACGGCTCCCTGGACTTCAACTTCACCGGGACCTATGTCCACGATCTGACCACGACCCTTCCGGGTTTGACGCCCTATAACTGCGCCGGTCTCTACGGCACGACCTGCGGCACCCCGACCCCGAAGTGGCGTCACCAGTTCCGCGTCACCTGGGCCACCCCGTGGGACCTGACGGTTTCGGTCAACTGGCGCTTCCTCAGCTCGACCTCGCTGGACTTCAACACCAACCAGGCGGCGCTGCAAAACCTCGATCCGTATTTGAGCACGGTTGGGAACCCGGTCTACTACAAGGATCTGTTCTCCACCGACGCTCGTATTCCGGACTTCAGCTACTTCGACTTGTCGGCCCAGTACAAGTTCAAGAACCGCTATACGGTCCGGGCCGGCGTCAACAACATCTTCGACCGCACCCCGCCGCTGCTCGACTCGAACAGCTTCGGGATTTCGGCCCCGGCCTTCGGCAACGCGAACACCTACCCGCAGGTGTTCGACCCGCTCGGCCGCGTGCTGTTCGTGGGTCTGACCGCCGACTTCTGATCGGCGCCGATCTTCGGCCTACTTCTACGGGCCGGGTTCGATCCTTCGGGATCGGGCCCGGCCCGAATTCTTTGAGGCGGGTCGCTCTTGCCCCGCTCTGCCTGCGTCTCTAGGCTCCGCCGCCGTCCCCGACATGTTCACCGAACCCCAAAACTCACCATCGACCGCCTCGTTGGAGGGCCGGTTGGCCGAGATCGTGGCCCTGGCCCCGACCGACCTCGAAGCGGCCGCCCGCCTTGCCGCCCAGGCCAAGGCCGACGGCGTGCGCGCGCCGCTCGTTCAGGCGACCCTCGGCCTCGCCCACAAACGGGCCGGACGATTCGAGGAGGCGATCGCCGAATACGGTCTCGGCCTTGAACTCGATCCGAACGATGCGGCGATGACCACCGAGGTGGGATTCTGCCTCATGCACCTCGGTCGCCGGCGCGAAGCGGCGAATGTGTTTGCCGCGGCCATGAAGCTCAATCCCGAACTCGCCGCCGCCGCCTTTGGCTACGGCTGGGCGGCCGAGGGAGTCGGGGCCCTGGACTCGGCCGAGTCGGCCTTCCGGCGCGCCCTGCTGCTGGACCCCGATCACCCCGATTCCCTTGTCGGGCTCGCCGGCCTGGCGCTGCGCAAGCGCGACTGGGACACCGCCCGCACGCTCTCCGAGCGGGCTGCCGCGAACGATCCCCGCAACACCGACGCCCCCCTCAATCTCGCCCGCGTCGATCTGGGTGTCGGGGACTACGCCGCGGCGCGGGAGCGCCTGAGACAACTTCTCGCCGGTCTCGACCTGCCCGGACCGGTGCGCGCCAACGCCCACATCCACCTTGGTGACGCCCTCGATGGCGAAGGCGACTATCAAGCCGCCTTCGCCGCCTATGGAGAAGGCAATGCGGAGCTCCGGGCCCTTCACGCCGATCAATTCGAGCGGCCCGGCATGCTTCGGGGCCACGAGGTCGTGCGCGCCATGGCTGAGGAATTCCGGCGGACCCCGCCCGCCGCCTGGGTCGCGCCGGCGACGACGGCCACCGGGCCGGCCCGCGGGCACGCCTTTCTCACCGGCTTTCCCCGCTCGGGAACGACCCTGCTCGAGCAGGTCATCGCCACCCATCCGGACATGACCGCGCTCGGCGAGCGTCCGGTAATGCTCGAAGCAGAGCGGGAATTCGTCTCGAGTTCCGGCGGCATCGAGCGCCTAGCCGCCACACTCGGGCCTCTGCTCGAGCCATTCCGGCAGTCCTACTGGCGGCGCGTGCGCGAATTCGGCGTCAATCCCGCCGGCAAGGTGTTCGTGGACAAGCATCCGCTGGCGACCATGCGTCTGCCTCTGATGTGGAAGATGTTCCCCAACGCCAAGCTGATCTTCGCCTTGCGCGATCCCAGGGACGTGGTGCTGAGCTGTTTCCGCCGCAGCTTCAACATGAACGCCAACATGTACGAGTTGACCACGCTTGAGGGCGCGGCGAGGCTGTACGACGCGGTCATGTCGGCCGGCGAAGCCTATCTCGAGCAGCTGCCGATCGAGGTTCTGCGCATTCGCAATGAGGATGTCGTCGACGATTTTGACGGCGCCTCGCGCCGGCTGTGCGACTTTCTGCACGTGGACTGGACCCCCGGCCTGCGCGATTTCGCCGCCACGCCGCGCAACATCGCCACGCCCAGCAGCGCCCAGGTGGCGCGGGGCCTCTCCGGCGAAGGCGTCGGGCATTGGCGACATTACGCGCCTGCGCTCGAGCCGGTTCTGCCAATTCTCCAGCCATGGATCGAGAAGTTCGGGTACCCGGCGGCGTGACCGGCCGGGTGGAGTTGCTGGACGGCGTTTTCGCCGCCTTGCGCTCGGGCGATGTGGCGGGCGCACGCAAGCTCGCCGAGGCTGCGCTCGCCAAAGGGGTCGAGCACCCGGTTCTGCTCAACCTCCGGGCGCTCGGGTTGGAGGAAGCCGGCCGGTTTGAGGCCGCGCTCGCGGATCTGCAGCGGGCCCACCTGCTGGCGCCGCAGGATCCGACCATTCTCAATGCCTGCGGTCTCGCGCTGGCGCGCATGAACCGGCCCGAAGAAGCCCTCGCCTGCTACGATCGGGCCATCTCCCTGGCGCCGGACTTCGGCCAGGCGTGGTTCAACCGCGGCTGGGTGCTCGAGCAGGTCGGCGAAACCGCCAAGGCCGCTGACGCCTACGCCAAGGCCGCCGAGATCCATCCCCAGAACGCCCAGGCTTTCGCCAATCTCGCCACGCTCGACGCCAAGCGGGGAGATATCAAGGCGACCTGGCGCCACGCGGCCCGGGCCCTCGACCTGCAGCCTGGCCTGCCGACGGCCATGCTCGCCGTCGCCGCCGTCGAGGGGCCTGCCGAAGCTGAGCCCCGGCTGCGCGAACTGCTCCGCCAGACTCTGAGCCCCTTCGATCGGGCCATGGCGCTCGGCCAACTCGCCGATGTTCTGGACGCGCTCGGCAAACCCGCTCAGGCTTTTGACGCCTACGCGGCGAGCAACGTAGCCTTCCGCGACGAGGCCCGGAGCCGATTCGAGCCGCACGGCCGCCAGACGGTTCCCCAAATCCTCGCCTGGCTCGTCCCATGGGCGGAACGGCTCAGTCGGGCCGGATGGACAGTCGACTCCGACGGTGCGGCTGGCCTCGGCGGCGAGCGGGGCCACGTCTTCCTGCTGGGATTTCCAAGATCCGGCACCACGCTTGTCGAAAGCCTGCTCGCCGGCCATCCGGACGTTGCGACGCTTGAAGAACGGGAAACGCTGCGTCCCGCCGTGCTCGATTTCATGCGCGGGCCCGCCGACATGGACCGCCTGGCGCGCGCCCGGGGCGCGGAGCTGCGGCGGCTGCGCGAGGCCTATTGGGTGAGCGTGCGTGGCTTCGGTGTCGATCCGGCCGGGCGCATCTTCATCGACAAGAACCCGTTCAACACCCTGCGGTTGCCGCTGATCGCCAAGCTGTTCCCGCACGCGAAGATTCTGTTCGCCATCCGTGATCCGCGTGATGTGGCGCTGAGCTGTTTCCGTCGCCGCTTCGCCCTCAACCCGACCACCTTCGAGTTTCTCGACCTCGTGCGAACGGCCGCCAACTATGACGGCACGATGCGATTCGCTAGCGCGCTCGAGGGCAAACTGGGGCTCGCCGAGTATCGACTGGTCTACGAAGACCTGGTCGGTGATTTCGGGCGGGTGGCGCGCGAAGCCTGCGAATTCATCGGCGCCGACTGGCGCGAGGATCTGGCCGATTTCGCGGACCGGGCCCGGCGCGGCGAGGTGGCAAGCGCTAGCTCGGCCCAGATCGCCCGCGGTCTCTACGCTGACGGCGCCGGTCAGTGGCGGCGCTACGAAGCGCAGCTCGCCCCGGTGCTGCCCGTCCTGGCCCCCTGGGTGCAGCGGTTCGGTTACGTCCAGGCGCCGCCGGCGTAGTCACTCACGGCCGCGATCAGGGCAGCCACGAGCTTGCGGTCCTCGGCCGTCAACTCCGGCCGCCAGATGTCGAAGAGGAGCACCGCGCGCAGCTCTTCGCTGTCGTTCCACGCCTCGTGCTCCATGCTGTCATCGAAGATCAGCGCCCGGCCGGGTGTCCAGGTCCGGGTCTCATTGCCGACCCGCAAGCCACAGCCCTCAGGCACGACGAGGGGCAGGTGACAGATCAGACGGGCGTTGGTGTAGCCGGTGTGGGGCGGGATCCGCGTCTTCGGACGCAGCAGCGAGAACAGCACCGCCGGCGTGCGGCCTGGCGCGTCGGTCAGCGGAACCTCGGCCAGCGCGGCCATGGTCGCCGGGCAGCGGGTAGCCGCGGCCTCGACTGTGCGGCCCTCGCGGATCAGGTAGAAAGCGCTCCAGTCGGGGTTGTCGAGCAGCCGCCCGTACTCGCGCCGCGGACGCGAAGGATCGCTTTCGATATAGGGCCGGAACGCGTCCCCCTCCTGAGCGACGGCCAGGAATTCCTCGCGGATCGCCTCGGTTTGAGCCTCCAACGCCGCCAGCCAGGGAAATGACTCCCGCTCGTAGAACTGCCGCTGCGGCAACTCGGGATAGAAGAAAGCGGTCGGCTCCTGAAAGTAGATCCGCCGCCGGCCGAACAGGAGGTCCAGCGCGTGGGCGAACGGTCCGTCCTTGCGGGCCGACTCCCACCCAGCGGCCGCGAGCGACTCCATCAGCTGTGTTTCGTACGATCGGGTGTAGCGCTCGCTTTCGCGCTGCGCCCGCCGCACTTCCGTGGCGAGCTCGGGGCGAACCTCGCGCGCTGTGGATGCAACCAGGTAGAAGGCATGGGCCGCACGCCCATCACCGGCGCGGGCGTAATGGTCAGCCTTCATCATCAACGCCGGCACGTGCGCCGGGTCGACTGTCAGGACTTTGTCGGCGGCCGCAAGTTGCGCAACCTCCTCGCCCAACCCCTTGCAGGCGAGCGCCAGCCCCCACCACGCGGCGGCGTCGCCCGGGCCAGCCGCAGCCGCCGCCTCGAACAACCGCCGCGCCGCGCTCGGATCATGGCTGCGCAGGGCCGCCTCCCCCTCGCGCTTCAACTGTTCCGGACCCCGAACGTCACTCATCTCTAATGAATTGTTACGTTTTGGGCGCGCATGGCTCAAGGCGCCGGCAGGAATTGTGTGGCGGATCGATCGTCGGGCGGCCGGCGCGCGATCGGCAAAAGTCGCAACCGGTTTTGCCGTCAGATCGCGCTCAAACTATTCAGTCTAGAGCACGATGGCCGGTTCGGGCGATTGCGCCCGAACCTATCGTGCTCTAGGTGCCGGGCATGTCGGCCAACGAGGCGCTCTCTTCGCTCAAGGACGGCGCTGATCGGGCCCTCCGCAACGCCGACCCGCGCGCCGCACGCGAACTCTTTCAGCGCGCAATCGACCTGGCGCCTGCCCGTGTCGATCTGTGGATGGGCCTGGCCGCCAGCCAGCGGGGGCTGGGCGATCTCGCCGGCGCCTTGGCGGCCGCCGAGAGCGCGTTGGTCCACGATCCGAGGTTCTTCCCCGCCATGCTGATGAAGGGGACGCTGCTAGAAGCGCTCGGCGAAAACCGCCAGGCGGCGGTCGTCTATGGCTTGGCGGCCAAGCTGGCCCCACCGTCGGCGGCCCTGGCGGAGCCCACGCGTCGGGCGCTCGCCCATGCCGTCGAGGTCCACGACCGCTACACGGCCGAATTGGCGGCGAATCTAAGAGCGGCCGCCGGACTGGACGGACTGGGCGCCGCAGCGGCCCGGCGGGCCGACGTCTTCGTCGAGGCGGTCGCGGGTCGGCGCCGCATCTACCAGCAGGAGCCAGTGCAGTTCCATTTTCCTGGCATGGCCGCCGTGGAATTCTACGAGCGGGAGGCGTTTCCCTGGCTCGAAGCGCTGGAAGCCTGCACGGGCGCGATTCGCCAGGAGCTCCTGGCCGTTTGGTCGGAGGACTCCCCTGGTCTCACGCCCTACGTCGCCTATGCTCCCGGCGCGCCGCTCGACCAGTGGGCCGAGCTCAACAACTCGCTCAAGTGGAGCGCCTATCATTTTCTGGCGGATGGCGAGCGGGTGGAGGCTCACTGCGCCGCCTGTCCCCGGACGATGGACGCCATCGCCTTGATCGACCAACCGCAGGTTCCAGGACGCTCGCCCGCGGCAATGTTCTCGATCCTTCGTCCTCGAACCCGGATTCCGCCGCACACAGGGATCGCCAACACGCGTCTGGTGCTGCACCTGCCCCTGGTCGTGCCGGAGGGGTGCGGCTTTCGGGTCGGCGGCGAGACGCGCGCCTGGCGCGAAGGCGAAGCCTGGGTGTTCGACGACACCATCGAACACGAGGCCTGGAATAACGGCGACCAGCCACGCGCCGTGCTCATCTGCGACGTCTGGAGCCCGACTCTCTCAAGCGAGGAACGTGAAATGATTGTCCGCGTCACCGCGGCCCTCGACCGCTTCAACGGCGGCGTCGTGCAGGGCGGCGACCTGTGAGCGCTACGGAGCGACTGGCTGAAGCGGAGAACCTCCTCCGGGCGGGAAGCAGGGGCCGGGCCGTGGCCGCCCTGCGCCAGTTGGTGGCGGAGGCGCCAGACATGGCCGCCGCGCGCGAACTTCTCGGCTTCGCCCTGGAAGTCACGGGCGATCGCGCCGGAGCCGAAGCCGAGTTTCGCGCCGCCTTGACCGCCGAACCCTCGCGGATGGCGGCGGCGACCAGCCTCGCCGCCCTGCTCCTCGCCCGCCGCCAGCCGGCCGAGGCGGCCGAGGTTCTGCGACCGCTGACGAGCGATCCGGGGGCGGACGTCGGTCTGCTCACCACCTTCGGCGCGGCGCTCAAGGTGTTGGAGCGGCCCGATGAGGCGGTCGAGGCCTATCGCCGCGCGGCCTTGGGCGCGCCGACCGACGCCGCGGCGCGCTACAACCTCGCCAGCGCCCTCGGCAACGCGCGGCGGTTCAGCGAGTCCGAGGCCGAAGTGCGCGTCGCGATGGCGATGGGCCTGCTGGCGCCGGAAGGCTGGCTGGTGCTCGGCCGCGCCTTGCTGGGCCAGATGCGTTTCGACGAGGCCGAGACGGCGCTGCGCGAAGCCATCAGCCGGCGCGCCGACTACGCAGACGCCCACGTCGAGCTGGCCCAGCTGATCTGGATGCGCACCGAGGACGTCGATGCGGCGGGCCGCGACCTCGACCGGGCATTGACGAACTCGCCCTTCGACATCGGCTTGGGACTCGCCAGGGCGAAGCTGCTCGAATACGGCCGCGATGCGGTAACTGCCTATGGCAGCCTGGCCGACCTTCTGACGACACGGACCAGCGACGTGACGGTTCAAGTCACCGCCGCCCTGCTCGCCCTCCAATTCAATCCGGAAGTCGCCCTCAGCCATGCCGAGCGGGCCTTCGAGTTCGATCCCGGCGCCGGCCCGGCCGCCGTGGCCCTGGCTGAGGCCAATCTGGCGCTCGGTCGGGCTGGGCCTGCCGCCCGCATCGCCGAAGATCTGAGGCGCGCGTGGCCTCTCGATCAGTTGCCTGTGACCCTCGCGGCCACTGCTTGGCGGATGATGGACGATCCTCGCTATGCGGAGCTCTATGACTACGATCGCCTGGTACGGACCTATATAATCGAGACTCCCGCCGGCTGGCCTTCCCTGGAGGCCTTCCTGGCCGATCTCGCGGCCAGCCTCCGGAGCCTGCAGAAGTTGAAGGCCCACCCGATCGGCCAGTCGCTGCGCCTCGGCGCCCAGACCGGTCAGTTTCTGGCCTTGTCGGAAGATCCGGTCATCCGCGCCTTCTTCGCCGCACTGGACGCCCCGATCCGGGCCTATATCGATGTCCTCGCCGAACGCGACGATGTGCTGGGCCGAAGGGTCACCGACGGCTACCGGTTCGCCGGCGCCTGGTCGGTGCTGCTGCGGCCGGGCGGCCACCATGTCGATCACATCCATCCGCTGGGCTGGATTTCATCGGCCTTCCACGTCGAGTTGCCGGAGGCTATCGCCAACGGCCACCAGGGCTGGCTCAAGTTCGGCGAACCGGGCCTGCCGACCAGCCCGGTCCTCGGGCCCGAGCGCTTCGTCAAGCCGCGCGCCGGCCAGCTGGTCCTGTTCCCCTCCTATATGTGGCACGGCACCGTGCCGTTCGGCGGCGACGAACCGCGCCTGTCCGCGGCCTTCGACATCGTGCCGGCCTAGAGCGTAATCGGCAAAAGCGAGAGCCGGTTCTGCGACAGGATCGCACTCAAACGATTAGGTCTAAAGGGCAAAGCCATGTTCCTAGAGCTCAATGACGTGCTGACTGGACCGGAGGTCGAACGCCTCCGTAACTTGGCGGCGGGCGCTGGCTTCGAGGCCGGGCGGCGCTCCAATCCGCATTCCACGGTCAAGAACAACCTCCAGATCGATCACGACGATCCGGCCTACGCCGAATCCTCGGAGCTTATGACCGTTGCTCTGCAGCGCAGTGAGGCGTTCCGCTCATTCGCCTTTCCCCACCGGGTCGCCCCACCGCTGCTGGCCAGGTACGGGACCGGGATGAACTACGGCGTCCATTCGGATGCGCCGGTCATGAACCTGGCCGCGGGCCCGCTGCGGTCGGACCTATCGTGCACCCTGTTCCTGGCTGACCCGGCGTCCTACGAGGGCGGCGAACTGGCGGTGCGAGTGGGCGGCCGCGCCCTTTTGTTCAAAGGCGCGCCTGGATCGGCGGTCGTATATCCGTCAGACACCCTGCACGAGGTGCGCGCCGTGACGGCGGGCGAGCGCCTCGTCGGCCTTACCTTCATCGAGAGCGCCGTGCGCGATCCGGCCAGGCGCGAGATTCTCTACCACCTTAATGAGGTAGCGGCGTTGGAAGGCTTCAACATGAGCTGGGATAACCGCACCCGGCTGCAGCACGCCCGCGACAACCTGATGCGGATGTGGGGCGAAGATTGACTGCGACCGATCGTCCGCGTGCGAACTTGACCATCGAGGTGTATGATTCGCGCTTCTGGAAGCGGGGCCGCAAAAAATGGGCCACGACCCGGCGACGAGGAGGCGAGTAGCGAGCGCGATCGGCGCGGCGCTCCTCTCCCCTGCGGCCTTCGCCGTCCAGGGCCAATCTACGCCGCTCGATCTCCGCCACGATTCGCCTAGCCGGCTGATTCACCGCGACTCCGAGGACTACAACCCGCCCGCCGATCTCAAGATGGTCGCCGACATCTACCGCCGGATGACCCTGGCCGTGCACATCAACGGGGCCGGGCCGTTCGGCTTCGTTGTCGATACCGGCGCCAATCAATCGGTGATTGCGCGCGAACTCGCCGACCAGCTGCATCTTCCGATCGGACCGGCGGCGGCGCTCAATGGCGTGGCCGGCATCGACTTGGCCCCAACCACAACGGCCAAACTGGAGATCGGCCGGCGCGGCGCGACCGATCAGGCCTTCTCGGTGCTGCCGCGGGGCGGTGTGGGGGCCGACGGCATGCTGGGACTCGACAGCATCGGCCAGGCGGCGCTGACGATCGACTTCGTCCGCCAGGCCCTGCGCATCGAGACCGGCCGGGATAACTGGCGCGATCCCTACGCCGTCGCGGTGAAAGCCACGCGGCGCGACGGCCAGCTGACCCTGGTGAAGGTCTCGATCGGCAGCATTCCGCTGACCGCCTTCATCGATTCGGGCGCGCAAAGCACGATCGGCAACATGGCGTTGCGCCAGCTGGCCCTTACCCGGAACCCTACGACGGCCTGGGCGGAGACGACGATCATCAGCTCCACTGGCCAGACCATTCAGGCTGAGATCGCCGACCTGCCCGAGCTGCGGGTCGGGAACCTCCGCCTGCCGATCTGGCCGGTCGCCTTCGCCGACCTGCACACCTTTAAGATGTGGAACATGACCTCCGCGCCGGCCATCCTTGTGGGCGTCGACATCCTGAGCCGCTTCCAGTCGGTTTGCCTGGATTTCTGGCGCGACGAAGTGCGCTTCGTCATGCCCGTCAACGCCTGAGCGTCAGACCGGCTCCGGCTCGTAGTTGAGGATCGGCGCCAGCCAGCGCTCGGCCTCGGCAAGGCTCCAGCTCTTGCGCCGCGCATAGTCCTCGGCCTGATCGCGCTCGATCCGGCCGACACCGAAGTAGTGAGCCTCGGGATGGGCAAAAAACAATCCGCTGACAGCGGCGGCCGGGGTCATGGCGAAGGATTCAGTCAGCGCGATTCCGGTCGCCGCCTCGGCGTCCAGCAGCCGGAACAGGGTCTGTTTCTCGGTGTGGTCCGGCTGGGCCGGGTAGCCCGGGGCTGGACGGATGCCTTGATAACGCTCGGCCAGAAGCGCCTCGAGGTCGAATTCCGCGATGGGTTCATACCCCCACAGCTCTTGCCTCACCTTCCGGTGAAGCGCCTCCGCGAACGCCTCGGCCAGCCGGTCGGCCAGGGCCGCGGCCATGATCGCCGAATAGTCGTCGCCGGCCGCCTTGAAGTTGGCGGCGATCTCCGCCTCGCCGATGCCGGCGGTGACCGCGAAACCGCCGATCCAGTCGGCGCCCGTGGGGGCGATGAAGTCCGCCAGAGCGAGGTTGGCCCGCCCTTCGGACTTGGCCATCTGCTGGCGAAGCGTGTGCAGGCGCGCCACCTCCTTGGTGCGCGTCTCGTCGCTCCAGAGGACGATGTCGTCGCCATCGGCGTTGGCCGGCCAGAAGCCGACGACGCCGCGAGCCTCGAACCAGCGCTCGTCGATGATGCGCGCCAGCATGGCCTGGGCGTCGCGCCAGAGATCGCGCGCCGCGGCCCCGACCACCTCGTCATCGAGGATAGCGGGGAAACGGCCGGCCAACTCCCAGGTGGTAAAGAACGGCGTCCAGTCGATGTGGCGGGCGAGGTCCGCCAGGTCCCAGTCGAACGCGCGTGCGCCCAGGAACGTGGGCCGCGGCGCCTGCCAGGCTTGCCAGTCGATCGGAAAGCGCGCGGCGCGCGCGGCTGCCAGCGGCGTGCGGGTCTTTGCTTGCCGGCCGCGCTCGAACTGCTCGCGCACGCGGGCATAGTCGGCCCGAGTCTCGGCTTCGAAGTGCGCCCGGTCGGTCTTGGACATCAGCTTCGAGACCACCCCCACCGCCCGGCTGGCGTCCAGCACGTAGGTGGTCGAGCTGCGTTTGTAGCCGGGCTCGATCTTGACCGCCGTGTGCGTGCGGCTGGTCGTGGCCCCGCCGATCAGCAGCGGCAGGTCCATGCCCCGGCGCTCCATTTCCCGGCCCACGAACACCATTTCGTCGAGTGAGGGCGTGATCAGGCCCGACAGGCCAACGATATCGACCCCCAGCCGTTCGGCCTCGTCGAGAATTCGGTCGGCCGGGACCATGACACCGAGGTCGAACACCTCGAAGTCGTTGCACTGCAGAACCACGCCGACGATGTTCTTGCCGATATCGTGCACGTCGCCCTTGACCGTGGCCATCAGCACCTTGCCGGCGGACTTCCTCGGCTTGCCTTCGGTCTCGGCCTCCATGAACGGCATTAGCCAGGCCACGGCCTGCTTCATCACCCGGGCGGACTTGACCACCTGGGGCAGGAACATCTTGCCGGCCCCGAACAGGTCGCCGACGACGTTCATGCCATCCATCAACGGCCCTTCGATGACATCGAGCGGCCGCACCGAGGCCAGGCGCGCCTCCTCGGTGTCGGTCTCGATGAACTCGTTCACCCCGTGGACCAGGGCGTAGGTCAGGCGCTCGGCGACGCCCGCCTGCCGCCAAACGAGATCGGGCGCCCGCGCCTCGGTCTTGCCGCCCTTGAACCTGGGCGCGATCTCGACCAGCCGCTCGGTCGAATCCGCCCGGCGATTGAGCACCGCGTCTTCGACCGCTTCGCGGAGTTCCGGATCGATCTCGTCGTAGACCGGCAGGTCGCCGGCGTTGACGATGCCCATGTCCATGCCCGCGGCGATGGCGTGGTAGAGAAACACCGAGTGGATCGCCCGCCGCACCGGCTCGTTGCCGCGGAAACTGAACGAGACGTTGGAGACGCCGCCGGAAATCCGCGCGAGCGGCAGTGTGCGCTTAAGCTCGCGAGTGGCCTCGATAAAGTCGACGCCATAGTTGGCGTGCTCTTCGATGCCCGTGGCGATGGCGAAGATATTGGGATCGAAGATGATGTCCTCGGCGGGGAAGGCGAGCTTCTCGGTCAGCAGGCGGTAGGCGCGCCCGCAGATCTCAACCTTGCGCTGGCGGTTGTCGGCCTGACCGGTCTCGTCGAAGGCCATGACCACGACCGCCGCGCCGTAGCGCTGACAGCGGCGGGCGTGGTCGAAGAAGGTCGCCTCGCCCTCCTTGAGACTGATCGAGTTGACGATCGGTTTGCCCTGAACGCACTTCAGGCCCGCTTCGATCACTTCCCACTTCGAGGAATCGATCATGATCGGCACGCGGGCGATGTCGGGCTCGGCGGCCAGCAGGTTGAGGAACGTGGTCATGGCCGCGACGCTGTCCAGCAGCCCCTCGTCCATGTTGACGTCGAGCACCTGAGCTCCGGCGGCCACCTGGTCGCGCGCGACCTGCAGGGCGGCCGTGTAGTCGCCTTCGCTTACCAGCTTGCGGAAGCGCGCCGAGCCGGTGACGTTGGTGCGTTCGCCGATGTTGACGAAGACCGGCCTCATTTCGATCCCCTCCTCCCCCTTGATGGGGGAGGTGGCGCGAAGCGCCGGAGGGTGTGGAGCCGCCACCCCACCCGTCCCGCGCTAACGCGCGGTCCACCCTCCCCATCAAGGCGAGGGAGTTTCAATGCAAATCCCATCACGCCAGCTCGAACGCCTCGAGTCCGGAGAGTCGCATGGCCGGCGGCAGGATAGGCCTCTGACGGGGCTCCACGCCCTTCACCGCCTCGGCGATGGCCCGCACGTGCTCCGGCGTGGTGCCGCAACACCCGCCCAGGATGTTGACAAGCCCGCTCTGGGCCCACTCGCCGAGATGGCAGGCGGTCTCGTGCGCCTCCTCGTCGTACTCGCCGAAGGCGTTGGGCAGGCCCGCGTTCGGGTAGGCCGCGACCAGCGTGTCGGCGATGCGTGACAGCTCGGCGATGTGCGGCCGCATCAGGTCGGCGCCCAGCGCGCAGTTGAAGCCGACGGCGAAAGGCCTGGCGTGCCGGATCGAGTTCCAGAACGCCTCGACCGTCTGGCCCGAGAGCGTGCGGCCGGAGCGGTCGGTGATGGTGCCGGAGATCCAGATGGGCAGCGGCTCCAGCCCCTCATCTTCGAGGTCGAGGATGGCCTTGATCGCCGCCTTGGCGTTCAGCGTGTCGAACACGGTTTCGACGAGGAAGAAGTCGACCCCGCCCTGGTGCAGGGCGCGAGCCTCTTCCAGATAGGCGCCGTGCACCTCGTCGAAGGTGACCTGCCGCGCCCCGGGGTCGTTCACGTCCGAAGACATGGAGAGGGTGCGGTTGAGCGGGCCGATGGCGCCGCCCACGAACCGCGGCTTTTCGGGGGTTTTCGCTGTCCAGCGGTCGGCCGCCTCGCGCGCCAGACGCGCGCCTTCCAGATTGATCTCGGCGGCGAGGTGCGAGAGGCCGTAGTCCGCCTGGCTGATAGCCGTGGCGTTGAAAGTGTTGGTCTCGGCGATGTCGGCGCCCGCCTCGAAGTAGGCGTCATGCAGCTCGGTCACGATGTCCGGCCGTGTGAGGCAGAGGAGGTCGTTGTCGCCCTTCAGCGGCAACAGGTGGTCGGCGAAGCGCTCGCCGCGGAAATCCGCCTCCGAAAGCTTGCGGCGCTGAATCATCACCCCCCAGGAGCCATCGAGCACCAGGATCCGCTTCTTCGCCGCCGCGATGAGGGCCGCATTCCGTTGCGCGCGCGCGCTCATGCCGATTGCTCCCGAACGCCCAGAACCCGGCAGATGGCGTAGACCAAGTCCGCCCGATTCAGGGTGTAGAAGTGAAAATCCGTGAAACCCTCCTCCTCGAGGCGGGCGCACATCTCGGCCGCGACGGAGCCGGCGATCAACCGCCGCGTCTCTGGATCGTCGTCGAGGCCTTCGAAGAGCGCCCCCATCCAGCCCGGAATGGCGATGCCGCAGGGATCGGCCATCTTCCTTAGGCCCCTGAAGTTGCTTACCGGCATGATCCCCACCGAAATGGGGATGGTCACGCCCGCGGCGCGCACCTGCTCGGCGAAGCGCAGGAAGCCGTCCACATCGAAGAAGAACTGGGTGATCGCGCGGGTGGCGCCGGCGTCGACCTTGGCCTTGAGCACGTCGATATCGTGCGCCGCCGAGGGGCTTTCCGGGTGAACCTGCGGGTAGAGTCCCACAGAGACTTCGAACGGCGCGATCGCGCGGATCGCGGCCGAGAGCTCTGTCGCGTTGGCGTAGCCGTCGGCCCGCGGTTCGTAGGTCCCGCCGATCTTGCCCGGCGGATCGCCGCGCAGGGCCACGATGTGGCGCACGCCGGCATTCCAGTAGCCCTCGATGATAGCGTCCACATCAGCGCAGGACGCGTCCACGCAAGTGAGGTGCGCGGCCGGAGAAAGTCTGGTCTCGGCCAGCATCCGCATCACGGTCCGATGGGTGCGCTCGCGGGTCGAACCGCCGGCGCCATAGGTCACCGACACGAATTCTGGACTGAGCGGCTCCAGCCGCCGAATGGCCTGCCACAAGCTCTCTTCGGCCTCGGGCGTGCGTGGCGGAGAAAATTCGAACGAAACATTGAGGGCGCGCGCGCCGCGGGCGCCGGAGCGAGCGATGGGCCCCAATGCGCTCGTATGATGATCGACCAGGGCGTTCACGCCACCCTCCTGACCCGACTGGCCGGTCGCTGGGCGCTCCACACCTTCACCGTCAGGCCCCCGCCCGCCGGCGGCGGCAGGGCTGTCGCGGAGACTTCGCCAAGGCCGGCCGCCGTCAGCCAGCGCTCCATCTCTTCGTCGAGAAAGCCGAGGCGCCGGTGACGGTGCTCGGCGCGCAGGAACTCGAGGTCGTGCGGGGCGAAATCGACGATGATCAGGCGCCCTTCCGGCGCCACCAGCCGCGCCGCCTCGGCGACGGCCGCCGCCGGCTCGCCCAGGTAGTGCAGCACCTGGTGCACCACCACGAGGTCGGCCGTCCCGTCGTCGAGGCCGGTATCGAGAATGTCGCCATGCCGCAGCTCGCAGCCGCTCAGACCGGCGTGCGCGACGTTGCCGCGGGCAATGTTGAGCATCTGCCGCGAGAGATCGAGGCCGGCGCTGCGCCGCGCGCGGGCGCCCAGCAGGGTCAGCATGCGGCCGGTGCCGGCGCCGAGGTCGACCAGACGCTCGAACGGCCCCTCCCCCGCGGCCGCCAGGATGGCCGCCTCCACGGCGCTCTCGGACGTATAGAGCGAACGGATCTCGTCCCAGCGTTCGGCGTTCTGGGCGAAATAGTCGGCAGCCTGGGCGGCGCGCTCCGCACTCACGGTTTTCAGTCGTTCAAAGTCGTGGCGCGTCGTGGCGTCGTCGGGAGAGATCATGGTCAGGGCCTGGTCGACCAAGGCTCGCGCCGGTTCGCGTGAGGCCAGGCGATAGAACACCCAGGCGCCGTCGGGAAATCGCTCAACCAGACCGGCGTCGGCCAGCAGCTTCAGGTGCCGCGAGACCCGCGGCTGGCTCTGGACGAGCACGCGCGAGAGTTCGAGCACCGCCAGCTCCTCGTGGGCGAGCAACGCCAGGATGCGCAGGCGGGTCGGCTCACCGGCCGCGCGCAGCGCCTCCACGACCTGGTCCGAACTCAGCGTCATGAGGATATAAGGATATCTTTATATGATGAAGTCAAGGACCACGGTCGTCGCTATCTGAAACGTGACCGCCGGATCGAAGCCGGTGGCGGCGCGCGCCGAGCTGTGAAAAATGGCTCTTGACATGTTTTGAATGAAGTTAGATATATCTGTTGTCCGATATATCTCGGATAGCTTTACGAAGGAACTAATCTCTATGCATCGTTTTCATCATCATCGCCATGGGCACGACCGCCATGCGCACGGGCCGGATTGGCGCGGCCACGGCGGTCGCGAGTTCGGCTTTGCCATGGCTCGCGAGGCCCTGCGCTTCGCCGAGGGCGGCCGGCATGACGGCCGCCGCCGCGGCCGCTTTTTCGAGCAGGGCGACCTGCGCTACGTGCTGCTGCAGCTGATCTCTGAGAAGCCCAGCCACGGCTACGAGCTGATCAAGGAGATCGAAGAGCGCCTCGGCGGCGCTTATAGCCCGAGCCCCGGCGTGGTCTATCCGACCCTCACCCTGCTCGAGGAACTCGGCTTTATCCGCCCGGTCGACTCGGAAGGCGCTCGCAAGGCCTTTGAGATCACTGACGAGGGCCGCGCTGCGCTCGAGCAAAACAAGGCCTCGGTTGACGCTATCTTCCAACGCATCTCGGAAGCCAGCGAACGGTTCGGCGCCCGGCCGCCACACCAGATCCTTCGGGCCATGGAGAACCTGCGCACGGCTCTGCGCCTGCGGCTCGAGCGCGGCGCGCTGAGCGAGCAGCAAATCGCCGATGTCGCAGCCGCCCTCGACGCCGCCGCCCAGACCCTCGACAAGGAGTAAGGGCGGATCGCACGTTGACGCCACGGCCGCCTGATTGCAAAATGCAATCTATCGGTCTTTGACAATGTGAATTTCAGTGCGTCATCCTGGCCGAGTGGCGCGAGCCACGAGAGCCGGGACCAGGGGGCCACATGCACACTGCCGGCCGCCCTGGATCCCGGACGCCCGCTCCGGGATGACGCAATGCGGGCGCTTCAAGGGGATCTACCGTGAATCCGCGGCAAGTACGGTGATCTACGGTGGCAAGGTCGTCTTGTCTCGCCGCCCTGGCTCTAGTCCAGGGCTCGGCGGCGGGACACCCCGCGCGACGTTCACCTCCCCAGAGAGCGGAAGAGGACCGGGGCCGATAGATCGGTAAATTTACGGTGCGATCACCCTCTTGCGGAGTTGGCCAGGGCCTCTCCGGCGAAGAACCGCCGCAGGTTTTCACGGGTCAGGGCGACCATTTTAGGCACAGCCGCGTTGGTCGCCCCGGCCATATGGGGCGTGAGCACCACGTTGGGCACGTTCGCCCAGCGGGCCGGCGGCGTCGGCTCCTGCTGGAACACGTCGAGCGCCGCCATGCCGAGCGCGCCGGATCTCAGCGCCGCGATCACCGCGTCCTCGTCGACCACCTGGCCGCGCGAGACGTTGACCAGCAAACCTCCGGGCCCCAGGGCCTCGACAATGTCGCGGGTGATGAGGCCCGCGGTCTCCGGGCTCGCCCTGCAGGCCACGACCAGGATGTCGCTCTCTCCGGCCAGGGCCACGAGGCTCTCGCGCCTCGGCCAGGGCGCGTCCGGCTTCTCCCGCGGACCCCACCAGGCTGTCGCCAGACCAAAGGCCTCCCCCCGGCGGGCGATGGCCGCGCCGATGGCGCCGAGCCCGACGATTCCCAGCCGCCGGCCGCCGAGCGATGTCGTGACCGTCTTGGCTGTCGGCTTCCAATCGCCGGACCGCAGATCGCGATCGCCCTGAACGATCTTGCGCCAGGCGGCCAGGACCAGACCGAAGGCGTGGTCGGCCACATCCTCGTGGTTGACGCCGGGCGAGTGGCTGACCTGCAGGCCGCGGGCCCCGGCCCAGTCCAGATCGACCCCGTCGAACCCGGAGGTGAAGCAGGCGATGAGGCCGAGCTTGGGCAGGCTTTCGGCGAGCTGTTTGTCGACCGGAAATTCGCCAGCCACGACAAGGGCGGCGATGGTGTTCACCGCCTCGATCGGCGGACCCTCCCAGAAGCGCCAGACGGTGTAGTCTCCCTCGAGGATCGGCCCGAGGAATCCCAGGTGCGGCTGGACGATGAGCAGGGCGGGCTTCAAGGGGCGGTCCCGGCGGTTGCGCACCCCGAAATACAGCCTGACCGCCCGGTCGGCCAGGGGTGCAATGAACCCGACGCCGGCTCAGCCGTTAACACTGCCATAGGGGGCTGAAAGTTCGGAGCATCCACCGTGAACAGCAAGCTTCTCATCTCGAGCCTCGCGATCGGCGCGATTGCCGCCGGCGGGGCTACGGCCCATGTCCGCCACGCCTCGCGCGATTCCGCAGGTTCCACCTACGCCGCGCCGGCTCAGCCGATTCCGTACGCCGAACTCGATCACTACCTCCACGCCTCGCGCGGGGAACGGAAGTCGATGGAGATGGCGACGGCCAATGGCGGCGCCAGCACCGGGTCCACAACCAATACGTCGGCGGTCACCACCGATTCGTCCCAGATGAACGCCCCGGCGACTCCGTCGGCTCCCGCCGCTGCGCCGGCCGACAACAACATGCCGTCGGCCGCCACGCCGAGCGCGCCGACGACGACGCCTGACACCAACTCGGCCACGCCGCAGGCTACGCTCCCGGCCACGACTCCGCCGCCGAGCTCGCCTCAATAAAACTCAGGCGGATCAGGCCGGTGCGAACTTCCTAAGCGCCGCACCGGCCGCTGCGGCTTGTGGGCCCATGACGAGGTGAACCTTGCCGCCCGGCGTAAGCGCTACGGCGCGGGCTCCAGCGGCCAGCGCCGCCGCCTCGTCGATCGGGCCCATGGGCGTCACGATCAGACGTGACGACCTCACCTCCAAACCGGCGATCGGGCCGAGCGCCCGCGCCAAGGCGTCGGCCTCGAAGGTCAAAGCCGGCGGCGCCTCGAGGGCCTCGCTGATCTCGCGGGCGACTTGGTCGGCCACCGCTCCCACCACCACCTGCAGATCCCGGTCCGAGGGCCGGATGACGCCTCGGGCGCCAAGCGCCTTGAGCGCCGCTTCGTCGACGGCTGATTGATCGGCCACCACCAGTCGCAACCGCGTGGTGCAGGCGCCCACCTGAATCAGGTTCCCCGCCCCGCCCAGGGCCTCGATGTAGCCGCGGGCGCGATCGGCCGGCGCCCGCGCGGTTCTGGCCGCCGCCGGCGCTTCGTCCCGCCCCGGAGTCTTGAGGTCGAAGCGGCGGATGAAGAACCGGAACAGGCCATAGTAGAGCACGGCGTAAGCCGCCCCCACGGGCCACAGCAGCAACGGCCGGGTCGCTTTCCCGAAATTGAGGAAGTAGTCGAAAAGCCCCGCCGAGAAAGTGAACCCGAGCTTCACGCCGAGCATGTTCATGATCACCATCGCAGCGCCGGTCAGCAGGGCATGCAGAGCGAAAAGCGCCGGGGCCAGGAACATGAAAGTGAACTCGACTGGCTCCGTGACTCCCGTCAGGAACGACGTCAGTGCGAGCGACAGCAAAAGGCCGCCAGCCTCGGCGCGCCGCCCTGGCTTGGCCTCATGGTACATTGCCAGGCACGCGGCCGGTAATCCGAACATCATCACCGGGAAGAAGCCGGCCATGAATACGCCGGCCGTGGGGTCCCCAGCAAAGAACCGCGCGTAGTCGCCGGTGACACCGTGGAAGTCGCCAACGATGAACCAAACAACGTTGTTCAGGATGTGGTGCAGGCCGGTGACGATGAGCAGCCGGTTGAACACGCCGTAGAGGAAGAGGCCGAACGGTCCGGCCCCGACGATGAAGCGGCTGAGCGCGTCGATCGCTGCGCTGAGGCTCGTCCAGCCGAGACCGGCGACGGCGGCGAGCGCCAAGCCCGCCAGGCCCGAGACGATCGGCACGAACCGCCGCCCGCCGAAGAACGCCAGATAGTCCGGCAGCTTGATCGCCCCGAAGCGGTTGTAGCAGCCGCCAGCAATAAGGCCGGAGAGAATGCCGAGCGGCACCCACAGCTTCTGCAACGCGCCGGTGCGAAAGTCGTTCGCGACGATCGCCGCGGTCTTGGCGTCGAGGCCGGCGACGGCCTTGGGCGCAGCGATCAGCGCCTCGGCGCCGTTGACGGCGACCAGGAAGCAGACGACGCCCGCCAGGCCGGCTGCGCCATTGCCGTCCTTGGCGAACCCTACGGCTACGCCGATGGCGAACAGCAGGCCCAGATTGTGGAAGATGGCGTCGCCGGCGGCGGCTACGAAACCGATGTTCAGAAGGTCCGGCTGGCCCAGGCGCAGCAGCAGGCCCGCCACCGGCAACACGGCGATGGGCAGCATCAAGGCGCGGCCGAGCGGCTGCAGAGCGCCGACCGAGATCTCCCGCCCGAGGATTTTCATGGCGTTGCTCCCAAGACCTTGGTGACCAGCGCACGCACTTCCGCAGGGCCCTCGCAGCCCAGCGCCCGTTCGACCAGGGCCTGGCAGGCGGCCAGGGTCAGTGTGCGAAGCTGCGCCTTCAATTCAGGGACCGCGCCGGGGGGCGCGGAGAGTTCGGTGACGCCCAGGCCGATCAGGATCGGCGCGCCCAATGGATCGGCTGCCAGGCCGCCGCACACCGCTACCTGGCGATCATGCTTACGGCCGCCAACGCATGCCTGGGAGATCAGCCGCAGCACGGCCGGATGCAAGGCGTCGACGCCCGCCGCCACAGCCGGATTTCCCCGATCCATGGCGAGACCGTACTGGGTCAGGTCGTTGGTGCCGATGGAGAGGAAGTCGGCCTCCGCGGCCAGGAGGTCGGCGGTGACCGCCGCGGCCGGCGTTTCAACCATCACCCCGACCTGGACCGGTGCCTCGGCGCCGGTCGCATCTCGAGCCGCCGCCACCAGCGCCTTGACGATTCGCAACTCCGAGACGCTCGCCACCATCGGGATCAGGATGCGGACCTGACCTTCGGGCCGCACGCGCAGGATGGCGCGCAGTTGCTGCGCAAGCAGCTCCGGCTGCTGCAGCCCGATACGCACGCCGCGCAAGCCGAGCGCCGGGTTCTCCTCGGCCGGCAGGTCGAGGTAAGGCGCGGGCTTGTCGCCGCCGATATCGAGGGTGCGGATGATGAGCGGCCGGCCCTCGAGGGCGTCGGCGATGGCCTGGTAGGCCCGAGCCTGCTCGTCTTCGTCCGGCGGGGCGGCGCGATCCAGGAACAGGAATTCGGTGCGAAGCAGTCCGCAGCCTTCCGCGCCGGCGGCGACCGCGGCGTGAGCGTCGGCTTCCGAGCCCAGGTTGGCAAAGACCTCGATGCGCGTCCCATCGGCCAGGCGACCCCGTTCGGCGGCCTCGGCGCGGGACTTCGCCAGCCGCGTCTGGCGCTCGGCCAACCGCATTTGCGTCGCCTCGATCTCGGCCGCGTCGGGGGCGACGCGCAACAGACCCGCATCGCCGTCGAGAATCAGGCCCACACCCTCGGGAACAGCGTCTAGGGCCGCACCCACCGCCACGACGGCGGGGATCCCTCGAGCGCTCGCCAGGATCGCCACGTGGGAGGTCGGACCGCCGGCGGCGGTGCAGATGCCGGACAGGCCACCTTCCAGCGCCATGAACTGTCCTGGACCGAGATCGTCGGCGAGCAGGATGGCGCCGGCCGGCAGGACCTGCCTCGGCTCCGGCTCACCGGAGAGCTCGATCAGCACCTGTCGCTCTAGGTCGACGAGATCGTCGGCGCGCTGGGCGATGTGCGGATCGGCGATGCCGCGCAGCACGGCGACCTGGGCGCCGATCGCCTGCTTCCAGGCGACGCCGGCGCTGGCGCCCGTAGCCACGGCCGCCTCGGCGGCCCCGACCAATTCCTCGTCGTCCAGGAAGGCCAGATGGGCGCGGACAATCTCGCGCTGCTCACGAGGTCCGGTGGCGGCCTGGGCGGTCAAACGGGCGCGCGCGCCGGTGAGGGCGGCGTCCAAGGCGCGGCGCTCGGCCTCAGGACCATACGACATCTCGTCGGGTTGGACCGGCGTAGCCCGCAGCCGCACGGCCGTGCCGATGGCGAGGCCGGGGGCGGCCGGAGTTCCTTGCAGGCGCCCGTCGACGGCGCGCGGCGGGGTGGCGGGCGTGGGCTGTGGGGCGGCGACGACAGGTGATTCCGGCGGCAGACCGTGTTCGACCAGCTCGGCGATGGCCGCCGCCGCCGCCGCCGCGTCGGGCCCGCGGGCCGTGATCTCCACCTCCGCGCCAAAGGTCAGGCCCAACGACATGATCGCCACCGGACTCCTGGCGCTCACCACGCGTCCCTGGGCGCTGAGCGTGATCTCCGCGGCGTGGCGCTTGGCTTCGGCCGCCACCAGAGCCGCGGGGCGGGCGTGCAAGCCGTGAGCCAGGGGAACCGTCGCCTTGCGCACCGCTGCGCTCGTCGCCCACGCCGGGGCCGCGGCGACGACCGTCCCACCGGAAAGCACCAGAATCGGATCGCCCACCTGAACCCGCCGGTCAACGACTCGGCGCTCGACGACATAGTCCTCGCTGTTGGTGATCACGATCGGAGTCACCAGGCTCTTGGCGCGGGCCGCGAGGATGTCGAGATCGAAACTCAGCAACAGGTCGCCGCGGCGCACGGCCTGGCCATCCTTGACGTGGCGCGTGAACCCCTCGCCGCGCAGCGCCACGGTTTCGAGGCCAACGTGCAGCAAGATTTCCGCACCGTTGGCCGCCCGCAGAGACACGGCGTGGCCGTCGGCGTGGACGCTCATCACTTCGCCGTCGCAGGGCGCCCGCAACTCGGCGCCGGTGGGATCGATCGCCAGGCCATCGCCCAACATCCGGCTCGCAAACACCGGATCGTCAACCTCTTCGAGCGGGCACGCCCAGCCGGCGAGCGGCGCGACGAGGGTCAACTCAGTCATGGACGCCGGCCCGGATCAGTTCGACCCTCTCCACCGTCCAGAGCGGATCGAGCTTCTCGCCGTTGGCGTAGACGAAGCACAGTCTGTGGACGCCCGTGCGCGCCGGCAGAGGCGCCTCGAGCCGGATCTCGGCCTGAGGGGCCGGCAGCGGCCGCGCGAGCAGCCGCTCGCCCTTGTCGCAGTCGTCGAGCCGCACTTCGATCTCCCCACCCGGCGCGTTGGACGGCCGGTGGACCACGTGCGCTGTGTCGGGGCCAAGCTGGAAATTGAAGGGCATGGCGGCAAGCGTCAGCTTCACGCTGGTGACTCCAGCCAGATTGACGTCCGGCCAGGTTGTGCAGGGATTCATGATGTTGACCAGGACCACCGGCCGCCGACCGCCAGCCGTGGGCTGGCCCTCAAGGTTGAGAGGCAGGCCGTCCGGGCAGACCGCCAGCTGCTGGCTGGCGCGCACATTGGCCTGCGGTGCGGCCGGTTCGGGCGAAAGGGCGCTGGGGTCCTCGTCAAGGCCGAGGGTTGCGAACCGGCTGAATTCCGATGGCAGGCGAGCCTGGAAGTCCGGCCACGCCCGCTGAGCCTGTGGCGTCCAACCGGCCTCGGCCACCGCCGCCGCCCGTGGCCAGATCATCTTTGCCGCCCGCTCGTCCGTCCGCACGTGTTCGGTAAACAGGTTGCCCTGCACGCCGAGCAGGTGAGTCCGGTCCGCGTCCGTGAAGGCCGGCGCGCCGGCCGTCAGCGGCGGTGCGGCCGGATCGAGGGCGTAGACGTCCCGCAGGCGCACGACCATCCCGCGGCCGGGCGGCTCGGAGACGCCAGAGGCCTGGCGATTGTCGAAATAAAGCGTGGGGGCGATGGCGAGAACCACGTCGTGCCCGGCCCTGGCGGCGGCCACGGCGCTCGACGCGCCTTGCCAGGAAGTGATCGCCGCGCTCGGCGGCAACGGTCCACCCTGGAAGATCTCCTCCCAGCCGATCAGGCGACGCCCGCGCGCCTCCAGGGTCCGGTCGATGCGGCGAATGAACCAGTTCTGCAGGGCCGCCTCGTTGGCGACGCCAAGCGCTTTCATCCGCGCCTGGACCGCCGGCGAGGCCTTCCACAAGTCGAGCGGGACCTCGTCGCCTCCGATATGCACAAAGCGGCCCGGGAATAGATCCATGACCTGGTTCAGCACGCGATCGAGGAACACGAACACAGGTTCGTCGACGCCGTAGGCGGCGGGGATCTGACCCCAGTCGCTCTGCATGGTCTTTGGCGGCAGGGCCGAGGCCGAGAGCGCCGGATAGGCCAGGAGCGCGGAGAGCGCGTGACCCGGCATCTCGATCTCAGGCACGATGTTGATCCCGCGCGCGCCAGCCCGGGCGACGATCTGGCGGATTTCAGCTCGTGTGTAGAAACCGCCGTAGGGGGCCTGCCGACCGAATCCAGCCGGCGTACGCCATGCGCCTACGGTGGTCAGCCTCGGATAGCCCTCGATCGGAATGCGCCAGCCCTGGTCGTCGGTCAGGTGCCAGTGCAGAACGTTGAGCTTGTGAAGGGCCATCCAGTCGAGGGTGTTCAGAATGAAGGCCGGCGACTGCATGTGGCGAGCCGAATCTAGCATCAGGCCGCGCCAGGCGAATCGCGGGGCGTCATCGATGACGAGCGGATCGAGGCCGGCCGCCCCACGCCCCGGCCGGGCCGTCATCAGCTGCCAGAGACTGGCGACGCCCCAGACGAGGCCTCGATCCGAAGCGGCCGAGATCACCACCCGCCCGCGACCGATCTCGAGCCGATAGGCTTCGCTGGTTGTCGCGCCCGGCAGTCGCTTGAACAGAATTGTCCCGCCCCCTACAGCCGGCGTGAGCGCCAGCCCACGCGATCGCTTCGCCAGGTCGGCCAACCAACGGGCGTCGGCCAAAGCGGCGGCGTCGCCTGGCGCGACGCCGATCCGCGCCCCCGGGCGCAGCCAGATCGGCGCGCCGGCGCCGGCCGTTGCGCCGCTGGGCTTGGGGATGATGTCCAGATGGATCGGCTCGGCGCCGGCGCGCCAACCGATCGCCAGGATTGCGAGAGCGAGCGCCGCCAGCCTCGCGCCGCGCTCAGTCATCGAGCGTCCGACCGCCGATCCAGGTCTCGTGGACCTCGAGAGTGTCGTCGAGCAGCACGAGATCGGCTTTGAAGCCAGTCGCGATCCGGCCCAGCTCGTGACCAAGACCCAGGAAGTCGGCCGGCGCGCCACTGGCCATGACTGAGGCTTCGGCGAGGCTTACGCCCAAAAGATCGATGGCGTTGCGCAGCGCCCACGCCATGTCGAGGTTCGAGCCGGCCAGGCGCCCGTTGGCGTCGAAACAGGCGCCGTCGCGGACCGTGATCACCTTGTCCTGCAGGGTGAAGGTCGAAAGGTTGGAGCCGACAGAAGGCATAGCGTCGGTGACGAGAATGAATCGGTCCAAAGGCCGGCACTTGAGCGCCAGGCGCAAGACCACCGGGTCGACGTGCCGGCCGTCGACGATGATTCCGCACCAGGACCTGGGGTCGGTGAGCGCCGCGCCGACTACGCCCGGCGCGCGACTGGTCAGCGGCGACATGGCGTTGAATAGGTGCGTGAAGCCGGTCATGCCCGCATCAACACCGGCCAGCGCCTGAGCGTACGTCGCATTGGTATGCCCACCCGCGACGATGACTCCGGCGGCGGCCAGCACGGCGATCATCTCCGGGCCGGCGATCTCCGGGGCCAGCGTGACCAGGGTGCGGCCGCAGCCTGGGGCCGTCAGGACGGCCATGCCGGCGGCATCCAGCGGGCGCAACATGTGAGCCTCGTGGATGCCCTTGCGCTCGGTGTTGAGGAACGGCCCCTCAATGTGAACACCGAGCACGCCGGGCGTGCCCAGCCGGATGGCCTCGCACACTGCGGCCTTGGCCGCGGCGACCACCGCGAGCTCATCGCTGATCAGAGTGGGCAGAAATCCTGTCGTCCCGAAGCGGCGGTGCGCAGCGCCGATGGCCGCCACGGCCTCGGAGGTCGCCGAGTCGTTGAACAGCACGCCCCCGCCGCCGTTCACCTGGATGTCGATGAAGCCCGGCAACAGCAGGCCGCCCGCAAGATCAATACGCCGCACGCCCACCGGCAGGTCCGCGGCCGGCGCCAGGAAGGCGATGCGATCGCCCTCGAGGCCCACGGCCAGACCTTCTTCGACACCGCGGCCGGTCAACACCCGGCCGCCGACAAGCGCGACGTCCATCACAGCGTCTCAGTCACCTTGCGCAGGTGCGAGGGCCGGTCCGGATCGAAGCCGCGCGCCTGGGCCAGAGCGTCGGCGAAGCGGTAGAAGCTCTGAATCTGATTGATCGGTTCCAGCGCCGGATGGCCGCCGGCCGCCGGCAGGCGGGTGACGCGCGCCGAAGCTCGGCCGCCCACCTGGATCACCGGAGCGCCTTGGGTGGCGAAACCCGCCGCGGCCTCAGCCACGCCCTCCCCGGCCGCATCGCTCTGGGTGAAAGCCAGGACCGGAAACGAAGGCCCAATCAGGGCCATGGGACCGTGACGCACCTCAGCGGAGCTGAACGCCTCGGCGTGCAGACCGCAAGTCTCCTTGAATTTCAGCGCCGCCTCCTGGGCGACGCCAAATCCGAGGCCCCGACCCAGAACATAGAGGTGTTCGGCGCCGGCCAACGGCGCGATGGCGCGGCGCCAGTCGAGCGTCCAGGCCTCCTGCAGCCGGTCCGGCAGGTCGGCCAGGGCGGCAGAGAACCCGCGATCCTCGCTCCAGACTGCCGCCAGTTGGGCGATCGCCGTGAGCGCGGTGATGAACGACTTGGTGGCCGCGACACTGGTCTCGGGCCCGGCCTTCAGCGGCAAGGTGACATCGGCCTGGGCGGCGAGCGGCGAGGCCTCGTCGTTGACGAGCGCCACCACCAAGGCGCCGGCCGTCTTGGCCGCCTGGGCCGCCGACAGCAGGTCGGGGCTCCGTCCCGATTGTGAAATCACCAGCGTCAGAACGCCTTCCATGTCCGCCGCAGCTTCGTAGACCGAACTCACCGAGGGTGAAGACGATGCGGTCATGACGCCAAGGCGCGTCTCGACGAGATAGCGGGCATAGGTCGCGGCGTTGTCGGAGCTGCCGCGGCCGAGCGTGGTCACGACCCGTGGCGGGTGTTTGCGCAGGCGCTCGGCGAGCGCCTCCACGCGCGCGGCGTTAGCGGCGAGCTGGGCCCGCACCCGGCCGGGGGCCTCGGCGGCCTCGATAAACATCTGGGTAGCCATCAAGCTGTCCCGTCGTTGAGCTCGGCCACAAAGTCATAGGCGTCCCCACGATAGTAGGACTGAGTGAACTCCACAGCCCGGCCATCGCGCAGGAAGCCTCGCCGCTCGATAAGGAGGCCCGGCGCCCCTTCGCTCAATTCCAGCAGCTTGGCCTGCTCGTCGGTGAATAGCACGGCGCGCAGCCTCTGCAGGGCCCGCGCCGGTCGATGGCCGGTCGCGGCCAGGGCCTCGTAGAGCGAAATCTCCACCGCTTCCTTGGACGGCAGGCAGAAGCCCGGCACCGTCGAATACTCCAGAGCCATGGGCAGCTCGTCGGCGAACCGGATGCGGCTGAAGCGATAGACCGGCGTGGCGGGGCTCAGTCCCAGGATCATCGACTCCTCTGGCGTCACCGCGCCGTCCGAACGGCGCAGCCAGGCGCTGCGCGGGACGCGCCCGCGCGCCAGCATATCTTCCGAGAACGATGACAATTTGGAGAAGCTCTTCTCCACCCGTGCGGCGACGAAAGTCCCGGCGCCCTGTCGGCGAGTGACCAGGCCTTCGTCCGCCAAAGCATCCAGGGCCTTGCGGATGGTGATTCGCGACACGCCGAGGTCCAGCGCCATGTCGCGCTCGGTGGGCAGGGGCTCGTCAGGCGCCAACTGCTGACTGGCGATGGCCTGACGCAGCGCGCGATGCAGCTGCTGGTAGAGCGGCCCCGGCGCCTGTTCGCCCAGCGTTCCGATCACTTCGGATAGCGACGCCGCCACGTTCGTCCCTTCGCCCCCTACAGCCCCAGCTCGTCCCGCGGACGGCCCTGATGCGTTTCTGCCACGAGCCCGCGCTGTTTGCATACCAAAATCTGATTGGTATTGGATTGAGGCTATTTTGGGCTTGCGCAACGTTAAAATGTTGTGACAACCTCGCCATAGTTCGGGCCGGAAATGCGACAAACGCGAGCAAACCCGGCAAATTGGTATTTTATTGGCCTTTGGTCCGGAGCCGACGGCTCTCGAGGGGGAGACAAGAATGAAATTTCGCACATCCGTGCTGATCGGCTCGGCGAGCTTGGCGGCGCTCAGCCTGGCGGCGGGTTCCGCCCTGGCGGCGGACTCTTCGACCACCGTTGAGGAAGTGGTGGTGCCCGGCATCCGCCAGTCCCTGGAGAAGGCCATCCAGATCAAGCGGGTCAGCGAGAACTCGGTCGACGCCATCTCGGCCACCGACATCGGCAAGCTGCCCGACAAGAACGTCGCCGACGCGCTGCAGCGTTTGCCTGGCGTCGCCATCCAGGGCGCCGCCGGCGGCGAAGGCGGCTTCGATGAAGCCGACCGCGTCTCCATCCGCGGCACCTCGCCCAGCCTGACCAACGTCACCGTCGACGGCCACAATGTGGCGACCGGCGACTGGTTTATCCTCGACCAGTACAGCGTCGTCGGTCGCAGCGTCAGCTTCGACCTCCTGCCATCCGAAATGGTCCAACAGGTGGTGGTTTCCAAGACGCAGGATGCCTCGATCCTCGAGGGTGGCGTCTCCGGCGCGGTGGACATCCAGACCCGCAATCCGCTCGACCTCAACAAGATGTTCACGTTCGAGGCCTCGGCCGAAGCCGCCTACAATACCAATGGCGGCCAATGGAAGCCGCAGGTCAACGGCCTCATCGGCTGGAAGAGCGCCGACGGCACCCTCGGCGTCATCCTCCAAGGCTTCTATGAAGAACGCAGTGTCGTGCGTTACGGCCAGGAAGTGCTGGGCTGGCAACCGATCACCAATGGCCCCAACGGCATGGCGACCGGCAATGCGATTCCTTCCCTGGTCGGCGACGCCTCCCCGACCCTCATCGGCTCGTCCCTGTTCGAACAGGAACGCAAACGGGCTGGTTTCACCGGTTCGGTGGAGTGGAAGTCGAGCGACGACCGCGCGGAGCTGAAGCTCTCGGGCTTCTACTCGCACCTCAGCGCGTCGAACGACAACGACAACTACATGCTCTGGGGCTCACACGAATTCGCGGACAACGTGCCGACGTCCTATACGGTGCAACAAGGCACGATCACGTCCGCCACCTTCCCGCAGACCTACAACGGCGCGCCGGTGGACGGGCTGATCGTCGACAACATCACCCGGCCAGGCGAGTACGCTGAAACCTGGTTCGTCAACCTCGACGGCAAGTTCCGCGTCACCGATCGGATCACCATCAAGACCCAGATCGGCTACACCCAGGGCATCGGCGAAACCCCCGAACAACCGTCGTTCGAAGTCGATGGCGGACCGGGTGTTTCCTACACGCCCTCGGGCAACGGCTTCCAGGTGACCGACCAGACCGTCAATCCCCAGAGCCCGGTGGGCATGGCCAATGACTGGTCGTGGAACGCGCGGTTCATTTCCAAGGACACCGAGTTCTACGCCAAGGCCGACGGTCAATGGGATGTCAGCGACGGCGTCTTCAAGGATGTCGACTTCGGGGCCCGCGTCGCCAACCACAAGCGTCAGGTGGATGGCTGGGACCGCGGTTGCACCCTCGGCGCCAACAACGCCTGCTACGGCAGTCCGACCATGCCGTTTGCCGAAACCAACCCGACGCCATATCCCGGCGGCTACAACGCCGGAGCGCTTGGAATTCCCGGCCTGCTCATTCCCATCGCAGGCAATCCAGCGACGATCGGTCAGATCATCAACAACATTCCGGGCGGCGTCCGCGGCCCGATTTCAGCGATCGTTCAGCCGACGAACTACTACTGGCAGGGATCGTTCAAGGTCGAGGAGACCGACGTCGAGGGCTACATCATGGCCCATGTCGGCGGCGATAGGTGGCGGGGCAACTTCGGCGTGCGCATCGCCGACACCGACGAAAACGCCTACGTCAACGTCGGGCTCCCGTCGGACTGCGTCAGCCCGGATGGGACAAATACCATCCCGACGGGCTGCCTCGTTCCGGCCGGCCAAACCTACCAAGGCACGTCGGCCTACGGCCCCTACGCCATCGATCACGTATCACACAACTACCTCGACTTCCTGCCGAGCATGAACTTCTCGTTCGATATCACCCACAATCTGATGCTGCGGATGTCGGCGGCCGAGACCATGTCGCGGCCCGACTACAGCTCGCTCGGCGGCACGGTGTCGCTCACCGACCTCACCACGACCGGTAGCGGCGGTAACCCGAACCTGAAGCCGATCAAGGCGGCGGTCTACGACGTCGGCCTCGAATACTACTACGCGCCGCAGTCTCTGGCCGCGATCAGCTTCTTCTACGACGATCTTTCCTCATACGTCGGTTACGGCGTCAATACCGAGTCTTACGTAAATCAGCTCCTCAGCTCGCAGAACGGCAAGACTGTCTATTCGGACTACAATATATCTTCGCCTTTCAACATCTCGGGCGAACTGGAAGGCATCGAAGTTCAGGTGCAGCAGCCGATCGGTTGGGGCTTCGGCTTCCAGGCCAACGGCACCTACGTCGATGGCCACGACGCCACCGGCGCACCGCTGATCGGCACCTCGCGCTGGGTCGGCAACCTGGTCGGTTACTACGAAAACCATGGGATCAGCCTGCGGTTGGCCTATACTTACCGCTCGCACTTCTACGTCGGTCTCGACCGGGCCGCGCCGGAAAGCCAGGCCAACTATGGCACCCTGGACGCGTCGGCGGCTTACGCGATCACCAAGAATATCTCGATTACGGTGGACGCCATGAACATCACCGACAACCTTCTGAAGTACTACGGCGCCATCCCGATCCAGGTCCGCGCCGTCTACAACAACGGCACCCAGGTGTTCATGGGTGTGAAGGTGAAGTTCTAGCCTTCAGTTGGGGGAGTGTAAGCGTAGGCGCCGCCTCGAGCGATCGGGGCGGCGCTTCTCTTTTCAGCCGGGGTGTCGCATAGCCCGGCCATGACCCGCCCGCCGCAAGCGCCCCGCTGGCGCCAGCTTTCCGACCGCCACGCGGCCGCCGGCGACTTCGCGGCCGCCTTCGCCGCCCGTCCGAAGGCGGGTGAGCCGGCCATGGCGCGCATCCGCAGCCTGCTCGCCGGCCGCCACTTCGAGGCCGCGATCGCCGGGCTCGACGGCATCCTCGCCGCCGACCGGGACGACGCCCTCGCCCTGACCATGAAAGCCGCGGCCTTGATGGACCTCGGCCGCTATGCCGATGCCGAAGCGATCTCGCGCGCGCTCGCCGCCCGCTTCCCCGATGAGAACTATGCTCAGTTGGCCCACGCCAACGCCCTGCGCACCCTCGGTGAGACCGCGGCGGCGGTCGCCGCCTGGCGCCGTTGCCTGGCGGCCGATCCGGCCTGCGCCGACGCCTGGCTGGCGCTCGCCGACCTCAAGACCTTCCGCTTCACGGCGGACAATGTCGCCGCCATGGGCGAAGCGCTCGCCAGGCCCGGCCTGCCGGACGAGACGGGCGCCAGGCTGTGCTTCGCGCTCGGCAAGGCTTTCGACGACGCCAGCGATAGCGCCGGCGCTTTCGCCGCCTGGACGCGGGGCAACGCCATCGAGGCGGCCTGGCGCGGCTACCGCCCGGACGAGACCAGCGCCTTTGTGCGGCGTTGCAAATCTCTGTTCACGCCGGCCTTCTTCGCAGGGCGCGCCGGCTGGGGCGCCAAGGACGGCGCACCGATCTTCATCGTCGGCCTGCCCCGCTCCGGCTCGACGCTGGTGGAGCAGATCCTGGCCAGCCATGCGGACGTAGAAGGCACCCACGAACTGCCCGACCTGCCCATGATTGCCCAGACCGTGACCGGCTATCCAGATGGCGTCGCCCGCCTGAACCGTGAGACCTGCGCGCGGCTGGGAAACGACTACCTTGGCAGGACCGCGGCTTACCGACATCAGGGCCGCCCGCGCTTCATCGACAAGACACCGAAGAACTTCCTGCACGCCGGCTTCATCCGCCTCGTGCTGCCCCACGCCCACATCGTCGATGTGCGCCGCCATCCGCTCGACTGCGGCGTCTCGATCTTTCGCCAGCACTTCGGAACCGGGTTCAACGCCGCCTTCAGCCTGGAATACATTGGCCGCTGGTATGCCGACTACGTGGACCTCATGGCCCACTTGGACGCCGTCCAGCCGGGGGCGGTCACGCGGGTGATCTACGAGGACCTGGTGGCGGACACGGAAGGCGAGGTTCGCCGCCTGCTGGCCGGGCTCGACCTGCCCTTCGACCCCGCCTGCTTGCGCTTCTTCGAGACCCGCCGGCCGATCGACACGCCGAGCGCCGAGCAGGTGCGCCAGCCGATCTCCTCCGGGGCGGTCGGCCAATGGCGGCGTTTCGAGCCGTGGCTGGATCCGCTCAAGGCCGCGCTTGGGCCGGCGCTGGAGGGGTGGCGGGATTGACCTTCCTGGCGGCTGCGAAAGCCCGAGCGGTGGGCTAGATTGCAGGCTTGATCCAATTTGGGGCGGCGGCCAACGAATGCCCGAAGGCGAAAACAGAAATCTCGCCGGCGCCTCGACAGGCGTCTCGCCGCACGCTGCGCGAATCGCGGAGTGGACCAAGGCGCAGACCGCCCCCCTGGTGGGCTGGGACTTCAGGGAGCACCCGAACAAACCGGTCGCAGATCCGCTGCCCTGGGACTATCTCGCCGTCGCACGCCCGCTCGTGGACGGCGCGCGCCGCATGCTTGACCTGGGCACGGGCGGCGGAGAAGTGCTTCTAGGGCTGGCGCCGCTGCCGTCTTTCAGTGTGGTGACGGAACTCTCCGAGCCGCGCGCCCAGGTCGCGAAGCAGCGGCTCTTGGCTCAAGGCGCCTGTGCGGCCGTCCTCGACTCAACGGTGGCGCTGCCCTTCCGGCCAGACGCCTTCGACCTCGTCCTCTGTCGGAACAGCGCCTTCGTCGCCGCGCATGTGAGCGCCGTCGTCGAGCCGGGCGGCGCCTTCCTGACCCAACAGGTGGCCCGCGGAAATCTCGCCGATCTCTTGGATCTGCTTGGCGCGGGGGACGGAAATCCGGATTGGCAATTTCCCGACCAGGCCGCCGCTGACCTCGAGGCCGCCGGCTTTGCCCAGGTCGACCTTCGGACCGCCGACTCATTTTTCGAATTCGTCAGCGTCGACGCGATGCTGTGGTTCCTCAACGCGATCCTGCCCGGCCATATCGATGTCGAGGCCTGCCATGAGGGACTCTCGGAACTGCAGGTCCGGGCCGATCGAGGCGAAAAGCTGAGATTCACTCGAAGGCGCTATCTCCTGCAGGCCCGAAAGTAAGGGCGCGCCGGCGGGCGCGGCCGGCTTGCCTCTGTCTCGAAACTCAGAGGCCGTCGACCAAGAACTCAAAAGGCTTGTGTGCTGCCGTCGCACGACATATCGTAAGATATGTTTCGTGATCATCATAAGCTTCATCGCCACCACGGCAATTTCGCCATCGGCCGCCGCGGCGGCCACCATCATTGGGGGCGCGGCGGCAGCGCGTCCTGGGGCTTTGGCGATGGCGGCTTTCCGGGCGGCCGCAAGCTCTCCTCGAGCGACCTTCAGCTGGTGATCCTGGCCCTCCTCGAAGAGCGGGCCGCCCACGGTTATGAGCTGATCAAGGCGCTGGAAGAGCGATCCGCCGGCTTCTACGCGCCCAGTCCCGGCATGATCTATCCGGCCCTCACTTGGCTTGAAGAGGTCGGCTACGCCGCAGTGGCGCCGGAAGGACACCGCAAGCTCTACAGTCTCACCGATGCCGGGCGCGCGCACCTCGACGCCAATCGCCAGGCCGCCGAAGCGATTCTGGACGCCTTGACCCGGATCGGCGGCCGCATGGACCAGGTACGCGAAGCCTTCGCGGGTCTCGATGACCTCGATCCCGCGGCGTCCGACGACCTGCACAGCGCCCGTCACGCGCTCAAGCACGCCCTGGCGCGCAAGCGGGGCTGCTCGCCCGACGAAGCGCGCCGCATCGTCAACATCCTGAACCGCGCGACCGCGGAAATCCTCGACCGCAACTCCAAGAAATAGGACTTCGATATGCTTTCAGACGCCCTCGAGGCGACGATGCAGGTCGCCGGCCCGATCCACGACATGCGCATACTCGCGACCATCGACGAGCTCTGCGCGGCCGCACGTTACCCGAGCGACGGCGGCCCGCGCAGCAACCCGAGCTGCGATCCCGCCGACTACGCGGACTACGGCTTTTCCATCTTCCCCGAACAAGGCGAGCTGATCTATCTGCTCTGCCGCGCCCTGCGCGCACGACGCGTCGTGGAGTTCGCCACCTCGATGGGGATGTCGACTCTCTATTTCGCCGCGGCAATGCGGGACAACGGCGGCGGCCTGGTGATCGGTTCCGAGCTTGTCCCCGCCAAAGTGGACGCGGCCCGGCGCAACCTCGCCAAGGCCGGGCTCGACGACTACGCCGAGATCAGGCCGGGCGATGCGCGCGAGACGCTCCGCGATCTGGGAGGGCCGGTGGATTTCGCCCTGATCGACGGCTGGCCCACCGTGGAAAGCCCATCGCTGGCGCGCGAAGTCATCGAGATCATCACACCGCAGCTCAAGGTCGGCGGCTTGGTGATGAACGACAACGCCGAGCCGGACTTCCTCGCGTTCATCCGCGATCCCACCAACGGCTTCATCTCGATCACCCTGCCCCTCAAGGGCGGGACGGAGCTTGCTGTGAAGGTCGACTGAGATGGCCGACCTGACCCCTGACGCGCGATCGAAGCGCACGAATGCGGCCAAGGTCCGGCGCGCCGCCGCGGACCCCAACCGCCCCGGCCAGGCGTGCAAAGCCGCACCACTGGCCTTTGCGCCGATCGTCGACCGCCGACGATGCGAGGGCAAGGGCGACTGCGTCGAGGTCTGCCCCTACGAGGTTTTCGAGGTCGAGACGATCGCGACGGCCGACTATCGCGCCCTCCCCTGGATGTCGCGCCTAAAGGTCAGGGCGCACGGGATGAAGACCGCCTACACGCCGCGTGCGGAGCTCTGCCTGGCCTGCGGCCTGTGTGTAACGGCCTGCCCCGAGGGCGCGATCCGGCTCATTCCGCAAGATTGAACCACCGCCGCCGGGCTGCCAAAGCGCGTTCGAGGACCTAGTCGGCGCAAGATTGATCATCGATCTGGGGAAGCGCCATGATGTCGTCTGCAAAGCGCCGCAACAAGGTGACCAGCGCGCCGAAATCCTCATCGCTCCAGCGAGCAAGAAGAGGCGCCGCGAGCCTTTCGCGGGCCGCCTGCAAGACGACAATCATCTCCTGACCTCGTTCTGTGAGGGTCGCCTCGTTGACGCGACGGTCGCTTTCGCCCGGCCGCCGCTCGACCAGGCCCAAGCTCACCAGTTTGGCGACCTGCCGACTGACAGTCGTGTAGTCGCGGCCAACGCGGTCCGCGATTTCAACAACGCCGATCGGACCAAAGCGCCCAATGCCGACCAGCAGAGGAAATAGCGCCCGATCAAGGGCGATTCCCGCCGCCCTGAGCAACGTGTCATCCCGCTGCGGCTGGGTCATCTGGACGACTAGGTCGACCATGGCTCCATGCAGTTCGGCCAACTGTTTTTTGCGGGCGATTTTCACGCCTTTACCGAGCGCTCACGCCCGCCTGCAAACCCCGTCCGCGCCGGACCGGCCGCGCGATGTGTGTAATTCGCACTCATTCACTTGACTCCAGCGCCGCCCGGTCATTAAGTGAATAATACACCTAATGGAGAACGGCAATGACCGATCGCTTCACGACGGACGTGTTGATTTGCGGTGCGGGAGCGGCCGGTCTCACGTTGGCGGTCGACCTCGCACGGCGGGGTGTCGCTTTCCGGATCATCGAAAAATCGCCGGAACCGTTCCGTGGCTCCCGCGGCAAGGGGATTCAGCCGCGGAGCCAGGAGGTCTTCGAGGATCTCGAGGTGATCGACCGGCTGGTCGCTCGAGGCGGGATCTATCCTCCCCAGCGAGAACACGCGGCCGACGGCGGTTACGCCGACACGCCGATCACCGAGCCCGCGGACCCCACCCCCGCCGAGCCCTATCAGATCCCGCTGATGTCGCCGCAGTTCATCACCGAGGCGGTGCTGCGAGAGCGCCTGGCCGAACTCGGCCAGGCCGTTCGCTTCGGCTGCGAGCTTGTGGACGTCGAGCAGGACGACGGTGGCGTCACCGCCCGGGTCGCGACGCACGATGGTGAGGACACGGTTCGCGCGCGTTACCTGATCGGCGCCGACGGCGGGCGGAGCTTCGTTCGCAACGCGCTGAAAATCGACTTTCCCGGCAAGACCCTCGGCATAAGGGCCATCGTGGCCGATGTGATGCTCGAAGGGCTGACCGCCGACGCCTGGCACCGCTTCAACGTCGGATCGATGGAGGGCCAGCTGGCGATTTGCCCGCTGGCGGGAACAGACATGTTCCAGATTCAGGCCCCGATTCCGCTCGAAGGCGATGTCGATCTCTCCGCGACTGGTCTGACGGAGTTGGCGGCGAACCGCACGGACCGCGCCGATATCAAAGTTCGGTCGGTGTCCTGGGCCTCGGCCTACAACATGAACGCGCGCCTTGCGGATCGCTATCGCGAGGGCCGCGTCTTCCTTGTCGGAGACGCGGCCCATATTCACCCGCCGACCGGCGGTCAGGGCCTCAACACCAGCGTTCAGGATTCGTACAACCTCGGCTGGAAGCTGGGCGCCGTCTTGTCCGGCGCTGCGCCAGCACTGCTCGACACCTTCGAGGAGGAACGGCGTCCGATCGCCGCCTCGGTTCTGGGTCTTTCCACCAAGCTTCTGGCCGACGCCAAAGATGGCTCGCAACGCCGGGGTCGCGAAGTTCGTCAGCTGGACCTGGGCTACCCGGAGTCCTCGCTCTCCCTGGAGAACCCGGAGCGGCGCGGCGGCGTTCTGGCCGGAGACCGGGCTCCGGACGCGCCGATCGCTGGCGCGGGCGGATTGCCCACCCGGCTGTTCAAGCTCTTTCAGGGCCCCCATTGGACCTTGCTC
>Ga0302314_10000191_pt1 | contig 107863 bp, 103 predicted proteins | sample III_Palsa_N2_3_FD_200533 | JGI IMG/M metagenome (GOLD analysis project Ga0302314, IMG submission 200533) | Peat permafrost microbial communities from Stordalen Mire near Abisko, Sweden - III_Palsa_N2_3 | ecosystem: Environmental > Terrestrial > Soil > Palsa > Peat permafrost | place: Sweden... | reverse complement strand
CATCGATGGGGCTTATGCGGCGCGATTCATCATGCTGCTGGGCAAGCTGCTCGGGGATCTGCGCAGGCTGGCGCTGTAAGACAACAACAATCTCGCGCAAAGACGCAAAGACGCAAAGACGCAGACAAAAGCTTTTTAATAATTCTTTTTTCGCGTCTTTGCGTCTTTGCGCGAGCAGCTTTTAGCCGTTCTTGATCCGGTTGACCAAGGCCTGGGTAAAGGTCGTCGTGTTGGCTGTGCCGCCCAGATCGCCAGTGCGCACCTTGTCGACATTGAGCGTGTCGTCGATGGCCTTGCGCAAGCGTGTCGCCTTGTCGCCCAGCTTGACGTGGTCGAGCATCATCGCGGCGGCGAGCAGCAGGGCGATGGGATTGGCCAGGCCCTTGCCGGCAATATCCGGCGCGGAGCCGTGCACCGCCTCGAAGATGGCGGCGTCGGCGCCGATGTTGGCGCCGGGCGCCATGCCCAGGCCGCCGATCAGGCCGGCGACCAGATCGGACAGGATGTCGCCGAACAGGTTGGTAGTGACCAGCACGTCGAACTGCCAGGGATTCAGCACCAGCTTCATGGCACAAGCATCGATGATCACCGTGTCCATCAGGATACGGTCCTTGTACTTGCGCTCGTACATCTCGATCGCCGTTTCCAGGAAGATGCCGGTGAGGGCCTTCATGATGTTGGCCTTGTGCACGATGGTGACTTTCTTGCGCCCGGTGGCGATGGCGTGCTCGAAAGCGAATTCGATCAGGCGGCGGCCGCCCTGCCGGGTGTTGACGCCGGTAGCCATGGCCACGGCATGCGGGTCGTTGTCGATCTGGATGAAATGCTCGTAGCCGGTGTAGAGGCCTTCAAGGTTCTCGCGCACCACCACCAGGTCGATCTTGTCGTAACGGCCGCCGGGGATGATGGTGAGCGCCGGACGCAGGTTGGCATAGAGCTTGAACTCCTCGCGCAGGCGCACGTTGGAGGAGCGGTAGCCGCCGCCAGAAGGCGTTTCCAGCGGCCCCTTCAGCGCCAGGCGGGTACGGCGGATGCTGTCCAGCGTCGCCTGCGGCAGCGGATCGCCCGCCAGCTTGACCCCACCGAGGCCGGCGATCTGCCGGTCCCAGTCGAACGGCGCTTCCAGGGCTTCCAGGGCGGCCAGGGTGGCATCGACGATTTCGGGACCGATCCCGTCTCCGGGAATCAGCGTAGCGGGAATGCGCATGGACATGAGTAAACTCGTCTGGGGGAAGGTACGGCGCGAACACGCCGCAACTGTGCAATTGTAGCGGGCCGGTGCGGTGGTTTCATTGTCCGGGATCAATGTTTTCCGGGGGATGACAGGGCCGGTGGTCACCCGCATGAATAGGGCCCTAGAATGGGGCACACGCTTGAAGACGTTGGCAAAGGAGCCGTCATGGAGCTGAATGCCAGACGCAGCAACAATATCGTCGTGCTGGCGCCGGGCGGCCGTATCGATCATCTCAACGCCGAAGCGTTCAGCAAAGCCGTCGCGCCTTATGTCGAGGCCTGCAACAAAACCGGGCCGTGCCTGCTGTTCGACTTGTCGGGCCTGGAATACATCAGCAGTGCCGGCCTGCGCGTGCTGATGCTGGCTTCCAAGCGCGCCGTTCCCGCCGGCGGCAGGATCGGCGTGGCGGCGCCGACGCCGATGGTGAGGGAGATTCTCGAGATCAGCCGCTTCGATCTGGTGTTCCCGGTGTTCGACAACGTGAATGTCGGCCTCACCGCATTTTCAGCCCCGGCGAAATAGCCATGCGCGCACGCTTCTGGGGAACCCGCGGCTCGTTGCCGGTGGCCCTGACCGCGGTCCAGGTCAGGCACAAGGTCGCCCAGTCGCTGCTGCTGGCCGAGGGGCGGCGGTTCAAGGATCAGGCCGAGGCGGAGGCTTTCGCCGCCACCCTGCCCTTTACCACGGCGCAAACCTTCGGCGGCAGCACCAGCTGTGTCGAGCTGGAACTGCAGGCGCCCGGCAAGGAGCCGCACGAATACATCCTGTGCGATCTCGGCTCCGGTGTGCGCGCATTCGGCAACAGTGTGCTGGCGCGGCACGGCCCGAAAACCCCCAATGTGTTCCACATTTTCATGTCGCATCTGCATTGGGATCACATCATGGGCTTTCCGTTCTTCACGCCCGCCTACATTCCCGGCAACAAGCTGCGCATCTACGGCTGTCACGCCGACATGGAGGCGGCTTTCCGCCGCCAGCAGGCGCCGCCCTCGTTCCCGGTGGACTTCGACTATCTGGGCGCGGACATCGAATTCGTCAGGCTGGAACCGGGCCACCGCTACGACATCGCCGGCCTGCGCGTCACCCCCAAACTGCAACTGCATGCCGGCGACTCCTACGGTTACCGCTTCGAGCACCGCGGCCAGGTGCTGGTGTATTCCACCGATTCCGAGCACAAGCTGGACAGCGCCGAGGAAACCGAATCCTTCGTGCGCTTCTTCTTCGGCGCCGACCTGGTGATCTTCGACGCCATGTATTCGCTGGCCGATGCGGTATCGGTGAAGGAGGACTGGGGCCATTCCTCCAATATGGTCGGGGTGGAGTTGTGCCAGCTCGCCGGAGTGCGGCATCTGGTGCTGTTCCACCATGAGCCGGTGTTCAATGACGTGAAGATCGCCGGGATCGAAGCGGAAACACGGCGCCTGGAAGCACTGACCCGCCAGGATGCGCCCAAGCTGAGTATCAGCGCAGCGTACGACGGCCTGGAAATCGACCTTTAGGTGAATAGCCCAGGAGAATCTTCCCAGCCTCCGCGCAAATATCGTCCGCGCTGGCTGCGCTGGTTTGGCCTGGCACGCGGACGACCGATTGGTTTTGCGCTGCTGGCGGCGGCGGTGCTGGTGCTGACCCTGATGGACACGCGGGTGCAGCACGATCGCCGCAGCGAGATGTTCGATCTGTACCAGCGCCTGATGCCGCGTGAACGGCTCAACGACGGCGTGATCGTTGTCGCCATCGACGACGCCAGCCTCGCTGCCCTGGGCCAGTGGCCCTGGCCGCGCTCCAGGCTGGCGGAAATCATCGATCGCATCGCGGCGCAGCATCCGGCAGCCATCGCCTTCGACGCCTTCTTCGCCGAACCGGACCGGCTCTCGCCCCGGCAGCAAGGGATGCTGCTGGTGAAATCGGGCTTCAGCGACGTCGCCAAAATCCTCGACACGCTGCCCGATTACGACCAGCAGTTCGCCGCATCGATTCAGCGGGCGCCGGTGATACTCGGCGTGGGTGCGCTGGCCGAGGATGCCGGCCTGGCCGAGGGCACACCCTATCGCACGCCAATCCTGCAAAGCGGCGTGGACCCGGCCCCATTCGCCCCCCTCTATCCTGCGGCGCTGCGCAGCATCGACTCGATCGATGCCGCGGCCGCCGGACACGGCATGCTGCCGACCGCCAGCGAGGACGGCGTGGTGCGCCACATCGCCAGCATCGCCCGCGTCGGCAAGGACCTGTTGCCCTCGCTGCCGGTGGAAACGCTGCGCCTGGCAGCCCATGAACCGGCCCTGAAGATCAGTGCCGACCGCGGCGGCATCGAGGGCCTGCATATCGGCAATCGCTTCATTGCCACCGATCGTGACGGCGCCTGGTGGCTGCATTTCTCCGATCCGGCGGAACGGCCGCACCTGTCGGTAGCGGACCTGATGCAAGGCAAGGCACCGCTGGGCGCGCTCGCCGGCCGCATCGTACTGATCGGCTACACCGCGCTCGGCCTGCAGGATGTGGTCGCCACGCCGCGCGGCCGCATGGCCGGCGTCGACGTCATCGCCGAGGCCATGGACAACGTCATCGACGGCCGCCTGCTGAGCCGGCCGCGCTGGGCGCACTGGGCCGAGGCCGGGCTGCTCACGGCGCTATCGCTGTTGATCCTGGTGGTGGTGCCCTGGCTGCGCCCCTTGAGTTCGGCGGGGATTTTTGCGTTGTCGCTGGCATTCAGTTTTACCGGCGGCGTGCTGCTGTTCCGCTATTTTGGCCTGCTCATCGACGTCGCCAATCCCGCCATCGGCGCAACCTTTGTCTTCGCCATCATGCTGGCCCTGACACTCAGCGAAACCCGTGCGCAACGAGGCCGCCTGCGCCAGGCGCTGAGCGACAGCCACGTCACCCAGGCGCGCATGGAAGGCGAACTCGACGCCGCGCGGCGCATCCAGATGGGCATGCTGCCGGAACCGCGCCAGGTGCTGGGTCAGGAGGCGCGGGTCGAAGTGGCGGCGCGGATGCTGCCGGCGCGCAGCGTCGGCGGCGATCTGTATGATTTCTTTCTGCTCGACGAATCGCACCTGTTCATCGTGGTCGGCGATGTCTCCGGTAAAGGCCTGCCAGCCAGCCTGTTCATGGCCTTGTCCAAGGCGCTGACCAAGGGCGCCGCCCTGCGCAGCAGCGCCGATCCCGGCCGCACCCTGCGCGATGCCGGCGCCGCCATCGCCGCGGAAAATCCGGAACTGCTGTTCGTCACCGTGCTGGCCGCGGTGCTGGATCTGAACAGCGGCCGCTTCGACTGGTGCAGCGCCGGCCACGAACCGCCGTGGCTGCTGCCGGCTTCCGGCGCCGCACCGCATCGCCTGCAAACCGCCGGCGGCCCGCCGCTGTGCGTGATCGACGGCTTCGACTATCGCAGCGAGACCCTGCAACTGTCGCCCGGCGATGCGCTGTGCCTGCTCACCGATGGCATCGGCGATGCGCAAAACCTGTCGAGGGAGTTCTACGGTCAGCAGCGTGTCATCGACTGCCTGTCGCGACTGAGCCATGGCGAATCCGCGCAGTACATTGTGGAAATCCTGCTGAGCGATACGCTGGCCTTCTCCGGCGGCGCTGAACAGGCCGACGACCTGACCATTCTGGCCTTGCGCTGGCATGGCGCGGCGGCGCCGCCGCCGCAGACCATTGAAGCGAAAGTCGCGCGAATGTAAGGCCGCTTCAGCGCACCAGGATCTCCGCGCGCCGGTTGCGCGGCTCAGGCACGCCGTCTGCGGTCGGCACCAGCAACTCGCGCTTGCCGCGCCCCGCCACGGAGATGCGCGATGCATCGAAACCCAGGGCAATGAGCTGCTGCTTCACCGCCCCGGCACGGTCCAGCGACAGCTTGTCGTTGTAGTCGTCGGAGCCCTGCGTGTCGGTATGGCCGATCACCACCACTTCCGCCGCCGGGAATTTGGCGATCTCGGCCAAGATGGCCGGTGCCATGGCGCGCGAATCCGCCGTCAGATCGTCGGTATCGCTGATGAAGAACAAGGTGTAGGACACCGGAGCGGGCGGCAACGCGGCGAGCACCACGGCGAATTCCTGGTGCACGCTGTCGGCATCGGTATGACCGGCTTCGGCCTTGTGGCCGCCGCTGGCGCTCGCGGTGGCGTAGGCGGAATCGAGCAGGGTATCGCCGCCGGCGTTGCCGACGTTGAGCTTGCCGACCCTGCCCTGGTCGTCGGGCAACAGCACGATCCGGTCCGGACCGGCGCAGGCCGCCAGCAGCAGGGCCAGCGCCGGCAATAACAGCTTGCGGACGTTCATCAGCCGCCCACCTCAACCAGGAACTTGGTGCCGCGCACGCCGAGGACGGTGTTGGGCGTTTTCACCTTCATGGCATCGAGCTGGTGATGCGCGATCTTGCCGGACACCACCGCCAGCTTGCCGCTCCTGAGCGTGGTCTCGAAGACGCCGTCGTGGGTGGTCGAGTTGAAAGCGAAGCGATCCAGCGCAAGCCGGCTGGACGGGCCCAGCGAGAGCAGCGCATTGTCCTCGAAGGTGATGCCAGCGCTGCCATCCGCAGCGGTGACGATCTGGTCGGACTGATAGACCGCCATGCCTATCGCGGCCGGCAGGGCGACGCCCTTGCGTTCCACCGAAACGCCGCCGTTGACCACCTTGAAAATCCCGGCGATATCGTCGGCCTGGGCCGCGGCCGTGGCGAGTATCCCCGTCGCGAAAAGGAATCCAAGCCTGGTTGCTTTCATGGCACCCTCCCCCTTTAGCTTAGAGCCTATAACAGGATGAATCGCGCCTGCGACGGAGGTCATTTTTGCGCAGTGCAAGTCGGACAGGGCGCGGCATGGTGATTCCATGCAAGCCCTGGCTGACGCAGCAATGCGCAAAAATGGCCCCGTCCCTTCGGGTTGCGCCCCCCGCTTTTGTAACAACGGGCGCGCCATGCGGCGTTGTCAGGCTGGGCCATGGAATCACCATGGCCCAGCCCTCCGCCTTGCCTGACGCGATTTTGATCAGCAACGCAGGTGCGATTCATCCTGTTATAGGCTCTTACGTTCACTATAATCAATTCCGGATTCAGCTATGCAACAGGCGCGGCGACGCCTGGGGGCCATCTCCGAATGAGTGTGTCGATCGAGAGCTTTTCCGCCTGCAGCGAGAGTTTGCCCGCGCTGATGGACTTTATCGCCCTGCGCTCCAGCGCCCTCGGCCTGCCGCGCGGCACCAGCCTGCGCCTGCAACTGGTGGCGGAGGAGCTGTTCACCAATACCTTCCGCCACGGCCAGCCGGTCGCCGCTACGCAGTCGGTGACAGTGCGCATCGAACAAGCCGGGGACGACATCGAGCTGACCTACGAGGATTGCGAGCTGGCCTGGGACCCGCTCGCCCACCTCGATCACTCGCGGCTGCATTTGCCGCTGGCGCAACGGCCGGCCGGCGGCCTGGGCGTGATCCTGATCGACGCGTTTGCGGAACGCGTGCAGTACGAGCGGGTACAGGAGCGCAACCGCGTACGGGTGTGGTTGCGCTGCAATCCCCAGGAAAATCCCTGAGCCGATCCCTTCATGCGGAATTTGCACGGGGATGGCGGCTCTCCGAATTATGACTGCCTGTTTATCGCCTGCGCGCTGAAACAGGCCCTAAACTGTCTGACCGCAGGCTGATGGCAGGATGCCAAGGAAATCCGCAATGAGCAAAACAGCAGCAGGCAGCGAATCGCACGACATCGCCACCGCCCTGAGTTCCAACCAGCTTCTCGCCGATCCCCTGTTGAACAAGGGCACCGCCTTCAGCGAAAACGAGCGGGACGCCTTCGAACTGCATGGGCTGTTGCCGCCCGGCGTGGCCAGCATCGAGGAACAGGTGGGACGGCGCCTGCAGGCGCTGCGCGAGTTCGCCAACGATCTGGAACGCTATGCCTTCCTGCGCGAATTGCAGGACAGCAACGAGACCTTGTACTACGCCCTGCTCACGGCCAATCTCGAGGAACTGCTGCCGATCGTCTATACCCCCGTTGTCGGCGAAGGCTGCCAGCAGTTCAGCCGCCTGTTCCGCAAGCCGCGCGGCCTGTTCCTGAGCCCGCCGTACAAGAAGCGCATCGGACAGATCCTGGCCAACAAGCGCTTTGACCGCACCGAGGTGATCGTCGTCACCGACGGCGAACGCATCCTCGGCCTCGGCGACCAGGGCGCCGGCGGCATGGGCATCCCCATCGGCAAGCTGGCGCTGTATACCGCCTGCGGCGGCATCGCGCCCGGCACCACGCTGCCGATCATTCTCGACGTCGGCACCGACAACGCCGACTGCCTCGCCGACCCGCTCTATATCGGCTGGCGTCACGGCCGCATCCGCGACGCCGAATACGATGACTTCGTCGAAGCCTTCGTCGCCGCCGTGTGCGCGCGCTGGCCGCGGGTACTGCTGCAATGGGAGGACTTCGCCAAGAACAACGCCAGCCGCCTGCTGGAGCGTTACCGCGACCGGCTCTGCACCTTCAATGACGATGTGCAGGGCACGGCCGCAGTGGCCACCGGCACCTTACTGGCGGCGATCAAGGTCACCGGCGTGCCGCTGAAGGAACAGCGCATCGCCATTGTCGGCGCCGGCTCGGCCGGTTGCGGCATCGCCAATTTGTTGCTGCATGCGATGGTCGATGCCGGCCTGAGCGAGGTCGAGGCGGCCGGGCGCTTCTACCTGATCGACATCAAGGGCCTGATGGTGGACCCCCAGGAAAATGTGCTGCCGTTCCAGAAGCCCTTTGTACAGCAAAGCGGCGCCGTAGGGGGCTGGAAACTGAAGCAGGCCGGGCGCATCGACCTGATCGACGTGGTTAAGAACGCCAAGCCGACAGCCTTGATCGGTGTCTCCGGCCAGGCCGGCGCCTTCGGCGAAGAGGTGGTGCGCGCCATGGCGCAGCAGACGCCGCGGCCGGTGATCTTCCCTCTGTCCAATCCTACTTCGCACAGCGAGGCAACACCCGCCGACCTGATGGCCTGGACCGAGGGGCGCGCGGTGATCGGCACCGGCAGTCCGTTCCCGCCGATCCAGCGCGACGGCCGCAGCTTCAAGGTCGACCAGACCAACAACGCCTACATCTTTCCCGGCGTCGGCCTCGGCGCCATCGCCGTGGGCGCACGCCGCGTCACTGACACCATGTTCATGGCCGCAGCCAAGGCATTGGCCGAAACCTCACCGGCGCGCCACGATCCGCAGGCCAACCTGCTGCCGCCGGTCACTGCGTTGCGCGACGTCGCGCTCGCTGTGGCGCAGGGGGTGGCCTTGCAGGCCCACAAGGAAAAGCTGGGCAAGCGCATCGGCAAGGACCGCATTGCAGCGGCGATTCAGGCCAAGGTGTGGACGCCGCAGTATCTGCCTTACCGGCGCCTGCGGCACCGGTAAAATTTGTAGGGCGGCCCATGGCCGCCGGCTGTCCCTAACGCTGCGGCAAAGCGGCGGGCACGGCCCGCCCTACGACAGAAAATAAGGGGCCGACTGGCCCCTTTTTGATCAAGCCGCCTCGCTCACTTCATCGACTTGCGCGCGAAAAACGTCGTGATGACCTGATACCAGGACGGCAGCAAGCGCACCATCCAGTCGACGACATGGGCGTCCGGCCCCACCAGCACGCGGCGCTTGTTGCCGCGCACCGCCTTGAGGATGATTGCGGCCGCGCGATCCGCGGTGGTGATGAACATTTTCTCAAACTTCTCGGTGCCGCTGACGTCGTCCAGGCCGATGTCGCGGATCGATTGGCTCATGCGCGCGGCGCGCGCGATGTTGGTCTTGATGCCGCCCGGATGCACGCTGGTGGCGCTGACCGCCGACTTGCCCAGATCCAGCTCCTGGCGCAGTGCCTCGGTGAAGCCGCGCACCGCGAACTTGGTGGCGTTGTAGGCGCTCTGGCTGGGAACGCCCATCAGGCCGAACACACTGGAAGTGTTGATGATGTGGCCTTCGCCGGAAGCCTTCAGGTGCGGCAGGAAGGCCTTGGTGCCATGCACCACGCCCCAGAAGTTGATGCCGACGATCCACTCGAAGTCTTCGTAGCTCATGCCTTCGACGGTAGCGCCCAGGGCCACGCCGGCATTGTTGAAGATCAGGTTGACCTTGCCGTGGTCCTGCACCACCTCGTCGGCCCAGGCATAGACCGCCGCGCGGTCCGCCACATCGACCTTCCTGCTGGTGACCTTGACCCCGGATTGCGCGGCCAACGCGGCCGTTTCCGCCAGCCCCGCCTCATTCACATCGCTCAATGCCAGATTGCATTTCTGCGCGGCCAGGCGCAGCGCCAGGGTGCGGCCCATGCCGGAACCGGCGCCGGTAATGGCGGCGACCTTGTTTTCGAATGACTTCACTGTGCTCTCCCCTTCGATTAAGTGCAGCGTCATACCGGCGAAAGCCGGTATCCAGGGATCGGAGCGCGCTGCTAGCCGCTCTGGATTCCGGCTGTCGCCGGTATGACGTCAGTTTATTTTTCCCGCATGGCGCCGCAACACCCGAATATTACGCCGCCTCACTGACCAGTTTCGACTTGGCCGTCCGCGCCGGCTTCTGCACCGCCGCCTCGGCCACATAGTCGGCCAGATCGAAGCGCTTCAACTGCCGGCGGAAGCTGAAAGTGAAGCCCGGCCACAGGCTGGTGTTCTTGCCGCTCGGATGCAGGTACCAGCTCTTGCAGCCGCCCGCGGTCCACACAGCGTGGCTGAGCTGTTCCTGGATCTTGGTGTTGAAGCGCGACTGCACCTCCGGCTTGACGTCGACGCTGCGCAGCTTGCCCGCGTCCATCTTGCGCAGCGCGTCCATCACGTAGTTCACCTGCGACTCGATCATGTAGACCATCGAGTTGTGGCCCAGGCCGGTATTCGGCCCGACGATCAGGAACAGATTGGGAAAACCAGCCACGGTGGTGCCCTTGTAGGCTTCCGGGCCGTCCTTCCAGGCGTCGACGATATCGCGCCCACCGCGGCCGAACAGCACGCCCTTGGGCATCGGGTCGGTGGCGTGGAAACCGGTGCCGTAGATGATGGCGTCGATTTCGCGTTCGGTGCCGTCCTGGCTGATGATGCTGTGGGCGCGCACTTCCTTGATGCCCTTGCTGATGACATCGACATTGGTCTTGGCCAGCGCCGGATAATAGTCATCGGAGATCAGCACGCGCTTGCAGCCCACGGTGTAGTCCGGGGTCAGCTTCGCACGCAGCTCGGGGTCCTTGACGTGATGATGGATGTGGCGCAGCGCGATGCGCTTGACCAGGTTCATGATCTTCGGGTTGATGGTAAAGCCCAACACCCGCGTTTCCATGATGGCGTAGATGGCGCCGCGGAACAGGCGCTGTGTCAGCGGCACCGCCTTGAACAGCTTGTGCTCGAAGTCCGAGACTTTGCGGTCCGGCTTGGGCAGGATCCACGGCGGCGTGCGCTGGTACAGGTCGAGCTGCGCTACTGCTTTCTGGATCTGCGGCACGAACTGGATGGCGGAAGCGCCGGTGCCGATGACGGCGACGCGCTTGCCCTTCAGATCGTAGTCGTGGTCCCAGTCCTGCGAATGGAAGGTCTTGCCCCTGAAACTCTCCAGGCCTTTCACCCCCACCGGATAGGCCGGACGGCTCAGCCCACCCATGCCGGAAATCAGCACATTGGCGACCAGCTCGCGGCCGCCGGCAAGCTGCACCCGCCAGACCCCGGCCTTCTCATCCCACTTTGCCGCCTGCACTTCGGAATTGAAACGGATGAACGGGCGCAGGCCGTATTGATCGGTGCACTTGCGCAGGTAGCTCCAGATCTCCGGCTGCGGCGAGAACATGCGCGACCATTCTGGATTCGGCGCGAAGGAGAAGGAGTACAGGTGCGACTGCACATCGCAGGCGCAGCCCGGATAGTGGTTGTCGCGCCAGGTGCCGCCGACGTCGCCGGCCTTTTCCAGGATGACGAAATCCTCGATCCCGGCCTGCTTCAGCCGGATCGCCATGCCGAGGCCGGCAAAGCCGGTGCCGACGATGGCGATGCGTACGGGCTGGTCCTTGCGGGCAGCGGAAGCGGGGCTGGATTTGGCGGCGGAAACCTTAGGCATTGCACAGCTCTCCTGCGTGATTTCGTTGGGTTTGCGCCGTTTGCACTAGCGTTTGGCTCGCGGCCCGGCGTCTTGCTTTGAAATTCAATGTCTACAATTGTCTACCTAATGTAGACAAGCGTATACTGAATGTCAAGAACCCAGCATTGGCCCGACCGCCACCATGAGCCGCACCAAAGCCACTGAGGAAAATCCGGCGCCAATTGGCGGCCGGCAGCGCCTGATCGAAGCCGCCCTGCGCATCGGCGCCAGCAAGCGCAGCCTGCAGGCACTGGGCCTGCGCGAGCTGGCGCGCGAGGCCGGACTGAATCCGAATACGTTCTATCGCCACTTCAGCAGCCTGGAGCAACTCAACCAGGCCATCATCGACGAGCTCGGCCGCGACATCCGCACCAATCTGCGCGGCATCCGCCGCACCGTGCAAAGCCCCGTCGCCGAAGCCACCCCGCGCACCATCGAATACGTCTTCGACTACGCCCTGCGCAATCCGGATGCCTTCATCGTCGCCGTGCGCGAACTGCACGGCGCCATACCGGCCCTGCGCGAAGCCCTGCAACGCATGATCAACGACGTGGCCGAGGAAACGGTGGAGGACGTCCTGTTCCTCAACATCGTTCCGATCCTGAAGGTCGAGACCCTGCGCGAAGTCTCGCGAGTGGTGGTGCACTACGTGTTTCACCAGACGCTCGACTACATCGAGCAGCCGGCGCGGCGCGACGAGATCATGCAGCAGACCGTGCGCATCATCGACATGCTCTACGTCGGCGCGCTGACCATGCAGTCGATGAAGGTGGATTCGATGGCCGAACTGCTGGCCAAGCAGAACCCCGCCCGCAAATAGCCGGGCGGCACCGCCCGGGCCTGTTTTGCGGGCGGGGCCGAGTAGTCCGTTCGCGGGATGATGCGGACACGCGGCACGCTCACCATTCGATGCAGACGGCACACCTTGGCCTGTTTCACCGGCCGCTACGGGTTCAGCCGAAAAAAGACCAATGGAGAGAGCGATGAAGATACTCGTGGTGGGCGGCGCCGGCATGATCGGCGGACATGCGGCGCTTTACCTGCATTCGCGCGACCATCAGGTCAGCATCGCCGGACGCAATCCGGCCGCCGCCGGCACGCCGCTGGGCGAGCTGGAATTCCTGCGTTGCGACTACATCGCCAACGACCTGCCGCGTTCGGCGCTGGCGCGCTTCGACGCCCTGGTTTTCGCTGCCGGCAACGATATCCGCCATCTGCCGGCGGAGCAGGACGCGACAGCGCACTGGCAGCGCGCCAATGCCGAGGGCGTGCCGCGCTTCTTCGCCGCCGCGCGCGAGGCCGGCATCCGCCATGCCATCAATGTCGGCAGCTTCTATCCGCAGGCACGCCCCGCCCTGGTCGAAAGCAACGCCTACGTCCGCTCGCGCAAACTGGCCGACCAGGGCGTGCGCGCCCTCGCCTCCGCGGACTTCCGCGCCATCAGCGTCAACGCCCCCTTCGTCTGCGGCGCAGTGCCCGGCCTCGTCGTCGGCATGTTCAAGGCCTATACCGCCTACGCCGAGGGCAAGTTCGCGCCGATGCCGGAATTCGCCCCCGCGGGCGGCGTCAACTTCATTTCAACCACCTCGCTGTCGCAGGCGATCGAAGGGGCGCTGGAGCGCGGCGAAAGCGGCAAGGCCTATCTGGTCGGCGACCAGAATCTGTCCTTCCAGGATTTTTTTGGAGCGTTCTTCCGCGCCGTCGGCCGGCCGGTACCGCCGGTGCTCGACCAGGAACATCCGATGCTGCCGGATTCCGCCATCTACTTCGGGCGCGGCAATACGCTTTATTACGAGCCGGATGCGCGAGAAACCGCCCTGCTCGGCTATCAGCGCAACGATGTCATCCGTACTGTCGGCGAGATCGTGGCGCAGTATCGTGATGGAGCTTGAGCCGACCTACACCGACCTAGTCAGACCGGCTGGGATGAGCAAAGCGAATCCCAGCGCTTTTCGTGAAGCGGAATCAAGAAGCGAACCTTAACAACAAAGCCTCACTTCTTGGCCACTTTGACCAGCTCCTCCGGCTGATAGATGCCCGCCTTGAGGGTGTGGCCGGTCCCTGGCCGCTTGTAGGACACCTTGATGCCGCGGCGCGTATGGCCGATCACCGTCACCACGTAGTCCGTGGTCCAGGAAAAACTCCACACCGAACCGAGCGGATAGGTCTTGTCCCAGTCGTTTGCGTCTTTTTCGTCGCTTTCGCTATTCATTCTGCCGTGTACTCGAACCGGATCCGGCACGAATGATCCGCCCGGAGCGGAGCAAGGGTAACGCATTCGGCTCGGCTAGCAGGGAGCCGCGCTCTTAACCACCGACGAAACGCCGGTGCTCGACCATCAGGCAGCGATCCTGCACCACCTTGATGCCGGCCCGCGCCAGGCGCTCCGCCGCCGCCTCGTTGCGGATGCCCTGCTGGAACCACACCGCGGCCGGACGCTTGGCCAGGATGTCGTCGACATGGGCCGGGATGTCCTGCGGCCGCCGGAATACATCGACCAGGTCGATCCCGCCGGGTATATCGACCAGCTTGCGGTACACCGGCAACTCCAGGATCTGTGTCACTTCCGGGTAGTACACCGGTACCGGAACGATATCCAGGCCCACCTCCACCAGATAGCGCGGCACATAGAACGCCGGCTGGTTCGACTGCGCCTCGGTCTTGATGCCCAGCACGGCAATGCGCGTGCTGGCCATCACGACCTGCCGGATTCCCAGGGCATCCTCCACCAGATTGCGGCGCCAGTCCCCGTTTTCGATCGTATCTGCCGACATGCACTAGTCCTTTTTCGCTGAACGGCCACCGGCCAAGCCACAGCAGCATACGCTTCAATGCACGTACCGCCCTCGCACCACGTCCGGCAGGAAGTCGCTTTCCTTCATCGGCAGGTTGTACACCGGCGGCGAATCTTCGGCATAGAGGCGGTTGGCGAAATAGCGGCCTTCCTTCAGATCGTAAGTCACTACCGGCGCGCAGTTGGCGGTCTGCACGTCATAGGATGGCAGCAGATGCCCTTCCTGGAAGCGCCAGGGGGCGCCGTCGTGGTCGTAGTTGACCACCAGCACCACGTTCCAGCTGTCCTCGTCGACGTAGAACAGGCGCTTGCCGAAGCGGTGACTGTTGCCGGGGCGCAGCGTGGCTTCCACCATCCACACGCGGTGCAGCTCGTAGCGGGTCTGCGACTGGTCGAAATGGCCGGGCTTGAGCAGCTGGGCGTACTTGATGCTGCCGTCGCCGAGGCGATAGCTGTTGTAGGGCATATACAGCTCGCGCTTGCCCACCAGCTTCCATACGTAGCGGTCGAACAGGCCGTTGTACATATCCACCATGTCGATGAAATACACACCGCCCGAGCCGGGGAAAGGCTGGTCGTAGCCCACCGGCGGGATGCGGAACATCTTCGGCACATTGGCGGGCACCACCCAGATGCCGCGGGCATCCTTGAGCTGGTTGGCGGTCTCGTGCACCAGGGCGAGGAAGTCGAAGCCGCCGCGGTCGCGCCCGAACCAGGTCAGGTAGTACAGCAGGATGTTGTGCTTGGCGATGTCCACTGGATCGCTGACGTTGCCGTAGCGGTAATAGACCCGCTCGGTCTGCTTCAGGTACTGGATGGAGCCGCTGTTCTCCACCACGGCCTGGGTCGACTGCGACTGCACGGTGTCGCCGCGATAGCGCAGGCGGTGGTTCCACAGCACTTCGACGCCGGTCTGCGGCTGCGGGAAGGGAAAGCCGAGGTGCGCGTCGGCGATGGAGTCGGCGGCAATGGTCCTGGACTTGCCGTTGTTGGCCTGGGTGGCGCTATAGATGGCCTGCGGATAGCTCACCGTGCGCCGCGTCTGGTACACCGGCATGGTGTAGTCCGGATATTTGGCGAACAGCGCCTTGTAGCCATCCACCAGATGGTCCGCATATTTCTGGTAGTTACCGGCGTTGATGGTGAACAGCGGTTTGTCGCCGGGAAAGGGATCGGCCAGCTTGCCGCCCGGTTTGTAGCTCGCCGGCCACTGGCTGCGGGTCAGGCCGCCGGTCCAGGGCGGGATGCTGCCGTCGGCGGAGCCGCCCTGCTCTGCGCCCAGCGGAGTAAGGCCGCCGCTGCCGGCGGCCGCGCCGGGCTCCACCGCCGGCGGCAGCTGCGGCTGCGCCGCATCGCTCACCGCCACCGGGCCGCCGAGCAGGCCGGTGGCCAGCGTCGGCGCCGAGGTGTCGTGGGCACGGCGCTGCGCCGCGGCGGTGAGGGCCTGTTCGCGCGCCTGGCCGGATTCCAGGTATTTCACCCACTGGGCGGCGAGCGCGCGGTTGGCGGGGAAATTGGCCGCCTCGCGGAAGGCCTTGGTGGCGCCATCCACATCCGCCTGCTGATACAGGGCCACACCCAGGGCCATATAGGCCGGGCCGGATTTGCCGCCGGTGGCGATGCCCTGCGACAACGCCTGGGCGGCGTCGCGGTATTCCTCGCGGTCCAGGTGCATCTGGCCCAATTGCAGATACAGCTCGCTGCCCGGCTTGGCGCTCACCGCATCCTGCAAGGCCGGGATGGCCAGCGAGGATTCGCGCGCCTGCACCCACAGCGCCGCCAGATTGCGCAGATTGTCGGCCGTGCGCGGCAGCTTGCCTGCTTCCATCCAGCCCTTCAGCAGGGAGCCGGCCTGGAACGGCGCGCCGATCTGCGCGGTGAGCCCCACCAGTTGCAGGCGCTGCTCGGGCGAATCCAGATAGCCGAGGCGGCTGGCCACTTCCATCGTCGCCTGCGCGCGCTCCTTGTCGCCGCCCTTCAGGTACAGCGCCGACAGGCGCAGCCAGTCCTCGCGCGCCGAAGGCTGGTCGCGCACCACCGTCTCCAGCACCTGCGCCGCCTGCTTGTCCTGGCCCACGCCGACATAGGCCGCATACAGCGCGCGGCGCCAGCTCAGATCGGGCGTACGGGTGGCGGCAACGCCCTTCTGCAGCGGCATCAGCGCATCGCTGTAGCGGTTCTGCCGCAGGTAGGCTGCGCCCAGGGCTATCAGCTCCTCCGGTGCCAGCGCGGCGCCGGACTTGTAGCGAGGCTCGATCGAGGCGATCACCGTCTTGGGATCGCCGCTGCCCACCCGCAACTGCGTCAGGTCGTTGCGCATCTGCTGCTCGGCCGGCCCGGACAGGCCGTGCTGAGCCAGCGCGTCCTCCAGGTATTTCGCCGCCGCCGCGTAGTCGTGCTTCTGCGCCGCCGTGGCCGCCAGCTCGCGCAGCAGCATGGCCTTGGCGTACGGATCGGTATTGGCCTGCAACTGCTTCTGGATATCCTGCGGCTGCTGCGCCGGCTCGTCCGGACCGACGCGGGTCTGGCTGTGGTATTGGTCGGATTCCGCGCAGGTGGCAAGAAACAGAAACAGGCTCGCGCAAAGACGCAAAGACGCAAAGAAAGGCGCTTTTATATTTTTCACCCTTGCGTCTTTGCGTCTTTGCGCGACATGTCTTTCAATGCCAGTTGTACTGGCAGTCAGCCGGGTCCATATCCACGCGCTGATCCACTTCGCGCGTCTGCTTGGACTCGTTGTAGATCCAGTTGGAGATGCTCTCGATCGCCGCCGCCTCGTACACGCCGCGCGGCTGTGCGTCGACGATCTTGACGTTGCTGACGCGGCCGTTGGGCATCACGGTGAACACCGCCTCGACCCAGCCGGCGATCTTCTGCTTGCAGGCCCATTCCGGCATCTGAGGCCGCGCCGTGGACAGCGGGATCAGTTCCTTGCCGGAGAAACCCTGGCCGGAACCGAAGCCGCCTCCGCCGCCGCCCGTGCCGTTACCGTTGCCATTGCCGCCGCGGCCGGCAAAGCCGCCGAACACGCCGGAACTGCCCAAACCCAGCGCCGTGCCGAGATTGACCGGGCCGCCGCCGACGGCGATCTCCACCGGCGTCGGCGTGATCGAGATCGAGGGCGTAGCGATCGGCGGCAGGTCGGCGCGCGCCAGCGAGGGCGGCGCCGCAGGAGGCGGAGGCGGCGCCGCATCGGGCGCGGCCGGCTCGTCCTGCGGCTTGTCCTGGTCCTTTTCCAGCTTGACCATCTGCACGCCTTCGACCTGCTCCTGCGGTGCGGCGCTGCCTTCCGGCGCGCGGATCATCCAGCGCATCAGGATCACCAGCAGCAGCACGATGGCGATGGCCAGCAGGGGAATCAGCACCCAGCGCAGACGCTCGAAGGCCGACCTCCGAAACAGCAAACCGTTGGCGGCTGCGGCAGGCGCGCTCATCCAGATAAGCTCTGCGCAAGATTTTGTAGGTCGGGCTTCAGCCCGACAAAACGTCGGCCTGAAGGCCGGCCTACGCTACTGGTCATTCCGGATACCAGCACTACTTCGCCCCCGGCCCGGTCGCCGGCGTGGCGGCAATCGCCACGTCCTGGATGCCGGCCAGCTTGGCCTGGTCCATCGCATCCACCACCAGGCCGGTGCGCGCATCGCGGTCGGCCTGGATCACCACCGGCGCCTGCGGTTTCTGGCTGCGCAGGCGCTCCAGGGTGGCGCGCAGCAGGCGCACATCGACATGCTGGCGGTCGACCACGATCTCGCCCTGCGCCGAGATGGCGATGAAGATGCTGCTGTTGTCCAGCTTCACCGCGGTCTTGGCGCTGGGCCGGTTGACCTTGATGCCTGACTCGGTGACGAAGGCGGTGCTGATGATGAAGAAGATGAGAAGGTTGAGGAAGAAATCGAGCATCGGCGCCAGGTCGATGTGCACGTCTTCCTGCTGATGGGTGTGCCGGCGGATTTTCATGTCGGCGCTCCTATTCCGGCAGCAACAGGTCGGGCAGGCGCTCGGACTCGGCGATTACGCGCGAGCTGAGCTGCACCGAGAAGAACAGGCCGAACAGGCTCACCACCAGCCCCGCCAGGGTCGAGATCATGGCGTGGGATACGCCGTAAGCCATGGCCCGCACATCGGACTGGCCGGCGGCGGTCATGGCGTCGAATACTTCCAGCATGCCGGTGACGGTGCCGAGCAGGCCCAGCAGAGGCGCCAGCGGCACCATCACGCGGATCAGCGGCAGGGTCGAGCTCATCCCCACTTTCAGCTCGGAGATCAGCTGCTCGCGGATGCGGTGCGCATGCCAGGAGCGGCGCTCGGGCCGCGCCATCCATGCCGCCAGGCGGTGGCGGAACTCGCCCGGGTGGATGCGGGCGAAGTACCAGTAACGCTCCAGGATCAGGGTCCACATCACCAGGGCGGCGAACAGGATCCATTTCAGCACCCAGCCGCCGAGATGGAAGAAGTCCCCCACCGATTCGAACGGCGCGGCGAAGCCTGCGGCGAGCGCGTCGCCTAGGCTACCGAACATGACGCCGCTCCAGGACCCTGCCGCGCCCCAAAGCCCTCTCCCCTTGGGGGAGAGGGCTGGGTGAGGGGTAGCCCCAGGCGCTGCGCTTCTCATCAGCAGCGCCGCAGATTGAAATGCACCCCTCATCCTGTCCTTCTCCCCCAAGGGGAGAAGGGATAAGGAAGCACATCTCACCCGAATTACCCCGAATGGCGCTCATCGGAGTTTCAGTGGGCCACATGCTGCTGCTCCAGCCGCGTCGCCAGCATGCCGGCGCTCTGCTCGTCGAGGATCTGCACCAGGATGCGCGAGCGCGCAGCCAGCACGCTGTTGATGAACAGGATCGGGATGGCGATGATCAGGCCAAGCACGGTGCTGATCATGGCCTGCGAAATACCGCCGGCCATCACCTTGGGATCGCCGGCGCCGATTTCGGTGATGACCTGGAAGGTGATGATCATGCCGGTGACGGTGCCGAGCAGGCCGAGCAACGGGCCGGCGGCGACCACCATGCGCAGGAACGGCTGGAACCGCTCCAGCCTCGGCGTCTCGCGCAGCACCGCTTCGGAGATGCGCGTCTCCAGCACTTCCGGATCGTGGGTGGCGGTGTCGTCCTTGAGGCAGGACAGCACGCGGCCCAGCGGATTGTCGCTGGATGGCGCATTGATGTTCTGTAGTTGCCGGCTGATCTTGCCGCCGACGGCGAACAGGTAAGCCAGCTGGAACAGCGCCAGCGCCGCGCCGATGCAGCCCACCAGGATGATGATGTAGCCGACGATGCCGCCCTGGTTGATGCGCTCGAACAGCGAGGGCCGCTCGGCCGCCAGCTTGAGCAGGGTGCCGTAGGTCGGATCGATCGGCAGCGGCCCCCAGCCGCTGCTGGCGGACTCGAAGGAGCGGGCCAGGCCAGTGTCGAAGTTCTGCCGCTCCGCCACCTGCAGGCGCGCGCCCGGCTGCACCACCAGATAGCGGCCGTCGGCGAAGGCGATGAAGGGGCCGACGTGCGTCACCTGCATCCGGCTGGGCTGTCCGTCCTTGCCGATCACCTCGGCATCGAAACGCGCCACCTTGCCGTTCTCGGTCATCTCCTGCTGCAGCGTGAACCAGAAGTCTTCCAGCTGCTTCGGGCTTGGCAGGGTGTTGGGATCGGCCAGGGTATCGAGCAGCTTGAGGCGCTCGGGGTACTGCGCGCTGACGTAAGACTCGGCGATTTCGTTCTTGAACTGCGTCGCCGCCTCGCGCACCGCCGCATAGGACTGGCCCAGCTCGCCGGCCTGGGTCTGCAGCTGCGCCTTCAGGTCAGTCATGGCTTTCTGGTTGGCCTCGTAGCGGCCGCGGATGGCGTCGGACTTGGCTTGCGCCGCGTGTTCCTCCCCTTCCGCCTGCGCCAGTTGCGCCTGCTGATCGTTGCGATTGCGCAGGAAGCGCTGCTCGCGCTCCTGGTCGATGCGTGCATCCTGCTGGGCCGAATCGCGGATCTGCTTGAGCAGCTCGTCCACGCCCTGCGCCGGGGCGGCCTGAGCCGCAGGCAGCAGGGCATCGAGCAGGCCGGCACCAACGGAGCGCAGGGCCAGTTGCCAGACCGGTGTCAGCCCGGCCTGCGGCTGCGCCAGGGCGGCCGCGGCGGGCACCGGCAGCACCAGCACCTCCGGCGCGGCGGTTTCGTGGGCGATCTTGAGGCCTTCGCGAATGGCGCTGCGGTAGCGGCCCTGTATGGTTCTCCACTGCTTGGCGGCCGCATCCCAGCAACCGGCCTCGCTGCCATCCAGGCTCAGGTAGTACAGCGCCACCCGGCCCAGATGCAGCACATCAACCACCTTGCTGCCGCCGCCAAGCTGCAGCTGCATGCGTTCCGCGCCGAGGCTGCGGCCGTAATCGGCTTCGATCTTGTAGGCCTCCAGCATGCGGCGGTATTTCTCCGCCTGCGGCGTGCCGGCATCGCTCATCAGCCGCTTCAGCGCGGCGACGCGCTCACGCCGCTCTTGTTGCAGGAACGGCAGGTCCAGGGCCACGAACTTGTCGAGGCTGTCGAGCATGCGCAGCAGCAGCGGGGTGAGGTCGTGTGAACTGCTGCCGAATTGCTGCAATTGCTGCTGCAATGCGGCCCGGTCGCCATCCTGGGTGGCAAGCAATGGCCCGATCTGCTGCACATAGACATTCAGCTGCTGGGTCTGCCACAGCGCGGCGCGGTAGCGCTCGAGCAGCGCCCGGGTCTGATCGTCGAGTTGATTGATCTGCTGCTGCGCCGCGCTGGCGGCGCGGTTGGACTGAACCGTGGCATCCACCGCCGGCGAGCCGCCGCCTTGCGCGCCGGCCGCGGCGCTCATTCCCAGCAACAGGCCTGACAGCAGGCCCGGTGCCCAACCAGCAACTGCGGCGCTACGCGCTCGTTTCATCGAACTGCTTCCTCCATCCATCGCTATGGAACCCGTCCTTTAGCCCAGGCCGTGGTTTCCGATCTTCGATCTTGACCGGCGGCGCTCAAATGCGCATTGGCAGTCCGCGCGCCGCCCGTTGTTCGTACGGCAACAGCCAGCCGGCGATTTCGCCGGCCATCTCGTCGGTTTCCTCGTCGTCGATGACCCAGTGGCCACGTCCCGGGTAGTACCGCAGGGTAGCCCGGTCATAGCGGGCCGCCACCTTGCGCACCACTGCCGCAGGCGTCAGGCGATCCTGGCCGGCGGCGACGACGTAAACCGGACAACGCACTTCGGCGGGGTCGATGCGGCTGGCATGGGCGCGGTCGAGTTGCCAGAACGCGATCTCAAACACGGCCCGGCCCGACTCTTCGACCATGGCGGCGTGCAATTCGTTCTGCTTGGGCATCGACAGGCCGTTGAGGATGCTGGTGCGGGCGCGCGACAGGCTCGGCCGGTGCGCCTTGTGCCAGAAGCCCGGGCGGCTGAGCACGCTGGAAAACGCCGCCAGAGGACGCAGGCGCACCGCATTGATGCCTGCCGGCGAGGCCGGCGTCAGCAGCACCAGGGCGAAAGCATCGACCCGCGGCGCCAGCATTTGTGCCAGCAGGCCACCCATGGAGTGGCCGAGCAGGATCGGCGGCTGGCGGAACTGGCGCTCGCGGATGTACTGCTCCAGATAGCGCACATAGTCGAGCAGGCTGAGGGCGCCAACCTCGCCATGCCTGACGCCGGCCTCATGTGCGGGCAGATCGGGAATGTGACATTCGAAGCCGCGGGCACGCAGGGCCGCCGCCAGGCGGCTCAGGTTGGCCCCGGTACACCACATGCCGTGAATCAGCACCAAGGGATGGGCCACGTTCAATATCCCGATACGAGTTTGGTGGAAAGGCGGTTGAGCCAGGCCGGCGAGCATTTCTGCACCAAGGCGAAGCCCCGGGTCTGCCACCCTGGATACCAGTGCACGCGCGGCCACCAGCGCCAATGTGCTGCGCGCCACACCATCCGAGCGATATCGGCCGCTTCGAGCTGCACTCCCAGGCGGCCAAGACTGGCGGGAGCCTTGGCCACATTGGCAATCATCGGCGTGGCGACAAACAGCGGCAGCACATCCATCACCCGGATGCCGTGGCGCGCCCATTCGATGTTGAGCGCCTCGGTCAGGCCGCGCACCGCGAACTTGCTTGCGGAATAGCTGGCGAAGGCGGGGGCGCCATAAATCGCCGAAGCAGAGGCCATGTTGATCAGGCGCGCGCCCGGGGTGCGGCGCAGGTACGGCAGCGCGGCATGGCAGCCGTTGATGACCCCGCCCAGGTTGATCTCGACAACACGATGATGGCGCGCCAGCGGGATGCTTTCGAAGTCGCCGGTGGCGAGTATGCCGGCGCAGTTGAACAGCAGGTCGAGCCTGCCGCCGGCCGCCTCGAAAAAGGCCGCCAGCGCCGCGGCGTAGGCTTCCGCATCGCTGGCGTCGAGCTTGCCGGCGAGGCTCCGCTCCGCGCCCAGTTGCAGCCGCAAGGCTTCCACCGCGCCATCGGCCACATCGTAAAGCCCGACGAACCAGCCCCGCGCCGCAAACAATTCGGCGGTGGCGCGGCCAATGCCGGCGGCGGCGCCGGTAATGAAAATCGCTGGGCGGCTCATGGGGTGGGGATTATGGCTATTTGCGGGGTAATTTAGCCGAGCCGGGAGGAAACTGTCATATGCCGAGCTTGAATGAAATTTTCATGACTCAAGCCCTCCATATCGGGTAGATTTCCCGCATCGACAACAACAGCTCAACGGAGCGCCCCATGGCCTCGACTCACGCCCCCGGCTTTCTCGCCCTGGTCACCGACGCCAGAACCCGCATCAAGGAAGTGCAGGCCCGCGAAATTCCCGCCATCCTCGCCGCCGACCCCAAGGCGCGGCTGATCGACACGCGCGAGGAAAGCGAATACGCCGCCGGCCACGTCAAGGGCGCGGAATGGCTGGGCAAGGGCGTCATCGAGCGCGACATCGAAGCCAAGTATCCGGACAAGGCCGAGCCGCTGTACCTCTACTGCGGCGGCGGCTTCCGTTCCGCCATCGCGGCGGACAATGTGCAGAAGATGGGCTACAGCAACGTTTACTCCATCGACGGCGGCTGGCGCGTGCTGAAGGATATTTTGCCGGTGGAATAACCGGGCTCCATCGGCTAAAAGCGGGGCTCGCGCAAAGACGCAAGGAACGCAAAGGAAAAGCTCTTCAAGCAATATTTCTTTTGGCGTCTTTGCGCCTTTGCGCGAGGAGATTTTTGCCGTTAAGGCATCACGCTCGCGTCAAGCGACTTCGGCCGCGGCTCGCGGAAAAAGCTGAGCGCGGAGTAGCGCAATTCCGGCAAGACATGGCCTGCCTCGTATTCGGCAATGGCGGTTTCCACGCACATGTTGGCGGCGAGCCGCGCGGCGGCGGCGGCGTGCGGCCAGTCGATCCGGTTCAACTCGTACTGGGCGATCATGGTGACGCCATGCAGGCGTCCGCGCAGGATTTCGGCGCCCTCCGGATCCGCGCGGAAATGCAGCGCCAGTTCGCGCATCGGCCGCCAGCGCAGGTTGGAATCCCAGTAGCGCTCGAAAGCCGCGGCAATGCGTGGAATGCCGGGCGGCGATTGCGCCAGGGAGTCGATGGCGTCGGCGCGGGCGCGATCGAGAAAATCGAGCAGCAGGGCCAGCAGATAGGCGCGCCGGTCGGCATAGGCGGACTCGAATTCGGCCTGGGTCATGCCGGCGGCGGCGATGACCTCGGCATCCGGCAAGTCCAGCACCGCGCCGCGGGACACGGACAACTCACGCGCCGCCGCCAGAATGCGCCCGCGCAACTGCCTTGAATCCGTATCGCCCATGCCCCCTCTCGCCCCCGGCTATTCCGATTGTTGGTAGCGTACCGAAACGATGCTCAGATGCACCTCCCCGCCCGGCAACTGCGCCGTCACCGCCTCGCCCTCCTGCTTCTTCAATAGCACACGGGCCAGCGGCGAGTCCACGCTGATCCAGCCGCGCGGGCCGTCGGTCTCGTCGCCGCCGACGATGCGATAGGTTCTGCTCTTGCCCGCCTCATCCTCCAGTTCCACCCAGGCGCCGAAGAACACCCGGCTGGGGTCGCTCGGCGGCTGGTCCACCACCCGCAGGTCCGGCAGGCGCGTCTGCAGATAACGCAGCTTGCGGTCGATTTCGCGCAGTTCCTTCTTGCGGTAGATGTACTCTGCGTTTTCCGAGCGGTCGCCCTCCGCAGCAGCCGCACCCAGCGCCCGCACCACTTCCGGCCGGCGCACCTTCCATAGCTGGTCGTGCTCGTCCTTGAGACGCTGGTAGCCTTCGGCGGTGATATAAGGCGAACTCATACGGATAAAAACAGCCTCGCGCAAAGCCGCAGAGACGCAAAGGGAAAGCCCATAGTCAACAAGCTTTTTTCTTTCTTTGCGTCTCTGCGGCTTTGCGCGAGATGCTGTTCAGATTTTCGCACCGTGGACGCAGCCTAAGACACCGCGGGCAGGTTCTCAGGCAGGAAGAAGTCCGGCATCAGCTCGGAATCCTTGGTGCCCGGCACTGCGGCATATTTGGAGAAGTCGCGCACGCCGGCCAACTGGTGCAGCACCACGTCGTCGATGCAGAAGTTGCCGCTGAACTCGCGCGCCGGCTGGGTCAGGATGACATGCGCGGCATCCGCCATGATTTCCGCGGTGCGGCTCTTCTTCATCAGGGCCTCGCCGCCGATCAGCTTGATTGCAGCAGTGGCGATGCCGGTGCGCGGCCACAGCGAATTGACGCCGATGCCGTCCTTGCGGAATTCCTCGGCCCAGCCCAGCGTACACAGGCTCATGCCGTACTTGGCCATGGAATAGGCCACATGCGGCGCGAACCACTTGGTGCGCATGTCCAGCGGCGGCGACAGGGTCAGGATATGCGGGTTGCGCCCGGCCGCGGCGCTTTTCTGCAGATGAGGGATGCACACCCGGCCGCTCAGATAGGTGCCGCGCGCATTGATCCCGTTCATCAGGTCATAGCGCTTCATGTCGGTCTGCAAGGTGCCGGTGAGGCCGATGGCACTGGCATTGTTGACCAGGATGTCGATGCCGCCGAAATGTGCCACCGCCTGCTTCACCGCCTCGATCACCTGCTGCTCGTCGCGGATGTCGCAGAGGATCGGCAGGCCCTTGCCGCCGGCCTTCTCGATCGCCTCGACCGCGGTGTGGATGGTGCCCGGCAGCTTGGGGTGCGGTTCGGCGGTCTTGGCGGCAATCACCACATTGGCGCCGTCTTTCGCCGCGCGCAGGGCAATGGCCTCGCCGATGCCGCGTGAGCCGCCGGTAATGAATAGTGTTTTGCCCTTGAGACTCATGCGCTGCTCCTGGTCCGACATCGGTTGAATTGTCAGTATCAGTCTAGCCGATGCCGAAGGGTATTCGGAGTTACCGTCCGGCCTTGCGGAAGCCTGATGACTCGGCTGCTTTAGCTTTTCTTCACCCTCATGGAGGCTGCGAATGAACCCGGGAAGCCGTCCGAACCGGCATAATCCCGTTTCTCCCCCCAAGATCATTCCCCCGGGACAATGAAAAGAATCATCAGCCTCGCCCTGCCCCTGCTGCTCTGCGCCTGCGGCGCCACCAGAATCCGCCCGGACGACCCGTCCACCGCCAACTGGCACGACCTGCGCGTGATGGTGCGGGCGCAGGCGCCGGAAGACAGCGAGCAGTTGCAGGACGAGCTGAAGCGCACCGGCCTGTTCGCCAACTTCGTGCAGCCGGGGTCGGACAATGCGCCCGCCGATCTGGTGATCTCGGCGGTGGACGAGAAGGTCATCGGCCACACCACCGGCTCGTTCTGCTTCAATTACGTAGCCGCCTACCTGACGGCCGGCATCTTCCCGGAAGTCTGCGACCAGAAATATCAGGTCGATATCGACGTCACCGCCCCGGCCAGCGGCCGCGCCGCGCAGTTCCGCGCCGAGCTGACCCAGCGCCGTTTCATCGGCCTGTTCGGCGCCATAACATCGATGTTCGGCGACTGGCACTTCTTCGGCCCGCAGCCGGGCAACCCGGTGCTGGCGCGCAGCGCGCTGCTCGATCAGAAGCCGCAGATCGATGCACTGCTGAAGCCGTAACGGCAAAAGCAACTCGCGCAAAGACGCAAAGGCGCCGGAAAGCATTTAAAGAAACCGTTCTTTGCGTCTCTGCGCGAACCAGCTTCGGCTTTACCTCACTGCACCACCAGGCCGTGATGCTGTAGCTGCCCTGGGGGGCATTTTTTTGACCGTCTATTGCATCTTCTCAAGATCCAGACTCGCCGCCAAACGCTCTGTAAATGCTTGTCGATCGCGGTAGTCAAGATGAGATCCATCCGGGCACTCGAAATATTTCAAGGCCGGGATATCAGCGAAATTCACGGTTGAAGTCCCGATTCTCGAGGCGAAAAAATCCCAATAGGACATTCTCGGGAATCGCTTGTCGTTTGCTTCGAGCTCGTATCCGCTTTCCGGCAGGCGCACGAAGACAACCGCGACTCCACGTTTCCGAAGCAAGGCCACCAGATCGCCAATCACCTGCACCCGGCTCTCGAAGGCGCTATTGTCGAGAGGCAGCAGCGCATCGATTCGCTGTTCGATTGCACGCCTGCGTTCGTCATTGTTTGCACCCGGCCCCAGCGCCATGCCGCCTCCAACATCGCGGATGGCCCGTGCGTAAAGGAAATCGGGCATTTTTACCCGCGCATAGTCGGCCAGGCGCGAACGGTCCGGCCGGGTGATCAGGTACTGCGGCGTGGCCTCCGGGTTCAGAACACGCAAGCGCAGGGAATCGAGAGGGCTGGCGCCATCCGCATAAGCTCGCAGGCGCATATGCAGCGCGCTGGTCAGCCATTCCTCCATCTGGTTTCCGCTGGGGACCTGCTTTCCGCGCTTTTTATAATCGCGTTCATATCGGGCAGCATCATCCTCCCCCTCCGCGCCCAGAATCGTCCCATCGTAGTAATCGATCAGGACCGTACCGCGGATGGTCGGATCATCCACCAAATCCCGCAGGACCGGCATCGACGACGAGCCATTGACGGCCAACTGCACCGGTTCCAGTCCGGTTCCGGCGCGCAAGGCATCGAGATCGAGATCAAGTTGAATCCGCGAAGCCCCAATCATGATCAGGGCACGCGAGCCCAGGGCACTGGCCCGATCGCGCTGCTTGAACCAACTTGATTCCGAATCCAGAACAGTCGGCCGGTAGCCTCTTGCGGCAAGCGCCATCTCGAGCATTACCACAAACGCCACGAAGATCAACGCCGCCGATGCGAGCACCGGCGTCCAGGCGGCGGACGGCAATCGTTCGTCAGAACTGGAAGTAGATGAAAGCACGCTGATCGCCCCCTGAACAGAGAAAAACCGCGATGAGACACCCCGCGATCACGACTGCCTGCACAACGCCACCGAGACGTCCAAACCTGGATTCGAGTGAAGCATCCCTCTGCATATAGTGCCAGCCCACGGTTGCGGAAATCCCCATGAGCTGGGCTATGGTTGCCGACGGATACAAGGCATTGGGCCTGGTGAAAGCAAACAGCCCCTTCAACACATTCGCTGCCACGGCCGGCGTTGCGGCCCGGAAAGGGATCCAGGTCAGCGTAATCACAAGGAACACCAGCAGGATGCCCGGCCAGTCACGCCCCGGTTGACGGTTGAAACTTGCTGATGGAGCACCGGACATGAGCCGTTCCGCCGCAAGATAGAAACCATGCAGGCATCCCCACAGCACGAACATCCAGGACGCGCCGTGCCATAAGCCTCCGATCAGCATGGTCAGCAGCAGATTGCGACGGGTCGTCCATATTCCGTGACGATTGCCGCCCATCCCGATGTAAACATAATCCCGCAACCAGGTCGAAAGCGAGATATGCCAGCGCCGCCAGAAGTCCGAAAAGCTTCTGGCGGCGTACGGATAGCGAAAGTTGTCGGGGAAGGCAAAGCCGAAACATAAGGCCAAGCCTATGGCGCACAGTGAATAGCCAGCGAAGTCAAAGTAAATCTGACCGGAAAAACTCAACACCGCGGTCCACACGTCTCCGGCACCGAATTTGCCGACGTCCGCATAGACAAGATCCACCAGAGGCGCAAAGACATAGTCGGCCATCACCACCTTGCCGAACAGGCCCATGCAGAAGAGGCTCATGCCCCAGCCAACCTGGGCCGCTGTCGGATCGCGTGGCGCCGCAATCTGCGGCAGCAGGCGATTTGCCCTGACGATCGGCCCAGCCACCAGATGGGGAAAGAAACTCACGAACAGCGCGTAATCCCTGAACTTCCAGTCGGCCGCGACATCCCGGCGATAAACGTCGATCGTGTAGGAAAGCGAAGCGAATGTATAAAACGAAATGCCCACGGGCAAAACGATGTCCAGCGCGGGCGGCGAATAGTGAATGCCGAACGCTGCCAATGCCGCCGCAAAGTTGGCAAGCAGGAACTTTCCATACTTGAAATAACTGAGAAGGGCCAGGTTGCTGGACACACTGAGAATCAACAAGGCACGCCGTCGCGCGGGAAGATCCGTGCGACTGATCCAGCGCGCCAGCCACCAGTCCAGGGAAGTCGAAGCAAGCAGCAAGAATACGTAAGGGGGATTCCATGCCGCATAAAACAAGTAGCTTGCCGTGAGCAGCAAGTGCTTGCGCGCCCCCCATCCGCGAAACAGCCAGAACAGCAAATACACAAGCAGAATGAAAACAAGGAAGGTTAGCGAATTAAACAACATGCATTAAGAACTTGTTTGATGAAGCAACTCGACGGACCGTCTAAATACCGAAGGATCAGCGATACAGACTCAGGAATCGTGGATGCTCAGGTCGATTGCCGCCTTCACTGCACCAGCGCCGTCATGCGCGCGATGCGCTCGGCCTGGATGCGGTTGAGATTGCGGTAGATGGTTGCGGCGATGCTCGGATAGCGCACACGCAGGCGTTCCAGGTCCTGCGAGTCGAAGCGCAGCAGGCGCACCGCGCTGAGGGCGTCGATGCTGGCGGTGCGGCGCTGCCCGAAGTAACCGGCCTCGCCCATCACCGCGCCGCGGCCCAGGGTGGACAGCACCTTGCGCTCGCCGTTGCGGTCGAGCACCACTTCCACCGAACCATCGATCACCACGAACACATCGCGCGCCAGATCGCCTTCCTGAATGATGCGCACCCCGGCGGGCACCTGTTCCATCCGCGACATCAGGGCGAACAGGCGCGCTTGCCGCAGGCTCAGGCCGGACAGCAGCGGAATGGTGTGCTGCGGGCTGCGGCCCAGGTCCAGCCGCAGCATGTCCCACAGGGTGACGATGCGCAGGCGCGAACCCAGCGCCGGGGTCAGCGTCATATCGGCAATCCAGGCGCAGAACAGGGTCCATGCTGCGAGCGCGCCAAATTGCACCTGGTTGCGCAACTCGCTGCCGGTGAACACCAGGAAGCCCAGGCATAGCGCCGCGGTAGCCAGGGTGATCGGCCGCAGCACCGCCGACAGCGCCGAGCGAATGGCGCCGGCCTCGCCGCCCTGCTCGCGCGCATCGGCATTGAAGCGCGCCAGGAAATGCACGGTGTCGTTGACTGCGATTCCCAGCACGATGCAGGCGATCAGGCTGGTGGTGGGATTGAGGCTGATGTGCAGCAGGCCCAGAGTGCCGAAGTAGACCGATACCGGCACGATGTTGGGCAGGGTGGCAATGAAGCCGGCACGCATCGAGGTGAACATCACCGACAACAGCGCCCAGATCGCCACCGTAGCAATGACGATGGAAGCCAGGTGGCCGCTGGCGATGGCGGCGACCGCGCGGGTGGCGATGACGGTGCTGCCGGTGGCCTGGGCCTGCAACGGCGGCGGCAGGGCGTCCAGCTTTTCGTCCAGGCGCTTGAGGAAATCGCCGATGGCGATGGAGCCGTCGACATTGATGCGCACCGTGATCACCGCGCTGCGGAAGCGCGGGTCGACCACGTGCTGAATGGCATCGCCGCCGCCGAACACCAGCAACTGCTTCACCGCTGCGGCGCTGTCCGGAATGACGAAAAAGGCCGGGTCGTTCTGGTTCAGCGCCTGATTCAGCAGTTTGAGATGGTCGATGTAGGACACCACCGCGCCCACTTCCGGCTGCTGGTGCAGCCAGTCTTCCAACTGCTCCAACGGGCGCATCTGCGCAGGATCGGTCAGCGCGTCGTTGACGTGGGTATCGACATAGATGCTGACCAGGTTGGCGCCGTTGAAGGTCTTGTTGATCGCCTCGAAATCCTGCCGCACCGGCGAGTTTTCACCGAAGCTCTGGATGAACTCGGTGCCGGTGCGGATGTGCGAGGCGAAATAAATGTCCACTGGAATCAGCACCAGGGCGATGGCGATGATCTGGCGGCGCCAGCGCGTATCGAAATTGGCCAGCCGCACGCCCCAGGCGGCGAAAATCCTCTCCGCCACCGGCTGCACTCCGCGCGAGCTGCCCAGTGCGTTGAGCAGCGGCGGCATGAAGGTCAGCGTCAGCAGGCCGACATAGGCGGTGCCGATACTGGCCAGCAGGGCGAAAGAGCGGATCGCCGGCAGGGGGTTGAGCAGCAGCGACAGGAAGCCCACCACCGTGGTGGCGCCGGACAGGGTCAGGCCGGTGGCGATGCGGTTCATCACCCACTCCGCCCGTTCCTGCTTGCCGGCCAGGGGAATCATCTGCCGCGACAGGAAATACGCCGACAGCAGGTGAATGGTGTAGGACAGGCCGATGGTGATGACCAGGGGCGGCACGATTGCCGTGACCAGATTGAACTCGATGTGCAGCAACACCGCCGTGGCCACGGTGAAGGTCAGCGCCATGCCTACCGTCAGCAGCGCCGCCAGCATCGCGCGGAAGCTGCGGTAAGTGATCAGCAGCAGCAGCGCCACCAGGCCGAACACCGCCGGCACGGTGAAAGCCAGGGTGTGCGCCAGCGCGGCGGCGGTGGCGGCGCGCACCGGCAGAGTGCCGGTGATGCGCACCTCGCAACCCGGCGCGACCTGCGCGGCGGCGGCGCGGATCTTCCCCGACAGGTCGAACGCGGCGTAATGCGCCGGATCATTGTCGCCGAAGGACAGGGCGAACGCGGCGCTATGCCCGTCCGGCGACACCAGGGTGCCGCGATACAGCGGATTGGCCGCGAGCTGCGCCGGGAATTGCGCCACCTGCCCGGGATCGGCGCGCGCCTGCTCGGTGAACGAGGTGATGGACACATCGTCGCCGGAAGCCATCAGATTGGGTGCGGTGGCCAGCGAGAACACCGCGCGCACGCCGGGCAGCTGGCGCATGCGCTGCGTCAGCAGGGCGATTTTTTCCAGGTTCTCCGCGGTGAACACCGTCGGCTCGAAGCGCACCGCGACGATCACCGGATCGTCCTCGCCGAAGGTCTGCCGCACTTTCGCCAGCACCGCGCGGTCGCTGTCCTGCGCCGGCAGCAACGCCTCGGCCGAAGGATCGACCTGGAAGCGTGGCTGCAAGGTGCGCGGATTGACGCACAGCATCAGCGCGCCGACGGCCAGGGCGAACACCAGCGTCAGCAGCAGGCGCGGATGACGGGCAAGGCGTGCGATCCAGAAGAACACCAGAGATCTTTCCGTTTATTTGCCGAGATAGAACAGCCGCGCATCGAACAGGCGTGTCGGCAGCTCCGCGCTGCTGCTCACGTCGAGAATGCGCAGCTGCGTGGTGGTGCCGTCACGCAGATCGCGCATCTGCGCCTGCGACAGGTACCAGTAGATGCCTGACTGCCTGAGCGCGGCAGCCGGCGCGCTGAACTCCTTGCGCACCGCGCTGCCGTCATAGAAATCCGCCTTCAGCGCAACACAGGTTTTCTGGTCAACCCAGGTACGGATGGCGCTGTAGCTGCCGGCCGCTCCGGGCTCGGCCTTGAATGAAATCACATACACCGGCCGCTGCTCGATCTGCTGCGGCGCTTCCAGCGCCGCCGGAGCGCCGCCGAAGCCACTTTCGATCTGCTTGAAATCGATATAGCTGAAATTGGTGCCGAGCAGGGAGTCGTAACCGGCGTCGCCGACGACCCGTCGCACCCGGTTGACCGTGGGCAGGAACACATACATCTCGTCTTCCGCGCCCGGCTTGCCCTGGCGGATCAGATAGGAAGCGCCAGCCAGATAATCCGGGGCCTCGATATGCAGCACCGCGCGCAGCAGACCGTCGCCGCCGGCGTTTTTCTCGCGCATCGCATACAGCCGCCCGTTCAGGGTGCGCGACGAACCGTCGCGATCGGTGTTTTCCAGTTCGATGCGCTGCACCCGCAGCGTCGGCGGCAGATTGGCCTGCATGCAATCGAACACTTTTTGCAGAGCCTCGTCCGCGCGCGCCGGGCCGCCAGCGAGCAGCACCAGCCCAAACAGCATCCCCAAGCGTTTCATGCAGCCCCCTGAGCTTGTGGTCTGTCAATTCCCCAGATAGAAGGAATGCGGATCGAAATAACGGGTGGCAAGCTCGGTGCCGCTGCTGACCCCGACCACACGCAATTCGGTGCTGGTGTGATCCTTGAGGTCCTGCATCCGCGCCTGCGACAGATACCAGTAGTTGCCGGACTGCTGCAGGGCCGAGGCCGGCGCATTCAGTTCCTTGCGCGGCACGTCGCCTTCGAAAAAATCGATCTTCAGCGCCACGCAGGTCTTTTGGTCGACCCAGGCGCGCAGCAGGCTATAGCGCGAGGACTGGTCCGGCTTGGGTTTGAACGTCATTACATGGACCGGACGCTGTTCCAGCACCTCGGGCTTCTCCAGCTTGCCGTCGGTATCGCCGAAGGCGTTCTCGATTTCCTTCACATCGTTGTAGCTGAAATCGGTGCCGAGGAAAGAGCCGTCGGCGCTGCCGCCGGTGATGCGCCGCACCCGGTTCACCGCCGGCAGGAACATATACATCTCGTCGGCGTGATCGGCTTCCGAGGTTTCGCGCACCAGATAGGAAGCCCCGGCCAGGTCCGTCGGCTCGGCAATATGTACCGTGGCGCGCAGCAGGCCCTTGTCGCGCATGGCGTAGAGCTTGCCCTTCAGCGTGCGGGTGGCGCCTGCGCGATCGGTCGCCTGCAGCTCGATATCCTGGATACGCAGGGCCGGCGGCACATTGGCGCGCATGCACTGCATGATTTTGTCCACCGCCGGATCCGCCCACGCCGGCAGCGCCAGGAACAGCAAGCCGCAAATGGCATAGCCGCGCATCGTTCACCCCTACCTTTTATCGGTCTATTTATGCAGTGAATCAGGCTTTTGTATTTTTTTCAAAAGCCGCCTTCTGTTCGCCGCTTGCTTCCCGCTGGTACAGCTTTTTCCACTCACCATAAGGCCTGCCGTAGACGCGCTCGCGCGCGGCATCGTCGCTCACCTCGGCGCCAGCCTCGCGCGCCGCCTGTGCATACCACTTCGACAGACAGTTGCGGCAAAAACCGGCCAGATTCATCAGGTCGATGTTCTGCACATCCTTGCGGCTGTCCAGATGTTCCAGCAAGCGGCGTAGTACGGCGGCGTCGATGCTGTCCTGCCTTGCCTGGTCCATGATGCCCTAGTCCACTCAAAGTCGTTCTATTGATTCGGATTTTGCGCGTGAGTGGGGTTCAAGAGCAATGTTGACACGGCAGCAGGAGCGGCAGGTTTGCGGCACACTTCACAATTGCAATCCGCGCATTCGCCCCCAGACAGCTTGATATGCCGCAACCCTCCTCCAGGCCGCAGGTACTGATCGTCGGCGCCGGCTTTGGCGGCCTCAGCGCCGCACAGGCGCTGGCCAAGGCCCCGGTCGATGTCACGGTGGTCGATCGCCGCAATTTTCACCTGTTCCAGCCCCTGCTGTACCAGGTGGCCACCGCCGCGCTGAATCCGTCCGATGTAGCCTGGCCGGTACGCAGCATCCTCAGCCGGCAGGCCAATGCGCGGGTGCTGCTAGGCGAGGTCGGCGGCATCGACACGGCGCGGCGCGAGGTGCAGCTCAACGATGGGCGGCAGCTCTCCTACGACTGGTTGATCCTGGCCACCGGCGCCACCCACAATTATTTCGGCAACGACCGCTGGGCGCCCATCGCCCCCGGCCTGAAGCGCGTCGACGACGCCACCCTGATCCGCCGCCGCATCCTGCTGGCCTTCGAGCGTGCCGAAAATGCCACGGACGCAGCCGAGCGCCGCCGCCTGATGACCTTCGCCATCATCGGCGCCGGCCCCACCGGCGTGGAGCTGGCGGGCGCCATCGCCGAACTGTCGAAAAAAGCCCTGGCCTCGGATTTCCGCGCCATCGATCCGCGCGACGCGCGCATCGTGCTGATCGAAGGCGCCTCGCGCGTGCTCGGCGCCTTCCCCCCCGATCTGTCGGAGTACGCCAGAAAGGCGCTGGAACGCATGGGCGTGGAAATCTGGCTCGGCAAGCAGGTGATGGAGTGCGACCCGGCAGGCGTCACCGCCTCGGGCGAGCGGCTGGAGGCCGCCACCATCCTGTGGGCCGCCGGCGTCGCCGCCTCGCCCGCCGCGCGCTGGCTCAATGCGCCGGCTGATCGCGCCGGCCGGGTGCAGGTGCAGGCCGACCTGTCGGTGCCGCAGCGCGACAATATTTTCGTCATCGGCGATACCGCCCTGGTGCTGCAGGATGGCAAGCCCATCCCCGGCATCGCCCCGGCGGCGAAGCAGGCCGGCGCCTATGTCGCCAAATTGATCCGCGCCAAAGTTGCCGGAAAGCCCAGGCCCAAGCCGTTCCATTACCAGCACTTCGGCAACCTCGCCACCATCGGCCGCAACCTTGCGGTGATCGACTTCGGCTGGCTGCGCATGAAAGGCTTTCTGGCCTGGCTGCTATGGGGCGTGGCGCACATCTATTTCCTGATCGGTACGCGCAACCGCGTGCTGGTGGCGCTGCAATGGATGTTCGACTACCTCAGCTTCAGCCGCGGCGCACGACTCATCGTCGGGTCCGATCCCGCTTCGGAGCAGCGCACGCCATGAGCGCCGGCGAAGCCGCCAGATTCGATACCGAAGTGCAACTGCTGCCAGCAGCGCGGCGCTACGCGACATTGGGCGACAGCTATGCGCCGCAGGTCGCCACCACCGCCTTGCCGGAGCCGCGCCTGCTGCATTTCAACGCGGCACTGGCACAGCAGATCGGCCTGGACAGCAGCGCCGCCGGGCAGGCGCAATTCACCGCCATCATGGCCGGCAACCTGCCATGGCCCGGCTATGCGCCGATCAGCTCGGTCTACGCCGGCCACCAGTTCGGCAGCTTCGTGCCGCAACTCGGCGACGGCCGCGCCCACCTCATCGCCGAACTGCAGGGCCGCGACGGCGGCCGCTGGGAACTGCAACTCAAGGGCGGCGGTCAGACGCCATGGTCACGCTTCGCCGACGGCCGTGCCGTTCTGCGCTCCTCCATCCGCGAATACCTGGCTTCGGAGGCGATGCACGCGCTCGGCATCCCCACCACCCGCGCGCTGAGCCTGGTCGGCTCGCCGGCGCGGGTGCGACGCGAAACCTTCGAAACCGCGGCCGTGGTATGCCGCGCTGCGCCGGGCTTCATCCGCTTCGGCCATTTCGAATATTTCTACTACCAGAACCAGCACGACAAGCTCCAGCCGTTGGCGGACCACGTCATCGGCGAGCACTTCCCGCAGTTCGCCGGGCGCGCCGATCAATACCAGTCCTGGCTCACCGAAGTAGTCGAGCGCACCGCGCGCCTGATGGCGCAATGGCAGGCCGTGGGCTTCAGCCACGGCGTGATGAACACCGACAATTTCTCCGCCCTGGGCCTGACCCTGGACTATGGCCCCTACGGCTTCATGGACGCGTTCGACGCCCACCACATCTGCAATCACAGCGACGAGGGCGGCCGCTACGCCTACGACCAGCAGCCGAAGATCGGCCACTGGAATTGTTCGCGCCTGTTGCAGGCGACGCTGCCGTTGCTGTCGGAGCAGCCCGAACAGGCGGTGGAAATCGCCAATGCCATCCTCGAGCGCTATCCCCCCGCCTACACCCAGGCGATGACGCAGTTGTGGGCCGGCAAACTCGGTCTGCGCGAAATGCGCGAGGAAGATCCGCAGCTGATCAATCGCTTTCTCAGCGTCCTCCACAACGGCCATTCCGACTTCAGCCGCAGCTTCCGCCATCTGAGCCGGGTGCGCACCGACAGCGACGAGCCGGCCCACGGCGTCCGCGACGAAATCGCCGACCTCGCCGCCTTCGACAACTGGATCGGTGATTACCGCGCGCGCCTGCGCTCGGAGTCTTCGGACGATGCGGAACGCGCCGTGCGCATGAACGCGGTCAATCCAGAGTACGTCCTGCGCAACCATCTGGTGCAGACTGCGATCGAGCAGGCACAGAACGGCAACTACGAGGAAATCGACACCCTGTTCAAGCTGCTCAAGCGGCCGTTCGAGGAACAGCCGGGGATGGAGGCTTATGCCGCTGAACCGCCGCCCTCGGCAAAAAACATCGAGGTCAGCTGTTCATCTTGATCGGCGAACAGCGGCTCGCGCAAAGCCGCGGAGAAAGACAACTCAATATTTGTTTCTTGCGTCTTTGCGCGAAATGCTTTGAAAAAAACATCAAAGCCCGTTCACCTGCACCGATCGCGGCAGATTCACCGCCGGCACGCGCCGCGACCACGCCGCATACAGCAGCATCCCGGCAAGCACGCTGAGCAGGAACAGCACCGGCGCCCATACACCGGCAAGCAATCCATTGAAGGCGATCAGGATGCCCGGACCCGGACACACTCCGCTAAGCCCCCAGCCAACGCCGAACAGCGCACTGCCGATCAGCAGCCGCGGCGTGATGGTTTTGCGGTCAGGCAACGTTACGGCAATGCCGGCGAGATTGCGGCCGCGCAGCCGTACGTAGGTATAGGCCGGCAAGGTCACCGCGATGGCGCCGCCCATCACCAGCGCCATCGAAGGATTCCACTGGCCGAACACATCGAGGAAGGCCTGGATACGCAGGGGATCGGTCATGCCGGACAGGATCAGGCCGAAGCCGAAGATCAGCCCGGACAGGAAAGGGATGGCTTTTTGTATGGTCTGGTTCATTTCAGCCTCCCGCCAGCAGGTGACGCACCACGAACACCGTGACCATCGCCACCAGCATGAAGATCAGGGTTGCGACCAGCGAACGCGTCGACAGATTGCCCATTCCGCATAGGCCATGGCCACTGGTGCAGCCGGAGCCGAGCCGCGTGCCGAAACCGACCAGCAGGCCGGAGCCGACAATCAGCGGCCAGCCCATGGCGAGCTGCCCCGGCACCACCCCGCCCGCCAGGCGCACCAACAGTACCGCCACGATCAGGCCGGCCAGAAAGGCCCAGCGCCAGGCGCCCGGACGCCGTTCCACCAGGCTGCCGAGCACGCCGCTGATGCCGGCGATCTGGCCGCTGCCGAGCAACAGCAGCGAAGCCGCAATACCGATCAGCAAACCACCTTCAAGCGCCTGCAAATACATGAACCTTCTCCTTCAACCCGGCAGGAACCAGTCACCGCCCTAGAAGCGTAACGCCAATGAGGCCCCGAGTGCTTGTTCCTTCAGGCGGATATTGGCCTCACCGCCGCCAAAACTGCCGGGCGGCAACAGGCCGTTGTCGGGAATGGAGCCCTGGCCATAGACCCGGCTTTCCGGTGCGCGCATGTAGTAGATATTGACCTCGTAGCCGCGCCCCAGGCTGAGCTCGGCACCGGCAGTGTAGTGGCGGTTGATCACACCCGGCGCGAGGATATTGAACAGGGTCTGATCCTGCGGCACCGGTTGCCGGCCGTAGCTGTAGCCGGCCATCAGCTCCAGCGGCTTCACCGGACGCCAGCCGGCGCCGAACTTGTAGATCGTCATGTTGCGCCAGCCGAAACCGGGACCGCCGTCGGCGCCAAGCTTCACGCCGTCGACAAAGGGCTGCAGGTTGTCGCCCACCGACTCGACGCTGCTGTAGATGATGCGCTGCACGTCGGCCGATACCACAATGGTCTTGCGCCAGCGATAGGCCAGGCCGCCGCCGAAATTGGCCGGCACGTCGAAACTGCCGTGGCCGGCGAACAGGCCATCGTATTGGTGGAAATGCTCCATATGGATCTTCGGCTGCCAGCTGCCGCCGATGGTGAAGCCCTCGAACGGCTCCGCCAGATAACCCAGCCGATAGCCCACGCCCCAGGAGCGCGCATAGCCCTTGTCGGTCACGTCGTTCGGCGCCACCGAGAACGGCCCCACCAGCGGCAATTGCGCCGAAGGAAATCCCGCCAGGGCGAAAGCCTGCAAGCCGTAGGCCTTGAACATCTGGTAGGCCACGTCCACCGACACGCCGACCGACTGGTGCTCGCTGATGCGGAACGACAGCGAGGGCGCGATGAACAGCTGCTCCAGGTTGACGCCGGCATTGGTCGGTGTACCGCTGAGCTGGTAAGCGCCGAACGGGTTCTTGCTGTAATCGGTATTGAGGCCGCCGTTGCCGTACATGGCGATGCCGGCGGTGAATCGCTGGCTGAGCTGCCGGCTATAGCCAAAACCCGGGATATAGAAGTTCTTGACGCTGTTGCCGTCGTATTCGCCATTGGCGCTGCGGCCGTTGAGCAGGCTGGCGACGGTGCTGTTGCCGGTGATCTCGGATGAGCGCCGCGGGATGAACCAATCCACGCCGAAGTCGTAGCGGTCGCCGACCAGGCTCAGGCCGGCCGGATTGGTCGCTACTGTCAACGAATCCTGCGGCAGTGCATAGCCGACCCCGCCCATCGCCTTGGAAGCGGTACCGTAGCCGTGCATGAAATAACCATTGGTGGCATGGGCCGGCAAGGCCACCGCACCGAAAACCAGCAGAAACCCCGCCGCAACTCGCCGCTTCGACATTCCACGCCCCTGAATTGTTATTGGTCTGGGCGGAAACGCTGCATGCATTCCACGCCCGGCTCTAATTGCCGGCGGCAATCATAGGGGCGAGACAGGCCGCTGGAATACAGCCGTTCGAGACTTTGTGGGGATATGAATAGATGGATTGCGGCATAACGCGGCCTGCCGCTTATGCCTTCCAGTCAGGACGGATCAGGCAGCGCGCCCGCACCTGAGATTGGCCGGCACCGCCACATCCATCAGCTTCGGACTGGGCAGCCGCAGGCCGTTCATCAACTGGATATATTCCTCCGCCGACTGCACCTGCAAACGCGGATTCCAGCGCCGCTCCTCGGCTATGGTTGAAACGGTGCAGCCGCGATAGTCATGCGCCGGATAGACCAGGGTCTGGTCCGGCAGGCGCAGCAGCTTGTTGAAGATCGAATCGTAGGAGTCGCGCGGGTCGCCGTTCTGGAAATCGGTGCGGCCGGTGCCCCGGATCAGCAGCACATCGCCGGTGAAAACCCGGTCCTCGCCGACCAGGCTGAACGATTCGTCGGTATGCCCGGGCGTGTACAGGGCGCGCAGCCGGACCCCATCGCAGCCCAGCATTTCACCGTCGCGGAACTGCGCCGAGACGCACTCCGCCCGGGTCCGCTCGCCCATCAGGGTGACGCAGGCAGTGGCGTTGCGCAGGTCTCCCAGCGCCGTGATGTGATCGGCATGGGTGTGGGTATCCAGCGCGATCACCAGCTTCAAGCCAAGCTCCTCGATCAGCTGCAGATAGAGTGCGGTCTGTCCCTGCACCGGATCGATCAGCAGCGCCTCGCCCCCCGCCCGCGCAGCCAGCAGATAGGTGTAAGTGGAGGATTCCGCATCGAATAGTTGGCGGAACAGCATTCAAGTCCCCGGCAATCCCGGTGCCACATGCGGCACCCGCGAAAAATACTTCAATAGTTCGAATATACGACACTGGCCGGTAAAGCAGGGCTCACCGCTCGACGATACGTGGCAGTATGCTTGAACTTTGCGGCCTAACAATATGATATTGCTGCAACAGGAGGACATCTCAGGGTGACCGGTCGCCGCCGCAAGACGCTGTTGTTGGCCCTGGTGGCACTGGCCGGACTACTGCCGCCCGTCGTCTTTGTGATCATTTCCTGGTTTCAAACCGTGCGGGACACCAATGCCCTGCTGACACGGTACGCCGCCAGCGCAGTCGACCGCGCCGATGAAATCTTCGGCAACGCCGAGTCCACGCTGGCCGACATGTCGCAGACCCTGGAACCACGTTGCAGCGACGCGACCTACCAGGCGCTGCGCCGCACCGTATTCGAGTCGATCTATTTCCAGGAAGCGACGCTGATCGTCGATGGCGCCAACGTCTGCAGCAGCAACCGCACCAGCAAATCGCCCCTGCCCATCACCTACCCGGAAAACCGCATCATTCCGGACCGCGGCATCCATATCTCGCTGCCAGTCAGCCTGGCGCGGGAAAACGTGGTCTCCATCATCATCCACTACCGCGCCGCCAACAATGCGATGTTCGGCCTGCACCTGAATCCGGCGATTCTGGGCGAGCCGGTGAGCAAATACGCCGCCGAGGATCAGGTCACCCTGAACATCCAGCGCAGCGACGGCGCCATCCTGTCGCAATTCGGCCTGAACAGCAGCCTGCCGCTGGCCCAGATGAACGGCAACCGCGTCATCCTGAAATCGAAACGCTACCCGATCCAGGTGGTGGCGGTGGGCTCCCCCACCTGGCTGTTGCACAACTGGCAGCAGAACGCCCTCATCTTCGGCAGCGTCGGGCTGCTCGCTTCGGCCCTGCTGTTCCTGCTGCTGCTTTACCTGGCGCGGCACCAGCTCTCGGCCGGCGCCGGCGTGAAGGACGCTGTCGCCGACGGCCAGTTCCACGTCTACTACCAGCCGATGATGGATACCGAAACCGGCGCCTGCGTCGGTGCCGAATCGCTGCTGCGCTGGCACCATCCCCAGCTCGGCACCATCATGCCGGATACCTTCATCGCGGCGGCGGAAGAGAGCGGCTTCATCGTGCAGCTGACCAAGTGGCTGATGGGGCGCATCGTCACCGACATGGCGGCGCTGCTGAAAGAGAATCCGAACTTCCACATTTCGCTCAACCTCAGCCCGCAGCATTTCGACGACCCCAAGCTGCTCGCCGACATCAAGTCGGTGTTCGGCTCGCGCGTCTCTCCGGCGCAGATCGTGTTCGAAGTCACCGAGCACCAGCTGATCATGAACGACGACAACAAGGCCCTGGAAGTGCTGCAAAACATCCGCGCCATGGGCACACCCGTCGCCATCGACGACTTCGGCAGCGGCTATTCCAGCCTCAAATACCTGAGCCGGTTCCCCTTCGACTACCTGAAGATCGACAAGGCCTTCATTGATGCCATCGGCACCGAATCGGTCACCGCGGGACTGGTGGACACCATCGTGCAGATGGCCAACCAGCTCAAGCTGAAAACCGTGGCCGAGGGCGTGGAGACCCCCGCCCAGCTGACCTATCTGCGGCGCCTGAAAGTGGACTTCGTCCAGGGCTGGCTGTTCTCCAAGGCCCTGCCGGCGGACCAGTTCCGGGCCTTTGTCGCCGCCAACAAAGCCTACATGGCCGGTGCCAGCGCGGCACCGCGCCGCCCTCATGACTGAAGGCGCTGCCACCGAAACAGGCGCACCAGGCGAACACTCGATGCTGGGCGCCCTGCGCCAGATCGGCTGGCTCGACTGGCTGATGCTGCTGCTGGCGCTGGTTTCGGTGGGCCTGGTGGGCTACGAAACCTGGGGGCCGGCCAGCGCCGCCGAGCGGCTCTGGATCATCCGCAGCGACTATCTGATCTGCGCCGTTTTTGCCGCCGAATTCCTGTGGCGCTGGCGTCTGGCCGGCTGGGGCTGGCATCACCTGCTGCGCAACTGGTACGACATCCTCGGCATGATTCCCATCGCGCATCCGGCCCTGCGCGGTTTTCGCCTGTTCCGCCTGCTGCGCATCGTGATCCTGCTGTCGCGTTTCGGCATGGCGGCGGATCGCGCGCTCGGCGCCGAATTCACCTACCGCCTGGTGGATCGCTTCTCCGCCAGCATCGTCGACGCCATCAGCGGACCCATCACCATCGCCGTTCTGGAGGAAGTGGCCGAGGTGCTGGAGAAGGGCACCTACACCCGCAATATCGCCCGCGCCCTCGACGAGAATCACCGGGAATTGAGATCCATGATCACCGACAAGCTGCGCGACGATCCCCGCACCGGCCGGCTCAAGCGGCTGCCGTTCTACAACGACATCGTCGCCAGCGTGGTCGACGCCGGGCTGGACGTGGTGCAGGAAGTGCTGCGCGATCCCCGCACCGACGAGCTGGTAGCGGACATGCTGCGCGAAAATATCACCCAGTTGCGGGAGGCTGTGAAGCGCAATCAGTAGTGAAATGGCGGCCCGGCCATTCCTTGCTGGTTCAGCCGCAATCAGGCTGCTGCGCGCCTTGCAGCGGGTCTGAAGCGGACTCCTGGAAAAAGCCGGATTACCCCGTTGCGACGTCGTAAAGCGTTAAAATCGGGATCTGCCGCGTAATTTTCATTACTGGAGACGCTTCATGTCCCGCCCCGCCCCGACTACCCCGCCCGCCGAAGCCAGCGATGCCGCGCGCACCGCGCCGCTGCGCTTCATCACCGCCGCCAGCCTGTTCGACGGCCACGACGCCGCCATCAACGTCATGCGCCGCCTGATCCAGGCGCAGGGCGCCGAGCTGGTGCACCTGGGCCACAACCGCTCGGTCGAGGACATCGTGCGCGCGGCGCTGCAGGAAGACGCCGACGCCATTGCCCTGTCCTCCTACCAGGGCGGCCACAACGAATTCTTCAAATACATGGTAGACATGCTGCGCGAGCGCGGCGCCGCCCACATCAAGGTCTTCGGCGGCGGCGGCGGCACCATCACCCCGGAAGAGATCAAGGAACTGCACGACTACGGCGTGGAGCGCATCTACCACCCGAATGACGGCGCCAAGCTCGGCCTGGTCGGCATGATCGAGGACCTGGTCAAGCGTGCAGAGTCGCATCGCGTACCCACCACCGAGCCGGGCCCGGTCAGCCTGGACGACGAGATCAGCGTCGGCAAGATGATCTCCGCCATCGAGGAAGGCCTGTTCGGCGACGCCGAGCTGGCCAAGCTGCGCAAGCAGTGGGCCATCGCCGGCAAGAAGACTCCGGTAGTGGGCTTCACCGGCACCGGCGGCGCCGGCAAGTCCAGCGTGGTCGACGAGTTGCTGCTGCGCTTCCTGCAAGCTTTCCCCGAAATGCGCATCGCGGTGCTGGCGGTGGACCCTACCCGCCGCCGCAGCGGCGGCGCCTTGCTGGGCGACCGCATCCGCATGAACTCCCTGCGCAGCCAGCGCCTGTACATGCGCAGCATGGCGACGCGCCGCCAGCATGCCGCGACCAGTATTGTCCTGAAGGACTGCATCGGCTTCCTCAAGGCCCAGGGCTACGACCTGGTCATCGTCGAAACCGCCGGCATCGGCCAGTCCGACTCGGAGATCGTCGACCTGGTCGATTTCCCGGTCTACGTCATGACCAGCGACTATGGCGCCGCCAGTCAGCTCGAAAAGATCGACATGCTGGATTTCGCCGAAGTGGTGGTGCTGAACAAGTACGACCGCCGCGGCGCCGAAGACGCCCTGCGCGACGTGCGCAAGCAGTGGAAGCGCAACCGCGTCAAGTTCGAACTGAAGGACGAGGACGTCCCGGTCTACCCGACCATCGCCAGCCAGTTCAACGATCCGGGCGTGACCTGGATGTTCACCAACCTGTGCCGCCTGCTGCGCGACAAGCTCGGCCTGCCGGCGGAGAAATGGACGCCGGACCTCGACACCAGCCTGAAGGAGCCGCGCGCCACCATCCTCATTCCCGGCAACCGCGTGCGCTACCTGGCGGAGATCGCCGAGAGCGGCCGCGGCATCAACAGCGAGATCGAGCGCCAGGCCGAGGCCGCCGACCGCGCCCAGGCCTTCTGGCAGGCGCTGTATGAAGTCGGCGATACGAAATTGCCGAAGCAGCTGGACCTCTACGGCTCCGATGCCTTGAACGAAGCCGGCGATCGCACCCTCGCCACCCTGCGCCAGCGTTACCAGGACGCGGTCAAAACCCTCTCCACCGATTCGCTCAACCTGCTGCGCGAATGGCCCGCCCGCCTCAAGGGCATCACCGACGAGTTCGGCGGCTACGAGGTGCGCGGCAAGCTGATCAAGGTCGAGAACTACCGCGACTCGCTGTCGCACCAGAAGATTCCCAAGATCGCCGCGCCTACCTACAAGAGTTTCGGCGAGCTGCTGCGCTTCCTGTGCAAGGAAAACCTGCCGGGCGACTACCCCTATACCGGCGGCGTGTACCCATATCGCCGCAGCGGTGAAGACCCGATCCGCATGTTCGCCGGCGAAGGCACGCCGGAGCGCACCAACCGCCGCTTCCATTACCTGTCCCACGGCCAGCCGGCGGCGCGCCTGTCCACCGCCTTCGACTCGGTCACGCTATACGGCGAAGACCCGCATACCCGCCCGGATATCTACGGCAAGATCGGCAACAGCGGCGTCAGCATCGCCACGCTGGACGACATGAAGAAGCTGTATTCAGGCTTCGATCTGTGCTCGCCGACCACGTCTGTATCAATGACCATCAACGGCCCGGCGCCGATGATCCTGGCGATGTTCATGAACTGCGCCATCGACCAGCAGGTGGAGAAGCACCTCAAGGCCGATCCCAGGCTCTGGGCCGCCGCCGAAAAGAAGATCGCGGAACTGTACAAGGGCAAGACCCGCTACAGCTATTCGGGCGAATTGCCGCCGACCAACAACGGCCTCGGCCTGGGCCTGCTCGGCGTTTCCGGCATGGAAGTGGTCGACGCCGAGACTTACGCGAAGATCAAGACGGAAACCCTGTCCACGGTGCGCGGCACGGTGCAGGCCGATATCCTCAAGGAAGACCAGGCGCAGAACACCTGCATCTTCAGCACCGAATTCGCCTTGCGCATGATGGGCGACATCCAGCAGTACTTCGTCGAGCACAAGGTCCGCAACTTCTACTCGGTCTCCATCTCCGGCTATCACATCGCCGAAGCCGGAGCCAATCCGATCAGCCAGCTCGCCTTCACCCTGAGCAACGGCTTCACCATCGTCGAGTACTACCTGGCGCGCGGCATGAAGATCGACGACTTCGCGCCCAATCTCAGCTTCTTCTTCAGCAACGGCATGGACCCGGAGTACAGCGTCATCGGCCGCGTCGCCCGCCGCATCTGGGCCCGCGCCATGCGCGAGCTGTACGGCGCTGCGCCGCGCAGCCAGATGCTGAAGTATCACATCCAGACTTCCGGCCGATCGCTGCACGCCCAGGAAATCCAGTTCAACGACATCCGCACCACGCTGCAGGCGCTGTATGCGCTGTTCGACAACTGCAACAGCCTGCACACCAATGCCTACGACGAGGCCATCACCACGCCGACGGAAGAGTCAGTGCGCCGCGCGGTGGCGATCCAGCTCATCATCAACCGCGAACTGGGCCTGAACTTCTGCGAAAACCCCTGGCAGGGCAGCTTCGTCATCGATGCCCTCACCGACCTGGTGGAGGAAGCGGTGTACAAGGAATTCGAGGCGATCAGCGAACGCGGCGGCGTGCTCGGCGCCATGGACACCATGTATCAGCGCGGCAAGATCCAGGAGGAAAGCCTCTACTACGAGCACAAGAAGTACGACGGCTCCCTGCCCCTGATCGGCGTCAACACCTTCCTGGCCAAGGAACACGGCGGCGAGATCGCCACCAGCATCGAGCTGATCCGCTCCACCGAGGAAGAGAAAGGCCAGCAGATCGACAATGTGGCGACCTACCGCGCCGCCCGCAACACGCTGGCCGCCGACGGCCTCAAGTCGCTGCAGAAGACCGCGCGCGAACGCCGCAACATCTTCGAAAGCCTGATCGAGGCGGTGAAATACAACTCCCTCGGCCAGATCAGCCATGCCTTGTACGAAGTCGGCGGCGAATACCGGCGCAATATGTAGCTAGCACGGCGCCGATCATCCGCCGGTGCTGATCTCCTCTCTGCTCGGCACGCTGGTCGGCCTGGTGCTGGGCCTCACCGGCGCCGGTGGCGGCATCCTCGCCGTGCCGGCCTTGGTCTTCGGCATGGGCTGGACCATGCAGCAGGCCGCGCCGGTAGCGCTGATCGCCGTGGCCGGTGGCGCTGCGGTCGGCGCCGTGGACGGATTGCGCAAGCGGCTGGTGCGCTGGCGCGCCGCGCTGCTGATGGCAGGCGCCGCTTTTCCCTGCACCTTCGCCGGGGTGCGCGCGGCGCACCACTTGCCGCAGCAATGGTTGCTCGGGATTTTCGCCGCGGCGATGCTGCTGGTCGCGGCCCGCCTGCTGCGCGGCGCCCGGCATACCGCTGACCGGTACCCGGAGACATCGATGACGCTGGCGCCCATCGACCGGAAAACCGGCCGCATCCGCTGGTCCTGGCCTACCGCCTTGCTGATCGGCGCCATCGGCGCAGCGACCGGCTTCATGACCGGGCTGCTCGGCGTCGGCGGTGGCTTCATCGTCGTGCCCCTGCTGCGCCGCTACAGCGGCGTCAGCATGCACGGCATCATCGCCACCTCCCTGCTGGTCATCGCCGTGGTCAGCAGCGGCGGCGTGGCCATCGCCCTGCTGCATGGCGCCGTCATCCCCCTGCCGGCCAGCGCCTGGTTCGCCGGCGCAACCGCGGTCGGCATGCTGATCGGCCGTCTGCTGGCGCGGCGGCTTTCCGCGCAGCATGTGCAATTCGGTTTTGCGCTGGTGTTGAGCATCGTCGCCCTGGGGCTGCTGGCGCGGAGCCTGGGGCCGGGCTGAAGCGGCGTTCTGTCGAGGCCGCAAGCGCCGGACGCTTCAACGGCATTGACGGGCCCCGCCCAACCAGCGTAGAACTTTCCCCAGAGCCGCTGCGAGCGGCCACTTGGAGGAAGCCAGGGATGAACAGCACCACCATCACCGCATCGTGGGTGGACGGCAAGCGCTACCTGTGGCTGCTCAGCCCGATGGTTCCGGTGCTGGGGCTGATCGGCTTGGTTTTGTTCCAGCGCAGCGGCTACGGCCTGCTTGCCTGGTCCGGGCCGATCCTGCTCTACGGCATCATCCCGCTGTTCGACTGGCTGATCGGCGTCGACCGCAACAATCCGCCGGAATCGGCCGTGGCGCAGCTGGAGAACGACCTGTTCTACCGCGCCATCGTCTACTGTTACATCCCGGCGCAATACGCCATGACCATCTACGGCGCCTGGCTCGCCGTCTACGGCCAGGTCTCCACCCTGGAACTGGCCGGCCTGATCTTCTCGGTCGGCACCATCAACGGCATCGCCATCAACACCGCGCACGAGCTGGGTCACAAGAAGGGCGAGTTGGAACGCTGGCTAGCCAAGATCACCCTGGCACCGGTGGCCTACGGCCACTTCTTCGTCGAGCACAACAAGGGCCACCACAAGAACGTCGCCACCCAGGACGACCCGGCCAGTTCCAAGATGGGCGAGACTTTCTGGGCCTTCCTGCCGCGCACCATGGTCGGCAGCCTCGCCTCCGCCTGGCACATCGAGAAAGAGCGCCTGGCCCGCAACGGCAAGAGCGTGCGGAATGCGGGCAACGAAAATCTGCAGTCCTGGGCCATGACCGTGCTGCTGTTCAGCGCCCTCACCCTGTGGCTGGGCTGGGCCGCGCTGCCGTTCCTGCTGCTGCAGGCGTTTTACGGCGCCTCCCTGCTGGAGGTGATCAACTATCTGGAGCACTACGGCCTGCTGCGCCAGAAAGGCGCGGATGGCCGCCCCGAGCGTTGCACCCCGGCGCACTCCTGGAACAGCAACCACATCGTCACCAACCTGTTCCTGTACCAGTTGCAGCGCCACTCCGATCATCACGCCAATCCCACCCGCCGCTTCCAGGCCCTGCGGCACTTCGACGCCAGCCCGCAGCTGCCTTCCGGCTATGCCTCGATCCTGTTGCTCGCCTACATCCCGCCGTTATGGTTCCGCCAGATGGACCCCTTGGTGGTCAAGCATTACAAGGGCGACCTGAGCAAGGCCAACCTCTACCCACCCAAACGCGAAGCTCTGCTCAAGCGCTGGAGCAACAAGGTCCTGGATGACGGCAATCCCGACCTGTTCCCCGGCAGCCACGCGGTCGGCGCCACCGGCGTCGCCGCACCCGCCGCCACCGCGCGCTACCAGTGCACCGACTGCGGCTACATCTACGACGAAGCCCAGGGCTGCCCGCGCGAAGGCTACCCCGCCGGCACGCGCTGGTCGCAAATCCCCGATACCTGGCCCTGCCCGGATTGCGCGGTGCGCGAGAAAGTGGATTTTGTGGCAGTGAGCAAAGCAGCCTGAAGTCTGCACAGATTTTTTTGTGGTAGGGCGGCCCCGACACGGCGCTTGCGAAGCAATGGGTGCGGGAGGGGCCGCAGACGCCTGCGTTTGCTACTGTGCGTCGGAGCCCTTCCGCCCACTCCCGCACCCACCCTTCGGGGCACCGTGTCGCGGGCGGCCCGTGCCCGCCGCATCGTCGCTGCGCCGCCGAGGCCATTGAAAGCCGCCGACTGCCCAAGACCGCCGCAGACCTGTAAGCTCCCGGCCCCATGGCACTCAGCGCAACCATTCACAACTTCACCGTCCAGCTGGCGGACATCGATCGCGCCGTCTACCAGGATCTGGAACTGCGCCTGGCGCGGCATCCGTCCGAGACCGCCGAGTTCATGCTGACGCGCCTGCTCGCCTACTGCCTGGAATACCAGGAAGGCATCGCCTTCACAGAAGGTGTCGCCGCCGTCGACGAGCCGGCGGTACTGGTGCGCGATCTCACCGGCCGCATCACCGCCTGGATCGAAGTCGGCGCGCCGGACGCCGAGCGCCTGCACCGGGGCAGCAAGCACGCCGGACGCGCCGCCATTTACACCCATCGCGATCCCGCCAATCTGCTGGCCCAGCTTGCCGGCAAGAAAATCCATCGCGCCGAAGCCATCCCGCTGTACACCTTCGGCCGCGGCTTCATCGACTCCGCCGCCAAGGCGATCGATCGGCGCAATGCCGTCTCGCTCTCCGTCACCGAACGGCAACTCTACCTCGACATCAACGGCAAGAGCTTCAGCGCGGCTATCGAAGAGCGCCGGCTCGGCTGATTGCGGCGGAGGAATCAGGAAGGGGCGACAGCTTGACCATTGCCCGGATTTCGGATCAAATTGACCAATCGTTTAATTAACAACGTTAAAACATGTCAGCAACCGTGCCCGCCGCCAAGCGCCCGCGCATCCCGCAGGAGCCGCTGTATCAGACGCCGGCCGTGGCATGGCCGACGATGCTGCTGTTCGTGCTGGCCTTGACCCTGTGGATCGGCGCATTGACCGCGGCGCTGCATGGCCTGATCCCGCCGCTGGCGGCGATCCTGCTGCAAACAGTAGCCGCCTTCATGCAGTTCACCGTGTTGCACGATGGCGTGCATCGCTCCCTGCTGCGCGGCTATCCACGGCTCAACGACCTGGTGACCAGCCTCGCCGGCGCCTTTCTCGGGCTGGTCGGTATCGGCGCCGCTTTTCGCTACGCGCACTTCAAGCATCACCGCCTGACCAACGAAGCCAATGATCCCGACCAGTGGAGCGGACACGGCCACTTCCTCACCCGGCCGCTGCACTGGGCCACGGCCGATCTGTACTACGGCGTGGTGATCCTGCGCGACTGGAACAGCATTCCGCTGAAGGAACGCCGCAGCATGATCCTTGGCGCCGTCCCGCTCCTAGCCGTCTTCGCCGCCTGTGTCGCGCTCGGCCATGGCTGGGATGCCGTGTGGTACTGGCTGGTCCCGGCGCGCCTGGCCATTCTCTGGCTGGCCTTCGCCTTCAACTACCTGCCGCACCATCCGCACCGGGTGGAACAGCGCCACAACCCCTACGCCGCCACCAACGTGCGCCGGGGCGGCGAGCCGGCGATGAAGTGGCTGTTCCTGTACCAGAACTACCACCTGATCCATCACCTGTTTCCCAGCGTGCCGTTCTACCGCTACCTGAAGATCTGGCAAAGCAACGAAGCCGAATTCACCCGCCAGGGCACCGGCGTGGTGCCCTGGTATGGGCTGGAGCCGCGCAAGGCGGATTGAAACCGCAAAGCCTCAGGGCAGTCGCATCCATGTCCGCGACTGCGCCGCGCTCTAAGGCTGCGCCCCGGCGCCGGTAATGCGCCCAACGAAATCCGTGATATGACCGATCAGCTCCGCGTGCCCCGGCAGCCGTGAAGACATCAGGGCGATGATCTTGATGTGGCTCATCTGCGGATAGGTCACCCGTTCCGCCTTGCCGCCGCTGGCCTGGATGCGGTTATAGAGATTATTGGTGTTCTTGACGTAGACAATGTCGTCGGTGTCCCCGGCCATCAGCAGCATCGGCGGACCCTTGCCATCCACATGGTTGATCGGCTGCGTTTGCGGCCATTGCCCGGGCGGCCCGAACATGATCTGCAATTCGGGATCGATGATCGGCAGGAAATCGTAAGGCCCGGCCAGGCCCACCATGCCGCGCAGCCAGGCCCGGTCGGCGCCGGCCGCCTGCAGGTACTCCGGGTCCAGGGCCAGCATCGCCGCGTTGTAAGCCCCGGCGGAATGCCCCATCAGCACCAGCTTGGCCGGATCGGCGCCATAGGCCGCCGCGTGGTCGTGCGCCCATTTCACCGCCTGCGCGCAATCGTCGAGGAAGGCCGGATATTTCACCTGCGGATAGAGGCGGTAGTCGGCGATCACCGCGACGTAGCCCTTTTCCGCCAGGGCCTGTCCTACGAACTTGTAGGAGGCCTTGCCCAGCGAGCCGCTGGCCTTCCAGCTTCCGCCGTAGAAAAACACCACCAGCGGCGCATTGCTGGCGTGATCCGGCGCATAGACATCCAGCTTGAGTCCCTGGTCCCCGAAAGCGATGTCGCGGGTCTGGGTGTAACCGCTGTCCGAGGTGATCGCATTGATGAACTGTGCTCCCGAGCAAGCACTCAGGGCCAACAGCACAGTCATCAGGATTGCCGCAAAACGGTGCTTCATGTGGCGCGTTTCGATGGTGAGGAAGGTGATTTTCCAGGAACTTTCCGGCGCATATCCCGGCCATGAACCCATGCTCTCCGGGTGACTGCAAAAGCGCAAGCTGCATCAGGCAGCACGCCCATGGGCAACATTACGGATGACTCGCTTTTCCGGATGCCGGATCGAGCCGCGGACTTGAGCGTCACAAGGATGCAAAGACCTGCCGATCAAGCTCCGTTCAGGGCGCTATCGTCGTTGGCGGAAAAGCAGGTTTCAGCAAGCTTACGGCTGGAATGCCGCGACTCGACTAAGATCAACGCACTCGTTCACCTGCGCTAACACCGATGCTTCCATTTCACTGGCTCCTGGCGATCATCGGTGTCGCCGCATCAGCCTTCGCCGCCAGCTACGCCCTGGTAGTGCTGACGGCAGTGCTGGTCTGGCGCGCCCGCAGGCCTGCGACAATTCCGTCCCAACTGCTGCCGGTGACCCTGCTCAAGCCCCTGTGCGGCGCAGAACCAGGCTTGTACCAGCACCTACGCTCGTTCTGTCTGCAGGACTACCCGGAGTTCCAGATCGTGTTCGGCGTGCGCGACCCGGCCGATCCGGCACTCGCAATCGTGCGGCAGTTGCAGGCAGAATTTCCGCGCCTGCCGATCGAGCTTGTGGTCAGCCCGCAGCAGCACGGCGGCAACCGCAAGATCAGCAACCTGATCAACATGCTGGCCCACGCCCGCCACCATGTGCTGGTGATGGCTGACAGCGACACCCGCGTCGGGCCGGACTATCTGGCCAGCGTCACGGCGCCGCTGCTCGACCGCAGGGTGGGCCTGGTCACCTGCGTCCACCGCGGCGTGCCCACCCAGCGGATCTGGTCGCGCCTCGGCGCCATGTACATCAACGAATGGTTCATCCCCTCGGTGTTGCTGGCGCGCATGTTCGGCTTCGGCGCCTATGCCACCGGCCAGACCTTGTGCCTGCGCCGCGACACCTTGCAGGCAATCGGCGGCCTGCAGGCCATCGCCGACCATCTTGCCGACGACTATCGCCTGGGCGAGCTGGTGCGCAGCCTCGGGCTGCGCATCGTCATTTCGCCCTACCTGGTCGAAGCCCAGCACGACGAGCCCGATCTTGACTCTCTGGTGCGGCATGAACTGCGCTGGATGCGCACCACCCGCGTGCTGCGGCCGCGCAGTTGCAGCTTCATGTTCGTCAGCTTCAGCCTGCCCCTGGGAATCCTCGGCGTCCTGCTCGCGGCCGCCGTGCCGGCGCTGACCGCGACCGCGTGGGGGTTGTTCTGGGTCGCGGCGGCGGCAAGGCTGGCCCTGCATTTCGCGCAACGGCTGGGCACCGGCCAGGCCCTGCTCTCCGATTTATGGCTGCTGCCCTGTCGCGATGTGCTGACCTGCTGGGTCTGGTGCCGAAGCTTTTTCAGCTATCGCGTTCACTGGCGCGGCAACGATTTCGACGTCGACACCGACGGCGTCATGCGCAGGCTGTCCTGAGTCGGCTGCCCATGCAGCGCTACCTGTATCCAGCTGGACCAGACACGCCTGGGGACAAAACCCGGGCATGAGAATCGCCGCTTACATCGGCGGCCTGCTCGGCCTGGCGCTGCTCACCGTCCTTTTCATCCACGAGGGCTACTCCGCGGTATTGCAGGCATTGGGCCTGGCCGGCTGGGCGCTGCTGTGGCTGGTGCCTTACCGCATGCTGTATTTTCTGCTCTACGCCCTTGGCTGGCTCAAGCTGCTGCATCCCTGCGATCCGCAACGCCGCGCCGGTTTCGGCTACGTGCTCTGGGCAACCACGGTGAGGGAGGCCATCGACCGCCTGCTGCCGGTGGCCAGCGTCGGCGGCGGCGTGGTGGGCGTGCGCCTGCTGCGCCAACGCGGACTCGCCACTGCGCCGGCCGCCGCCACGGTGATCGTGGAGATCCTGCTGACCCTGATCGTGCTGTACCTGTTCACTGCCCTGGGGCTGGTGTTGCTGCTCAAGCTCAGCGGCACCGGTCCGGAATACCGCCGTGTCCTGCTCGGCTTCCTGCTCACCCTGCCTCTGCCGGTGACAACCGCCCTGCTGCTACGCTACGGCTCCATCTTCGCCCGCCTGCAAGGCTTTCTGCGCCCGATGGTCGGCGAAAGCGCCCTGTCGCAGGGCGCGGCAGCACTGGATCAGGAGGTGCACGTCAGCTTCCAGCGCTGGCGCACGCTGCTCAGCGTCGGCTCTCTCCAGTTCGCCGCTTTCCTCTCCGGCTCCTTCGAGGTCTGGTTCGCCCTGCGCCTGTTCGGGCATCCGGTCGGCGTCGGTACAGCCATCGCGCTGGAGAGCATGACCCAGGCGGTGCGCCATTTCGCCTTCATCGTACCCGCCGGCCTCGGTGTGCAGGAAGCCGGCCTGGTGCTGTTCGGTCACGCCCTGGGCATCGGCAGCGAGCTGGCGCTGGCCGTGTCGATGGCCAAGCGCATGCGCGAAGTGCTGTGCGGCCTGCCGCCGCTGCTGTCCTGGCAATGGCTGGAAGGCAGGCGGCTGCGGGCACTGATTACAGGACGCAACAGCAACTCCCAGGGCTGATACGGTATAGCCCATGCACACCGAGCCCTCAGTCATATCCAGACAGCAGCTTCTTCGGCTGGCTCAGTGGCTGCTTGGGCGGCAGCGGACGATGACTCCTGAAGTCGTGGCAATCAACGGCGCTCAAGGCACCGGAAAAACCACGCTGGCCGTTCAACTACGGGAGCTTTTCGGCGAGCGATACGGCTGGCACGTGCTTGTACTCTCCATCGACGATATTTATCTGCATCGCGCCCAGCGCGAGAAGCTGGCGCAAAGCGTCCATCCACTGCTGCGCACGCGAGGCGTACCCGGCACTCACGACGTGGAACTGGGGATACAGCTGCTGGAGCAGCTGGGGAACCTTGGCACCAGCGCCCACCCCTCCGCTCAGCAACCGAAGCAGCCGGTGCGCATGCCGAAATTCATCAAGGCCATCGACGACCGCGCGCCGGAATCGGACTGGCACATGGTGGAAGGTTCGGTGGACCTGATTCTGTTCGAGGGCTGGTGCGTGGACACGCCGCCGCAGGAACAGGAGGAATTGCGCGAGCCGGTGAATGAACTGGAAGCGCGCGAGGACGCGGATGGGACCTGGCGGCGGTACGTCAATCAACAACTGGCGACGGTCTATCCGCGGCTGTTCGCGCGGATCGACAAGACAATTTTCCTGCAGGCGCCGGACTTCGACAGCATTTACCGCTGGCGGCTGCAGCAGGAGGAAAACAATGCCGATGCGCTGCGCTCAAGCCCCACCCTTGCGGCGGCAGCCGGGAATCGCAGCAAAGGCCACATCATGGGCCCGGAGGAATTGAGGCGCTTCATCCAGCACTACGAGCGGCTGACGCGGCATGCCCTCAAGCTGATGCCGGAGCGCGCCGACGTGGTGATCGAACTCGGGGCCGGCCATGAAGTGCTGGAGACGCGGTTTCGCTGAATCCCGAATTAAAAAGTTCTGCAAATAAAAAAACCGGGATGGTTGCCCTGTCCCGGTTGATGGCTTGATCGGATCAAATCCCCAGACCGGATCTACTTCCTGGAGGCCTTCTTTTCCGCCTTCGCCTGCTTCTTTTCCTTCATGGTCTTGAGCGGCTTTTTCTTGTCGCTCTTCTTGCTGTCCAGGCCCTTGCTCATCGCATTCTCCATTGGTGGTCGGGAAACTCTGGCGTCGCGTCAGCGGCGCCTGCGGCATCTTAATACGCCTTGAGCCTTTCCCGCGAGAGTGCCCGCTGCTCTCGGCACGGCAGCACACTGGCATCAGCGCATGCGCGCGCGGGTTTGACACGCTTTTGCGGCGGGGCGCAGGATCGGGAAAAGGCCCTCGTCCGGAACCATCGGCGCGCGAGCGCAGACCAAACCGGCACCCGACCCGGAGGAGAATCACCATGACGCTGATGCAAACCGCCATTCCTGGCCTGCCCACGGTGCAGCATCGCGGCGAAAGCGAGCTGCCCTTCGTGACGTTCATGGAAGGCTTGCAGATCCAGTTGCTGCAGGCCGATGTCGAGGCGGGGCTGTGGGTGGTGCGCACCCGCATGTCGCCGGGGCTGACGCTGCCGCGGCACAAGCACACCGGCGAGGTGTTCGCGGTGACCTTTTCCGGCTCGTGGAAGTACCTGGAATATCCCGAGGTGAACCTTGCCGGTTCCTACCTGTTCGAGCCGGCGGGCTCGATCCACACCCTGCACATTCCCGCCGCGAACCGGGAAATCACCGACGTCTGGTTCGCCATCCGTGGCGCCAACCTGAACCTCGACGACAAGGGCGACGTAGCCAGCGTCTGGGACGCCCGCTTCCTCATCGATGCCTATATGGCACTCTGTGAACAGGGCGGACATGGGCGGCCGAAGGTAATCGGCGCCTGAACCGCGCCTTCGCCTCCGGAGAGGCGGAGCACCCCCCCGCTCCACCCCTACCGTTCGTCGACCGCGTCATGCTCGCCATCACCAAAGCTTGGCACGCATGGCACGCATGGAGGCCACGCGCTCAATCCGCAGCGGAATCGAACAATTCCGGCTGCAACTGGGGATCGTCGGCCTCGTGGAAATTGCTCAAGCCCACCCCCACCAGGCGGTAGCGCACCTGCGGCCCCATTCCCACCCGCTCCACCAGGGACAGGGCGATGCGCGTCAGTTCCTCGCAGGAGGCCGGCGGCACCGGCGGCGTGTGGCTGCGGGTCAGGATGTGGAAATCGGAGGTCTTCAGCTTGAGTACCACGGTGCGGCCGATGCGCGTCTGCTTGGCCGCGGCGGACCAGGTTTTGCCGGCCATGCTGCGGATGGTCGGCTCCAGCTCATGCAGCAATACATCCTCGGCAAAGGTGTCCTCGGCAGAGACCGACATGGTGGGGCGCTCCGGACAGACCTCGCCGTGGTCGATGCCGCGCGCCAGCTGGTAGAGGCGGATGCCATAGCGTCCGAAGCGCTGCTCCAGCGTGGCCTGGTCGATCTCGCGCAGGTGGCTCACCGTGGCCACGCCCATGCTCTCCAGCTTCTCCCCCATCACCTTGCCCACGCCGGGCAGGCGCCCCACTGGCAGCGGCAACAGGAAGGCGTCCACTTCCTGCGGCTGGATCACGAACTGACCGTCGGGCTTGCGCCAGTCTGAAGCGATCTTCGCCAGGAACTTGTTGGGCGCGATGCCCGCCGAGGCGGTGAGCTGGAGCTGTTCGCGGATCTGGTCGCGGATGGCCTTGGCCACGCGGGTGGCGGTGGGCAGGCCGGTCTTGTTTTCGCTGACGTCGAGGTAGGCCTCGTCCAGCGACAGCGGCTCCACCAGATCCGTGTGCTGCAACAGGATCTCGCGCACCAGACGCGACACGGCGCGGTAGCGACTGAAGTCCGGCGGCACGAACACCGCGTCCGGGCACAGCCGCGCGGCGCGCACCGCCGGCATGGCGGAGCGGATGCCGAAGCGGCGCGCCTCGTAGGAGGCGGCGCAGACCACCGAGCGGCCGCCGCGCCAGGCCACCACCACCGGCTTGCCGCGCAACTCGGGAGCATCGCGCTGCTCGACCGAGGCGTAGAAGGCATCCATGTCGATGTGAACGATTTTGCGCACGCGGTTCCGGCCGGAGACGAGTGCCTATCGTAACGCGGGCCGCCGCTGCCGATGCGCCGGAAGGCCAAGGCAGCCGGCGGCATCTCTAATTCACACAAACTTGCTAGTCTCTGATCAGGGATTACATTAAAACCGCAACACCTGGGAGCAATTCATGAAGTGGACCACCGCCGATATGCCCTCGCTGAAGGGCAAAATCGCCATCGTCACCGGCGCCAACAGCGGCCTCGGCCTGTACACCACCATCGGGCTGGCGGGGGCCGGAGCGACCGTGGTGATGGCCTGCCGCGATCCGGCCAAGGCGGCAAAAGCGGTGGAGGAAGTGAAACAGAAGGCCCCCAGGGCCAAAGTTGAGGTGATGGCGCTGGATCTGGCCAGCCTGGAGTCGGTGGGCAAGTTCGCCGCGGCATTTTCCGCCCAGTACCCGCACCTCGACATCCTGTGCAACAACGCCGGTGTGATGGCGGTGCCGTATGCCAAGACCAGGGACGGCTTCGAAATGCAGGTCGGCACCAATCATTTCGGCCATTTCGCCCTGACCGGCCACCTGCTGGACAAGCTCACCGCCACCCCGGGCTCGCGGGTAATGAGCGTGGCGAGCATGGCCCACAAATGGACCAGGTCGATGGACCTGGAAGACCCGTTCTTCGAGCACAAGCCATACAAGCGCTGGGATGCCTATGGCAAGAGCAAGCTGGCCAACCTGCTGTTCACCTTCGAGTTGGACCGCCGCCTGAAGAAGGCCGGCGCCAAAGTGATGGCCGTCGCCGCACACCCGGGCTACTCCGCCACCAATCTGGGTTATGTCGGCCCGGCGCTGGACAAATCCGCCATCGGCAAGTTGACCATGAATCTCGGCAACGCCCTGTTCGCCCAGCCGGCCTCGATGGGCGCCCTGCCCTCGCTGTACGCCGCCGCTTCCCCCGATGTGGTCAGCGGCGACTACATCGGGCCCGACGGCCTGCAGCAGATGCGCGGCTATCCGACCAAAGTGGGGTGCCGCAAGCTGGCGCGCGACCCTGATTTGCAGGGGCGCTGGTGGGCGCTGTCGGAAAAACTCACCGGCGTGAAGTATCTTTGAGCGACCAACTCCCCTGCCCGATTAACCCCGGGAAGGGGAATAGACATTGCGTACGAGGGAGCAGCTTTGAGCAAAATCGGCAAACGTGAGATCAGCCTGCGCTTCCTGGCCGAGCCGAGCGATGTGAATTTCGGCGGCAAGGTGCATGGCGGCACGGTGATGAAATGGATCGACCAGGCCGGCTACACCTGTGCGGTGGGCTGGAGCGGCATGTACTGCGTCACGGTGTATGTGGGCGGCATCCGCTTCATCCGGCCGATCCATATCGGCAACGTGGTGGAAGTGCACGCCAGGGTGATCTACACCGGCAATAGCAGCATGCACATCGCGGTGGATGTGCTGGCAGGCGATCCGCGCGAAGACGCCTTCCAGAAGACCACGCACTGCGTCATCGTATTCGTCGCCATGGGCGAGGACGGCAAGCCTGACAAGGTTCCCCCCTGGCAGCCGCTGAGCGACGAGGACCGGGGGCTGGAGAGCTACGCGCGCAAGCTGATGAGCCTGCGCAGCAGCCTGGATGAGGAAGTGAAGCGCTTTCTTGAACCGGGCGCGGGCTAGTCCCTCTCCCCGAAGGGAGAGGGACTGCCGCTCAGGCATCAATCCAGATACTTCGGAAACTTCGGCAGACCCTTGAAGTCGCCAAGGTCGTGCTGCACCACCAGACGACCCTTGGTGTTCTTCAGGATGGTGCTGACGCGGTCGATCGAGGCCAGCGTGTCGGCGCGCTCATAGTTGAACGGAGGCACGCGGCGGAACGTGTAGTTGGCGCGCTGGTGGAACAGATCGCCCGAGAGCACCACCACACCCGCCTTCTTCAGCTTCAGTTGCAGCGACTGATGTCCCGGCGTATGGCCCGGCGTCTTCAGGATCACCACGCTGCCGTCGCCGAACACGTCGTAGTCGCCATCGATCATCTGCGTCTTGGCGGTCTTGTAATCGCTGAAGGTGTCGAGATTGACGAAGGGCCCCGGCTTGCTCTCGGCCCAGGCCAGTTCGGTCTTGTTGAGAATCCAGGTGGCGCCGGGGAACTCGTTGGCGTTGCCGGTATGGTCGAAGTGGGTGTGCGAGAACGACAGATAGGTGACATCGGCCGGCGTCAAGCCGATTTCCTTGAGCTGGTCCAGCAAGCTGTGGTCGGCCTGCATGTGGCCGATCTCGATATCGACACCGCCCTTGGTCTCGGCCAGCTTGTCGCCGAGGCCGGTATCCCACACCAGGATGCCCTTGGGGTGGCGGATGACGAAGCAGGGGTCGGACAGCACACCCGGCTTGCCGTTGTATTCGCCGGTATCCGAAAACATCGCCATGTCCTTGACATGAATGAGCCCGCAATCGAGCGCATACAGACGGACATCCTTGACCTCGTCGGCGGCCTGGGCCGGGGCGAGGAAGGAAGATGCGGCGAGCAGCAGGGAAGCACCGGCGAAGCGCAGCAGGCTTGAACGTAACATCAATCTCTCCTGGCGAATTGGGGGAAAGCCGGGGCGGATTCTAGCGCCGTTGCGTGTTACGGGTGGTAACAGCTTAAGTGTACCGGCACAGTACGAATTCCCCCTACGCAAACACCACCATACTCTGCCGGCTCAGCGCCACCGCCCTGCCGTCCGGCCCCCACAGCATCCCGGTCTGGCTGGTATAGCCATCGCGGGCGGCAGTGAGCTCGCCATCCATGCGCCAGCCCAGCAGCGGCAGCTCATCGACGCCGTCGCCGAGAAACTCCAGCATCCAGGTCATCGAACTGCCGGCAACCGGCTTGTTCAGCATGGACAGCGCGATCGGCGGAATGAAGTCGGCGATCGCCAGGACATGCTCCTCGGTGGCGTTGCCCTCATCGCGCATGCCGATCTCGATCACGTTCTGCGGCGAGGTCGAGCCGGTGAACGGCAGTCCGCCGCGCAGCCAGCGCACCGCGAAATGCTGGGTAAAACTGGGGGAGATTCCGGCTATGAAAGGGAATGCGATGGGCTTGTCGCATTCCACCGGCGGCTGCACCGGACTGATCTGCACAGCAGATGGGCGGGCGGCACCGAACACGCCGATGACGATGCACAGGGTTTGTTCCTGATCCATCAGCCGCGCTTCGGCATGGGTGGCGCTTTTACCGGCCCGCAGGATCTGCGCGCGCAGTTGGATCTTCCCGGCCGGAACGGGCGCGAGGAAGGTGGTCTGCAGGGTGCGCAGGGGCACGCCGCGCGGCACCAGGGAACGCATGACACGCAGCGCCAGCGCTACCTGCAAACCGCCGAATATGCTGCGTCCCTGCAGCCAGTCCTCAGGAATGGACGCGGTCCACGTCCCGGCCTGCTCCCGCACCGAGTCCAGCACCTCCGAATAGCGCATCTGTCTCACCCATGATCGTTTCTGGAAATCGCTTGGCGATGGCGGCGCCGCTTCAGCCGCCCTGCTCGAGCCGCGTGATGCGCTTCTGCACCCGCGCCAGCATCCGCTTGTAGAACTGCCCCAGCACCTGCAAGGCCGGGCCTGGCGCCACCGCTGTGGCGACGTTGAAAGCCTGCGCCAGATGAGTGGTGCGCCGCGCCGGGCGGGTCTTCACCGCGTCCACGATCCAGCCGGCGGCGTCCGCCACATCCATCTGCGGCAGGTAGTTGTAGAGCTTGGTCGGCTCGGTCATCGCCGTCTTCACCAACGGATAGTTGAGCGTGGTGACGGCAATGCCGGAATCGTTCAGCTCGATGCGCAGCGAGCGCGAGAACGCATCCAGCGCCGCCTTGCTGGCGATGTAGGCGGAGAAGCGCGGCGTGCTCATCAGCGCGGCCACGCTGGAGACGTTGATGACCTGACCGCTGCCCTGCTCCAGCATACGCGGCAGCAGGCGCAGCGTCAGGCGCATGGCGGCGAAATAATTGAGCTGCATGGTGCGCTCGAAGTCATGGGGCCGGTCGAGCGAGTCGCGCAGCGCCCGGCGGATGGAGCGCCCGGCGTTGTTGACCAGCACATCGACCCTCTTGTGCCTGGCCAGGATGGCGCTGCAGCAGGCCTCGATCGAGGCGTTGTCGGACAGGTCGGCCGGATAGATGAAAGCCTTGCCGCGCGCCTTGACCCCACCCTCGATCCCTGCGGCTCCGATCTCGCGCTTGACCCGCGCCAACTCCTCTTCGCGGCGCGCCACTAGGCAGACGGTCGCACCCTGGCGCGCCAACTGCCTGGCCGCCGCCTCGCCGATGCCGCTGGAGGCGCCGGTAATGACGATGGTCAGACCTTCAACGGAACGCGCTTGCTTCGACATCGCAGAGATACTCGGTGGGCTTATGACAACCCTAGCATACTCAAGCGTATGGTCCCCGTTGTATGGCCCTACAGCCGCAAGTCCCAGGTCTGTCCAACCAGGTCGTGACCGAAACTGCGATGCTTTTCCTCGCTCACCAGCCTGAATCCGGCGGCCTCGTAGATATGCCGCGCCGCGCCCAGGATGTCGTTGGTCCATAACGTGATGCTGCTGTAACCCGCCTGTCGGGCGAAGCGGATGCACTCCTCCACCAGTCGCCGGCCGATACCCAGCCCGCGCGCCGAGGGTTCCACCAGCAGCAGGCGCAACTGCGCCACGCTTGCGGACTGCTTCACCAGGAACACACAGCCGAGGATTTCGCCATCGCGCTCGGCCATCCAGCAACATTCCCGCCTTGCATCGAATTCGCGGATGAATCTGGCCGTGATCTCGGCCACCAGCGCCTCGAAGGTTTCATCCCAGCCATATTCCCGGGCGTAAAGCACGCCATGCCGATGCACGATCCAACCCATGTCGCCGGGCCGATGGGGGCGCAGCACATAGGGTTCGCGAGAAACCTGAGGGGGGCCGAGCAGGCTTTCGATGGTTTGCATGGCTCGCAGCAGACGGTTTTGTTCATCGTCGGCGAGAACGCTCAGCATCGCGCCGACTTCCGCATTGGAGCCCGCTTCCAGTGCCAGCTGGGCCTTGCGGCCCTCCGCTGTCAGCGACAGCAGGCTCTGCCGCGCATCCCTGGATGAGGCCTCCTTGCGCAGCAGTCCACGCTGCTCGAAGGAGCGCAACATGCGGCTCAGGTAACCGGCATCGAGTTGCAGGTCCTGGCCCAATTCGGTTGCCGTCGGTTGCTGGCGGTGCGCGACCTCATACAACACCCGCGCTTCGGCCAGGGAAAACGGGCTGTCCAGCAAACTCTGCCGCAGCACCCCGATCTGCCGTGTATAGAAGCGATTGAATCGCCTTACGGCGACGATGCTTTGGGGATTGCCGGCAATCTCGGTCATGGTACAGCCCAGGTTTATTTAATTGAAATTATCAATTATGTATTTGCTTTTGTCAATTAATTAACCACGAAACGGCAAATTCCTTATTTCAACCAGGGATTGCCGTTCCCGCAGACACAACCGAGACAGGCACAAGCGTCGAGCCAGGCCAGTCGCAACCGATCGGCCATCGCGGACGACGGCCGATCGATTCCGCAGCGATTTTTCTACTTGTGCGAAACCTTCAACTGGTTGTCGATTTCGCGCACGCCTTCGACCTCGCCGACCACATACTGCGCCTGATCGATCTGCACGCTCGAGGCAACCGCGCCGGACAGGCGCACCACGCCTTCGCGGGTGCTGACGCCGATATGCGCGATACCCAGGTTGTGCTTGGCCAGTGCTGCCTTGACCCGGGCTTGCAGCGTGCCATCCGCAACGACCGGCTCCGCAACATCAGCCGCCGTCTCGGCAGGAGGAGGCGCAGGGGTGGCCGCAGCGGTATCCGCTGGCGCCGCATCCGCTGCCGGCGCAGCAGCGGTGTCCGCCGCCGGAGCGGCCGGGGCCGCCGGTGCATCCGCCGCCGCCGGAGCACTTGCGCATCCATACAAGGCTGTCATCGACACAGCGCCCATCCCGACCAGCAGGGCAAACATCATTGGCTTCACGTTCACTCGAATTCTCCGTTTTCGAACACGCCCAATACCAACAGCACCTGAACCAGACCTCATTATGACCGGCTACAGGGAATCAAGCCTGTTCGTTATCGCACTCAAAACGCGAAAATCGGATTTACTCTGTTTATTCAATCAGATATGCGATTTCCTTCAAGCCATGGCAACACTGCTTGCGCATTAATCCGGATGTCCCCAGATTGCATCTAACAGGGAAGCAACCCTAGGAGTTCACCATGGCCGTGTTGTTGATGCTGTGCCTGCTGGCGGTATTCGGCGGCGTGTGGCTGCTCTTCGCCGCGCTGTGGCTGGTGTTCCGCATCATGTTCTGGTTCGTCGGCGGCCTGTTCGGGCTGATGGCCTTCGGCGTCAGCCTGCTGGTGCTGGGCGTCGTCGCCCTGGTCATGCTGCCGCTGCTGGGTTTGATGATGTTGCCCTTCGCTTTTCCCCTGTTGCTGATGGTCGGCCTGATCTGGTTGCTGACGCGCAGCCCGCATCGCCCGGTACCGGTGACGATCAGGCGTTAGGGTTTCGGACTCACTGCGGCAGCTTGTTGTGCGCGCCGTCGCAATACGGCGCATGACGGCTGCACTTGCAGCCGCAGAGCCAGATCTTCTCGCTGTGCTTCGCCGTGAACTGCATGGGTGCCAAGCCGCTGCCTTGATGCGAGCCGTCGCACCAGGGTTGGGTTTGGCTGCGTCCGCAGGCACACCAGCAATAGCTCCTGCCCTTTTCCACTTCGACGGCGTACGGCATGCGGCTGGCGATCAGTGATTCGCTCATGATGTTGGTTCCGATGCGATGCCGCCGATCTTAGCGAAATAGCCGCAGCAACTGCGCCAAGTCGAATTCTGCGCTCAGGACTCAGCCTGATTGCGCATCCAGTCCGCGGTCTGGAAGAACGCCGTCAGCAAACGCCGCTGCAGGTCTTCAGGCAGCTCGCATTGGCGCAGCGCCCCCTGCATGCAGCCCAGCCACTGATCGCGCTCACTGCCGGCAATGGCGAACGGCAGATGCCGCGCGCGCAGGCGCGGATGGCCGAAGCGTTCGATGTAATGGTCGGGGCCGCCGGACCAGCCGCAGAGAAACCAGAACAGTTTGTCGCGCGAACCGGACATGTCCGCGGGATGCAGCGCGCGGATGCCGGCATATTCGGGCATGGTGTCCATGCGGTCGTAAAAAGCGTCGACCAGCCGGCGCAGCGGCGCTTCGCCGCCGATGGCCTCGAATACGGATTTCGGGTGCAGATCCATCATGAACTCTTCAACAGGGACGCAAGGGTAAAGGTGGCACCAGGCTTTGCGCAAACAAGCCTTCTGAATTAACCAGAACGGGAACCTGGTCCCCGATAATCAAAACCTGCATGGGCGGGGACCTAGTCCCCGTCGATCTTGAATTGACTTGGACCCTAGTCGAAGCCATCACATTCGGCGATGATATGCGGGCACTTGCGGCCCGGCCGTGCAGTGTCCACCCCGGCTTTCCTGCTGCGATGCGCGCGGCAAGCCGATGCCCGATTCAACGCCGCACGCAACCGAGATCCCCCGACAACATGATTGGCTTATTCCTGGAGTCCGCAACAGGCGCACTCCGGTGCCGCTTCACATCCACGCGCCTGCCGGGCGCTACCGTTGCCCTTGCTCTCTTTCTCAGCCTTCCCGCCCATGCCGACTGGCAGGCGCTGCGCGCGCTGGAAAACACTGGCGCGGTGGTCACCGCTTCGGCGGTGGACCTCGACAATGGCACCGTGCTGGAACAGTTCAACGCCGCCGACCGGTTGACACCCGCTTCCCTGACCAAACTGGCCGTGGCCGCCACCGCGCTCGACGTGTGGGCCGCGGACAAGACTTTCGAGACGCGCCTGCTCGGCATCGGTCCGTTCAAGGACGGCCGCATCGATGGCGATCTGGTGCTGCAGGGCATGGGCGACTCCACCCTGGATCATCTTGCGCTGTGGTCCCTTGCTGCCCAGCTCAAGGGCACCGGAGTCACCACCATCAACGGCCGCCTGCTGGTCAACACTGCGCCGTTCGGCCCGCTGGGCTGCGAAACCAAGGATCGCTGTGATGCCCTGCAACGCAGCGACACCGCCTACAACGCGCCGCTGGGTGCGGTGGCGGTGGACTACGGCAACTGGTGCGTGGACATACGTCCCACCGGTATCGGCTCGCCCGCGGTGGTCAGCACCTGCGGTACGGCCCAGGCACCGCTGCCGGTCGACGGCACGGTCAAGACCGTCAGCGCCTCGGGCAAGCCCACCTTCTGGGTGGAGCGCGTCACCAACAACGGTGCCGATACGCTGCGCGTCGGCGGCGACATCCCTCTCGGCGGCAACATCAGTGTCTACCGCGCCATGTCCGACCCGGCGCTCGGCACCGGCCTGCTGCTGCGCGAGGTGCTGCGCGAGATCGGCATCAACGTCACCGGCTCGGTCGACGTGGTGCACACGCCGTTGCCGATCAACGCCTACCCGCTGGCACAGAACGAGGGCTTGTCCCTGAAGGAGCAGCTTGGCCGCATGCTGCGCTTCTCCAACAACTACGTCGCCGACATGCTGACGCTGAATCTGGCCGCCGCACAGCGCGATCAGGCGCCGGCGCAGTTGTCGGACGCTGCGAAGTCACTGTCGGATTTCATTGCGCGCATCAAGACCGAGGGCAAAAGCGGCAAGACCACGGCGCCTGCGCTGTTCAGCGGCAGCGGCCTGACGCCGGAAAATGAACTGTCCGCCGAGGACCTGACCAGCCTGCTTGCCGCTGAGTACCGCAACACACGCAATTTCCCGGCGTTCTACGGCGGCTTGGTGGTGCCGCGCCAGGCGCCGTTCCAGTTCCTGCGCGTCGGCAGCCCGGCGTGGCTGGATCGCGTGGCGCTGAAAACCGGCACCATGGACGATCCGCACTCGGTCTGCGGCATTGCCGGTTATATCCGCAAGAAGGACGGCGGCTGGATCGCTTTCGCCGCCATCGTCAACGGCGGCCCGAAGATGCATCATGTGCCGCTGTACAAGGCGATGGAAGCCGCGCGTGCCGATGTGGATTCGATACTGGCGAAGTACTGAAGCGGTTTTTTACTCGCAACGGTGAACAGGCTGCCCCGGAGAAATCGCGCTGAGTAAGGACAAGCCAAACGCGCTGAAGCTCGAAACCCTGGCGATCCACGCCGGACGCGCCGTGGACAGCGGCAGCGGCGCGGTGGCGGCTTCGCCGGTGCTTTCCACCACGTTCGCGCGCGCCGCCGATGGCGGCTATTCGCAGGGCCATATCTACAGCCGCGCCGGCAACCCCACACGCACTTCGCTGGAACAATGCCTGGCGGCACTGGAGCAGGGCGCGGCGGCCGCGGCCTTTCCATCCGGCTCGGCCGCTTCGATGGCGCTATTCCAGGCGCTCGCCCCCGGCAATCACGTCATCGCGCCGGACGATATGTACCACGGCACCCGCACCCAGCTACGCGACCTGCTGCAGCGCTGGGGGCTGGAGTACAGCAGCATCGACATGACGGATCTCGACGCGGTGCGCGCGGCGCTGCGGCCGCAGACCCGCCTGATCTGGGTGGAGACGCCGTCGAATCCCTTGCTCAAGGTCTGCGACATCGCCGCGCTCGCACAGATCGCGCACGGCGATGATGCGCTCTGCGTGGTCGACAACACGTTCGCCACTCCGGTGCTGCAGCAACCGCTGAGCCTCGGCGCCGACCTGGTGATGCACTCCACCACCAAGTATCTCGGTGGCCACAGCGATCTGCTGGGCGGCGCGGTGATCGCGCGTGCGGACGACGCGTTTTTCGCGCGCGTGCGCGACTTCCAGACCAAGGCCGGCGCGGTGCCGGCGCCGTTCGACTGCTGGCTGCTGCAACGCTCCATCGCCACACTGCCATATCGGGTGCGCGCCCAGGCGGCCAATGCGCAGCGGGTGGCCGAATTCCTCGCGGCACAGCCGCGCGTGGCCGTGGTGCACTATCCCGGCCTGGCTTCGCATCCGGGCCATGCTCTGGCAGCGCGGCAGATGCGCAGCGGCGGCGCCATGCTGTCGTTCCAGGTGCTTGGCGGCCGCGGTGAAGCGCTGGCGGTCAGCGGCCGCATGCGCCTGTTTACCCGCGCCACCAGCCTGGGTGGCGTGGAAAGCCTGATCGAGCACCGCGCCTCGGTCGAAGGGCCTTACAGCAGCACGCCGGAAAACCTGCTGCGCGTATCGGTGGGGCTGGAGCATGTCGATGATTTGATTGAGGACTTGCGCCAGGCGCTGGCCTGAGAACAGCGCGGTTCAGCCTGCATTCAGTCGTGCCGGCGCAATCTCGTCGCACACCCTCAAAGGAGTTGCGCCATGCGCCACTCAGTTCGGAATTTCCTGCGGATCGGCCTGCTTGCAGCGGCGGCACTGGCCACCAGCGCCTGCGTGGTGGATCCGGGCTATGGCTATGGGCCCGGCTACTATGGCGCCCCGGCTGCCGTATATGTGGCTCCGGGTTACTATAGCGGCGGCGGTTATTACCATGGCGGAGGTTATGGGTATCACCGCTGGCATTGAGTCCGGACTGAACCCCGGATAGGGCATTTTTCGCCGATTCAGCCGGATCGGCGGATGATGGGCTCATCAAACAGGAGTCTGGGTATGAAACGCATACTGACTGCCGCGGCCCTGGTCGCCGCGTTGGCCATACCGGCGACCGCTTTTGCGCACGTCTCGGTCGGCGTCGGCATCAATCTGGGCGGCCCAGGCTACTACGGTCCGGGCTATGTCGCACCACCTCCGCCCGTCTATTACTACCCGCCTCCGGCGGTCTACGCACCGCCGCCGGTGGTTTACGGACCCCCAGTGGGATATGCCCCCTACTACCGCGGTTACCCGCGCTGCTGGTGGCGTCACGGTTACCGGGTTTGCCGCTGAGCGCTTGAATCGCCGTCCGCGCGCCGCGGCAGTCGCATGCGGCGTGCAGCACCCTCAAGATAGCCCCGGATAATTCCTTTACTGGCCCTTTACTGGGCCACCCTGAGTAAGATGGGCTTCCCCTCCCCGCCGGCGTAGCATTGCGCGATGAAGCCCGCTCCGATTGTCGATGCTGTCACCGCCATCCTGATTCACGATGGCGAACTTTATTTGGCCCGGCGTCAACGCAAGCTGGCCGCCTTTCCCGGCTATCAGGCTTTCCCGGGCGGCAAGGTGGATCTCACCGATGGCGGCGAGCCGCTGCCGCAGCCGGTATTCGCCGGGCACGACGCGCGCCTGATCCGGGCGCTGGCGCGGGAACTGGACGAGGAACTGGGCTTTGACCTGATCGCCAATGCCGAACAGATCGAAGCGGTGAAGATGATGGGCATTGCCCTGACCCCGCCCGCCGCCCCGGTGCGCTTCAACACCCACTTCTACCGCGTCGATCTGCGCAGCCGCCCGGACTTCGTCCTGTGCGAGCCTGAAATCGAAAGCGGCGCCTGGGCCAGCGCGCGGCACTGGATGAGCGTGTACGAACAGGGCGAATTGCTGCTGGCGCCGCCAACCCAGGCGGTGTTGCGCGCACTCGCTGCCGACCCCGACTGCACCGATGCCGGGTTTGCCGACTTCAACGACACCGGCGTGCTGCGCCCCCTGGAGGCCTTGCGCGGCGTGCGGCAGTTTTTCGTCCGCTCCAATACCCTGCCGCCGGCGATCCACACCAATTGCTTTCTGATCGGCGACGATCAGGGTCAGCGCATCCTGATCGACCCCTCGCCCAATTCACGCGAGGAACTGGAGCGCCTCTACACCGCGGCCAGCAGCGTCGGCTTCGATGAAGTATTCCTGACCCATCATCATCCGGATCACCGGCAGTACGCCGACGAAATCGCGCGCCGCGCCGGGGTGCCGCTGGGCATGAGCGCCTGGACGCTGCAACACCTGCGCTCCAGTCAGGCCCGCTACAGCGAAGGCCCGGACTACGGCGCGGGACTGCAGATCAAGGTTTACGCCGACGGCGACAGTGTCACCCGCTGGCTGGGACAAACCGTACGGGCCTTGGCGGTGCCGGGACACGACGAAGGGCAGCTGGCACTGATGCCGGACAACCGCGCCTGGTGCATCGTCGGTGACTTGATCCAGGGCGTCGGCACGGTGGTAATCGCGCCGCCCGAGGGCGACATGCGCAAGTATTTCAACACGCTCAAGCAGGTCATCGCACTCGACCCGCGCGTCATCTACCCTTCGCACGGCCTGGCGCTGGGCGGCGTGCACTACCTCGAACAGACCCTGCGGCACCGGCAGATGCGTGAGGAGCAGATCAAGGGCTTGTTCAGCGCCGGCCGCAGCATGGACGAAATGCTGGCCGAGGTTTACCGCGATGTCGACCCGCGCCTGCTGCCGTTGGCCCGAATCAATATCCAAAGTCATTTGACCAAGCTGCGCGAGGACGGCGCGATCGCGGCCTAGAACTTCAGGTCGTAACGCACTTCGCGGGATTCTTCGCGCCATTGCTTGTTCGGCTTGGTTTCGGTGACGGCGAAGCCGCAGCTGGTATAGAGCGTCTGGGCGGAGTCCAGCCCTTCCACGGTCCACAGGAACATGCTTTTGAAGCCGGCCTCGCGGCAGTACCGCACCGCCTCTTCCACCAGCCAGCGTCCCAGGCCAAGACCGCGCGCCGAGGTATCGACAAACAGCAGGCGCAGTTGCGCCACCTCGCCCGGCAGTTCGCAGATGAACACAGAGCCATTGATCGCGCCGTCCTTGCGGGTCAGCCAGACGCGCGAGCGGCCCGGATCCGCATTGAGCATGAAATCGGTGGCGATGCGTGCGCAGTAGGCCTCGTGGATTTCGTTGAAACCGTAGTCGCGCTGGTTCTGGACCCCGTGAATATGAATCAGGGCACCGAGGTCGCCGGGCTCGAACTTGTGCCGTACCGTGACTCCCGCCGCTTTGAGCTTTTCGCTGAGCGCCATCGATCGCCGTCCGCTTCCGCTTTTTGGGAACGCTAAGGTAGCGGATTGCGCCGCCCTAGTGGAGACGTTCGAGCGTTACCGGCAGGCGGTCCTTCGGCGTCGGCAGGCTGGTGAAATCCTGCCGCATCTCGTAGTTCTCCGGCACGCTCCAGCGATAGCGCAGCAGCAGCTGGTGCAGGATCGCCTTCACTTCCATCTCGCCGAAATGCAGGCCGATGCACTTGTGGGCGCCGCCGCCGAAAGGTATCCACAGGAAGGGGTGGGCCTTGTCCTCGGCGCGCGCGTCGCTGAAGCGTTCCGGATCGAAGCGCAGCGGATCGGTCCAGTATTCCGGGCTGGTATGGGTGAACCAGACGCTGATCTGCACCATGTGGCCGGCGGGAATGCGGAAGCCCTTGTACTCGCAATCGCGCACCGCGCGGCGCGGCAGACCCGGCACCGGTGAGCAGATGCGCAGCGCCTCCTTCATCACCCAGCTCATGCCGGTCAGCTTGTGCTGATCGTCCAGATCCAGCACCGGCTTGCCCAGGGCCATGCTCTCCTCGCGCAGGCGCTCCTGCCACTGCGGATTCTTGGCCAGGCGGTAGATCATGTTGGTCAGGGTGATGGTGCTGGTATCGTGCGCCGCCATCAGCACGAAGATGATGTGGTTGATGATGTCCTCGTCGGAGAAGGACTGGCTGTCCTCGGTGCGCGCCTCGCACAGGCGCGCGAACAGGTCGCTGGCGCCGGAGGCGCGTTTGGCCGGCAGTTCACGGCGGAAGAATTCATCCAGTACGCGCCGCCCCATCACACCCTTGCGCCAGCGCGTGCCCGGCAGGGCGAAGCGGATCAGGTCGGTGGGGGCGCGCACCGTGTCGAGGAAGGCGCGGGTCAGCCGCGCCGCTTCCGGCCCCGGCGGATGGCCGATGAAAGCTTCGCTGCCGATATCCAGGGTCAGCGCTTTCAGATGATCGTAGACACTGAATTTGGAACCGGGCTGCCAGGCGGCAAGGCCGGCTTCGATGCGCGGATTCATCAGTTGCAGATAGCCGGCCAGGGCCTCGCGCTGGAACGCCCCCTGCATCAGGCGGCGGTGCATGCGGTGTTCATCGAAGTCGAGCAGCATCAGGCCGCGATGGAAGAAATTCGCCAGGAAATGCTCCCAGGCGCTGCTGGCGAACAGGTCGCCGCGGTTTTGCAGCACGAACTGGTTGGCGTCCGGCCCGAGCAGGGCGATGGCCCGCGTGCCGAAGGCCTGGCCCCAGGACACCTCGCCGAAACGCCGGTAGCGCTCGTGGATCGCGGTATCCAGGTGAAACAGGTAGTCGAGGCTCTGCCCGATCAGCGGCCAACCGCCTTCTCCGGGGATTTCCCGGAACGGTGCCGCACCCGCGGTCGATGCCGACAGGTCCATGGTGATCTCCTCCCGCGTTGCCGCGCCGGATGATGGCAGCTTCTTCCGATGCAGCTTATTATGAATACTTGCTCATATTCTACTCGCGTTTAATCCATGAGAAGAAAGCCCAGTCAGGAACGCTCGCGGCAGGTGGTGGAAGCGCTGATCGAAGCCACCGCCCAGACCATTGCCGAACGCGGGTTGGCGCAGACCACCACCAACCACATCGCGGCGCGCGCCGGGGTCAGCGTCGGCTCGGTGTACCAGTATTTCGGCAACAAGGAGGAACTGGTCGGGGCTCTGCTCGACAAGCTGGTTACCGACCTGGGACAGGCCGTGGACCGCGGCCTGCCGCTGTTGCTGGACGCCGACCTGAGGACCATCGTGCGCGGCCTGCTCACGGCCGGATTCGCCTTCGTCGGCGGCAACGAAAAACTCTACCTCGAACTGGCGCGCAACTGGGACCAGCTCAGCACGCAGCGCTTCCTGCGCACTCTTGAGAGGCACATGCAGGAGGTTTTCCGGCTCTACGCGCTGCGCCACTACCGCGAACTGCACTTCGCCGATCTGCCGGTGGCGGTATTTGTGGTCAACAACAGCATGGTCTTCACCATCCTGCACTACCTGAGCCTGCCGCAGCCACCCTGCACGCGCGAAGCCCTGATCGATGAGCTGACCGAAATGGCGGCGGGGTATCTGCAGCGCAGGGCTGCCGCTACAGCCTAGGGCTGGCTACTTCGCCAGCACCAGCGTAACCAGCGCCTTGCCGCCCTTGGTCTCGGTGCGCACCGGCATATAACCGCGATCCGGGGCGAGCCAGAAGCGGCCGATCTTGTCGGGGTTGTCGGTGCGTTCCATCAGCAGGGTGTCGAAGCTGCCGGCAGGGGTGTCGATCTTCTGGTGGCCACTGAACTTGAACTGGTAGTGGGTCAGGTTCTTGCTATCGACCATGGTGAACTCCGCAATCGGCGGCTTGGCGTCGTTGGCATGCGCCAGCACCCACAGGCGCACCGCCTGTTGCAGCGCGAAGCTGTCGATGGCGTCGTCGGGTATGTCGCGCACCTGACCGTTGTTGTCGGTGACAGTGTGTTTGTCCCAGTCGAAGGCCAACGTGTAGCTCTGCTTGGCATCGCCCTGCAGCACGGATTCGAAGCGCTGCGAGCGGATGCGTCCGTCCTTGAGGCAGAACAGGCTGGTCTGGTTAGCCGAGCCATACAGCATCTTCACCAGGCCGCTGGGGTTGGAGGTGTTGGTGTAGCGGTAGCAGCCGGCGGCGCCTTCCGCCTTGAGCGCGATCCGCACCTCGCCCAGGCTCATGCCCATGGCATCGCCGTTGTAGGTGTAGTCCAGGTTCGGCAGGCTGCTGTCGGGCGCGGCATCCGCCATCGCGGCGAACGCCGCCAGCGCCAACATCGCCGCCATCACTTTCGTGCCAGTCATCGGAATCCTTCCTCCAGGTCATCCAGCGTGGCGGGCCGCTGCAGCCGGCGGCCGCGCAATATTGCCGCACCCTGCTCCAGCCTCAACTCGCCGCGGACCATCCAGGCCACTGCCTGAGGATAGATCTTCAGCTCGATCTCCTCCATGACGCGCACGGCCAGGCGATCCGCATCATCATCCGCTTCCACCATGAATCGACCCTGAATCACGGCCGGGCCACTGTCCAGGGTAGGCGTGACGAAATGCACCGTGGCGCCGTGCTCGGCGTCGCCGGCCTGCAACGCGCGGCGATGCGTGTCCAGGCCCGCGTACTTCGGCAACAGGGAGGGATGAATGTTCAACATGCATCCCTCGAATTCGCGCACGAAGTCGTCGGTGAGGATACGCATGAAACCGGCCAGCGCTACCACGTCCGGCTGGAGACGGCGCAGCACGGCGGCGAGCGCGCTATCGAAAGCCGCACGATCCTTGAACTGCGTGTGCGGCAGCATCTCGACCGGGATGCCAGCGGCACGCGCAAGTTCCAGACCGCCGGCATCGGCGCGGTTGCTGATGACGGCGGCAAATTCCGCCGGTATGCGCCCGTCGCGCTGTGCCTCGATCAAGGCCTGGAGGTTGCGGCCGCGGCCGGAGATGAGGGTGACGAGGCGCTTCAAGCGTAGTGCACGTCGTCGTTCTTGCCCTTCACCACCTGACCCAGCATCCAGGCGGCGATGCGCTGGCGCTTGAGCGCCGCCAGGGTCTCGTCGGCGTGCAGGCGCGGCACCACCACGACGAAGCCGACGCCGTTGTTGAAGACGCGCCACATCTCGTCCTGCTCCACCGCGCCCTGCTGCTGCAACCAGTCGAAAATCGCCGGCCGCTTCCAGCTCGACACATCCACCGCCGCGGCGCAGCCCTTGGGGAAGCAGCGCGTGAGATTGCCGGTGATGCCGCCGCCTGTGATATGCGCCATGCCGCGGATCGGCAGGCCCTGATCGAGCAGCTTGAGAATCGGCTTGACGTAGATCGTGGTCGGGGCGAGCAGCGCATCGCCCAGGCTGCCCTTGCCGAACGGGGTGTCCAGCGGCTGGCCGCTGCGTTCGAGAATCTTGCGCACCAGCGAATAGCCGTTGGAATGCGGCCCGGAGGACGGCAGCGCGATCATCACGTCGCCCGGCCTGATTTTCGAGCCGTCGATGATCTTCTTCTTTTCCACCACGGCGACGCAGAAGCCGGCGAGATCGAAGTCGCCTTCGCTGTACATGCCGGGCATTTCCGCGGTTTCGCCGCCGACCAGGGCGCAGCCGGCCAGCTTGCAGCCCTGGGCGATGCCCTTGATGACTTGCGCGGCGACGCGCTGATCGAGCTTGCCGGTGGCGTAGTAGTCGAGGAAGAACAGGGGCTCGGCGCCGGACACCAGCACGTCGTTGACGCACATGCCGACCAGATCCTGGCCCAGGCCGACGACGCGGCCGGAATCGATGCCGAGGCGCAGCTTGGTGCCGACGCCGTCGGTGCCGGAGACCAGGATCGGCTGCTTGTACTTCTTCGGCAGGCTGACCAGGGCGCCGAAGCCGCCGACACCGGCCAGCACCTCGGGGCGCCGGGTGGAGCGGACGATTTTCTTGATATCGTCTACCAGCGCGTCCCCGACATCGATATCGACCCCGGCAGCGCGGTAAGTGAGGGGGACGGAAGGCTTGGTTTTGCCGTTGACGGGCATATTCATGTGCGGGGCATGTGTTGGGCGGACTGACCAAGTATCATTTTACCTTACCTCCCCCGGCCGCTCTCACGCGCATGTCCGAATCCACCTACGAACCCGTTGCCGAGCCGGCGCCGCCAGCCGCTCCCCAGGCAAACCCTGGGGCTGGTCCCGCGATCTCCGATCCGGTAGGAACCGAGGCTGCCGGCATGCTGCGCCAGAACTGGGGCTGGTTTGCCGCCGGCGCCGGGATGCTGGTCCTGCTCTACCTGCTCGGACCGATCCTGGCCCCGTTCCTGGTCAGCGCCGGCCTCGCCTACCTTGGCGATCCGCTGGTGGACCGGCTGGAGTTGCTGGGCCTGTCGCGTACCCTTGGTGTATGCATCGTCTTCGTGGTGTTCTTCGGCGTGGTGAGCACCGCGCTGATCCTGATGGTGCCGATGCTGGAGGAGCAGGTCGTCACTTTTGCGCAGAACATCCCGGACTGGCTCAAATGGGTGCAGGACGTGGGTTTGCCGAAAATCGGCGTCCACCTTCCGGCCGGGGTGCGGCTCGACGCGGTGGGCCTGCGCAACGCCATCACCCACAATCTGTCGCAGGCCGGGGACATCGCCAGCACCGTGTGGGACCGGGTCAAGGCCTCGACACCGGCGCTGCTCGAGTTCATCGCCAACCTGCTGCTGATCCCGATCGTCAGCTTCTATCTTTTGCGCGACTGGGACCGGCTGGTGGCGCGCATCGACCAGCTGATCCCGCCGCGGCTGCGGCCGCACGCGGAGAGCCTGGCGCGCGAGACCGACGGCGTGCTCAGCGCACTGATCCGCGGCCAGCTGCTGGTGATGGCCGCGCTCGCCGCCATCTACAGCATCGGCCTGACCATCGCCGGCCTGAAGGTAGCGCTGCTGATCGGCATTTGCGCCGGCATGGTCAGCTTCATTCCCTACCTGGGCTTCATCGGCGGCCTCCTCGCGGCCAGTATTGCCATGCTGGTGCAGACCCAGGAAGCGACGCCGCTGCTGTGGGTGGCGCTGGTGTTCGGCTTCGGCCAGATCATGGAAAGCGGGGTGCTCACGCCGATGCTGGTGGGTGACCGCATCGGCCTGCATCCGGTGGCGGTGATCTTCGCCATCCTGGCCGGCGGTCAGCTGTTCGGGTTCGTCGGCGTGCTGGTGGCGCTGCCGGTGGCGGCGGTGATCGCGGTCCTGCTGCGCCACGCGCGCCAGCACTGGCTGCGCAGCCCGCTCTATGTCGGCGCTGCGGGGCCGCCGGCGAAACCCGCGCCCCCTCCGCCGGCACCGTGATCGGAACGCAGCTGACCCTGTCGGTGCAGCTGGCCGATGCGGCCAGCTTCGACAATTTCCACGCCGGGCCGAACGCTGCCACGGTGGCAGCCTTGCGCCAGCTGGCCGAGGACGGCGGCAAATCCTCGATCCTGCTGCATGGCGCCATCGGCAGCGGCAAGACCCATTTGCTGCAGGCGGTGGCGCGCGCCACCACGCAGCAGCGGCGCCGTGCCGCCTACCTGCCGCTGGCACAGTTCACACGCGAGGATGCAGCGGCGCTGCAAGGCTTCGAGACACTCGACGTGCTGTGCCTGGACGATGTCGACAGCGCCCTGCTCGACCGGCGCTGGGCCCTGCTGCTGCTGCGCCTGATCGATGCGGTGCATGCTCATGGCGGCCGCCTGGTACTCGGCGCCTCGGCGCCGCCGGACAGCCTGCCGCTGGCGCCCCTGCCCGATCTGCGCACCCGGCTCGCCGCCTGCGCGGTATTCGGCCTGAAGCCGCTGGATGATGCGGAATTGCGCGCGCTATTGCGCAAGCGTGCCCGCCTGCGCGGTCTGGACCTGCCGGAGGAAGTGGCGGAATTCCTGCTGCGGCGTCTGCCGCGCTCGGTGCCGGCGCTGCTCGCTGCCCTGGACCTGCTGGACCAGGACTCGCTTACGACACAGCGGCGCCTGACGATCCCGTTCGCGCAGCAAGTGCTTGGCGCTCCCTTGCAGCCAGGCGCACAAAAAGCACCAGGCTGACGAAATCCAGCGCCGCCACGATGCTCAGCGCGGTGCCGATGCTGCGACGACCCGGCACCGCAACGCCTTCCGCCAGCAAGCCGCCGACATAGAACACCACCATCATGATGGCCCAGCCGGCGGTGTAGGTTTTCTTGCGCAGCAGGCCCGGCAACGGCGTCAGCAGCGGCAGGCTCAGCAGCAGGCCCGGCAGCCAGCCACACCAGGCGATCAGGCCGGCGATCAGGCCGAGGTGTAGCAGCAGCGCGGCGATGCGCGCCCATTCGCTCAGGCGGTTCATGCTCTTAGTTTCAGGGCGACTTCGGCGACACGCCGGCCCAAGGCCTGGCACAGGGCCAATTCTTCCTTGGCCGGCGGGCGCGGCTTGCTGCCGACCCCGGAGACGTGGCTGGCGCCATAAGGGGTGCCGCCGGCCGTGGTGGTGGAAAGCTCCGCCTCGGTATAAGGCAGGCCCAGCAGCAACATGCCGTGGTGCAGCAGCGGCAGCATCATCGACAGCAGGGTGCTTTCCTGGCCGCCGTGCAAGGTACCGGTGGAAGTGAATACCGCCGCCGGCTTGCCGGCAAGTGCGCCCGACAGCCACAGGTCGGAGGTCGAATCGATGAAATACTTGAGCGGTGCCGCCATGTTGCCGAAGCGTGTCGGGCTGCCCAGGATCAGCCCGGCGCATTCGCGCAGATCGCGCGACTCGACATACGGTGCACCTTCTTCCGGCACCGGCGGCGCCGCCACGGCAGTCACCGCAGCCACCGGCGGCACGCTGCGCAGCCGCGCCTGCGCACCGGGCACCGATTCGATACCGCGGCAGACCTGACGCGCCATCGCGGCGGTGGAACCGTTGCGGGAATAATAGACAACGAGGATTTCAGTCATGCGCAAGAGGCTTTTCGACAGAGGGCTAGTTTAGCTGTTTGACCGCCCTGACACGCCTCGCTAGGCTGCGGCCATGCCGAAGATCAAGCTTTTCACACTGCGCCTGTCCGCGAGCTCCCTGCCCTGCCTGTTTGCCGTGATCAGCCTGGCTGGATGCACCGCCGCCGTGCCACATCGCGTCGAGCCGAACACGCATAGCAGCAACGGTGCGTTCAGCGCGCCGGCCGCTGCCGCGCCAGCCGTCAAGAAGGCAAGCCCGCCGCCCGCGCAAGCTGCGGCCGTGCCGCCAGTCGCTGCCACGCCCCAGGCCACGGCTCCGGCAACCCCGCCAACCGAGACATTCGCCGCAGTGCCTCCGACCCGGACGGCCTACGCCGGCACCGCGGCACCCCCTGCGACGCCCAGCGCGGCTTCGGTCAGCGCCGATGCAGGCACCAGCTTGACCGCAACGGCGCCGGCGCCTGCCGGGTCGCAACCGTCTCATCCTGTACCGCTACCTGCCGCTACCGCCTCAGTCCAGGCAGCCGGCAAATTGCCAGCGGCGCCCCTCAAGCCCACCCCTGCGGTAGCCGAAGTACCGAAAGCTGCGACGACCAGCAATATCGCTCCCACGGCCAGGAACGGAACCGCCGCCAGCGCAGTCGCGAGCAGCGCAGTGAATGCCGGGGCACCTGATCGGGATTTCCTGCCGCTGGCTGTTCCACACGGCGCACCGCCCGCAAAGCCGGCTGCTGCGCTTGCCACGTCGGCCGTCCCGCGCACGATCACCACGGCGCCACAGGCCGCGCCCCTCGCCACACCGGATGCAGCAGGCACCCATTCCCAGACCCCGGCGCCAATCATGGCGCCGGCGCAAGCCGCAACATCGGGCGCCGCCTCGCCCGCCAGCACAGCGCAATCGCCGCATGCGGGTGAACTGGCGATGCTATCGGCCAGCAGCGAAGTAACTGCCACCCGCATTCGCACCGCGGAAACTGTCGGCAGCGATACCCCGGCACAGAAAAACCGACCCGCTGCAACAACGCAACAGGCATCGCCGACGCCGTCCCCCGGCGCCGGCAGCGGCGCCAACCCATCCGCCGGCCCTGTCGACACCGCAGCGGCGCTTGCCGGTTCGACCGCCACAACTCCGACAATTGCGGCGGCACCGGACAAGCCGGCCGCGGCGCAGATGCAGACACCGCCGCCAGCCGCTGCATCGGCGCCCGGCACCGCCACTGCAACGTCTGCATCCAGCGGACACCCCGACAGCCAATCGCCACGCGCGGTCACGGCAGCTTCGGCGACGGCACCGGCAGCGGTGCCGTCGCCGCCCGCCCAATCGATGACCAGCGAGAACAAGGTGCAGCCCGTGCATGCGGCGACGGGCCCTGCAGCAGGCACCGCAACAAGCAACACCATAGTGGCCGCGACATCACCGGCTCCAACTTCATCGAGCGCATCAGCACCGGCAAATCCTCCCCCGACGGCACCTGCGGCGGCGCTTCCGATCGCGGCGCCTGAGGAAGACAATCCCCTGGCCGGCATGCCGTTGCCGAACCTGCCTGCACTGCCCAGGCCGGCCGTGCCGCAGACAGCGGCGGAAAACACCCAGGTGGCGCGTACCGATACCGCGGATCTGCCGGCTGCGAACGCAGCCGCGGCTGAACCGGCCTCCGCCAGCCAGGCGTCCGAACTGGCGCAGGCTGAACTGAAGAAGGCACAGGATCGAACCGGTTTGTCGGATGCCCAGGTGGAGCAATTGCAGCAGGGGCAGGACAAGCTCGCTGCCGGCGATAGCGCCACAGCATTTTTATTGCTGCAGGAGCTGAATGCGCAATTGCAATCCGAAACCCGTAGTTATGTGGTGCAGGAAGGCGAAAGCCTGTGGCACGTGGCCGGCCAGCAGGCGGTGTACGGCAACTCGTATCTTTGGCCTCTGGTGTGGCAGGCCAACAAGGACAAGGTCAAGCAACCGTACCAGCTCTACAAGGGGCTGCGCCTGACGGTTCCGGCCCATCCCACGGTACAGGAAGTATCGCAGGCCTTGGCCGACTCGAAGGCCAGCGGCCCCGAGGGCATGCGCCCGGCAACGGCTCAATAAATGGATAACGGCGGGCGGAGACGCGAGACGTGAGCGAAGAAGACGTCACCCGGGAACTGGAGTTCGGCGGACGTGCGCGCAGCTACATCGTGCATCTGCCCGCGGGCTATTCTCCGGGCAAACCGACACCCCTGGTGGTGGCCCTGCACGGCGGCGGCGGCAATGCCAAGAGCAACGCTGTGCAGACCGGATTCAATGCCGAGGCCGATCGCAACGGCTTCATCGTGGTCCATCCCAACGGCAGCGGCGAACGCCGCCCGCTGCTGAACGCGCTGGGCCGCGGCCATTTCTACACCTGGAACGCCGGCTCCTGCTGTGGCTACGCGGTGCAGCACAATATCGACGACGTCGGCTTCATCCGCGCCATGCTGACCGAACTGCAACGGGACCATGCGATCGATCCCAGGCGCATCTATGCCAGCGGCCTGTCCAACGGCGGCATGATGAGTTACCGGCTGGCCTGCGAGATGGGCGATGCCTTCGCCGCCATCGGCGTGGTGGCGGCGGCGCAAACCGCCTACGAACCCCGACCGACGCAGCCGGTTTCGGTGATTCACATCCACGGCAGCGCCGACCAGAACGTCACCCTGCCCGGCGGCATCGGCGCCAAGGCGCTGGACCGCACACCGAAACCACCGGTGATGGAGGCGATCGAGTTCTGGGCCAAATTCAACGGCTGCGCCGCCGCGCAAATCACGCAGACCGGCAAGGTTCGACAAAGCATTTACAGCGGCGGCAGGAACGGCAGCGAAGTGGCCTTCTACCTCATCGAGGACGGCGGCCACTCCTGGCCCGGCGGCGAACGGATGCTGGCGATGCTGGATCCGCCGTCGCAGGACTTGGCTGCGACCTCATTGATCTGGCAGTTCTTCGCGGCGCACCCCAAGCTCTGAAGCGGGACGGCAAGGTGGATTATTTCGCGGCCTGAAGCATGGCCCCCATCTTCTGGTGAATCAGATTGATGGCCTTGAGGGGGCGCAGCATGACCTTGAAGTCGACGATTTTTCCCTCTTCGTCCCAGGCAATCATGTCGACGCCGTTGACGCTGATGCCGTCGATTTCAACCACGAATTCCAGAGCCGCGTGGTGATCGGAGACGATCTCGCGCACATAGCGGAAGGATTCGTTGATCAGAACAGCCAGAGCCGCCGTCAGATAGATGCGCGTGATCGCCTTGCCGACCTGGGGTGTGTGCACCACTGGGGAATGGAATACGACGTTGTCGGCCAGGAGTGCATTCAGTCCGGCAACATTCCTGGTTTTGACTATCTGGTGCCAACTCGCAATCGTGTTCGTCGTCATCTTGTCACTCCTCAATTCACCACCGGATAAATCACTCAGGGCCCGAGCTGAGGGATGTCTGCAACATCCCTCCACAACGATCGATCAGGCATAAGACAAGGCGGCAGCCAGGACAAAGCACCCCAGGGAGACCGCCGAACCGATCGCCGGCGTCGAGAAAAAGAACTTAAGCGACAGGATCAGATAAGCGGCCGATATCAGAATGGAGCAGGCTTGCAAAAGCATGGATTGTGAAAACCACGGCGAATGAAAAATGCCGATGTATAGAAATGCTCCGCCGAACATAACGAGTCCGAGGCTATGGGTGAGATTGAATCCCATCCACGCTTGCCACAGGTTGACCTTTGGGTGAAATGCAATCGTCGACTGCTGCATCGCCGCAAGAAGACCGGCATCCCGCGGCGTGAAATAGCGGGGCTTGACCAGGTCTTCGAAAGTGAAAATTCCATGTGCCGCGCCGAGCAACAGGAAAATGCCTGAGCCGACGATGAGAAGTAATTGAACCACGAAAACCTCCCTACGCCAAAGCCAGGCGGTTTCTCGCCGATTGATACTCATGCCTGATACGCGCGACCAGATTTTCAACGGTCTCGATCTGCTTGACGGCACCGATGCCCTGACCGCAGCCCCAGATATCCTTCCAGGCTTTCTTTCCGGGGTGTTCGCCCGCGCCGAAATTCATCTGGCTGGGATCGCCTTTTTCCAGGGCATCGGGATTGAGGCCCGCATTGACGATGGATGGCCGCAGATAGTTGCCGTGCACCCCGGTGAACAGGCTGGAGTACACGATATCGTCGGCATTGCTGTCGACGATCATCTGCTTGTAGCGCTCATCGGCCCTGGCTTCCGCGGTGGCGATGAGGGCCGAGCCCATGTACGCCAGATCCGCACCCATCGCCTGCGCGGCCAGAACGGCATTGCCGGTGGCGATGGCGCCGGAGAGCAGCAGTGGACCATCGAACCACTCGCGGATCTCCTGAATCAGTGCGAAAGGAGAAGTGGTGCCGGCGTGACCGCCGGCACCGGCGGCAACCGCGATCAGCCCGTCAGCGCCCTTTTCGATGGCTTTGCGGGCGAAGAAATCATTGATCACGTCGTGCAGCACGATGCCGCCGTAGGAGTGCACCGCATCATTGATGTCGCGCCGCGCGCCCAGTGAGGTGATGACGATCGGCACTTTGTACTTCACGCAAAGCTGCATGTCGTGCTCGAGCCGTGAGTTCGATTTATGCACGATCTGGTTCACGGCATACGGGGCGGCCGGCCTGTCCGGATGAGCCTGATTCCAGGCCTCCAGTTCCTGAGTGATGCGCTCAAGCCAGACCTCGAGTTGATCGGCCGGGCGCGCATTCAGGGCCGGAAACGAGCCGACGACCCCGGCCTTGCATTGTGCGATCACCAGCTCCGGACCGGAGATGATGAACAAGGGCGCACCGACCACAGGTACGCTCAGCCGGTTCCGGAGTTGTTTGGGCAGGGCCATTGGCACTCACTAATATGCAAGTTATTGCATATCATTGCAGTTTCCAAATCCATATGCAACTGTATGCATAGTTGCCACCAGTCCACAGGCTCCGCCATGTCGTTGAAGCATGCCATTCTCGTTTTGCTGGAACAGAAGCCCGGCAGCGGCTACGACCTTGCGCAGCGCTTCAAGGGCGGCATCGGGCACTTCTGGAGCGCTTCGCACCAGCAGATCTACCAGGAGCTGAAAAAGTTGAGCAGCCAGACGCTGGTGGAGTTCGAGGTGCAGCCTCAGTCCGAACGACCGGACAAGAAGCACTATCGCATCACGGCCGCGGGGCGCAATGCACTGAAATCCTGGCTTCTGCAGCCCACCAGACCGGAGCGCTTCAACAGCGCCCTGCTGGTGAAAATCTATGCGGCGAATCTGGCTGAACCGGCGGCGCTGGTGGCGGAATTGGAGCAAAACCTGGTCGAGCACCGTAGAAGGCTGGATGAGTACGTCAGCCTGGAGCAGGCATATCTGGGCAAGGGAGACAGGCTGGGCCGCAAGCAATCGCAGATGTACCTGACCTTGCGATGCGGTATCCGCTACGAGTGGAACTGGATTGAAATATTGTGTGAAGCCAAGGCCCTGCTCACCGATGACCTGTTGCCGACCAGACCTGTACTGGAGACTTTGCCGCGTCATGCGGGCCTGGTCGGCCGGATAGCAGCGTAAAAACTCAGCCCTTGGCGTAGAACTTCTTTTCCCAGGCTTTCTGCTTCTGCCCTGCTTCGCGCAGGAACGGCGCCAGCGCGCCCAGGCCGATGAAGGAACAATTGAGCCAGTGCCAGGGCTGACGCAGCGGCCGGGCGAAATCGACGAACAGCACCACGCGCCAGCCGCTGGTGTCGTTCCACACTTCGTGGTTGAAGCTGTCGTCGAAAATCAGGGCCTCGCCTTCGTTCCAGGACTGGATCCGGTTGCCAATGCGGATGCGGCAGCGTTCGCGCGGCTCCGGCACCTGCAGGCCCAGATGGAAACGCAGCACGCCGTTGTAGGCGCCGCGATGTGCCGGGATATGCTTGCCCGGAGAGAGGATGCTGAAGAAGGCGGTACTGGCGGCGGGAATGCCCTGCAGCAGCCGCATGGTCTCGGGGCAGCGCCGCGCATTCTCGCTGCAATCCATGCCGGCACCGAGCAGGAAGAAGGTCTTCCAGCTGTCGTCATGGGTGATGGTGCCGACTTCCTTGATGATTTCGTGGAAGCTGGGCATCTGCTCGCGGTGCACCAGCACCCGGTCGAGTTCGGCCCGGATCGCATGCCAGTTCGCTTCGAAATTCCGTACCCAGGGGAAATCGGCGGTGTCGTAGACCGCCGTATCCGGCAGCACCGATACCCGTGCGACGAAACGCTCAAGTGCATTCTGCAAATGCAGGCCGAAACGGCCGAGGGCGGTCCGGGGCGGTCCGAGGGTATGCGCCCGCGTATGCAGATCGGGCTTGGCGCCTCTCGCCTCGATTTCCTGTTTTACCTCGACGGCGGATTGCATGGGCAGTTCCGGCCTCCTGATTTTTGCTGGCGCCCGCGCCGTATTGGGGGCAGCCGCTGTCATGGCTCTGTTACGTTATTTTAATCAAAGCCACAAAGCCACAGGGGGAAGCAGGGCTTTGCTGGCCGGGAAGCATCAATCAAGCGTCGGATCGCTAGGGCGGAAACAAATCCGCCTTGCATCGGTCCGGTGGCAAAAACAGGCCTCGCTGTTTTGTTTCGACCACGCTATCCAGCCGAAGTGCCGGCAGATGAGCGGCTTCGGCAAAGCTTGAGGCGGCGGCGCGACAGGTTTCGCGCCGCCGCCTTCGGCATCAGTGGCTGACCACTTCGGGTTCGACCGCCTTCTTGCTGTCGTCGTGGTGATCGGCGCCGAGGAACAGGTACATGGCCGGCACCACGAACAGGGTGAACAGGGTGCCGATGGAAATGCCGGTAAAGATCACCAGGCCCATGTGGTTGCGGCCCACGGCGCCGGCGCCGCTGGCGATCACCAGGGGCACCACGCCCAGCACCATCGAGAAAGTGGTCATCAGGATCGGGCGCAGACGCACGCCGGCGGCGCTCATGATCGCCTCGAGCTTGGGCTTGCCGCGCCTCTGCTCGTCGTTGGCAAACTGCACGATCAGGATGCCGTGCTTGGAGATCAGGCCGATCAGGGTCACCAGGCCAACTTCAGTGTAGATGTTCAGCGTGGCTTTCTGGAAGCCGAGGAAGATGAACACCATGGCGCCGAAAATCGCCATCGGCACCGACATCATTACGATCAACGGATCGCGGAAGCTGCCGAACTGGGCCGACAGCGCCAGGAAAATGATGATCACCGCAAACAGGAAGGTGAGCGCGAACGAGCTCGTCTCCTGGATGTACTGGCGCGACTGGCCGGCATAGTCGACGCTGTAGCCGCGAGGGGCATTGTCCTTGGCCAGCTGGCGCAGGTAGTCCAGCGCCTCGCCCAGGGTGCCGCTCGGCACCGCGCTGAAGGTGGCGGAATTGAGCTGCTGGAAGTGGCTGATGCGGGTCGGAATGGTTTCGGTCTTGAGCGAAATCACGGTCGAGGCCGGCACCACACTGCCGTTGGCGGCGCGGATGTAGTAGTTCTTCAACTGATCCGGGTTGATACGGTTGGCCTGCGCCACCTGTGGGATGACCTTGTAGGAACGGCCGGCGATGCTGAAGTAGTTGACGTAGCCGCCGCCCAGCATGGCGCCGAGGGCGGACCCGACGTCCTGCATGGTCAGTCCGAGAGTCGCCACCTTGTCGCGCTGCACATTGACCACGACCTGGGGCTTGTCCAGCTTCAGGTCGGTATCGATGTAATAGAACTTGCCGCTCTTTTGCGCGATGTCGAGGATGTTCTGCGCCACCTCGTCGAGGTTGGTGAACGGCTCGGTGGTGCCGAGGACGAACGCCACCGGTGTATTCACACCGCCGGTGCCCGTTGGCAGCGGCGGCGGCTGCGAGGCGTAGACGGTGGCGCCGGCCACCTGATTGACCTGGGCCTGGATCGCATTCTGCAGGCTGTCGGCATTGAGCTTGCGCTCGCTCCAGGGTTTCAGGATGACGCCGCTGAGCGTGGTGTTGTTGCCGTTGATGCCGGTGAACTGGAAGATCTGCTCCTTCTCCGGATGGCTGTCGACCATCTGGCGGATCTGCGTGCCATAGGTATCCATCTGCCGCGATGTGGCGTCGGGCGCGGCATAGCCGTAGACGATCATGAAGCTCTGGTCTTCCTGCGGCGCCAGCTCGTTCTTCGACATCTTGCCCATGACGAAGATCAGCGCCACGATGACGAAGCCGAACACCACCACCACCGGCCAGGCGCGCAAGGCGGCGCCCAGCAGCTTCTCATAGAAGTTGCGCGCCCATTCGAAGTTGCGGTCGATGGCCTTGACCAGCCTGGTTTCCTGCTGCGCTGCGCTGAGGAAGCGCGAGGCCATCATCGGCGACAGGGTCAACGCGATCACCGCGGATACGGCCACGGCTCCGGCCAGGGTAAAGGCGAATTCCGAGAACAGCGATCCGGTGAGACCGCCCTGGAAACCGATCGGCACATAAACCGCAATCAGAACCACCGAGATGGCGATGATGGGGCCGGCCAGTTCACGCGCGCCGAGTATCGCCGCCTGATACGGCGGCAGGCCTTCCTTGATATGACGATCGACGTTTTCCACCACGATGATGGCGTCGTCCACCACCAGGCCAATGGCCAGCACCAGGGCCAGCAGGGTCAGCAGGTTGATGGAATAGCCCAGCACCAGCATGACGAAGAAGCCGCCGATCAGGGACAAGGGAATGGCGATGGCCGGAATCATCACCGAGCGCGGCGCGCCGAGGAACAGGAAGATGACGACGGACACGATCAGCAGCGCCTCGATCAGCGTCTTGACCACCTCACGGATGGCGCTGTTGACGTAGTCGGTGGCGTCATAGACGATCTTGCCGTTGAGTCCATCCGGCAATTGCGCCTTGATGTCCGGGAAGGCCTTGCGCACGTCGCTGATGACGCTGAGCAGATTCGCATCGGGCGCGACCTTGACGCCGATGAACACCGCCGGCTTGCCGTTCATCAGCGCGCTGAAGTTGTAGTCCTCGGCGCCGAGCATGACGTTGGCCACATCCTGCAGCCGCACCACCGCATTGCCCTTGCTCTTGATCACCAGCTGCTTGAACTCTTCGACCGAGTGCAGGTCGGTGCTGGCGGTGATGTCGACACTGACCATCTGGCCCTTGGTGCTGCCCAGGGCCGAGATGTAGTTGTTCTTGCTCATCGCGGTGTAGACGTCTTCCGCGGTCAGGCCCAGAGCCGCCAGCTTCTGCGGGTCCAGCCAGGCGCGCAGCGCGAACTGCTTCGAACCGACGATCTCGGCGGTCTGCACTCCCGTCACGGTCTGCAGCTTGGGCTGCACCACGCGGATCAGGTAGTCGGTGATCTTGTTCGCCGGCAGCGTGTCGCTGGAGAACGAGATGTACATCGAGTCGGTGGTTTCGCCGGTGGACAGCGTCAGCTGCGGCTGCTGCGCCTGCGTCGGCAGCTGGTTGATGACCGAGGCAACCTTGGTGTTGATCTCGGTCAGCGCCTTGTTGGCATCGTAATTCAGGCGCAGGCTGGCGGTGATGGTGCTGGCACCGCTGAGGCTGGTCGAGCTGATGTAGTCGATGCCCTGGGCCTGGGCGATCGCCGCTTCCAGCGGCGTGGTGATGAAGCCGGCGATGACGTCGGAGTTGGCGCCGTAGTAGGTGGTCGCCACGGTGACGGTGGCGATCTCGGACTTGGGGAATTGACGCACCGGCAATTGCGCCAGGGCGCGCAGGCCCAGCACCAGAACCAGCAGGCTGATGACGATGGCCAGGACCGGATTGCGGATGAAGGTGTCGGTGAATTTCATGGCTTGTTCGGCCTGCTCACTGTTCCGACGGCTGCGGGTTCGGATCGTTGGTCGGCTGCACCGCGTTGTTGATCTCGATGGCGGCGCCGGTCTTCAGCTTGAGCTGGCCGCTGGTGACGATTTCGTCGCCCTCGCTGATGCCCTTGAGAATCGCGATCTGATCGCCGCGGATCGGCCCGACGGTGACGAACACCTGCTTGCTGACCAGCTGATTGGCGTCCGCCGGCGGCGCTGCTGCGGCGCCGCCGTCCTTGGCGGTCTGCTTGTCGTGGGCGGTCTGCTGCCCTTCGGCTTTGAGCTTGGCGTCCTGCTCGGCCTGCAATTTCCCGGCGGTGGTCACCAGGAACACCGTCTCGCCGTAAGGATTGAAGGTGATGGCATTCTGCGGCAGCGTCAGGTAGCGCGTCGGCTGGCCGACTTCGATAGTGACGTTGGCGTACATGCCCGGCAACAGCTTGTGCTCGGGATTCTTCAGCGTCGCGCGCACCTGAACGTTGCGCGTATCGGTATCGACCTGCGGGTCGATGGCCGCGATCACGCCCTCGAACTTGAGGTCGGGGAAGGTATCGCTGAGCGCGGTCACTTTCTGGCCAATGCCGATCTGGCTCAGATCCTGCTGCGGCATGGAGAAGTCGACATAGATCGGATCGAGCTGCTGCAGGGTCACCATCTTGGTGCCGGGCGCAAGGTACTGGCCCAGGTCCACCGCGCGGATGCCGAGATGGCCGGCGAAGGGCGCGCGCACGAATTTCTTGTCCACCAGCGCCTGCTGCTCGGCCACCTGGGCCTTGGCGCTGCGCAGGTTGGCGGCATCGGTGTCGAGCACGGCCTGGCTGATGGCCTCGGCTTCGAACTGGGCCTTGTCGCGGTTGTAGGTGATCTCGGCAAGGGCGGCGTTGGCCTTGAGCGATTCGAGATGAGCCACATCGTCGGCCGAGCGCAGTTGCAGCAGCATCTGCCCCGCCTTGACGTCGTCACCGGACTTGAACTGGATGGCGTCGACGATGCCCGCCACTTCCGAGCTCAGATCGGCGCCGCGCTCGGCGCGCAGGCTGCCGACCGCGGTCAGCTGCGGGCGCCATTCATCGAAGCCGACCTTCATGCTCGAAACGGTCTGCTTCGGCACGCCCTGGGCCTTGAAGCCCTGGATCATATTGTAGAGGTGGAAGCCCCATGTGCCACCAACCACCAGGATAATGGCGATCACAATGGCAATCATGATCAACCAAGGACGGGCGCGTTTCATTCGTATCTCCGTATTCGGGTTCTTCGTTCCTGAGCGTCAATAACGCCCATGCTTCAAGGATTCGCAGCGGTTTGTGTGGGCTTGCCGCCGGCATCGCGATTCCACCAGCCGCCGCCCAGCGCCTGGAACAGCGCCGCCGTGTCGGCATAACGCGCCGCCTGCGCCTGCAACTGGGCGATGCGCGCCTGCTGGTAGGTGCGTTCGACCACCAGCAGGTCGAGCGCGCTGATCGAGCCCGCCTTATAGCGACTGCGCGTCACCTTGAGAGTGTCGGCGGCGGCCTGGGTGGCCAGATCCTGTTGCGCCAGCGCATCGGCATCGGCGTTCAGCGCATGCAGGGCATCGGCGACGTTGCGGAAAGCGGTCAGCACGGTGCCGCGATACTGCGCGGCGGCCTGGTCGTAGGCAGCCACGGCGGCGCGCTTCTTGTGGATCAGTTCACCGCCATGAAAAATCGGCTGGGTGATGCCGCCGGTCAGGGTCCAGACGTTGCTGCTGCTCTTCAGCAGATCCGAGAAATTGGTGCTGGTGCCGCCGAAGTCCCCGGTGATGGTGACCTGCGGCAGCATATTGGCAGTGGCCACACCGACCTGGGCGCTGGCCTGGTGCAGCAGCGACTCCTGCGCGCGCACATCGGGACGCTGCGCCACCAGCTGCGACGGCACGCTCAAGGGCAGATCCTGCGGCAACTGCAAATCGCCAAGCTCGAACTGCACATCCGGCTGCTGGCTCGGCACCTGGCCGAGCAGCACCGCCAGCAGATCGCGATTCTGCTGCAACTGCTTCTGCAACGGCGGCAGGGTCGCCATTTCGTTGGCCAGCTGGGTTTGCTGCGTCAGTACATCCAGCCGCGACGCACCACCCAGGCTCAGCTGGCGCTGGACCGTTTCGAGCTGCTTGTGGTCGGCGTCGATGATTTGATTGGTCGCCTCGATCTGCGCGCGCAGCGAAGCCTCCTGAATCGCCGTGGTGACGACGTTGGAGGACAGGGTCAGGTAGGTGCCTTCGAGCTGGAAGTTCTCGTATTCGGCCTGCGCCCGCTGCGCTTCCACGCCGCGCCGCACCCCGCCCCAGATATCCAGGGTGTAGGACACATTGACCGTGGCATTGAACAGGCTGTAGATCGAACTGCCGCCGCCGGGCACGCCAAAAGAGGCATCGTTGATCTTCTGGCGGGCGGCGGAACCGTTGCCGTCGAGCGAGGGGAAGAACCCGCCCTCCTGCGCCAGCAGGTTCTCGTGCGCCTCGCGCAGGGCGGCCTGTGCCGCGACCACGTCCGGGCTGGATTTCAGCGCCTGCTCGACCAGCGCATTGAGCTTGTCGGAATGGAACAGCGTCCACCACTGCGCCGGGATGTCGGCGCCGTTGACATAGGTCTGCGCCGCGCCGGCGGGGCCCTGGCTAGCGGCGGTCTTCGGCGGCAGCGGCGCGGCGGTATAGCTTTCGGTCTTCGGCGCATCCGGCCGCTTGAAATCGGGACCGACCGCGCAGCCGCAGGCCAGCGCCGCGGCCAGCGATAGCACCGAGTAGTTACGCAGCACGCGCGAGACGCCGTTATTGACAGGCGATGTCATTGAATACCTCACTGCAAATTCCCTTGATCATCTGGTCCAGCGCCGCCTCGTCGGAAGGATCGAACAGCGGCTGCCAGTCGAATCCGTTCAGTAGACAGTGCAGATGCCTCATCATCAGCCGGTACGGGTCGCCGATCTCACCCTGCTCCAGCACACCTTCGACATGGATGATGGTGTGTGTGCCGATGGTCAGTGCCCACGGTCCCAGCCCTACTTCCTGCGGCTTCATGCCTTTCAGCTTCAGATCGCCGCAGCGCACCGCGTCCTCGACGATGCCGTCGCAGATGCGGCCGAGCGGCTCACCCGCTTCCAACGCCATGCGCCGCCGCTCCGCTGAAGCCGCGCCCCACACCACTTCGGTGAAGGCAAGTTGCGCCAGCCTGAAGTGCTCCGGGTAAAGCCGCACAAACATCATGTCGGCGACCGCGATACCCATCATGCGATCGCGGCTGCCCGCCTTCCACTCGCCCACGCGGCGAAACAGATCGACACGATGCTGGGAGTTGTCAGCGGCCAGTGCGACCAGTAGATCTTCCTTCGAACCGAAATGCTGATATAGCGTGCCGACGGCGTAATCGCACTTTTCCGCGATGCGCGCCATCTGCAGATTGAGCAGGCCGTCCTGTCGGATCAGATCGCGGGCGGCATCCAGGAACAAATGCTCGCGCTCGGCAACTTCGCGCACACGGCGTTCCTTGGTTCCCAAAAATCCGCCTCCGAATGAACTCACGGCGGATTTTGAACTAGATTCAAAATTTGATCAAGTATTTTCTTCGACTGGTAAAAAATCAATATTGTTTAGCAAAATCAATAGTTTGTATAATAAATTCTCGACAATATCGAAAATCGACTCGTACCCGACAGTATTATTCGTTATCGAAGCGGAGTAAACGGCGGCTTTGTGACGAACCGTGAAGGGGATGGGTTGGAATGACCCAAAAGCCTCAGCTTGGCCTTAACTCGGCGACCAGCGCTGGTTGAGCAAGTGCAGCACCAGGTAGGAATAGTCGGCGCGACCATAGCTGCCGTTGTAACGCGCCAATGCACGCTTGTAGTTGTTGTGTTCCTTGTCCAGGTAGTAGCGCAGGATGGTGCAGCCCATGCGCAGATTGGTGCGCGGCTGGAACAGATTGTCGCCGCCCTGTCCGATCTCCTGTAGCCAGAACGGCATGATCTGCATGTAGCCGAATGCGCCGGAGCGGGAAATCGCCAGGCGGTCGAAACCGCTCTCGACGTTGATCACCGCCAGCACCAGTTCCGGCGAAATCCCGGCCTTGACCGCCTCGGCGTGCACCAACCCCAGGAAATCCAAGCGCTTCGCCGTATCGGGGATAGCTTTGGGCACGTAACGCTGCATCCGCGTCGACATGTCAGCAAGCCAGACATCGGCGTCGTAGCGGTCGTCGAAGCCGGCGCCTTGATGAATCGCCTGTGCCAGCCGCGCGCGCAATTCCGGCTCGGGTTCGCCGGTCGGTCCGGCCTGCGCCGGGACGGCCAGCAGCAGAAGCGGCAGGCACAGCAACGCGGACAGCAGGAGGCTGCCCGCGCCACCGGCGATGGCGCGCCCCGCCCGGATCACGCGGCCAGTTTCTCCAGCACAGCGTCGGCCGTGGCGGCGATCATCTGCGCTTCGGCGGCGCCGCGGCGCTTGTACTCGAACTGGGCGTTGGCCAGACCTTTGTCGCCGATGACGATGCGGTGCGGGATACCGATCAGATCGGCATCGGCGAACATCGAGCCCGGCCGCTGGCCGCGATCGTCCAGCAATACTTCGATACCGGCGGCCGTGAGTTCGCCGTAGAGCTTTTCCACCGCTTCCTTCACCGCGGCGGATTTGTCCAAGGCGATCGGGCAGATGATGAGACGGAACGGCGCGATGGCGTCCGGCCACAGAATGCCGCCGGCATCGTTGCGCTGCTCGATCACCGCGGCGACGATGCGGCTGACGCCGATGCCGTAGCAGCCCATTTCCGGCGTCAATTCCTTGCCACCCTCGTCGAGCACCGTCATCTGCATGGCCTTGGTGTAGATGCTGCCCAGCTGGAAGATGTGGCCGACCTCGATGCCGCGCACCAGCGACAGCTTGCCCTGCCCGTCCGGGCTGGGATCGCCTGCGACGACACTGCGCAGATCCGCGCTTTCCGGCTCCGCCGCATCGCGCGCCCAGTTGACGCCGCGCAGATGGAACCCGGCTTCATTGGCGCCGCAGACGAAATCCGCCAGCACCGCTGCGGCGTGGTCGGCGATCACCGTGACTTTCGCCCCGACCGGGCCGAGGAAGCCCGGCTCGCAGCCGAACGCGGCCCGGATCTCGGCATCGCTGGCCAAGGTGAACGGCGCGGCGACTTTCGGATGCTTCACCGCCTTGACCGCGTTCAGCGTATGGTCGCCGCGCACGGCCAGGGCCACCAGACCGTCATCGCGGCCTTTGGCCACGATCAGCTTGACGGTGCTTTGCAGCGGGATGCCGAGCAGCGCTGCCACATCCTCGCAGGTCTTCTGCGTCGGCGTGGAGACTTTCTCCATCTGCGCGGCGGCGGCGGCGCGGCTGCCCTGCGGGCTGGTGTCGGCCGCCTCGATATTGGCGGCGTAAGTGGAAACATCCGATACCGCCAGCAAGTCCTCGCCGGAATTGGCCAGGACGTGAAATTCCTCGCTGCGGTCGCCGCCGATGGCGCCGGAATCGGCCTTGACGATGCGGAAGTCGACGCCGACACGGGTGAAGATGCGGCGGTAGGCTTCGCGCATATTGCGGTATTCGCGCACCAGATCGGCCTCGTCGGCGTGGAACGAGTAGGCATCCTTCATCAGGAATTCGCGCCCGCGCATGATGCCGAAGCGCGGCCGGATCTCGTCACGGAACTTGGTCTGGATCTGGTAGAAATTGATCGGCAACTGCTTGTAACTGCGGATGTCGCGCCGCGCCATGTCGGTGATCACTTCCTCGTGGGTGGGCCCGAGGATGAAATCGCGCTGGTGGCGGTCCTTGAAGCGCAGCAGTTCCGGGCCATATTTCTCGTAGCGGCCCGATTCCTGCCACAACTCGGCCGGTACCTGCGGCGGCACCAGCACCTCCAACGCGCCGGCGCGGTTCATTTCCTCGCGCACGATGGCTTCGACCTTCTGCAGCACCCGCAGCCCCAGCGGCAGCCAGGTGTAAAGACCTGCACCGAGCTTGCGGATCAGGCCGGCGCGCAGCATCAGCTGATGGCTGACGACCTCGGCATCGGCCGGCGTTTCCTTGGTGGTGACGAGGAAATACTTGGAAAGACGCATGGTGGGTCCTGTAGGGCGCCGCAGCGCTGGGCGCAGGCGGAGCGGATGAGGTGGAAGTGATTGAGGCGGATTTTAGCTTATGGACGATGCCGCCCGCCCCTGCCGCGCCTTTGCGGCGGCCATCAGCGCCGTCTTGCGCCCGGCGGCCGCGAAGCGCCGCCGATCCGCCGGCAACGCCCGGACAGGGCGTAAGCGCCCGCGCGACGATATAATGTGCCAATGCCAGCCTTATCACGGCCTCGCCAGGCACGCTGAGCGGGCAACCGCAAACTCATGAACTTCTTCCGCGCGTTGCGCCGGCTGCTGCTCGGCGCCAAACTCGACCCCCTCAATCCCCATACCCGTCAGCACATCGTGCTGGTGGCGTTCCTGGCCTGGATCGGGCTGGGCGCGGACGGCCTGTCCTCCGCCTGCTACGGCCCCGAGGAAGCCTTCCTGGCGCTGGGGGTGCACACCCACCTGGCGCTGTACCTGGCGGTCGCCACGGCGATCACGGTATTCGTCATCGCCCTGGCCTACAACCAGGTGATCGAGCTGTTCCCCTCAGGCGGCGGCGGCTACAAGGCGGCGACGCGCCTGATCGGCCCCTACGCCGGTCTGCTCTCCGGCTCGGCCCTGATAGTGGACTATGTGCTGACCATCACCATCTCGGTGGCCAGCGCGGCGGATGCGGTGTACAGCCTGCTGCCGACGGATTGGCAGATGTACAAGTTCGTCAGCGAACTGGCGCTGGTGGGCCTGCTGATCATCCTCAACCTGCGCGGCATGAAGGAGTCGATCCAGATCCTGCTGCCGATCTTCCTCGGCTTTTTCGTCAGCCACTCCCTGCTGATCGGCTACGGCATTGCCGCCAAGTCCGAGCTGATCGACACCCTGATGCCGGAAACGCTGCGCCAGACCCACGAGCTGTTCGACCAGTCGGGCTGGATCTTCGCGGTGTCGCTGTTCCTGCGTGCCTACTCGCTGGGCGGCGGCACCTATACCGGCATCGAGGCGGTATCCAACAACATCAACATGCTGGCCGAACCGCGCGTGCGCACCGGCCATCTCACCATGTTCTACATGGCCACCTCGCTGGCCTTCACCGCCGGCGGCATCATCCTGCTCTACCTGCTGTGGCAGGCGGCGCCGGTGGAGGGCCAGACCCTCAACGCCGTGACCTTCAAGCAGATCATCGACAGCCTCGGCCTGCACTCGCCGCGCCTCAATGCCGGCATGCTGGCGCTGACCCTGGGACTGGAAGGCGGCCTGCTGCTGGTGGCGGCGAATACCGGCTTCCTAGGCGGGCCGGCGGTGATGGCGAACATGGCGGCGGATCGCTGGGTACCGCGCCAGTTCCGCCAGTTGTCGAGCCGCATGGTGACGCAGAACGGTGTGCTGATGATGGGCGGTGGCGCGCTGCTGATCCTGCTGTGGAGCCATGGCGCGGTGTCGCTGCTGGTGGTGCTGTACAGCATCAATGTGTTCCTGACCTTCTCGCTGTCGCTGTTCGGCCTGAGCAAGTACTGGTGGGAGCAGCGCCGCTTCGTCAAGGGCTGGTGGCGCAGGCTGGCCCTGTCCGGCGGCGGCCTGCTGGTCACCGGCTTCATCCTGATCGTGACCATTGCCGAGAAATTCACCGAAGGCGGCTGGATCACCCTGCTCATCACCAGCACCGTGGTCGCCATCTGCATCGGCGTGCGCCGCCACTACGAGGACGTGCAGGCGGCGATGGAGCGCGTTGACGACAGCTACTCGCTGCCGCTGACCTGGGACGACGATGCCGCTTCGCAACCACCCGATCCGAGCAAGGAAACTGCGGTGCTGTTCGTCGGCGGCAACCGCGGCGCCGGCATGCACATGCTGCAATGGGTGCTGCGCCAATTTCCCGGCCGCTTCCACAATTTCGTCTTCGTCGCCGTCGGCGAGGTGGACAAGCAGGCCTTCGACAGCGCCCGTTCGATCAAATCGCTGCAGGCGCGCATCGACAATTCATTGCGCTACTTCTGCAGCTACTGCGTCAGCCTGGGCCACTCCGCCACCTCCTACCAGGCCTACGGCGGCGACCCCCTGGAAGAACTGAGCCAGCTGACGCAGACAGTGCTGAAGGATTTCCCGCACAGCATCTGCTTCGCCAGCAAGCTGTTCTTCGACAAGGAAAGCCTGTGGCGCCGGCTGCTGCACAACCAGATGCCGCTGGCGATGCAGCGACGGCTGCAACTGGCCGGACAGGAAATGCTGATCGTGCCGGTGCATGTGCCTGACGTCATGCCGCAGTCGCGCATGCCGATCAAGTAGGCGAGGAGTGAGGACGCGCCCTTGGCGCTGTGAGGAGTGAGGAGAAATCTTGTCTCCTCACAGCCCGCGCAGCGGGCGACCTCACCCCTCACTCCTCACCGTTCAGAACGTCATGCGCACGCCCGCGCGCACATCATCCGTCTGGGTGCGGTCGGAAAAACCGGCGCTGTTGTGCAGATCGTCGTAGCGATATTCGATGAAGCCCCAGGTCAGCGGCGCCATCGGCAGCATCAGGCCGATGTTGAACTCCGGCCCCTCGCTGTTGCTCAGATCGAGGTAGCCGACGCTGCCATAGACCGAGAATCCGGGCAGCCGGGTTTGCAGGCCAACGTGGTAGCCGACGCCATCGTCGTTGACGCGGTCGCTATTGCCCTGCGACGCACCGTCCACCGAGGCATGCACGGTCTGGTAATCGTAGTGCACATATTCGATCTTGCCGAAGACATCCAGCGGCGCAAGCGGCACATGCATCACCAGGCCACCGCCGACACGACCCTGATCCACTTTCTCGCCATAGCTGACGCGGCCGCCGTTGACACCCAGGGCTGCTGCCGGGGCATCGCTTTGTGTCAGGTAGTTGAACTGGTAGCTGCCGCCGACGAAGAAATTCGGCGTGAGACTTAGTCCAAGCTGGGCGCCGCCACCGCCGCCGCCCGGATTGAGACCGGACTGGTTGCTGTTTTGGTCCATGTAGGAGCCGTAGAGGGCCAGGTTGGCATGCGGCTGGTAAAACCACGGAGCGGCATCAGCCGCGTTGGCCACGCAGAGGGCACCGGCTGCGGTACCGAGCAACAAAAGCTTTTTCATGGTCGAAGCTCCATCCAGCAAACGCCCCTATGGGTTCGCTTGCCCCGTTCGGGGCGGACCGGGCAAGACGGACCCCGCAGCCTCGTACCCGAGCCCATTGGTTCGGCATTTGGCAGCACAATCCGGCGCGACGCTGCGCGCGACATCAAGCTAGGGAAAATGTGCTGAATCGCCGCTGAACTGTAGCGCTGCGAAAGGTAAAGCGCGGCAGTGCAGCCCGCATCCGTCACGAGGGGATCGAGTGCTGGCCGTAAGTCGAGGAGGCCAGCGGCGCCGGGCTGGAGCGAAACCGATGGTTGTTCCATCGGTTGAGTGAAGCCCAAGCCTATGGCCCCGCAGACAGGCCAGCGCCGATCAGTCCGAAAATCCTGAGCGACACTCTATACCCTGATGCAAGACCGAAGTACCTAGCACACCGGCAATGGAGCGCGGGATTTTCGGGCGACCTCGTGATGGACGCGGGCTACTACTCGCTGAGGTGCAGCTCGCGCTCGCGTACCCGTCCGTTGAAGCAGGTCCAGGCACGCAACTGCAGCACGCCCTTGGTGGCAAGCGAGCTGGTCAGGCGCAGGATTTGCGCTTGTTCAATGAAGTCGTCGGCGGTCGGCGCGGTCGGCTGACCCGGCCGATGCAGATAGATCGCCCACAAACTGCGTTGCCGCTCACGCAGATGCGCCACACCGTCTTCCAGACTGGCAGGCCCGATCAGAGGGACATACAGATCCGGTTCGGCGGAGGCGCCGACCACACCGATGAAAGGGTGCTCGCCGGCAAGTTGCGCCTCGTGCAGCAGACGGATGGCAAAGCGGCGCGGCATCGTCAGCGGCGCTTCGAGGGTCACGGGCTTATCCATGTTGATTTCCACCGCTTTGGCTTGCACAGACGGGACAGTTCGGATCACGCGGGATATTCAGGCTGCGCCAGCTCATGCGCAAGGCATCCCACAAATGCAGGCGGCCGGCATCGTCACCCAGGCCAAGCAGGTGCTTGATCGCCAGCAGCGCCTGCAGGCTGCCGACCACCCCTACGCTGGGACCGAGCACACCGGCTTCCTCGCAGGTTTCCTGCGCCTCACCGGTTTCGGGATAGAGGCAGGCGTAGCAGGCGCTGCCGCGCACCGTATCGAACAGCGCCAGCTGGCCTTCGAAGCGGATCGCGGCGCCTGAAACCAGCGGCTTGCGCGCGGCGACACAGGCCGCGTTCACCGCCACCCGGGTGGGGAAATTGTCGCTGCAGTCGAGCACGATATCGGCGGCGCGCACCGCGGCCAGCAGCGCCACCTGATCCAGGGGGCCGGGCAGGACTTCGACGGCGCACTCGGCATTGAGGGCGCGCAGGGCATCGGCCGCGGCGTCGAGTTTGGAACGGCCGACGTCGCTGCTGCGATAGATGATCTGTCGTTGCAGGTTGGAAGGCTCGACCCGGTCCTTGTCGGTCAGCATCAGGCGTCCTAGGCCGGCGCCGGCCAGGTACAAGGCAGCCGGTGCGCCGAGACCGCCGACGCCGATCAGCAGGGCCGAGGAATCGCGCAGCAACTGCTGGCCGTTGACGCCGACTTCGCGCAGCACGATCTGGCGTGAATAGCGGGCGAAATCACTCATGCGCTGACTTTACACCCAGTGTCGCGCGCTCCAGTCCGGCCAGATCGCGCCGCGTCTCGACGGCGGCGTAACCTTGCTGGCCCAGCAGTGCGCGCACCGCTTCGCCCTGCTCCGCCCCATGTTCCAGCAGCAGCGCGGCGCCGGGTTTCAGGCAGGCCGGTGCATCGACGGCGATGCGTCGCAAGTCGGCCAAGCCATCCGCACCCGCAGTGAGGGCGCGGCGTGGTTCGAAGCGCAGATCGCGCAGGTGCGGATCCTGTTCGGCCACATACGGCGGATTGGATACGATCAGGTCGAAACGCTCGCCAGCCAGTGGCACAAGCCAGTCGCCGAGGCGGAAATCGACGCGTTCCAGGCCCAGCAGGCGCGCATTATGGGCGGCCTGGGCCAGCGCATCGGCGGACAGATCCACGGCAACGACGCGCGCATCGGGCCGCTCGCTGGCCAGCGCCAGCGCAATGGCGCCGCTGCCGGTGCCGAGGTCGGCAATGCGCGGCGCGCTGACTCCGCGCAGGCGCTCAAGAGCCCACTCGACCAGCAGCTCGGTGTCCGGCCGCGGAATCAGCACCGCCGGACTCACCTGCAATTCCAGGCTCCAGAATTCGCGGCGGCCGGTGAGATAGGCGACCGGCTCGCCTTGCTGCCGGCGCTCGATCAGGGCGGCATAGCGCAAGGCCGCTTCGGTGGTCAGCACCTCATCGCCGCGGATCACCAGACCGGCGCGGTTGCAGCCGAGCAGTCCGCACAGCAGTATTTCGGCATCTGCGCGCGCACTATCGCTGGCGTATTGCAGCGCCCCCGTTGCCCAGCCCAGCCAGTCGGCCAGATGCCCGGGCGCGTTGCCCTGCGGTGGGGGTACGGGTGGATTGTCGGGCGCGTGCAAGGGTAGTACCGCCTAATCCGCCTCGCCCGCTTCCGCCAGCAACTCGGCCTGATGCTCGGCCAGCAAGGGCTGGATCACCCCGTCGAGATCGCCCTGGATGATGCGGTCGAGCTGGTACAGGGTCAGGTTGATGCGGTGATCGGTGACGCGCCCCTGCGGAAAGTTGTAGGTGCGGATACGCTCGGAGCGGTCGCCGCTGCCGACCAGCTTCTTGCGCGTCGCCGCCATATCCTTTTCCTGCTTGCTGCGCTCCATGTCGAGTAGGCGCGAAGACAGCAGGCTCATCGCGCGGGCGCGGTTCTTGTGCTGCGAGCGCTCGTCCTGGCATTCCACCACCAGGCCGCTGGGGATATGGGTGATGCGGATCGCCGACTCGGTCTTGTTGACGTGCTGGCCGCCGGCGCCGCTGGCGCGGTAGGTGTCGATCTTCAGATCCGACGGGTTGATCTCCTGTGCCTGCGCCGCCTCGATTTCCGGCAGCACCGCCACGGTGGCGGCGGAGGTATGGATACGGCCCTGCGCCTCGGTGGCCGGCACGCGCTGCACGCGGTGCGCACCGGATTCGAACTTGAGCCGCGAATAGGCGCCGAAACCGGCGATGCGGGCGATGACTTCCTTGTAGCCGCCGTGCTCCCCGGGACTCTCGGACAACACTTCGATCTGCCAGCCCAGGGTTTCGGCATAGCGCGAGTACATGCGGAACAGGTCGCCGGCGAAGATCGCCGCCTCGTCGCCGCCGGTACCGGCGCGGACTTCGAGGAAGACGTTGCTGCTGTCGAGCGGGTCCTTCGGCACCAGGAAGCCTTGCAAGTCGGCTTCCAGCCTGTCGCGGCTCGAAATCAGGGCCGGTAGTTCGGCTTCGGCGATCGATTTCAGCTCCGGGTCGCTACGCAGCTGCTCCAGCCCGCCGATCTCCTTCTGCGCCGATTGATAGGCACCGAAAGTCTCGGTCAGCGGACCGAGCTGGGCATACTCCTGGGACAGGCGGCGGAAGCGATCGCTGTCGCCCGACACTTCGGGGGACGACAGTTCGCGCGCGACTTCCTCTCGCCGGGCCGCCATCTGCTCCAGGCGACGCAGCAGGTTGTCTCTCATATGGGGTTATTCGTCGGGCAGATCGAACAGCTTGTGGGCCGCGTCCAGCAGCATCGCCTGCTCCACCGCACCGGCATTGCGCAGGCGTTCGCTCGGGGCATGCAGCAGCTTGTTGGCCAGCGTGTCGGCGACGAAGGCCATCACCGACTCGGGTGACTCGCCGTTGGCCAGCTTGCGTTGTGCTTTTGCCAGTACCTCGTCGCGGCTGGCGCGTGCGCGCATGCGCAGGCGCCGGATGGTGGCACCGGCGTCGCGGCTTTCCAGCCATTTCTCGAAATCGCGGGCGTAGTCGCCGACCAGCACTTCGGCCTGCTCCGCCGCAGCGCCGCGCACCTTGAGGTTTTCAGCGATGACGGCGCGCAGGTCGTCGAGCGAATACAGATAGATGTCTTCAAGCTTGGCGATGGCGGGATCGAAATCGCGCGGCACCGCCAGATCGATCATCAGCATCGGCTTGCGGCGGCGGCGGCCGATGGCGCCGGCCACCAGTTCGCGGGTCAGCATGTAGCCGCGGCTGGCGGTACCGGAAATCACCAGATCAGCCTCCGCCAGGTGCAGCGGCAGGTCGTTCAGGCCGATGGCATAGCCCTGCAGTGAGGCAGCCAGCACCTGCGCCCGCTCCAGGCTGCGGTTGGCGACGATGATGCGGCCGACGCCGCGGGTCTTCAGATGCCGCGCCAGCAGCTGCACCGTGTCGCCGGCACCGATCAACAGGGCGGTCTGGGTGCTCAGATCGGAAAAAATATGCTGGGCCAGCTGCACCGCGGCATAGGCGATGCTGACCGGATGGGCGCCGATCTGGGTACGGCTGCGCACCAGCTTGGCCACCGCGAAGGTGTGCTGAAACAGGCGCGACAGCACCGGCCCGAGGGTGTTGACCTCGCGCGCCTGGGCGTAGGCCTGTTTCATCTGGCCAAGGATCTGCGGCTCGCCCACCACCATCGAATCCAGTCCGGAGGCGACACGCAGGCTATGCAGCACGCTGCCCTGGTCGCGCAGCACGAACAGGTGCGGCTCGATGGTGCCAACCGGCGTCTGCCGTTCGCGACGCCACCATTCCACCAGCCTGCTCTCGTCCTCGGGGGCGGCAACCGCCAGGATCTCGGTGCGATTGCAGGTGGACAGGATCGCCGCTTCCTCCACTCCGGGCAGGGCACGCAGGCGCGCCAGCGCGGCCGGCAACTCGGCATCGGTGAAGGCCAGCCGCTCGCGCGTATCCAGCGGCGCGCTGTGGTGGCTGAGACCGAGGGTGAGTAGGGCCATGACCTCGGAATTTTCCGGGAATGTGGTGTAGGACACAAGCTGTGTGCCAAGGCAACGGTTACAATGCCCTATCACCTTCCATTGGCTGCCACCTGTGTACCCGCCTCGCACCCCGCTGCGATTGTCGCTCAGCCTGACCCTGTTTCTGTTGTGCGGCTGCGCCCTGACGCCCTCCAGCCAGGCCACGGCGGCGGACGAAGCTGCGGGCAAGCCCGCCGCACCAGCGGCGGCCGAAACGGGCGCCGACGCGGGCTCCACGCCGCAGGTGGACGCCCAGTTCCACGTCATGGCGGGTGAGATGGCCGCCGGGCGCCAGCAACCTGCGCTTGCCGCCAGGGAATTCCTGCAGGCCCTGGATTACACCGCGGACCCGCAGATCGCCGCCCGCGCCACCGCCCAGGCCCTGATGGCCCAGGACGATGCCCTGGCGCTGCAAGCGGCCCGCAAGTGGCAGGCGATCGATCCCGCCAGCATGGATGCGCGCGAAGTGATCACGCGCCTGGCGCTGCGATCGGGGCTGAACGACGAAGCCTATGCCGAGTGTGCTTCCATCGTGCACGACCACCCCGGCGGAGTCGATGACGGCTTCCACCACGTCGCCCTGCTGCTGCAGCAGGAGCCGGCCCAATCGGTGGCGGCGATGGCGCTGATGGACCGCCTGGTGGCGCAATATCCGAAGCAGGCCGGCGCCTATCAGGCCCAGGGCCTGCTGGCGCTGCGCTACGGCAAGATCGACGTGGCCGAGCAGGCCGCCCGCGAGGCGCTGCGTATCAAGCCGTCCAGGGAAGCCTCCCTGCTGCTGGTCGGAGCCCTGGTCAAGAAAGGCGATATCGCCGCAGCCGACCAGGTCATGGACGGCGTGCTGAAAAACAACCCGGACGGCGATGAAGCGCGCCTCGGTTACGCCCGCCTGCTGATCGAATCCGACCAGCGCGAGCACGGCCGCGAGCAACTGGAGAAGCTGCTCAAGGATCAGCCCGGCAATGTCGACGCCCATTTCAACCTGGGTTTGCTGGAAATCGACGACCACAAGCTGGATGAGGCCGAAGCACACTTCCAGATTGTGGCGAAGACGCCGGAGCGGGTCGGCGACGCCGAATACTTCCTGGGCCGTATCGCCGAGTTGCGCCACCAGCCGAAGCAGGCTCTGGCCCACTATGAAAAGGTCACCAACGGCCAGCAGGGACTGGACGCGGCCGTGCGCCGCGCCGCCATGCTGGCCAAACTGGGCAGGCTGGATGACGCCCGCGCCATCCTGGAAGCGTTGCGCGAGCAGTTCCCGCCCCTGGCCGACCGTTTTCTGATGGCCGAAGGCGAAATCCTGCTCGACGCCGGCGCCTACGATCAGGCGTTGGAGTTGTACGGCGAAGCGCTCAAGGAAACCCCGGACGACTTCGACCTGCTGTATTCGCGCTCGCTGGTGTACGAGCGCATGAACCGCGTCAGCGATTCGGAAGCCGACCTGCGCAAGATTCTGGAGAAGACGCCGGATGACGCGCGCGCCCTCAATGCTCTGGGCTATACCCTGCTGGTGCATACCGACCGGCTCGACGAGGCGGACAAGCTGGTGAGCAAGGCGCTGCTGCTGACTCCGGACGATCCGGCGGTGGTCGACAGCATGGGCTGGCTGCGTTTCCGCCAGGGCCGGCCGCAGGATGCGCTGCCGCTGCTGCAGAAGGCGTATTCCCAATTCCCGGACTCCGAAGTCGCGGCGCATCTGGGAGAAGTGCTGTGGGCGGTGGGCAGCAAGGACCAGGCGCGCACCCTGCTGACGCAAGCTTCGAAGACCGACCCGGACAACGCCCAGCTGCGCGATACCCTCAAGCGCCTCGGCCTATGAGCCGGCGGCGCCTGCTCCGCGCCCTGGCGGCCGGCGCGGCAACACTGTTGCTCGCCGGCTGCTTCAGCGGCATCAAGCCCGAGTCGACCGCCGATACCGGCAACAGCGAGCTGGCCCGGCACAACTGGGAAGCACGCCGCAGCGCCTTGCAGCGGGTGCAGAACTTTTCGCTGCAGGGACGGCTGGCCGAGAGCGGGCTGGTCAGTTTCGGCGGCGATCTGAGCTGGATCCAGACCGGGCCCAGTTTCCAGGCGCGCTTTTACGGGCCACTGGGCGTCGGCGCCTTTGCCATCAGCGGCAGCCCGGGCAATATGGAGATCCACAACAAGAACGGCACCTACCAGACACAGGAGCCGGAAGTCCTGATGCAGCAGCAGTTCGGCTGGAGCCTGCCGGTGGCGGGCCTGCGCTACTGGGTGCTGGGCCTGCCCGCCCCTGGCGGCGAGGCGGCGCTCAAGCTGGACGACGCCGGTCATATCCTGTCGATGAGCCAGAACGGCTGGGAACTGGTCTACAGCGAATATCAGAACGTCGCCGGATTGGACCTGCCGAAGAAATTTGCGATCAGCGATCCGCAGCATGGCTTCCGCGTGTTTATCGATCTCTGGTCTTCGGTGCAGTAAGGTTTTGAACGCATTTTCCCGATACGGCCGTTCAATCAGTCGCCGCATCGCGATATAATTGCCGTTCGACATACGCGGATTGGGACGTCGCCAAGTGGTAAGGCAGCGGGTTTTGATCCCGCCATTCGGTGGTTCGAATCCATCCGTCCCAGCCACTCAGATTTTCTTAGCGGACGAAGTACGCTTGGAAAATCGAGTGCCCCGGCGAAAGCCGGGGCCCAGGAGCCAGTTTCGCGTACGATAGAATTTGTAAGTTTTCGTGAAGGCGGAAGTGCGGCGGTGGTGGCTCCCAATCGATCCCGGTCATACGGTGAAAGGTTCGAATCCATCCGTCCCAGCCATTGAGATTTTCTTAGTGAGCGCAGCGAACTTAGAAAATCCAATGCCCCGGCGAAAGCCGGGGACCCAGTTGGGGCCCAGTTCCGCGTAATCGAACGTAGGTACCCTCCGCGAAAGCGGGCGCTTTCTGAACGCCAAACGGGACATCACTACCAATGGCCATGGATTCCCGCTCCAACCCCGTTCATCTGATGACCGACACCACCTCGCAGTTGATGTTGTTTACCGGCAACGCCAATCGGTCGTTGGCCCAGGACATCGCGAACTACCTGCGCGTGCCGCTCGGCAAGGCCGTGGTCGGCCACTTCTCCGACGGCGAAGTGCAGATCGAGATTCTCGAAAATGTCCGCGGCAAGGACGTGTTCATCATCCAGCCGACCTGTGCGCCGACCAACCAGAGCGTGATGGAACTGCTGATGATGCTGGATGCGCTGAAGCGCGCCAGTGCCGGCCGCATCACCGCAGTGGTGCCCTACTTCGGTTACGCCCGCCAGGACCGCCGCCCGCGCTCCGCGCGCGTGCCGATCTCGGCCAAGGTGGTGGCCGACATGATCGGCGAATGCGGCGCCAACCGCGTGCTGACGGTGGATCTGCACGCCGACCAGATCCAGGGCTTCTTCGACATACCGGTGGACAACGTCTACGCCAGCCCGGTGCTGCTGGGCGACATCTGGCGCCAGAAGTACGAAAACCTGATTGTGGTTTCGCCGGACGTGGGTGGCGTGGTGCGCGCCCGCGCCCTGGCCAAGCAGCTCGACGAGGCCGATCTGGCCATCATCGACAAACGCCGTCCGCGCGCCAATGAGGCGCAGGTGATGAACATCATCGGCGACGTCGACGGCCGCACCTGCATCATGGTCGACGATCTGGTCGATACCGCCGGCACCCTGGGCAAGGCGGCCGCGGCGCTGAAGGAGCGCGGCGCGATCAAGGTCGTCGCCTACGTCACCCATCCGGTGCTGTCCGGCGCGGCGATCAGCAACATCACCAATTCGAAGCTGGATGCGCTGGTAGTCACCGACACCATCCCGCTCAACGCCGAAGCGGCCGCCTGCCCGAAGATCCGCCAGCTCTCCATCGCCGGCCTGCTGGCCGAGACGATCCGCCGCGTCAGCGCCGAGGAATCGGTCAGTTCGCTCTATATTGACTAGTTTTTTCCTTTAAAAATCAATAGCGTTCGCGTTTTTAGCAGCCCAGCCCTATAATTTGCGGCTCGCTGCACCTGGTCGCGGGTGCGGCGTTTTCCGTTTTTCCCTGCAGTTTTCGAGAGATATCCCAATGAGAGAAGCATTTGTCATCGAGGCAGAAGTCCGCTCGACGCGAGGCAAAGGTGCGAGCCGCCGCCTGCGTCATGAGGGCAAGCTGCCCGCCATCATCTATGGTGGCAAAGGTGAGCCGCAGCCGATCACGGTGAACCACAATGAGCTGAGCAAGCACCTCAAGATCGAGGCGTTTTACTCGCACATCCTCACCGTCAAGATCGACGGCGTCACCGAACAGGCCGTGCTGAAGGATCTGCATCGCCATCCGGTGCGTAACGAGATCATGCACATGGACCTGCAGCGCGTCCTCGCCGACCAGCTGCTGCGCATGCATGTGCCGCTGCATTTCAAGGGCGCCGAAATCGCTCCGGGCATCAAGACCGGCGGCGGCATCATCGAGCACCACATGATCCAGGTGGAAGTCGAGTGCCTGCCGAAGTACCTGCCGGAGTTCCTGGAAGTCGACCTGTCCGCGCTCAACGTCAACGAAGCGGTGCATCTGTCGCAGATCAAGCTGCCGGAGCATGTCGCTCTGGTCGAGCTGAAGCATGACAACGACGCCTCCGTCGCTGCCGTGCATCTGCCGCGCGCCGCGGTCGAGCCGGAGCCCACCGTGGCCGAAGCCGCCGCCACCGCCGAAGTGCCGGCAACGGCGCAGAAGGTCGAAGCCAAGGCTGGCGACGACGCCAAGAAAGATGCAAAGAAGGACGACAAGAAGAAGTAAGGCTGCGAGCCTTCGCGCTCCGCACTTGTTGCATCCGCCCCGCCCGGTCGACAATGACCCGGCGGGGTTTTTTATTTAACGAGTACCCGATACTCTTCAAGGACTGGGATAGGCATGACGGACAGCAGCGTGCGCGCCATCGTGGGACTCGGCAATCCGGGCGCGGAATACGAGTACACGCGCCATAACGCCGGCTTCTGGTTCGTCGACCTGCTGGCCGAGGCTTACCGTGCGGACTTCCGGGTGGAGTCGAAATTCCAGGGTGTGACCACGCGCATCCGTATCGGCGGCAAGGATCTGTTGCTGCTCAAGCCTGCCACCTTCATGAATCGCAGCGGCCAGGCAATCCAGGCGCTCGCCGCCTTCTACAAGTTCGCGCCTGAGGAAATCCTCGTCGCCCACGACGAACTGGACCTGCCGGCTGGCACTGCGCGCCTCAAGCTCGGCGGCGGCCACGGCGGCCACAACGGCCTGCGCAGCGCGCACCAGCATCTCGGCGAGAACTACGCCAGGCTGCGCATCGGCATCGGCCATCCCGGCAACAAGGATCTGGTGCACGACTACGTCCTCAGCCGTCCCAGCCAGACCGATCTGCGCGCCATCGAGGATGCGCTCACCCGCTCCCATGCGGCGCTGGAAACCCTGGTCGCGCATGGCTGGAGCAAGGCCTCGCAGCAGCTGCATACCGATCCGGACAAGCTGGTGAAGAAGGACAAGGGGCCACCGCCGGAGAAGAAGCCGACTTAGGGGATCGCCGCTGCCGCGGCGAAAACCCCGGTAGCGCTGCGCGCTTCCCGGGCTACCTCGACTATCCGTCCGGCTACTGATTTACGGCTTGGCGGGCGTTTCCCCTTCGGCGGGGGGCCAGAACGCTCCCTGCGGTCCCGGATATTCCACCGGACTTTCAAAGCCATCCTTCGACAGGCTAGCCACGCCGAAGGCCCAGTCGTCGATGACCACGCCCGGCAATTTGGCCTCGGCCGCATTGCCGATCCAGCGCGAGTGGCTCCAGGCGGCTTCCGAGGTGTCGCGCCAGTACACCCGGTAGCCGGCCAGACCGGCAGCCTCAGTCCCCGCCAGCGGCTGCCAGCTGAGGTTGGTATCCGGCGTCACGCCGCCGGCGACCTTGACACCGTCCGGCGGCGGCGGCGCCCAGGCCATCGCCGCCGCGGCGATGGCATTGGTGGCCGTTACACGTGCCAGGTAGTCGAAATCGACGTGGTCGATGGTGTCGCCATAGTTCACGCCATTTTCGGTGCGCACGTCCTGATGCTGGTGGCGATAGTCCTCGGCGCTTTCGCGGAAACAGACGGCCGGATAGCCCAGGGCGTTGAACGCCTCGTGGTCGCTGCCGCGGCCGAAGCGATCGACGCGGTAGACCAGGTCCACCCGCCAGTTCGGAATCCAGTGCTCGGCCAAGCGCTTGATGTCGCGCGCCACATTGCGTGAAGGACCATCCAGCTCGCCACCTTCATAGCGGCGCTGTTTGGCCTGCTTGGGCGACTCGTTTTCCCGCGTGCCCTCGGAAAACAGGCGGATGCGGGTATTGTCGATCACGCCGTTCTGGCCGCGATCGCCGCCGACGATATCGTTGTTGAGATCGGTCTCGACGCGCCAGCCCTGGTCATGCGCGTACTGCGCCAGCACCTTGCCGCCGTAGAGACCCTGCTCTTCGCCGGAGAGGATGCCGTAGACGATGGTGGCCGGAAACTTGTAGCGGCTCAGCACCCGCGCCGTCTCCAGCACCAGCGCCACGCCGGAGCCATTATCGTCGGCGCCGGGAGCGTCGGCGCTGGCGTTCATCACATCGGTGACACGCGAATCGATATGGGCGGTGAGGATGATCACGCGATCCGGATCGCTGCTGCCCTTCTGGATCGCCACCACGTCCATCACATCTGTTGGCGCCGGGATACGCGTGCCGGTGACGTTCTGCGCGGGGGTGATGACGTTCAGGCAAGCGCCGCAATCCTGGCTGATCGCGGCAAAGCGCGACTGGGCCCAACGCCGCGCGGCGCCGATGCCGCGCGTATCGGACTGCGTTTCGGACAGGGTATGGCGAGTGCCAAAGCCCACCAGGGCCTGGATCGTCGCATGCATCTGGTCGGCGCTGATCTGCGCGGCGATTTCGCCCAGCACCGGGTGCTCATCCGGCGGCGGCGCAGACGGCAACGCGGGCTGCTCCGCAGCCATGGCACAGGCGCAACAAAAGGCGGCGGCAGCGGAAACCGCAAAGGCACGCAAAGTCGGGTTCATGTCGGGAAGGGCCAAGGGCAATGAGCGCATCATGCCGCAGTGGCGGCGATAGTCCAAAATCGGCTGAATCAGGCCCAAAAATAGCGAAGCTCATGGCTCTTTGGGGGGCTTTTTGGGCCCTTCTCGGCTAAGCTAAGCGCCTTTTTCGGAACGTTCACACCTCCCTGTGACTGGATTCCCGCCAATCCCTGGCGGGAATGACGTTCAATGAATCTGGAGCGG
>Ga0302314_10000189_pt1 | contig 108438 bp, 87 predicted proteins | sample III_Palsa_N2_3_FD_200533 | JGI IMG/M metagenome (GOLD analysis project Ga0302314, IMG submission 200533) | Peat permafrost microbial communities from Stordalen Mire near Abisko, Sweden - III_Palsa_N2_3 | ecosystem: Environmental > Terrestrial > Soil > Palsa > Peat permafrost | place: Sweden... | reverse complement strand
CGTTGCCGTGTTGCCGTTGGCGCTATTGCCATATTGATCGGTCTGTGTTGCCGTGACCGTTGCGGTATGGGCATCGCCAGGATTGGCGAAATTCACGGTCACCGTGCCGCTGCTGTAAGTGCCGGAAATACCGTTTGCCGCGCCCGTGATGGTGCCATTGGAAGCAACGTTCAAGGTCGTGGACACGCCATTGTCGACCACCGTAACAGTCGCGCTGCCGCTGGCGGCCAGGTTGGCAGCATTGAGCGCCACCGTTGCCACGGCCACGCCGGCTGTCGCCTCAGCCGAGACTTCGCTGCCGGAGAGCACGCCATCATGATTGGTATCGCTCGCAATCGTCACAACAGGTGCCGGCGGAGCAGAAATGTGCTCGATCGCCGTGGCGGTATTGCCATTGGCCGCATTGCCGTACTGATCGGTCTGGGTCGCGGTGACTGTGGCTGTGTGGGTGTCGCCCGGATTGGCGAAATTCACCGTCACCGTGCCGCTGCTGTAAGTGCCCGAAACGCCGTTTGCTGCGCCGGTCACCGTGCCGTTCGATGCGATGTTCAAGGTTGTGGACACGCCGTTGTCGACCACCGTCACCGTCGCGCTGCCGCTGGCGGCCAGGTTGGCGGCATTCAACGCCACCGTCGCCACCGCCACGCCGGCAGTCGTCTCAGCGGTGACTTCGCTGCCGCTCAATACGCCATCGTGGTTGGTATCGCTGGTGATCGTCACCACAGGGGCCGGCGGCGCGCTGATGTGCTCGGTCACGCTGGCCGTATTGCCGTTGGCCGTGTTGCCGTACTGATCCGACTGTGTCGCCGTGATCGTGGCGCTGTGCGTGTCGCCCGGATTGGCGAAGTTGACCGTGACCGTGCCGCCGCTGTAGGTGCCCGACACACCATTGGCCGCGCCGGTGATGGTGCCGTTGGAGGCGACGTTCAGGGTGGTAGAAACGCCATTGTCGACCACGGTCACTGTGGCGCTACCGCTGGCGGCCAGATCGGCCGCATTCAGAGCCACGGTGGCAACGGCCACACCGGCGGTTGTCTCGGCAGCGACTTCGCCGCTATTCAACACACCGTCATGGTTGGTGTCGCTGGTGATCGTCACAACCGGAGCAGGCGGCGCCGAGATATGCTCGGTCACCGTTGCCGTGTTGCCGTTTGCGCTATTGCCGTATTGGTCGGTCTGCGTCGCCGTCACGGTGGCCGTGTGGGCATCGCCAGGATTGGCAAAGTTCACCGTCACCGTGCCGCTGCTGTAAGTGCCGGAAATGCCATTTGCTGCACCTGTGACCGTGCCGTTCGAGGCAACAGTCAATGTCGTGCTGACGCCATTGTCGACAACGGTGACGGTCGCGCTGCCGCTGGCAGCCAGATTGGCTGCATTCAATGCCACCGTTGCCACTGCCACACCTGCCGTAGTTTCAGCCGAAACTTCGCTACCGCTCAATACGCCGTCATGATTGGTGTCGCTCGTAATCGTCACCAACGGCGCGGCAGGCGCGCTGATGTGCTCGGTCACGCTGGCGGTATTGCTGTCGGCCGCGTTGCCGTACTGGTCGGTCTGCGTTGCCGTAACGGTGGCGCTGTGCGTGTCGCCTGGATTGGCAAAGTTCAGCGTGACCGTGCCGCTGCTGTAGGTGCCGGATACGCCGTTGGCTGCACCGGTCACCGTGCCGTTCGACGCCACCGTCAGCGTGGTGCTGACACCGTTGTCGACCACGGTAACTGTCGCGCTGCCGTTGGCGGCCAGGTTGGCGGCATTGAGCGCCACCGTTGCGACGGCCACGCCGCTCGTGGTTTCTGCCGCGATTTCGCCGCTGTTCAACACGCCGTCGTGATTCGTGTCGCTTGTGATCGTCACCACCGGCACAGGCGGCGCGCTGATGTGTTCGGTCACGCTGGCGGTGTTGCCGATGGCCGTATTGCCATACTGGTCGCTCTGCGTGGCGGTGATCGTGGCGCTATGCGCATCGCCAGGATTGGCAAAGTTCACCGTCACCGTGCCGCCGCTGTATGTACCGGAGACGCCATTGGCTGCGCCAGTGATGGTGCCGTTCGAGGCAACGTCCAAGGTCGTGGTGACACCATTGTCCACCACAGTAACCGTCGCGCTGCCGCTGGCGGCCAGACTGGCCGCGTTCAAGGCAACCGTTCCCACTGCCACACCGGCCGTCGTCTCAGCCGAAACTTCGCTGCCGGAGAGCACGCCGTCGTGATTGGTGTCGCTGGTGATCGTCACAACAGGAGCCGCCGGCGCGCTGATATGTTCGGTCACGCTGGCGGTGTTGCTGTTGGCCGCGTTACCGTACTGGTCGGTCTGGGTTGCCGTGACCGTGGCGCTATGCGCATCGCCGGGATTGGCGAAATTCACCGTCACGGTGCCGCTGCTGTAGGTGCCGGAGACGCCATTGGCTGCGCCAGTGATGGTGCCATTCGAGGCAACGTCCAGGGTTGTGCTGACACCGTTATCCACGACCGTAACCGTCGCACTGCCGCTGGCAGCCAGGTTGGCTGCATTCAGGGCCACCGTCGCCACCGCCACACCAGCCGTGGTTTCGGTGGAAACTTCGCTGCCCGAGAGAACGCCATCGTGGTTGGTGTCGCTGGTGATCGTCACGGTAGGTGCGGGCGGCGCCGAAATATGCTCGGTGACCGTCGCCGTGTTGCTGTTGGCCGTATTGCCGTATTGATCCGATTGCGTGGCCGTGACCGTCGCGCTGTGCGTGTCGCCCGGATTGGCGAAGTTGACCGTGACCGTACCGCCGCTGTAAGTGCCGGAAACGCCATTGGCTGTGCCAGTGATGGTGCCGTTCGAGGCAACATCCAAGGTCGTGGTGACGCCATTGTCCACCACGGTGACCGTCGCACTGCCGCTGGCGGCAAGATTGGCGGCATTCAATGCCACTGTTGCCACCGCCACGCCGGCCGTGGTTTCGGCAGAGACTTCGCTACCCGAGAGCACCCCGTCGTGATTGGTGTCGCTGGTGATCGTCACCACCGGCGCCGGCGGCGCGCTGATGTGTTCCGTCACGCTGGCTGTATTGCCGTTCGCGCTATTGCCGTATTGGTCGGTCTGCGTTGCCGTCACGGTAGCCGTGTGGGCATCACCCGGATTGGCAAAGTTCACCGTCACCGTGCCGCCGCTATAGGTGCCGGAGACGCCGTTGGCAGCGCCAGTGACCGTGCCGTTCGAGGCGACAGTCAATATCGTGCTGACGCCGTTGTCAACGACGGTAACCGTTGCGCTGCCGCTGGCAGCCAGGTTGGCTGCATTCAGGGCCACTGTCGCCACCGCCACGCCGGCCGTGGTTTCGGCGGAAACTTCGCTGCCGGACAAAACGCCATCGTGATTGGCGTCGCTCGTAATCGTCACCACCGGCGCGGCAGGCGCGCTGATATGTTCGGTCACGCTGGCGGTATTGCCGTTGACGCTATTGCCGAATTGGTCGGTCTGCGTTGCCGTGACCGTGGCGCTATGCGCGTCGCCCGGGTTGGCGAAATTCACCGTCACGGTGCCGCTGCTGTAACTGCCGGAAACGCCATTGGCGGCACCGGACACGGTGCCATTGGAGGCGACGGTGAGCGTCGTCGATACGCCGTTGTCGACCACGGTAACTGTCGCGCTGCCGTTGGTCGCCAGGCTGGACGCGTTCAAGGCGACCGTCGCCACCGCCACGCCAGCGGTCGTCTCAGCCGCAACCTCGCTGCTGTTCAACACGCCGTTCTGGTTGGTGTCGCTGGTAATCGTCACCACCGGTGCCGCCAGCGCGCCCAGGTGTTCCACCACGCTTGCGCTGTTGGAGGTGGAGACATTGCCATATTGGTCGGTTTGCGTGGCGCTGATGCTTGCGCTATTGGCGTCGCCCGGATTGGCAAAGTTGACCGTCACGTTACCGCCGCTGTACGTGCCCGAGACGCCGTTGGCGGCGCCGGTCACGGTGCCATTCGAAGCGACGTGCAAGGTGGTCGTCACGCCGTCGTCGACCACCGTGACGGTGGCGCTGCCGTTGGCGGACAGATTGGCGGCATTGAGCGCAACGTTGCCGACTGCAACGCCGGCCGTGGTTTCGGCTGCGATCTCGTTGCTGCTCAATACGCCGTCGTGATTGGTGTCAGTGGTGATGCTCACCGTCGGCGCGGCCGGCGCTGTGATGTGTTCGGTGACGCCGGCCGTGTTGCCGTTGGCCGTGTTGCCGTATTGATCGCTTTGCGTGGCTGTGATCGTGGCGCTATGCGTGTCGCCCGGGTTGGCGAAGCTCACCGTCACCGTGCCGCTGCTGTAAGTGCCGGAAACACCGTTGGCGGCGCCGCTGACGGTGCCATTGGAGGCGACGTTCAGGGTCGTCGTGACGCCATTGTCGACCACCGTTACCGTGGCGCTGCCGCTGGCGGCGAGGACGGCGGCGTTGAGCGCTACCGTCGCCACCGCAACGCCGGCGGTCGTTTCCGCCGCCACTTCACCGCTACTCAATACGCCGTCATGATTGGTATCGCTGGCGATCGTGACAACAGGCGCCGGCGGGGCGCTGATGTGCTCGGTCACGCTCGCGCTGTTCGACGCGGACGTATTGCCGTATTGATCTGTTTGCGTGGCACTGACCGTGGCCGTGTGCGCGTCGCCCGGATTGGCGAAGCTCAGCGTGACGGTGCCACCACTATAGGTGCCCGATACGCCATTGGCGGCGCCGGTCACGGTGCCGTTGGAAGCCACCGTCAAGATTGTGGACACCCCATTGTCGACCACGGTAACGTTGGCGCTGCCATTGGCTGCCAGGCTGGCGGCATTCAAGGCCACCGTGGCCACTGCCACGCCGGCCGTCGTCTCGGCCGCCACTTCGCTGCCGCTCAAGACGCCGTCGTGATTGATATCGCTGGCGATCGTCACGGTAGGCGCAGCGGGTGCGCTGACGTGTTCGGTCACGCTGGCGGTGTTGCCGTTGGCGGTGTTGCCGTATTGATCGCTTTGCGTGGCGGTGATCGTGGCGCTATGCGTGTCGCCAGGGTTGGCGAAATTCACCGTCACTGTGCCGCCGCTGTAGGTGCCGGAGACGCCATTGGCCGCGCCAGTCACCGTACCGTTCGCGGCGACGTTCAAGGTCGTGGATACGCCATTGTCGACTACCGTCACTGTGGCACTGCCGTTGGCGGCCAGGCTGGCGGCATTCAAGGCCACCGTCGCCACTGCCACGCCGGCCGTCGTCTCGGTGTTGACTTCGCTGCTGTTCAACACACCGTCATGGTTGCTGTCGCTGGTGATCGTGACGACAGGCGCGGCAGGCGCGCTGATGTGTTCGGTCACGCTGGCGCTGTTCGAGGCCGAGGTATTGCCGTATTGGTCGGTCTGGGTGGCACTGACCGTGGCGCTGTGCACAACGCCCGGATTGGCGAAGTTCAGCGTCAGGTTGCCGTTGCCGTAGGTACCCGATACGCCGTTGGCGGCGCCGGTCACGGTACCGTCCGAAGCTATGTGCAAGGTGGTGGAAACACCGTTGTCGACTACCGTGACATTGGCGCTGCCGTTGGCCGCCAGATTGGCCGCGTTCAGTGCGACCGTGGCAACCGCCACGCCTGCGACGGTTTCGGCACTGACTTCGCTGCCCGAGAGCACGCCGTCCTGGTTGGTGTCGCTGGTGATGGTCACCGTCGGCGCGGCCGGGGCGCCGGCATGCTCGGTCACGCTGGCGACATTGCTGTTGCCGGTATTGCCGTACTGGTCGGTTTGCGTGGCTGTGATCGTGGCGGTATTGCCGTCGCCAGGATTGGCGAAGTTGACCGTCACGTTGCCGTTGCTGTAGCTGGCCGAGACGCCGTTGGCAGCGCCAGTCACCGTACCGTTGGACGCGACACTCAAGGTCGTGGATACGCCATTGTCGACCACGGTTACCGTGGCGCTGCCGTTGGCGGCAAGGCTCGCCGCATTCAATGCGACGTTGGCAACTGCCACGCCGGCCGAGGTTTCGGCATTGACTTCGCCGCCGCTCAAGACGCCGTCATGATTGGTGTCGCTGGTGATCGTGACCGTCGGCGCCGCGCTGCTGGCGTGCTCGGTGACGCTGGCGCTGTTCGAGCCAGAGGTGTTGCCGTACTGGTCAGTCTGCGTGGCCGAAACCGTAGCCGTATTGCCGTCGCCGGGATTGTTGAACGACAGTGTGACCGTGCCGTTGCTGTAAGTACCCGACACGCCATTGGCGGCGCCGGTGATGGTGCCGTTGGACGCCACAGTCAATGTGGTGGCAACGCCGTTGTCGAGCACGGTAACGGTGGCGCTGCCATTGGCAGCCAGGCTGGCCGGATCGAGCGCCACGGTGGCTTGCGCCACGCCCGGCGTGCCTTCGGCGGAAATCTCGCCGCTGCTCAAGACGCCATCGTGATTGGTATCGCTGGTGATCGTGACCGTCGGTGCTGCCGGCGCGCTGATGTGTTCGGTGACGCTGGCGCTGTTGCTGTTGGCCGAGTTGCCGTATTGATCGGTTTGCGTCGCCGTGATCGTGGCGCTATTGCCATCGCCCGGATTGGCAAAGTTCACCGTCACATTGCCGTTGCTGTAGGTGGCCGAGACGCCGTTGGCGGCGCCGGTGACCGTGCCGTTGGCGGCAACGTTCAAGGTCGTGGCCACACCATTGTCGACCACGGTCACCGTCGCGCTGCCGTTGGCCGCAAGGCTGGCCGCATTCAGCGCGACGTTGGCAACCGCCACGCCGGCCGTTGTTTCGCCCGACACTTCGCCGCCCGAGAGCACGCCATCGTGGTTCGTGTCGCTCGTGATCGTGACCACAGGCGCCGACGCGCTGATATGCTCAACGGCAGTCGCGGTATTGCTGTTGGCCGAATTGCCGTACTGGTCGGTCTGCGTGGCGCTGACTGAAACGCTATTGCCGTCGCCCGGATTATTGAACGACAGCGTGACGTTGCCATTGCTGTAGACGCCCGAGACGCCATTGGCCGCACCCGTTACCGTGCCGTCGGAAGCAATCGTCAAGGTGGTGGCGACGCCATTGTCGATCACGGTGACGGTAGCGCTGCCGTTGGCTGCCAGGTTGGCCGCATTCAAGGCCACGCTGGCTTGCGCCACGCCGGCCGTTGCTTCGGCATTGACTTCGCTGCCCGAGAGCACGCCGTCGCTATTGGTGTCGCTGGTGATGCTGACCACAGGCGCCGCCACGCTGATGTGTTCCGTTGCGCTGGCGGTGTTGCTGTTGGCGGTATTGCCGAACTGGTCGGTCTGGGTTGCCGACACGGTGACGCTGTTGCCGTCGCCGGGGTTGGCGAAATTGACCGTCACGGCGCCGTTGCTGTAGACACCCGTCACGCCATTGGCCGCACCGCTCACGGTGCCGTCGGCGGCGACGGTCAAGGTCGTGGCCACGCCGTTGTCGTTCACCGTCACGGTAGCACTGCCCGAGGCCGCCAGGCTGGCCGCATTCAAGGCCACCGTCGCTTGCGCCACGCCGGCAGTCGCTTCAGCGTTGACTTCGCTGCCCGAGAGCACGCCGTCATGGTTGGCATCGCTCGTGATGGTGACGACCGGTGCCAAGGAATTCAGATGTTCGGTGACGCTGGCACTGTTCGACGCCGAGCTATTGCCGTATTGGTCGGTCTGGGTCGCCGAAACCGTCGCGCTGTTGCCGTCGCCGGGATTGGCGAAATTCAGCGTCACGGTGCCGTTGCTGTAGACGCCCGAAACGCCGTCGGCGCCGCCCGTGACCGTACCGTCGGAAGCAACCGTCAAGGTGGTCGTCACGCCGGCATCGACCACCGTGACGGTTGCGCTGCCATGGTTGGCCAAGCTGGCCGGGTCGAGTGCGACAGTTGCGACAGCCACGCCCGCCGTGGTTTCGGCATTGACTTCGCTGCTGTTCAACACGCCGTCGTGATTGGTATCGCTCGTGATCGTGACGGTTGGCGTAGCCGGCCCGCTGATATGCTCGGTCGCACTTGCAGACGACGACGGCGATACGTTGCCGGCCTGATCGGTCTGCGTGGCCGTCACCGAGACGCTGTTGCCGTCGCCGGGGTTGGGCATATTGAGCGTGACGCTGCCGTTGGCATACGTCGCCGTGACGCCGTTGGCGCCGCCCGTGATGCTGCCGTCGTGCGCAACGGTCAGGGTGGTGGTGACGCCATTGTCGACCACGGTGATGGTCGCGCTGCCGTTGGCGGCAAGGTTGTTGGCATTGATGGCGACATTGGCCACCGCGACACCGGCCGCGGCTTCGCCACTGATTTCGCCGCCGCTCAAGACGCCGTCGCCATTGGTATCGGACGTGATGGTCACCGTCGGCGCCACGCCGGACACGCCATAACCGGCGTCGGCACTGGCACTGGCCACGTTGCCGGCGGCGTCGGTGGCGGAAACGCTGACATGCACCGAATCGACCGGGCTGGCAGCGAGCACATTGCCGGGCACGCCGATGCTATAGGTGCCGCCTGCCTGCACGGTGCCGGTGTAGGTCTGGCCGTCGACCGTCAAGGTGACGGTATCGCCCACCGGCACATTGGCACTCACCGTGCCGGTCACCGCGACCAAGGCCGGGCTGGACGCCTCGGCGGTGGTGACGGTTGCGATCGGGTCGATGGCAATCGAGATCGGGGGGGCAGTCAATTCAACGGTATAAACCTGGTCGGCACTCGCGCTGGCGATGTTGCCCAGCGGATCGGTCGTGGTGATGCTGGCATGCACGCTATCGACGGGCGCAGCGGCCAGCACGTTGCCCGGAACGCCGATGCTATAGGTGTCGCCCGCCTGCACGGTGCCGGTATAGCTTTGGCCATCCACGGTCAGCGCGACGGTCGCCCCGACCGGAACGTTGGCGCTGACCGTGCCGGTGACGGCAACCAGGGCCGAACTTGCGGCTTCGGCGCCGTTGACGGTGGCAATCGGGTCGATCGAGATCGAGATCGGCGCTGCGGTCAGTTGTTCCACCGCGCTGGCCGTGCCGGAAGCGGAAACGTTGCCAAGGGTATCGGTCTCGGTTGCCGTCACCGAAATGTTGTTGCTGTTGCCCGGCGCCGCTTCGGTCAGGGTGATGACGCCGTTGCTGTAGGCATAGGTATTGCCCGACCCGTCGACCAGGTTGGCGCCGCTCATGTGCAGGCTCAGGTTGGTGGTCGTGCCGGCATCGTTGACGGTAATCTGCACCGTGCCGCCATTGGCGAGATCGGTCTGGCCTACGGCATTGAGCGTGACAGTGGCCTGCACGGTGGCGCTGCCGTTCAATTCGCTGGCGCTGATGTAACCGTCCTGGTTGGCGTCGGTCGCGATGACGACCGCAGGCGCAGCCGGCCCGGTAGTGTTTTCGGTGGCGCTGGCCGTGCCCGAGTTCGACACGTTGCCATAAGCGTCGGTTTCGGTCGCGCTGACGGTGATGCTGTTGCCGTTGCCCGGTGCGGCTTCGGTCAAGGTGACCACGCCGTTGCTGTAGGTATAGGTATTGCCCGATCCATCGACCAGGTTGCCGCCGCTCATGTGCAGGTTCAGGTTGGTCGTGGTGCCCGCATCGTTGACCGCGACTTGCACCGTGCCGCCGCTGGCCAGATCGGCCTGACCAACGGCGTTGAGGGTGACCGTGGCCTGCACCGTGGTGCTGCCGTTCAATTCGCCGCCGCTGATAATGCCATCCTGGTTGGCATCGGTCGTGATGACGACGACCGGCGCAGCCGGGTTGTCGATGTGTTCGGTCGCGGCAGCCGACGACGAAGGCGAGACGTTGCCCGATTGATCACTTTGCGTGGCCGTGACCGAGACGCTGTTGCCGTCGCCGGGATTGAGGAAATCGACCGTGACGTTACCGTTGCTATAAGTGGCCGACACCCCGTTGGCCGCGCCCGTGACGGTGCCGTCGTGCGCGACGGTCAGGATGGTGGTAACGCCGTTGTCGACCACGGTGACGGTGGCGCTGCCGTTGTTGGCCAGGTTGGTCGGATCGATGGCAACATTGGCTACCGCCACGCCTGGCGTGGTTTCGGCATTGATTTCGCTGCTGTTGAGCACGCCGTCGCCATTGGTGTCCGAGCTGATCGTCACCGTGGGCGCCGCGGGGCCGGGCGTGGGTGTAGGCGTCGGCGCAAGCGAATAGGTTTCGCCGGAACTCGCCGTGACCGTATCGCCCGAGGTGCCCGTGCCGCTGACGGAAACCTGGATGCTGTCGCTCGGCGAATTTTCCAGTACGGTGCCGGGGATGCCGACACTGAACGTGCCGTTCGATTGCACCGTGCCGGTGTAGGTATGGCCATCGAGCGTCAGGGTCACCGTGTCGCCCGGGATCGAGACATTGCTGCCGGTGACCGTACCGGTGATCTGCACGTTGGCCGAGCTGCTGCCTTCGCTGCTGGTGATGGGCGTTACCGGATCGAGCGACACCGACAGCGATTCGGTCGGCGTGGGTGTCGGCGTCGGGGTGGGAGTCGGTGTCGGCGTGCCGGCGACGCTATAGCCCGCGTCGGCACTGGCATTGGCCACGTTGCCGGCGGCATCGGTCGCGGAGACGGCGACGTGCACGCTATCGATCGGGCCGGCGCCGAGCACGTTGCCCGGCACGTCGATGCTGTAGGTGCTGTTGGACTGCACCGTGCCGGTATATTGATGGCCGTCCACCGTCAGGGTGACGGTGTCGCCCACCGGCACATTGGCGCTGACCGTGCCGGTAATGGCCACCGGCGAACTGCTGGCCGCTTCGGTCGTGGTGACGGCGGCGATCGGATCGACGGAAATCGAGATCGGCGCGGCGGTCAATTCAACAAAATAGGTCTGGTCCGCGGAGGCAGCCTGGGTATTGCCGCCGGCATCGGTCACCGACACCGTAGCGTGCACGTCGTCGGTCGTGGCGCCGGCCAACACCGTGCCGGGAATGCCGATACTGTAGGTGCCGTTGGCACCCACCAGGCCGGTGTAGCTGTGGCCGTCGACCGTCAGCGTGACCGTGTCGCCGGTCGGGACATTGGTCACGGTGCCGGTAATGGCGACCGGGGCCGAGCTGGTGCCTTCGGCGCCGTTGACGGTCGCAATCGGATCGATCGTGATGGCCGGCGGTTGCGCGCTGCCATTGACGGTATAAGACTGGTCGGCCGAGGCGCTGGCGCTGTTGCCTGCAGCATCGGTCGTCGATACGCTCACATGCACCGAATCGACCGGTCCGGCGGCCAGCACGCTGCCAGGCACACCGATGCTGTAGGTGCCGCCTGACTGCACCGTGCCGGTGTAGGTATGGCCATCCACCGTCAGCGTGACGGTGTCGCCCACGGGCACATTGCTGCTGACCGTGCCGGTAATTGCGATCGGGGTGGAACTGGCGGCTTCAGCCGTCGTGATGGCCGCAATCGGGTCGACCGAAACCGAGATCGCCGGCGCGCTCAGTTCGACGTTGTAAGGCTGATCGGCTGTTGCAGTGAGCGTATTGCCCGAGGTATCGGTGGTGGACACCGTGGCATGCACGTCGTCGACCGAGGCATTGGCCAGCACGTTGCCGGGAATGCCGATGCTGTAGGTGCCGCCGGATTGCACCGTGCCGGTGTAGCTGTGGCCGTCGACTGTCAAGGTCACCGTGTCGCCGACCGGCACATTGCTGCTGACCGAACCGGTGATCGCCACCGGTGCCGAACTGGCCGCTTCAGCGCCATTGATCGTGCCGATGGTATTGATGGTGATGCTGATCGAGTCGGTCGTCGTCTCGACCGTATAGGGTTGATCGGCCGTTGCCGTCGCGGTATTGCCGGCCGTGTCGGTTGCCGACACGCTCGCATGCACGTCGTCGACCGGGGCATTGGCCAGCACGTTGCCGGGAATGCCGATGCTATACGTGCCGCCGGTTTGCACAGTGCCGGTATAGCTGTGGCCGTCGACCGTCAAGGTCACCGTGTCGCCCACGGGCACGTTGCTGCTGACCGTACCCGTGATCGCCACCGGCGCCGAGCTGGTGCCTTCGGCCGGCGTGATCGCCGCGATCGGATCGATCGTGATGGTGATGGTTTGCGCGCTGGTTTCGACGTTGTAAGGCTGGTTGGCCGTTGCCGTTTCGACCGTGCCGGAAGGTTCGGTGACCGACACCGTGGCATGCACGTTGTCGCTGGTCGCGCCGGCCAGCACGTTGCCCGGAATGCCGATGCTGTAAGTGCCGCCGGCTTGCACCGTGCCGCTATAGCTGTGGCCGTCCACCGTCAGCGTGACGGTATCGCCCACGGGCACGTTGGCAACCGTGCCGGTAATGGCGACTGGTGCCGTACTGCCCGCTTCGCTACCGTTGATCGCGGCAATCGGATCGATCGTGATCTGCGGCGTCGAAACGATGGCGATCGTGCCGGTGGCGACGTTCGACACCGCGCCGTTGGCGTCGGTAGCGGTGAAATGAAAGGCGGCCGATGCGGCGGTGGTGCCGGCAGTCGGCACGAACACCACGTCGACGCCATTGCCGCTGGCGGTGATCACTTCGCCGGCATATACCGGCGTCTTGCCGTCGGCCAGGTAAAGCGTGCCATTGGCAGGCAAATCGGTGATGGTAAAACTAACGATATGAGAAGCGCTATCGGTGCCGGACAAATGCAGCGTGACCGGCTGCTCATGCGTGGTGCTGACGTTATCCGACACCGCCACGTCTTGCGCCGTCGGGCCGGACAAGCCGGGGCCGCTGGATTGTTGGGTCGGTTGCGTGCCGCCGTCGCCGTTGCTGTTGGGCAAACCGCCAGGCGTGGTCGATTCGGAAATACGCAGCAGTTGCACAAAGCTGTGGCCGCTGTTGCCGTCCCCGCCGCCGCCGCCGAAGCCCGACGCCGTCGCATCGAGCAACTGGTCGAGGTTGCCGTTGCCGCTGGCGATGGCATCGGTGATGCTGGCCAATTGGCCGTGATTGGCGGCAAGCGCGGCGCTATGCGCATCGGGCGCTTCGGTGGCGAACACGCTGTTGTCGATGGTCAGCGTTTCCTTCTCGTGCACCACATAGGTCTGCCCCTGGCCGTAGCCGATCTCGACTTCGGCGCCGGGCGCCGTGACGACCACGTCGCCCTCGTGAATCGGATCGCCGACCTTGAGTTCGATCAGCACACCCTGGGGCGTACGGATGTACGCATGCCCTTCGAGGTGGACGACTTTGCCGATAACGATGTCAGAATGTGCCATTTCAGTACCTACACGTAGAGGGATTGTCCGGCGAGGATACCAATTGCCGTAAGACAAGGGTACTGTACCGAAGTACAGAGGCAGTCATTCTTTTGTTAAATTTTGCAAACCTGGCCCTGTTCTTCGGATGGCCGGTTTTGCAAGGGCGGGACCAGAGCTCATTCCATAGATAGGGGCTTGATGCATTTTCATCAGAAAGGGCGCTGGCAAGGCGTGCGACGCGTCTCGTAGCGGGGCTGCGAGCAAGGCGTGCAACGCGGCCAGCGCCCTTTCTGGTGAAAACCCGGAGGGAACGCGCTATTTGGGCGGTGCGCGGCATTGTGTCGCTTGCACAGGGGCTCCCCTGTGCGGCGCGACACACGCCTTGCGCCCCATCCCAAATAGCACGTTTGCACAGGCCCCTATCTATGGAATGAGCTCTAATCAGTGCAGTTGACGAATACGCAACGCCAGATGCAGCCTGTCGGGAACATCGAGCTTGGAGAAAATGACGCCGACGTGCGCCTTCACGGTACGTTCGGTGATGCCGAGCTGGCGCGCGACTTCCTTGTTGCTGGCACCTGCGGCAATGGCCTTGGCGACTTCCAGTTCACGCTCGGTCAGCTTTTCGTGCCAGCCGTTCTTCGGCACCGCCGGCTGTTCGCCCATGGCGGGCAGCCGCGTGATGCCCACCAGCATGCGCGCCATCAGCGATTCGCCTATCCACAAGCCGCCTTCCGACACCACGGTGAACACCTGGCGCAGTACGGCTTCGCTGGCATGGCTGTTGCAATAGCCGCGCGCACCGGCCGAAAACGCCTGCATGCCCTCCTCGTCGGTCGGCATGTCGGATAACACGATCAGCGTGGCGTCGGGCCGCGGTTGCCGCACCGCCTGCACCAGCTGTGCCACTGCCACGCCGCCATGCAGGCGCAGCCAGACGTATTCGGCCGCGGGCGCAGCAGAGAGGATACGCATCGGCACCGCTTCGGCCAGCGCAAAGGCGCTGCGCCAGCGCGGCAGCATGTCGCCGTTGGCGGAAATGAACAGATGCTGCGTCGAAGCCATCGCCGCCTCACCGCTCCGTGAATGCCGCCTGCTTGGCGCGCAGGACCGGCTTGAGCAGATAGGACAGGATGGTCTTCTGCCCGGTGACGATATCCACTTCGGCCACCATGCCCGGAATAATGGGCAGGTTGTTGGCCAAAGACGTCTTGTTGGTCGTCACGCGCACCGTGTAGAACGTATTGCCACGCTCATCGGTCACCGAATCCGCGCCGATCAGGTCGACCGTGGCATCAAGCCCGCCGTAAATGGAAAAATCGTAGGCCGTGAACTTGACCACCGCCTTCTGCCCCGGGCGCAGGAAAGCGATGTCGCGCGGCGGCACTTTGGCTTCCAGGATCAGCTTGCCTTCGAGCGGCACGATCTCCACGATATCCTTGCCCGGCTGGACCACGCCGCCCACGGTATTGACCAGCAGGCGCTTGACCGTACCTTTGACCGGCGAACGGATCGCCGATTGCTTGACCCGGTCGTTCAAGCCCGTGCTGCTTTGCGTCAGCGCATTCAACTTGGCCTCGGTCTCGGAAAACTCCTTGCCGGCAATATTGCGGTAATCCAGCTCGACTTCCTGGATCTTGCGCGTCGATTCGGCCACTGCCGATTGGGCGCGCTGGATCTGCGCCGCCGCGATGTCGCGCTCGCCGCGGAAGCGGTCGACGTCGCGCTGCAGGCGCAATACCTCGACTTCCGACACCGCGCCCGAGGTCAGCAAGGGCTTGGTCACGTTCAACTCCTTGACCGTGGATTCATAGGCCTGCGACGCTTCCGCCTCCTTGGCCCGCGCTTCGGAGAGTTCCTGCTGGCGCTGGGTCTGCTGCTGGCGCGCGATCGAAATCTGCGCCTGAATCTCGGAATTGGCGCTTTCGTAAAGCTGGCGCTCCTGGTCGACCGTCTTCGGGTCTTCGGCGGTCACGTCGGCCGGCGGCTCGAACGGCTTGCCCTCGCGGATCGCATACAATCGCGCCGCCCTGGCCGCGAGCGACAGGTATTCGGAACGGTTTTCCTTCACCGAAGATTCAAAACGCGTCGAATCGACCTGCAACAAGACCTGCCCCGGTATCACGATGTCGCCTTCCTTGACCAGGATTTGCGACACGATGCCGCCGTCCAGGCTTTGCAAGACCTGCAATTGCTGCGACGGGATGACCTTGCCCTCGCCTTTCGTCACTTCGTCGATATCGACCAGGCCGGCCCAGACGACGAAGATCACGATGGCAGCGAGCAGGGCGCGCAGCAAAATGCGCGCCTGTATCGGCTCTTGCAGGATGATGACGCGGTCGGCATCGTCCATGAAATCCTGCTCGGCCGGCTCCCCGCCCTCGTTCCAGCGCGCAAACAGCGGGTCGAGGTGCGGCGCCGCGCGCAAGCGCATCGCCTCCATCATGCGCACGAAGGCGCGGCCGGGTTTCAGCAACCAGCTCATGATGCCCTCGTCACCTGGCCCGATTGCAGGGCCGCCACCACTCTATCCTTGGGACCGTCTGCCACCACCACGCCGTCATCCATCACGATGATGCGGTCGGCCAGATCCATCAGGCTGGTGCGGTGGGTCACGATCACCATGGTCTTTTGTTCGGCAAACTTGCGGATGCGTTCCTTCAAGACGTTTTCCGAAGAAAAATCCATCGCCGAAGTCGGCTCGTCCAATAGCAGCATGGCCGGATCAAGCAGCACCGCGCGCGCAATCGCAATCGCCTGGCGCTGCCCGCCCGAAAGCGATTCGCCGCGCTCCGCCACCACCATGTCGAAACCCTCGGGATGGCGGTCGACGAAATCGGTCAAGCCGGCCAGCTCCGCCGCCGCCAGCAAGGCCCGATCGTCGGCGTACGGCGCACGGATGCCGATGTTTTCGCGCAAGGTGCCGAAGAACAGCATCGAATCCTGCGCCACGTAACCGATATTGCGCCGCACGTCGGCCGGATCGAGCTGGCGCAAATCGACGCCATCGAGCAGCACCGCGCCGGCGGTCGGCGCATAGAGCCCGAGCATCAGCTTTTGCAGCGTGCTCTTGCCCGAGCCGATGCGGCCCAGCACCACCACGTGCTCGCCCTGGCGGATGCGGAAAGAGACGCCGCGCAGCGCGTTCTCTTCGCGCCCGGGATAGGCGAAATGCACGTCGCGGAATTCGATGTCGCCGCGCAGCTCGGGGCGATGCACGAAGGCACTCTCGTCGCTGCGCTCGGTCGGCGTGGTCATCACGCCTTCGAGCGCCTTCATCGCGTTCTGCGCGTTCTCGTATTGCAGCAGCAGGCCCACCACCTGCCCCAGCGGCGCCATCGCGCGCCCGGCCAGCATGGTCGAGGCGATCAGGCCGCCCATGGTCAGCATGCGTTCATGGATCAGGTATACGCCTGCCGTCACCACCGCCACGTTGACGAATTGGGCGATGCCTGAAGCGGCATTCATCGACGAAGCCGACAGCAGGCGCAATTCGCCCGACACGCGCGCGAGAAATGCCGTGGTCTTTTCCCAGCGCGCCTGCATCTGGCTCTCGGCGCCGTGCGATTTGATGGTCTCCAGCGCCGTCAAGCTCTCCACCAGCGTGGCATTGCGCTGGGCCGCAGCACGGAAGGTGGTTTCGGTCAGGCCGCGCATGCGGTGCTGCACGATATAGCTATAGATCAGCACCACGACGATGCCGACCATGGGAATGAACACCAGCGGCCAGGAAATCCACAGGATCACCACGAGGAACAGGAAGGAGAACGGCAGGTCGATCAAGGTCGTGACGGTGGCCGAGGCGATGAAGTCGCGCACCATTTCAAACGAGCGCAGGTTGGACGCAAACGCGCCCACCGAAAGCGGCCGCTGCGACAGCCGCATGCCCAGCACACGCTCCATGATCAAGGCCGAGAGCTTGATGTCGATGCGCGCACTGGCCAGATCGACGAACTTGGTGCGCAGCAGGCGGATGATGTAATCCATGATCAACACCAGCGTCATGCCGCCGGCGAACACCCACAGCGTTTCGACCGCGAAGTTCGGCACCACGCGGTCGTACACGTTCATCGAGAACAAGGGCATGGCGATGCCGAACAGATTGATCAGCAAGGCGGCGGCGAGGATGTCCTTGAAGATGGCGCGCTGGTCGAGGATAGCGCCCCAGAACCAGTGACGCTCGCGCACGTTGGTGACGGGCGGCGTGCGGTCGTCGAAGCGGAAGCGCGGGCGCGCGAAGATCACCACACCGGCATAACGTGCTTCGAGCTCGATGCGCTTCAGGGTCACTTCGCCCTGCCCCGAATCGGGAAACAGCAGGCGGGCTTCGCCGCTATCTGCATCCCAGCTATGCAGGATGCAAGCTTCGTCGCCGGCCAGCAACAGGATCGCGGGCAACAAGGCCGGATCGATCTTGGCCAGCGGGCGGCGCACCACTTTGGCCGAAAAACCGGCATGCGAGGCGGCGCGCGCAAACAGCGAAGGCGTCAAGCCCTGCTTGGACAGCGGCAAGCCTGCCGACAGCGAAGCGCGCGTGCTGGGCCGTCCGTGGAGGCGCGTCAATTCGACCAGGCAATCGAGCAGCGGGTCGGGATGCAACTGGTCTTCGGCCATGCCCTTGCCCAAGCCGATGCCTGCGGCGGCTGCGGCGTCATTGACCGGCGCGGCGTCGGGATTGGCCGGAAGTTGCTCGTTTTGCGTCATGACTGTAGGGCCTGTCGTTTTTCTGCGTTGCCGGCACTGCGGATATACGTCTGCTGCCCAGTTTTGGATGCATGAGCCAAGCTCCGGTTCACAGGCAAAATGTCAGCCATTCACGATAGGGATGGATAGCAGGCACGTTACCATATGAAAGCGACAACAGCATGTCGGAAATGTTAACTTAAGAAACATCTAATGATATTTAACGTTTCGTGCGCCGAAATCGACATCGTCCCAGTGTTTCGCCAGATCGCGCGCCAAATTGGATTGTGAAAACCGGTGGCCGAAATTTAACAATTATCGGTCAAGATGGGAAATCGCGCCGGAACGGGAATGGCGTGTCATCCCTCGGCCAGGATGCCCGCCAGCCGGCGCGCGTGCCCGCGCAATTCCGGCACGGCGATCGCTTCCCAGAAGCGCGCCTTGAGCATGGGGCCAAGATAGAACAGCCCCGCCGCCGCCTGCCCAAGGGCATTGATCACGCGGTAGTCGCCATCGACCTCGAAGCCCAGCTTCAGATCGTCCTGCCTGAGATAGCCTTCGTCGCGCAATTGAGCGATCAAAGGCGCATCCATGCGCGTGATGTCGTAATTCGGCCCGGTGCAATTGACCACGCAGGCGACGCGGATCTGGCGCAAGCGGCCGGCGCCGCGTTCGCGCAGCGCCACCGTCACGCCGGCTGCATCGGCGGCATAGCCCTGCACGTAGCCGGCCAGCGCTTCGACCTGGCCCGACTTCAGCATCTGCGTCAGGCGCAGGTGCGCCACCGGCGCCAGGCGATGGCGGTGGATGTCCCAGTAGGCCACTGCCTGACGCAGGAAACGGCGCCGCTCGGGCAACGGCAGACGCTGCCAGATGTCCGCCGTGTGCGGACGCAAACTGTTGAACACATCGCGCCAGTCGCCGCCCTGCTCCATGCGCTCGCGCGCAGCAGTGCGCAGGGCGCGGAAATAATTGCGTACGGTGGGCTGCAAGCCTTCGAAGAACATCGGAAAGCCCGAGACCGGCGGCGATTGCGGATGCTGGCGGTGCGCCTGCAGCGACAGGCCACGGCGCGACACGAGATAAATCTTGCGCGATTCGCTGCGGTTGGTCAGGCGGAACAGCACGTCGATTGCGGTATGGGCCGCGCCCAGCAGCAGAACCGGCGCATCGTCTTCGATGTGGTCGAGCGCGGCGAAATCCCAGGGATTGCCGATGTAGCCCGGTCCGTCGTGAAACGCGCTTGCCGGGGCCGGGTCTTGCGGCGCAAAGTGGCCGAAAGCCAGCACCACGCGCGACGCCGGGAATTCGCGTCCATCGGCGCATGCCAGCGTCCATCGATCATCGTTGCGGCGCACCGCCGTCACCTCCGCCTGCACGCGCTCGAGCGCGGCGTTCGATGCAGCAGCCGCTTCTTCCAGCGTGGCTTCGAGATAATCGCCATAGATGCGGCGCGACACGAAACTGCCGGCGTTGAAAGCCGGGTCCACGCCCTGGCAATAGCGCACGAAATGGGTGGGATCGTCGGCCAGCGCACTCATGTTGCCGGCCGGGACGTTCAAGACGAAATTGTCGTCCCAGGTGCGATAGGCGAGACCGCGCCCATGCCGCGAATGGCGTTCGAACAGGACGATCTTCAAGGACCCCGGCGCGGTAGCGCCGGGCGAACGCAGGAGGTTCACGGCACAGATGGTGCCGCTATAACCTGCGCCGACGATGGCGAGGGTTTGCATGGAATACAACTATAGCAAAACGCCCCGGCTAGCGGGGCGTTTTTTGTCTTTAACTCCCTCTCCCGCAGGCGGGAGAGGGTCGGGGTGAGGGATGTCATGCACTGGCTGCGCCAAATTAGCCAAGCCAGATCGCGACTCCCCTCATCGGCCCGCCGCCCGCCCTACCCCTCTCCCGCCTGCGGGCGAGGGGTGATTAGTTTATTTTGCCGACATCAAGGCCATCGTGGTATCGAGCATGCGGTTGCTGAAACCCCACTCGTTGTCGTACCAGGACGACACCTTCACCAGGTTGCCCGAGACCTTGGTCAGCGTCGAATCGAACGTCGAGGAAGCCGGGTTATGGTTGAAGTCGACCGACACCAGCGGCTCGGTGTTGTAGCCCAGGATGCCCTTCAGCGGTCCCTCAGAGGCTTCCTTCATGATGGCATTGACTTCATCGACCGTGGTGGCACGGGCCGAGATGAAGGACAGGTCGACGATGGAAACGTTGATGGTGGGCACGCGGATGGCGTAGCCGTCGAGCTTGCCGTTCAATTCCGGCAGCACCAGGCCGACCGCCGAAGCAGCGCCGGTCTTGGTCGGAATCTGGCTCATGGTGGCCGAACGGGCGCGGCGCAGGTCTTCATGCATCACGTCGGTCAGCACCTGGTCGTTGGTGTAGGCGTGGATCGTGGTCATCAAGCCGTTGACCAGGCCGATCTTGTCGTGCAGCGGCTTGACCAGCGGGGCCAGGCAGTTGGTGGTGCACGAAGCGTTCGAAATCACCGTATCGCTTGCCTTCAGCACGCCGTGGTTGACGCCATAGACGATGGTGGCGTCGACGTCCTTGCCGCCCGGAGCGGAAATGATGACCTTCTTGGCGCCGCCCTTCAGGTGGGCCGAGGCCTTTTCCTTGGTGGTGAAGAAGCCGGTGCATTCGAGCACCACGTCGACGTTCAACTCGCCCCACGGGATTTCAGCCGGATTGCGTTGCGCGAACACGCGGATCTTGTCGCCGTTGACGATCATGTGGTCGCCGTCGACTTCGACCGTGCCGGGAAACTTGCCGTGCGCAGTGTCGTAGCGGGTCAGGTGGGCGTTCGACTTGGCGTCGCCCAGATCGTTGATCGCCACGATCTGGATGTCATTCTTCTTGCCGCTTTCGTAGTGGGCACGAAGAACGTTGCGGCCGATGCGGCCATAGCCATTGATTGCTACGCGAACTGTCATGGTTTTCTCCTCAAAGATACGTCAAGCTCAACAATAAATTCGTAACCTTCCTGCTTTGGCCTGTCGTCCTCGCGCAAGCGGGGACCCACAGCGCCACAAATACAATTATCGGCATGCTCGTGGATCCCCGCTTTCGCGGGGATGACGGCGCGGAGGCTAGTGTCCTTCACAGGCGGCGATCAGCGACCCCAGATCGCGCCAGCAATAACCCGTTTCATGCAACTCCAGCCCATCCCAGGAAAACGGCTGTCCCGCCATCAATTCCGCGCCAAGGCTCTCGTAGAACTGGCGCGCGGCCTGGTTCTGGGTGATGACCCAGACCAGCATGTCGGCTGCGTCCTCAATCATGCAGGCGCGCGCTGCAGCAGCGAGCAACTTGCGCCCAACCCCCTGGCGCTGCGCCTGCGGCTTCAGGTAAATGCCGGTCAATTCCGCATTGACGCCGAACTTCGGCTCGGCCAGCTTCATCGCCGCCGAAAATCCCAGCACGCCCGAGGCATCCTCGGCCACGAACACCATGCGCTTGTCGCCCGTAGGTGTCGCCAGGATGCGCGCCCACAGCACCGTGCTGTCCTCGACACGCATGGCATCGAGATAGGCATCGGGAATCACGCCGCGATACGTGGTGCGCCAGCTTTCGACGCGCACCGCGGCGATCGCCGCAGCGTCGTCCACGACCGCCGGCCGGATCGCCACCCGACCTATCGTAACATTTTTGGGCTGCACCACTGGTACGCTCGAAGCCATTTTTGCCGTGTCGAAATGAGCCGTGCCGCAATCAACCGATGACGCGTTTGACGGCAGCCGCGACGTTCTCGGACGTAAAGCCGAAATGCTTGAACAGCACGCCAGCCGGCGCCGATTCGCCAAAGGTATCGATGCCGATCACGGCGCCTTCCAGGCCCACGTATTTGTGCCAGAAAGCCGTCACGCCGGCCTCCACGGCCACGCGCGGCAAGCCCTTGGTAAGAACCGACGCCTTGTAGGCCGCATCTTGACGGTCGAACACGTCGGTCGAGGGCATGGAAACCACGCGCACCGGCAAGCCTTCCGCCGCCAACGCATCGGCTGCCTTGATCGCCAGTTCGACTTCGGAGCCGGTCGCGATGATGATCGCGCGAGCATCGGCGGCATCGCGCAGCACATAGCCGCCGCGGGCAATCGCCGCAACCTGTGCGCCGTCACGCTCCATGAAAGGCAGGTTCTGACGCGACAGGATCAGCGTGGTCGGGCCGTCATGGCGCTCGACCGCCGCTTGCCAGGCGACCGCCGTTTCGGTCGTGTCGCAAGGACGCCAGTTGTCCAGTTGCGGGATCAGGCGCAGGCTCGACACGTGCTCGATCGATTGGTGCGTCGGGCCGTCCTCGCCCAGGCCGATCGAATCGTGCGTGAAGACGAAGATCGAACGCTGCTTCATCAAGGCCGCCATGCGCAAGGCATTGCGGCTGTAATCGGAGAACGTGAGGAAGGTGGCGCCGAACGGAATGAAGCCGCCATGCAAGGCGATGCCGTTCATGATCGCGCTCATGCCGAATTCGCGCACGCCGTAGTTGATGTGGTTGCCCGGCTGGCCGGCGCGCAGCGGCACCGATTCCTTCCAGTTGGTCAGGTTCGAACCGGTCAGGTCGGCCGAGCCGCCGAGGAATTCGGGCAGCACTTGGGCCAAGGCCTGGATCGCGTTCTGGCTGGCCTTGCGCGTAGCAATGTTTTCCTTCTTGTCAATGACCGACGCCAGCAAGCCTTGCACGGCGGCGTCGAAGCCGGCCGGCAACTCGCCCTTCATGCGGCGCGACAGTTCGGCGGCCAGTTCAGGATGCGCGGCGCGATAGGCCTCGAACTTGCCGTTCCAATCGGTTTCAAGCAGCTTGCCCGCGGGCCTGGCGTCCCAGGCTTGATAGACTTCTTCGGGAATCGTGAAAGGCGCCTCGGTCCAGCCGATCGCTTCGCGCGTGGCGGCCACTTCCTTGTCGCCCAGCGCCGCGCCGTGCACGCCATCGGTGCCTTGCTTGTTGGGCGAACCCTTGCCGATCACGGTCTTGCAGCAGATCAGCGTCGGACGATCCGAATTCTTGGCCTTGGCAATCGCCGCATCGACCGCATCGACGTCATGGCCGTCGACGCCGGGGATCACGTTCCAGCCATAGGCTTCGAAGCGCTTGGGCGTATCGTCGCGGAACCAGCCTTCGACGTGGCCGTCGATCGAAATGCCGTTATCGTCATACAGCACGATCAGCTTGGCCAGGCCCAGCGTGCCGGCCAGCGAGCAGGCTTCGTGCGAAATGCCTTCCATCAGGCAGCCGTCGCCGACGAAAGCATAGGTGGTGTGGTCCACCACGTCGAAACCGGGGCGGTTGAACTGCGCCGCCAGCAGCCATTCGGCCAGCGCCATGCCGACCGCGTTGGTGATGCCTTGGCCCAAGGGGCCGGTCGTGGTCTCGATGCCGGGCGTGATGTCGACTTCCGGGTGGCCCGGGGTCTTGGAATGCAACTGGCGGAAGTTCTTGATATCGTCCATCGACAGGTCGTAACCGGTCAGGTGCAACAGCGCATAATGCAGCATCGAGCCATGGCCGTTGGAGAGCAAAAAGCGGTCGCGGTCGATCCAATGCGGATTGGCCGGGTTATGGCGATAATGGCGCACCCAAAGGGCCAGCGCGATTTCGGCCATACCCATCGGCATGCCGGGGTGCCCGGAATTGGCTTTTTGAACGGCATCCATTGCCAATGCGCGGATGGCATCGGCCATTTTCTTGGTCGAGAGCTTGGGGGTCATGATGTTCTGATAGCGTCGCTTGTGGCGGGAAGATTGACGGACTGCTGCAAAGCCGCTTATTTTACCAGAGAGGTCCAGCGATCAAGGCAAGATTGCCCATCGGCGATACAAATGTCGGCCGATGCCAGCCAAATCATCTGGAATAGCCTGAATCATCGGCAATCTCGCTTATTTACATACAACCAGCAGCCAAATCACACCAAAACCCTCTCTTTTATGCCGCGTTTCTTCCATCCACATCCCCTCTCGATCGGCGCTATCGTCGATTTGCCCGAACATCTGGCGCATCACGTCACCGTATTACGCCTCGCAGTTGGCGACACAATCACGCTGTTCAACGGTGAAGGCGGAGAGTTCACGGCAAGTTTGTGTGAAATAGCGAAAAAACGCGCATCGGCGGAAATCAAGACGCATACCCCGCGCGAGATCGAGCTGCCCTACGCCGTCACATTGGCCCAAGCCCTGCCCGAATCGGCAAAGATGGATGAGATCGTGCAAAAAGCCGTCGAACTGGGCGTCGCGGGAATCCAGCCGCTGGCCGCGCAGCGCTGCGTGGTCAAGTTATCAAGCGAGCGCGCAAGCAAAAAATTACTCCATTGGCGAAGCATCATCGAGTCTGCCGCCGAGCAATGCGGTCGCAACCGCCTGGCGCATCTGGCCGAACCCGCCGAGTTCACCTCATGGATCACGCAACGCGACCTGCATCGGCGCATCCTGCTGTCGCCGCGCGCCGAGCAAAGCCTGTCCGATTGGGCGCGCCACCACCCGCCGCAAGCCGTCACCATCATGATCGGGCCGGAAGGCGGATTTTCCGAAAAGGAAGAGGAGCTGGCGCTGAAACACGGCACGCTGGCCTTGTCGATGGGCGCGCGCGTGCTACGCACCGAAACCGCCGGCATGGCCGCGCTGGCTGCCTTGAATGCAGTCTGGGGCGAAATGTAATTTTTCGCGGTGGACCTTTAAATCCCGGCAAACACTCGCATTTGGGGTCTATTCTTTCCCAGGAGGCATGCCCAGAATGCAACGATTGTCGCAGTGGTTGCGCAAAATCCGCCAGCTGTTTCGCCGCAAAAGGCGGGAAATCCCCGATGCGCTGTGGCGCGCCACCGTTGCGCGATTGGCTTTGCTGCGCCGCCTGAACCCGGACGAATTGCGCCGCCTCAAAACCCTGACCGAGGAATTGCTGCACACCAAGACCATCACCGGCGTACGCGGACTCGACGTCACCGATGACGTCGCCGTGTTCATCATGGCCCAAGCCGCGCTGCCGGTGTTGAACCTCACGCTCGATCTGTACGATGACGTCCCCGGCGTCGTGGTCTACCCCAGCGCCTTTGTGGTGCGGCAAAAGCAGGTCGACCAATTGGGCATCGTGCAGGAATGGCACGAAACCCTGGCCGGCCAGGCCATGGACGCCGGCGGCACCATTGCGCTGTCGTGGGAAGATGTGGACGAGGGCAGCGACTTCTGGTCGCGCCGCAACGTCGTGATCCACGAATTCGCCCACAAGATCGACATGCGCCGACGCGGCGCCAACGGTTGCCCGCCCTTTCTCCTGCCTTATCACCAGGGGATGAAGATCGATCACTGGCAACGGATCTTCACCACGGCATTCGAGGATTTCCGCCGCCGTGTGCGCAGTTTCGAGCGCCCCCTGCAGATCACCGCCGAAACGCCACCCGACCTATTGCATCAGTTGCACGAGCAAGGCATACGCCCGCTGCCGATGGACCCCTACGCCGGCAAGAACGCTGCCGAATTCTTCGCCGTGGCCTCGGAAGTGTTCTTCACCGCCCCCACCCAACTGGCGCTCGACTACCCCGACCTGTACCATCTGATGGAGCGCTATTACTTGCAGCATCCGATTGCAAGGGCTTGATTTGCCTTGCCTTGAGCTAACTTGGCATAGGAATCCCCTATAATCTAAGGTTTTGCGACTGTTTTCAGGCAAGATTAGCCAAGATGAAGGTATTCCGCGGACTTCCCAACGCCGCATCGCGGGCGCCGTGTGCGCTCACGATAGGCAATTTCGACGGTGTGCACCGGGGCCACAAGGCCCTGTTGGCGCACGTGCGCGAAGCGGCTGCGGGCCTGGGGCTGGAAGCGGCCGTGATGACGTTCGAGCCGCATCCGCGCGAATTCTTTGCGCAACGGGCGGGCGACTTGTCGAAAGCCCCGACGCGCATCGCTAACCTGCGCGACAAATTGCAGGCGCTGTCCGACGCCGGGGTCGATCGCGTCATCGTCGAACATTTCAACGCGCATTTCTCGGGCCAGTCGCCGCAGGAATTCGTCGAAAAAGTGCTGGTGCAGGGCTTGCACGTAAAGTGGCTGATGGTGGGCGAAGACTTTTGCTACGGCGCCAAGCGCGCCGGCAATGTCGCGACACTGATCGAAGCGGGCAAGCGATACGGGTTCGAGGTGCAGGCGCTGCCGGCTGTCGTGAATGAGGGCGTTCGCATCTCATCCTCGGCCGTGCGCGTGGCCTTGGCGGCCGGCGACTTCGACCACGCGCAAGCCTTGCTCGGCCATCCTTACACCGTGTCGGGTCACGTGATACACGGCAAGAAGCTCGGCCGCACCATCGGCTTCCCGACGCTGAACCTGCGCATCGCGCACAAGCGTCCGGCGCTCTCGGGCATCTTCGTGGTGCGCGTGCACGGCTTGAGCGACAAACCGATAGCCGGCGTCGCCAGCATGGGCGTGCGCCCGACCGTGGAAGATGCGGGCCGCGTGCTGCTGGAAACCTATTTGTTCGACTACGACCAACCCTGCTACGGAAGATTGATCAAGGTGGAATTCCTGAAAAAACTGCGCGACGAAGAAAAATTCGCCGACCTCCCAACCTTGACCGCTGCGATAGAACGCGATGCGCAGCATGCGCGGCAGTTTTTCCTCGAGCAGACCGCGCTGGCCGTCTCGGCGACCGACCGAATTTGAGATTCGATGCCGCAATCCATCCATCGAACCTCAACCGATTTTTAGAGAACTGAATATATGTCAGACAAGCCAAACAAACCCGCCAATCCAAACGATAAGGCCAAGCATCACGTCAACATGACGGAAACGCCCTTTCCCATGCGCGGCGACCTCGCCAAACGCGAGCCGCAATGGGTCAAGGACTGGCAGGAGCGCAAGATCTACCAACGCATCCGCGCCGCCTCGAAGGGCCGCAAGAAATTCATCCTGCACGACGGCCCGCCCTATGCCAACGGCGACATCCACATCGGCCACGCCGTCAACAAGATCCTCAAGGACGTGGTGGTCAAGACGCGGCAATTGGCCGGCTTCGACGCGCAATACGTGCCGGGCTGGGATTGTCACGGCATGCCCATCGAAATCCAGATGGAAAAACAGTACGGCAAGAGCCTTCCGACGATGGAGGTGCTGGCCAAGTCGCGCGCCTACGCAAGCCAGCAGATCGAGCTACAGAAGAAGGGCTTCATCCGCCTGGGCGTATTGGGCGAATGGGACAACCCGTACAAGACCATGGCCTTCGGCAACGAAGCCGATGAAATCCGCGTGCTGGGCAAGCTGCTGGAGAAGGGCTACGTCTATCGCGGCTTGAAGCCCGTCAACTGGTGTTTCAATTGCGAGTCGGCCCTGGCCGAAGCGGAAGTGGAATACCAGGACAAGCGCGATCCGGCCATCGACGTCGGCTTCCCGTTCGCCGAACCGGAGAAATTGGCCAAGGCCTTCGGCCTGCCCAAGCTGCCGGTCGACAAGGGCTATTGCGTAATCTGGACCACCACGCCCTGGACCATCCCTGCCAACCAGGCGTTGAACGTGCATCCCGAGTTCGACTATGCATTGGTCGAAACAGTGCGCAACGGTGAAACCATCCTGCTGCTGCTGGCCAAGGATCTGGTGGAAGATTGCTTGAAGCGCTACGGCCTGGAAGGCAAAGTCATCGCCACAACGAAGGGCGATGCGCTCTCGCTGATCAGCTTCAGGCACCCGCTGGCCGCCACCGATCCCGGCTACGACCGCCTCTCGCCGATCTACCTCGGCGATTACGTCACGCTCGACACCGGCACCGGCATCGTCCACTCTTCGCCCGCTTACGGCCTCGACGACTTCATCTCATGCAAGGCGCACGGCATGAAGGACGACGACATCCTGAAACCCGTCATGGGCGACGGCAAGTACGCCTCCTGGCTGCCCTTCTTCGCCGGCATGACGATCTGGGAAGCCTCGAAACCGATCTGCGCCAAGCTCGAAGAAGTCGGCTCGCTGTTCAAGCTCGTCATGTTCGACCACAGCTACATGCACTGCTGGCGCCACAAGACGCCGATCATCTACCGCGCCACCTCGCAGTGGTTCGCCGGCATGGACCTGACGCCCAAGGATGGCGGCGCGACATTGCGCGAAACGGCGCTGCGCAGCATCGACGAGACCGCCTTCTTCCCCGCCTGGGGCAAGGCGCGATTGCACGGCATGATCGCCAACCGCCCGGACTGGACGCTGTCACGCCAGCGCCAATGGGGCGTGCCGATGGCCTTCTTCATCCACAAGGAAACCGGCGAGCTGCATCCGCGCACGCAGGAATTGCTCGAACAAGTCGCCCAGCGCGTCCAGCAAAGCGGCATCGAAGCCTGGCAAGCGCTCGACGCGCGCGAACTGCTGGGCGATGACGCCGAGCTCTACGTCAAGAACAAGGACACGTTGGACGTCTGGTTCGACTCCGGCACCACGCACCAGACCGTGCTGCGCGGCTCGCACGCCGAGCAATCGCACTTCCCGGCCGACCTGTACCTTGAAGGCTCGGACCAGCATCGCGGCTGGTTCCATTCTTCCCTGCTCACGTCCTCGATGTTGAACGGCTGCGCACCGTACAAGGCGCTGCTGACCCACGGCTTCGTGGTCGACAGCGAAGGCAAGAAAATGTCCAAATCCGGGCAAAATGCCGTCGCGCCGACCAAGATCGCCGAGTCCCTGGGCGCGGAAATCCTGCGCCTGTGGGTCGCCTCGACCGATTACTCGGGCGAACTGTCGATCTCCGACGAAATCCTGAAGCGCGTCACGGAAAGCTATCGCCGCATCCGCAACACGCTGCGCTTCCTGCTCGCCAATACCTCGGACTTCGATCCGAAAAAAGACTTGCTGCCGCTCGACCAATTGAGCGAAATCGACCGCTACGCCATCGCGCGCATGGCATCCTTGCAGGAAGAAGTGCTGGCGCATTACGAAATCTTCGAATACCACCCGGTGGTGTCCAAGCTGCAGATGTATTGCTCTGAAGACCTGGGCGGCTTCTATCTCGACATCCTGAAAGACCGCCTCTACACCTGCGGCACCACGTCGACAGCACGCCGCTCGGCCCAGAGCGCGATCTGGCACATCACGCATGCGCTGCTGCGTTTGATGGCGCCGATCCTGTCCTTCACCGCCGAGGAAGCCTGGTCCTTCTTCGCCGGCAAGGATGAATACGAAGCGTCCGCCCAGACCATCTTCACGCAAACGTATTACGAACTGCCGAAGTCGGCCGACAGCGATACCCTGGCCACGAAGTGGGAACTGATCCGCCGCGTGCGCGCCGAAGCAATGCGCCGCATCGAGGAAGTGCGCGTCGCGGGCCAGGTCGGCTCGTCGCTGCAGGCCGAAGTCGACGTCTACGCCGAAGGCCGCATCCACGATGCACTACAGAGCCTGGGCGACGACTTGAAGTTCGTGCTGATCGTCTCGCGCGCCGACTTGCATACGCTGGACCAGGCAGGCGGCGCCGAGATCGTCACCGAGAAATTCGCCGACGACAGCACAGCCGGCTTCGCACTGGCAGTGTCGGCCTCGACGCACGAGAAATGCGAGCGCTGCTGGCACTATCGCGCCGACGTCAACGCCGATACAGCACATCCCGGCATTTGCGGACGCTGCGTGAGCAACCAGTTCGGCAAAGGCGAAGCGCGCGAGTTTGCGTAAACCACCACTCTCCTCGCCCGCAGGCGGGAGAGGGGCCGGGGGTGAGGGACGTTGTGATTTGGCTGCATTTTCCAATACAGATTGACGATGCAGTGAAGGTTTTTTGTAGACTTTTGCAAAGTCAGATCGCTATCCCCCTCACCTCCACCCCTCTCCCGCCTGCGGGAGAGGGGAGTCTCAATAGCACTCGATCAAATGGCCACCAAACCCACCCGCATCCCCACCCAATCCAAATCCACCCCCGGCATCGCCGCCTGGCTCGGTCTGTCCTTCATCGTCGTCCTGCTCGACCAGATCAGCAAGATCACCATCGCCCGCAGCTTTCACGAAGGTGAACTCCGCCGCATCAGCTCCTTCTTCGACCTGACCCTGGCCTACAACCGCGGCGCCGCGTTCAGTTTCTTGGCCGGCGAATCGGGCTGGCAACGCTACGCCTTTATCGCCCTGGCCATCGTCGCCGCGATCTTCGTGCTGTACCAATTGAAGCGCAACGCCGGCAAGACGCTGTTCTGCTGGTCGCTGGCGCTGATCCTGGGCGGCGCGCTGGGCAACCTGGTCGACCGCGTGCTATCGGGCCGAGTGGTCGACTTTTTGCTGTTTCACTGGGAAAGCCACAGCTTCCCGGCCTTCAACCTGGCCGACAGCGCACTGACCTTGGGCGTGATCCTGTTCATCCTCGACGAACTGCGCCGCGTCAATAAGTAAGCCGCTATATGGATCGTTCCATTCAACAATAGTTTAACAACTGTTAAACTATTGTTGTTGACATGGCACCGGAGCAAGCATGGACCTGACTGGCAAACGAATCGTACTCGGGCTGACCGGCGGCGTCGCCTGCTACAAGGCAGCCGAACTGGCGCGCGGCCTGTCCAAGGCGGGCGCGTCGGTACAAGTCGTCATGACGGCCGGCGCCACGCAATTCATCACGCCGGTGACAATGCAGGCGCTCACCGGCCGCACCGTCTACGTCGATCAATGGGATGCGCGTATCCCCAACAACATGCCGCACATCGACCTGACGCGCGACGTCGACGCCATCGTCATTGCGCCCTGTTCGGCGGACTTCATGTCCAAGCTGGCACACGGCGCCGCCGACGACCTGCTCTCCACGCTCTGCCTGGCGCGCCCGGCCCTGCTGCCGCTGATGGTGGCGCCGGCCATGAACGTCGAGATGTGGCAAAACCCGGCGACCCAGCGCAACGTCAAGCAACTGAAGGAAGACGGTATCGCCGTGCTCGGCCCCGAAGCCGGCGAGCAGGCGTGCGGCGAAACCGGCATGGGCCGCATGCTCGAAGCGCAGCAACTGCTGGAAGACATCGTCGCCACGTTCCAGCCCAAGATCATGGTGGGCAAGCGCGTATTGGTCACCGCCGGCCCGACCTTCGAGCCGATCGACCCGGTGCGCGGCATCACCAATCTCTCTTCGGGCAAGATGGGTTACGCGATTGCGCGCGCCGCACGCGAAGCCGGTGCCGAAGTCATGCTGATCTCAGGCCCCACCGCACTGGCCACGCCGCAAGGCGTGCACCGCATCAGCGTGCAGACGGCCGAACAGATGCATGGCGTGGTCATGTCCCATGTTGCCGGCCAGGACGTCTTCATCGCCGTGGCCGCCGTGGCCGACTGGCGCGTGGCCAAGATCAGCGAACAAAAAATGAAGAAGGACGAGCAAGGCGGCTTCCCGCAGATCGAATTCGAACTCAACCCCGACATCCTGGCCGAAGTCGCGGCCCTGCCCAATCGCCCCTATTGTGTGGGCTTCGCCGCCGAATCGGAACAACTGATGCGCTACGGCGAAGAAAAGCGCAAAAAGAAAGGCGTTCCGCTCCTGGTCGGCAACATCGGCCACAACACCTTCGGCAAGGACCAGAACGAGCTGATGCTGTTCGACGACAACGGCCACACCCACCTGCCCAAGGCCGACAAGCAAAAGCTGGCGCGGCAATTGATTGCCGAGATCGTGCGGCGTGTTGGGTGATACCAGCGTGGTGAGACTCAACAGGACAATACTCGACTGCCAAATTCCCCTCGCCCGCAGGCGGGAGAGGGGTTAGGGGTGAGGGCAGTTATGCTTTGACTACGCCATTTCAGCGAAAATACGCCAGCTACATACTAGAAGAACTGAGCCAGCCTGCCACATCCCTCACCCCGGGCCCCTCTCCTGCCTGCGGGCAAGGGGAGCAAAGCGTACAGCCTTTTTAAAATACCTCATCCATGACAACTATCGACCTCAAAATCCTCGACCCGCGCATGAAAGACTTCCTGCCGGCCTACGCCACCACCGGCAGCGCCGGCCTGGACCTGCGCGCCTGCCTCGATGCCCCACTGACGCTCGCGCCCGGCGAAACGCACCTGATCCCCACCGGTCTGGCGATCCACATCGCCGACCCCGGCTATGCCGCCATGATCCTGCCGCGTTCCGGACTGGGTCACAAGCACGGCATCGTCCTGGGGAACTTGGTCGGCCTGATCGACTCTGATTACCAAGGCCAATTGATGGTTTCCACCTGGAATCGCGGGAATGAAACATTCACCCTGCAACCGATGGACCGCCTGGCGCAACTGGTGATCGTGCCGGTGCTGCAAGTCGGCTTCAACGTGGTGGAAGACTTCGACGCCAGCGCGCGCGGCGCCGCCGGATTCGGCAGCACCGGAAAACAATAAACCGAGACATCCTCGCCGTCCGGGGAAGACAAAACCAGCCATCATGACCAGAACGACTTTGCATCGACTGCCTAAGTTTGCCTTATTCCTGCTGATCGCCTGTCTCTGCGCCTGCCAGACGCCGCCCCCGCCGCCTCCGGTAGTGGTGCAGCCCAAGGCGCCGCCGCCGGCTCCGGTGCACGACAATTCCGCAGAGCTCGCGCGCGACGCCGCCTTCCAGAATCTGGTCGCGATGCAAGACCGCCTCTACCGCGTCGCCGCGCCGCTCTTGCTCAACAACCTCAATCTGTGCCAGCGCCGCGCCTACCTTCTCGGTTTCACTGCCAAGAATAAATATTCGTACTCCAACGAATTCGTCGACAGCGCCGCCAAGATACTCAGCCTGGGCGACCAGTTGCAGATCATGGGCGTGATGCCGGGCAGCGGCGCCGCCTCGGTCGGTTTGAAAAACGGCGACAAGCTCGTCGCCATCGGCGAAGTGCAATTGCCGCAAGGGCCGAGCGCCGAAATGCAGGCGCGCGGCGTGCTCACCTCGCTGCTGTCGGAAAAGACCTCGATCGGCATGACCGTCAACCGCAACGGCCAGGACATGTCGCTGCAAGTGCCGCTAACCCACGTCTGCGCCTTCAGCATGGAAGTCGGCAACACCGACACCGTCGATGCCTATGCCGACGGCCACCGCGTGCTCTTGACACGCGGCATGATGAAGGCGTTCATGTCCGACGACGAACTGGCCACCGTCATCGCCGGCGAAATGGCGCGCAACGCCCTGGACCAGCCGACCAAGCTGCACAATGCCGGCGCCATGGCCGACACCGTCGACAACCTCTCACGCGTACATCCTGATCTCGACAAGCTGCCCAAGACCAAGCCGCCCGGCGAAGATGCCGACCTGGCCGCCGACAAACGCGCGCTCTACATGCTGGCACGCGCCGCCTATCCGTTCGAAGACTACGCAAAGTTCTGGTCTCGCATCGCGCCCCAGGGCGGCCCGGCCGACGCCTACGTCGCGCAACACCCGCTGACGCCGCGGCGCACTGCCGCGATGGCGCGCGTGATCGCGGAAATCAAGGACAAGCAGGCGAAGCACAAGGCCATACAGCCCTAGTTCAACGCGAGCCTGGTCCAACGCGAGTCGAGCCGCCGCCCGCGGCGGACTCCGCATTCTCAAGTATTTCGTATTTCGGCGATCGTCGACATCGCATGTCCTGCCCGACTGCAGTTGCCCGACACGAGGCCGAATGCTACATTGTCTGCAAGGCAAATGTGATTATTAAAATAATCCGCTTTTGGGGGGGAAGGCATGAAATCCTGGACGTCCTTGGCATTGCTCCTTGTATTGGGCGGCTGTGTTTCGGTACAGAATCGAACGGCGCAGTTGGAAAGCCCCACCGACGGTGCGGTAATCGTCCGCGTCCTTCCTGACATGGCGAGTTCGAATCAATTCAATGATCTCAATACCGGCATCGCATTCGCACAGATTCCGATCGAATCAGGTAGCAAGGGAACGCAATTTGTCGTTTCCCCGACGCGCGACGGCACGTCGCATACGTCGATCTTTGCCGCGTCGCTGCCGCCGGGGAAATATCGCATCGAATCCCTCACCATTCATCCGTGCGATGTCCTTTGTCCGATCTACGTCATCACTGTCGCAAAGGAATTCAGTCAATTCGAGATCCGCAGCGGACGCTTGACCGATCTCGGCGTTCTGGTCCGCGCCGATTCGCCCGGCGAAGCGCGCAAGGTGCTGCTCGCTCATGATTCCGCGGCCCATTCCGAGGAAACGGAAACCATCATCCATGAAAGCCTTCCAACGTTGAACGGCTTGCTCGCGCAACCAAGCCTGTCTTGGTTGCCTGAGACGGTGCCAGGCGATATGCCGGGCATGTTCGCCTATACGATATCCAACAGTTTCGGCTTCATTTCGCCGGTGGCGCTGGCCGACGGAAGCTTCGTCTACGGCAGCGAGAATGGCGTCATAAACAAAATACAGCAGAATCGAAAACGGATTTTCAGCGATATCGGCACAAGAAAATCCGTGGAATCCGTATTGGTGGAATCCGATGGAAGGTGGCTCGTGGCAGGCGAGCTTGGATTGCTAAAAGAGTCCCAAGACGAGGGCCGGCACTGGAAAGACATGCGCGGCAACCTTCCGTTTGGCGTCACTTTCTCCCTGCATGAGCGCAACAACGCCATTTTCGCGACAAGGCTACGAGGATTTCAAGTCTCGGTTTATCGCGCAGGCATCGGCTCAAGCGACTGGCACCTGCTGGCACAGTTTGACATGGGGCCCAAGAGCTACATGGACGGCGCCCTTGCGTCGCCGCAATCGTTTCTTGTGAAGGATAGGCTTATCGTCACCCTGCCGGGCCATCGCCTTGCCAATCTCGATCTCGACAGCGGGCTATTCCGGATATACGACTTGCCTGGCACGATTCTCCATTTTTCCGCATCGGACGACGGCGTGCTGCGTTGCAAATGCAATGGAGGAATAGCCGTCAATCCCTATGAAAGCCACGATTTGGGCAAGACTTGGCAAGACTCCGCAGCGCCGCGTTTCATGTCGATGCCGGCATTTCGCGACAACCGGCACGGCGTGGGATACAAGTTTGGGTTCCTCGGCTCGGCCAGCAAAATGATGTATACGGAAGATGGCGGAAATACCTGGATTGAAACCGCGGAACCTATCGTCCCGTTCAGTCAACTGTTTTACAGCAAGGATGGGAAAACGGCTTACGCCGCGACCGCGACAGGTTTTCTTTGGGTATCGTACGATGACGGCAAGTCATGGGCCGCGCCCTGATCTCTGTCCGCCCCCGCCGCCGCCCGGCACTTGAAAAGCGCCATGATCAAGCGGCAGGGCCGGATTTCAGATATTCACCGCCTGCTGCACGTCGGCCAGCTTCAATTCCGGCGCAAAGCGCAAGATGAAGTCGTAGGCATACGAGCGCAAATAAGCCCCGCGCCGCACCGCCAACCGCGTGACGTTGGAGGCAAACAGGTGGGTCGCGTCGATGGCGCGCAAACCCTTTTCCTTGCCTTCCTCGGCTGCCATCGAGGCGACGATGCCGACGCCAAGGCCAAGCGCCACGTATTTCTGGATCACGTCCGAATCCATCGCGGTCAGCACGATATCGGTGTCGAGCTCGGCTTCCTTGAAGGCGGCGTCGATGTGGCCGCGGCCGGTGAACCCGACGTCGTAGGTGATCAACGGGTAGCCCGCCAGTTGCGCCAGGTCGATCTTGTCGAAGGCCAGCAGCGGATGCCCTTCCGGCACCACCACCACGTGATTCCAGCTATAGCAGGGAAAGGACACGAGGTCGTCGAACTGGCTCAAGCCCTCGGTGGCGATCCCGATATCGGCCTTGCCCGACAAGACCCATTCGGCGATGTGCTCGGGCGCGCTTTGCTGCAGGGCCACGCGCACTTCGGGGAAGGCGTTGCGGAAGGCTTGCACCACCTGCGGCAACACGTAGCGTGCCTGGGTATGCGTGGTGGCCACCGCCAGCGTGCCCTTGGTTTCGCCCGAAAATTCGCGGCTGGCCTGGCGCAGATTTTCCGCTTCGAGCAGCAAACGGTCGATGATAGGCAGGATGCCCTTGCCGGGATCGGTCAATCCGGTCAGGCGCTTGCCGTTGCGCTCGAAGATTTCGACGCCGAGCTCGTCTTCCAGCTCGCGGATCTGACGGCTCACGCCGGGCTGCGAGGTAAACAGCACGTTGGCCACTTCGGTAAGGTTGTAGCCGCGCCGGGCGGTTTCGCGGATCGAGCGCAATTGCTGGAAGTTCATGGTTGCTCCAAAAAATACTAAATAGAATCCTGCACAAAAACCTTGACGCGCTTCGGCCGTATCACCAGCGTCTCGCCATCGACCAGCTTCAATTGATTGAAGCGCTCGTTCGGAATCACGACTTCGATCATTTCATCGTTGTCGTCGCGTTCCAGTTCGAGCTGCGCCAAGGGGCCGATGGCATGCGCGCGGCGCAATTGCACCACGATGCCTTCGGCGCCGGTGGCGTAACGCTCGACCTCGATGTCGTGCGGGCGGACGAAGCCGATGCCTTCACCATCGAGGCCGGCATGGTCCGGTACGGCAATCGCCGCCGCGCCGCTCGAGAGCACACCTTCCTTGACCCGGCCGTGAAACAGGTTGACGTTGCCAAGGAAGCCGTAGACGAAGGGCGTGGCCGGATGGTTGTACACCTCGCCGGGCGCGCCGATCTGCTCGACCTTGCCTTTGTTCATCAGCACCACGCGGTCGGCCACTTCGAGCGCCTCTTCCTGGTCGTGCGTGACGAAGATGCTCGACACGTGCAACTCATCGTGCAAGCGGCGCAGCCAGCGGCGCAATTCCTTGCGCACCTTGGCATCCAAGGCGCCGAACGGCTCGTCAAGCAGCAGCACGCGCGGCTCGACCGCCAAGGCGCGCGCCAGGGCGATGCGCTGGCGCTGCCCGCCCGAGAGCTGCGGCGGATAGCGTTCGGCCAACCAGTCGAGCTGCACCAGTTCGAGCAGGCTCTTCACCTTTTCGCGGATCTGCGCCTCGGAAGGCCGCACGGCGCGCGGCTTGACGCGCAAGCCGAAAGCGATGTTTTCGAACACCGTCATATGCTTGAACAACGCATAGTGCTGGAACACGAAGCCCACCTGGCGTTCGCGCGCATGGCGCGCCGAGGCATCCTCGCCTTCGAGCAGAATCTGCCCCTGGTCGGGAAACTCCAGGCCCGCGATGATGCGCAGCAGCGTGGTCTTGCCGCAGCCGGAAGGCCCAAGCAAGGCCGTCAATTCGCCGCTGGCAAATTGCAGCGACACGTCGTTCAAGGCCGTGAAGCCGCCGAAGCGCTTGACGATGTTTTTCACCTCGATGCTCATGCATCGCTCCTCTCGATACTTTGCGGCGCATCCTCGTGCAGGTGCCGCTCGACCAGGCTCTTCAGCACCAGCGTCACCAGCGCCAACAAGGCCAATAGCGAGGCCACGGCAAAGGCCGCCGCGAAGTTGTATTCGTTGTACAAAATCTCTACCTGCAGCGGAATCGTGTTGGTCTCGCCGCGCACGTGGCCCGACACCACCGACACCGCGCCGAACTCGCCCATGGCGCGCGCATTGCACAGGATCACGCCATACAGCAGGCCCCACTTGATGTTGGGCAGCGTCACGTGCCAGAAGGTGCGCCAGCCCGAAGCGCCCAGCACCAGCGCGGCTTCCTCCTCTTCGTTGCCCTGCTCCTGCATCAACGGGATCAATTCGCGCGCGACGAAAGGAAACGTCACGAAGATGGTGGCCAACACGATGCCCGGCACGGCAAACAGGATGCGGATGTCATGCTCGCGCAGCCACGGCCCGAACCAGCCCTGCGCGCCGAACAGCAGCACATAGATCAGGCCCGAGATCACGGGCGAGACCGAGAATGGCAGATCGATCAGCGTCAGCAACAGATTCTTGCCGCGAAACTCGAACTTGGCGATCGCCCACGACGCGGCCAGCCCGAACACCAGGTTCAGCGGCACGGCAATCGCCGCCGTCAGCAAGGTCAGCTTGATCGCTGCCAGCGCATCGGGATCGACGATCGCATCGGCATAGGCGTCCCAGCCCTTGGCCAAGGCTTCGGCAAAGACGGCGAAGAGCGGCACGAACAAAAACAGCGCGAGAAACAGCAGCGCCACAGCGATCAGGGCATAACGCACCCAGGCCGGCTCGCCCGCAGCCGTAGACGCTTTTGCGCGCGGCGCGATGGCCGATGCCAAAGGCAAGGTCGCGCCGCTCATGCGCGCTGCGCACGGCCGCGCGCCCAGGCTTGCAGCAGGTTGATCGCCAGCAGCAGCACAAAGGCCGCTGCCAGCATCACGGCGGCGATTGCCGTGGCACCGGCGTAATCGTATTGTTCGAGCCGCGTGACGATCAACAGCGGCGTAATCTCGGAAATCATCGGCATATTGCCGGCGATGAAAATCACCGAACCGTATTCGCCGGTGGCGCGCGCAAAGGCGAGCGCGAAACCGGTCAGCAAGGCCGGCGCAATCGCCGGCAGGATCACCCGCAAAAAGGTTTGCGCGCGGCTCGCGCCGAGGCAGGCGGCGGCCTCTTCCAGTTCACGCTCGATGTCCTGCAGCACCGGTTGCACGGTGCGCACCACGAACGGCAGGCCAATGAAGGTCAGCGCAATCACAATGCCCAGCGGCGTGAACGCCACCTTGATCCCCGCCGCCTCGAAATAGCGGCCGAACCAGCCGTTGGGCGCGTACAGCGTCGTCAGCGCAATCCCGGCCACGGCAGTCGGCAACGCGAACGGCAGGTCGACCAGGGCATCGATGATGCGCTTGCCCGGAAAGCGGTAGCGCACCAATACCCAGGCCACGACACCGCCGAAGATCACATTCAGAAAGGCAGCAATCAGCGCGGCGCCAAAGCTAAGCCGGTACGAAGCGACGACACGCGGGGAAGCCACCGTATGCCAAAACGCCTCCCAACTCAGGCTGAAGGTCTTCCAGACCAGCGCCGACAGAGGAATCAAGACGATCAAGCCGAGATAAAACAGCGTGAAGCCGAGCGACAGGCCGAAGCCGGGCAACACCCGGTTCCCGGCAGCAACACTTCCTGTCTTCGCAAACACCATTTCGATCCCTTATTACCATTTCAGATATCAGGATCGAATAATTACACCGTATTGTTATAAACAGAACGAATTTTTCGGCATGTCTTTAGATGAATTTTGCATAATGAAAGGGGCGGCAGATTGACGCTCAAGCCAGCGAACCAAGCAGCGCCAAGCCTTCCGGCCAATCACCCAGACCGGTTTCAGCATTGATATGCCCCACGGCGCCAAGGCATCGGTATAGCGCGCCCCACTGCCCTGCCCAATATTGCGCACGCTCATGCGTCATCCAGGGATCGGTCGTACTGCCGAGCACAATGGCAGGAAACGCGAGTGCGCGCTCACTCAACATCTCGGCCAAGCCGAATTTATCGGGGTCGGCTGGGGCCGCCAGCAAGGCGCCGATGATATTCTTCGCGCCACGCGTGGCGGCATGCACCGTGGCCAGGCAGCCGAAGCTGTGCGCCGCAATCAGCACCGGCTTGTCCGATGCGCTTAGAGCTTGCTCGAGCTTGCCTGCCCAGCGCGGCAGATCGGGCGTATACCAATCGTCCTGCTCCACACGCTCGAACCAGGGATGAGCGGCTTCCCAGCGCGATTGCCAATGGTCGGCGCCGCTGCCGTACAAGCCGGGAAGCGTCAAGACGCGGTACCGCGATTGTTGCAGGATGCCCATTACAGGGAATTAAATGCCCTCGAGAGCGGCAGCATATTCTACCGTCTCGGCGCGCGCCAGCGCAGCACGCGGCACGTCCCACAAGAAGCCTTGCGCAAACACGGCCTGCCCCGACGACTCGGCCAATTCGGCCAGCGGCGCGGCAACCTCGGTCGCATCAACCTTGTTGAACACCAGCTTCACGCCGCGCTCCGCGGCATCGCGCAGCAAAGCGAGCGCGTCTTCCCGCTGCGCCGCATGGCGCGCATCGAGCTTGATGACGTCGGGCCGCACATGGTCCAGCAGATAGCTCGCATGGTGCAGATCGATGGCCCGCACGGCGAGCCGGAAGCCATTGCGGCGATAGTTGTCCGATACGTAGTTCAGCAGCCAATTCTGCTCTGCCGGTACAGCAGGCAATTGCAGCACGACCTGCCCCTGCGGCAATTCGAGCCGGCGCAGCACCTGCAAAAAGGCCATGCCGTGATTGCTGCCCACGCCCGACAACAGCCGCGTATCGACGCTCAGATAAAGATCGCGCCCCGACGCGCCCGGCTGGCGGAAAAAATTCACTGCATGCAGCACGCGGCACAGGCGGTCCAGCGCAATCGAATCGCCGTCGCCCGCCGCCTGGTCCAGCACGCGCCACGGCGACAACCCTTGATCACCCTCGGCGTCGTTACGGATATAGCCCTCGAAGCCGACCGCGCGCCCCGACTCGATCTCGCGCACGGCCTGGAAGACGCTGGTCAGCCTGGCCTGGAAAAAGCGTCCCGCCACCTTGCCTTCACGCGCACTCCAGATCGAGGCGTCGGGTCCGCTCGGATCAACCTCGCGCAAGCGTTCCAGGTAGGCATTGAGCGTATCGAAGCGCGCCATACCTTTATCCCCTGTCAGGCTGATAAATCTGGTCGAAGCTGCCGCCGTCGGCAAAATGCGCCTGCTGTGCCTTGGCCCAGCCGCCGAATTCGGTATCGATGGTAAACAGCTTGATCTTGGGGAACTGCGCCGCGTATTTCTGCGCCACGGCTGGCGACGCCGGGCGATAGAAATTGCGCGCAATGATGTCTTGCGCCGCATCGCCATACAGATAATTCAGGTAAGCCTCGGACACCTTGCGCGTGCCGCGCCGATCCACCACCTTGTCCACCACCGCCACCGGCGGCTCGGCGAGAATGGACGACGAAGGCGCAATCAATTCCACCTTGCCGGGGCCGAGTTCCTTGATCGCCAGGAAGGCTTCGTTTTCCCAGGCAATCAACACGTCGCCGATGCCGCGCTCGACAAACGTGGTGGTCGCGCCGCGCGCACCCGAATCGAGCACCGGTACGTTCTTGTAAAGCCTGGCGACGAAATCCTTCGCCTTGGCGTCGCTGCCGCCGGGCAGGTTTTTCGCATAGCCCCAGGCCGCAAGATAATTCCAGCGCGCCCCGCCCGACGTCTTGGGGTTCGGCGTGATCACCGCTACGCCGGGCTTGACCAGGTCGTTCCAGTCATGGATGCCCTTGGGATTGCCCTTGCGCACCAGGAACACGATGGTCGAGGAATATGGCGTGCTGTTGTTGGGCAGCTTCTTCTGCCAGTTCGGCGTGAGCAGCCCGTGCTGGGCGATTTCGTCGATGTCGTAAGCCAGGCCGAGCGTGACCACGTCGGCATCGAGCCCGTCGATCACCGTGCGCGCCTGCTTGCCCGAACCGCCATGCGATTGCTTGATGGTGAGCGTGTCGCCGGTCCTGGCTTTCCAGTCGGCCGCGAAGGCGCGGTCGATGTCTTGATACAGTTCGCGCGTGGGGTCGTAGGAAACATTGAGCAACGTGGTTTCGGCAGCAAAGCAGGGAGCCAACAGCGTGGGAACTACCAGCGCGGCGGCCAATAGCGTTACGGTAATGCGTTTAAGCGTCATGTCGAATCGATGTCACGATGGGGAAGGCCCCAGCGTAACGACATCGACGGCAAAACAAAACGAATGCTTTCGCGCTACCTTATGCGCTTTTTGCCATGGCTCGTAGGATGGGTGAGCGTAGCGTTACCCACCAAACGCATAAAGAAATTATTCGACCCACATGCTGGGTAACGCTACGCTCACCCACCCTGCAGTCCAGGAAGCGCGGCCGCTCAGTGCACGAAGCGCGGAATCAGGATCACCGCCCACGTCGCCAGCGCCAGACTGATCGACAAGAGCACCGCCGCGCTGCCAAAATCCTTGGCATTTTTCGACAAGGGATTGCGCTCGAGCGACACGCGATCCACCACCGCTTCGACAGCCGAATTGAGCAGCTCGACGATCAGCACTTCGACGAACACGCCGATCAGGATCAGCTTCTCGAAAGGCGTCACCGGCAGGCACAGCGCGATCACCGTGGCGATGATGACGAGCACCAACTCCTGGCGGAAAGCATGCTCGATGCGCCAGGCCTCGCGCAAGCCGTCAAGCGAGTAGAAAAACGCCGAGAAGACGCGCTTCAAGCCGCTCTTGCTCTTGAATTCCGAGACGGGCATGACCTCGGTTTCGATCGCGGGGTCTTCAATATTGTTCATGCTAACCTTCGTCATTGGACATCCGTTTTCGGTAAAGTTCGCGGAAGGTCTTGCCCGGTGGCGCGGGCATATCGCGCGTATCGGTCCAGCCTCCGGCAAACGGAAGGTGCGAAATCAGGCGCTTGCTACCGCCCATCCATTTCATGACGCGGGCCGCCATCCTCGTCGCCACGGCATAAAGCAGAGGCCGTTGCGCCGCAAAGCGCCACAGCGCCAAGCCCAGATATTCCATGCCAGGCCGCATTCTCGCCGCAAACTGCTTTTCGCGCAATTTACGCAACAGGTCGGGCAGCGGGATTTTAACAGGACAAACGACATGGCACTCGCCGCACAGCGTGGATGCCTGCGGCAAATCGAGCGCATTTTCCACGCCGATGTAAGACGGCGTCAACACGCTGCCCATCGGCCCGGGATACACCCAGCCGTAGGCATGCCCGCCTATCTTCTGATACACCGGGCAATGGTTCATGCAGGCGCCGCAGCGTATGCAGCGCAGCATGTCCTGGAACTCGCCGCCGATCAAGCCGGTGCGCCCGGCGTCGACCAGCACCACGTACATATGCTCCGGCCCGTCGCGTTCGCCCTGGGCAGCAGGCCCGGTCAGCAGCGAAAAATAATTCGAGATCGATTGTCCCGTGGCCGAGCGCGGCAACAGGCGCATCACCGTCGCCAGATCTTCCAGCGTCGGCAACACCTTCTCGATACCCGTCACGGCCACGTGCACCTTGGGCGGCATGATGGTGCACATACCCTCGTTGCCCTCGTTGGTGACCAGCGCCACCGAGCCGGTCTCGGCGATCAGGAAATTGCCGCCCGTGACGCCCATGTCGGCCGAAAGAAATTGCGGCCGCAGCACCTGCCGCGCCTCATGCGTCATCTGCTCGATATCGGTCAAGGGCGGGCGGTGATGCACGCGCGCAAACAGTTCGGCCACCTGCTCCTTGTCCTTGTGCACCACGGGTGCGATGATGTGCGAAGGCGGCTCGTTGTCATTGATCTGTAATATATATTCGCCCAGATCGGTCTCGATCGATTGAATCCCCGCCGCCTCCAGCGCATGGTTCAAATTCATTTCTTCCGACACCATGGACTTGGTCTTGATGACCTTTTTCACTGCATGTTTTTTGGCAATCCCGACCACCAGTTGCGCCGCATCGTCGGCCGTCTCCGCATACAGCACCGTGACGCCGCGCCGCGCCGCTTCACGCTCGAAGGTATCGAGCCAGACATCGAGATTCTCGATGGCGCGCATGCGCCGCTCGGCCGCCGCGTCGCGCGTGCCTTCAAAATCATCGAGTTCCGTGATCGCATTGGCGCGGCCGGTGACGAACTTGGTGGCCAGCTTCTTCAGGTTTTGCTGGAGCCGCACGTCGGCCAGCTTTTCACCGGCACGCGCCTTGAAGTGCATGGACTGGATCTGCATCAGACGTCTCCCGCCAGCACCTGCGCCACATGCAACACACGCGTATGCATGTCGCCTTCGCGGCGCAGCCGCCCTTCGATGTTGAGCATGCAGCCCAGGTCGCCCAACACCACGGCGTCGGCCCCGCAGGCGCGGATGTTGGCGCACTTCTCGTCGACGATGGCAGTCGACACATCGCCATACTTGACCGAGAAGGTGCCGCCGAAACCGCAGCAAGCGCGGCAATCTTTCATCTCGCGCAATTGCAGGTGCGGCACGTGCGAGAGCAGTTCGCGCGGCTGCGCTTGCACGCCGAGTTCGCGCAAGCCGCAGCAGGAATCGTGGTAAGTCACGCGCCCGGCAAAGCCGCTTTCGCCGATGATGGAGGCGGCATCGAGCTTCAACACATCATGCAGGAATTCGGTCAGCTCGAAGATGCGCGATTTGATCAAGCCGTAGCGCGCCATCAGCATGGCATCGTCGGCGAACAGATCGGCGTAATGCACACGCACCATGCCGCCGCACGAGCCGGAAGGAATCACGATGTAATCGACATCCTCGAATTCGGCAAGGAATTTGACGGCCAGCGCCAACGCCCCTTCGCGGTCGCCCGAATTGTAGGCCGGCTGCGAGCAGCAGGTCTGGCCTTCCGGCACCACTACCTCGCAGCCCGCCGATTCAAGCAATTTCAGCACGGAAAACCCGATCTCGGGCCGCATCGTGTCGATCAGGCAGGTGTAGAACAAGCCAACGCGCATGCCATCTCCTCAAGGATCGGGTGATACTCGGCAATCGAATCAGCCTGCAATGATACCGGCAGTCGCCGCATTGCGGAAAACCACATCCATCTTTTTGATTTTTTCACATTGTGGTATAAAGGGTGCAAGGATATTGCATCGCACCAACCACGATATGAAAAATGCCGAAAGCAAATTAGTCGACAGCGCCGCCCCCGATAGCGACAAGACCTCGATCCAGGTGATCGAGCGCATGGTGTCGCTGTTGGACGCGCTGGCGCGCCAGCCCGACCCCGCCAGCCTCAAGGACCTGTCGAGCCAGACCGGGTTGCACCCGTCGACCGCGCACCGCATCCTGAACGATCTGGTGCTCAAACGCTTCGTCGACCGCGCCGAACCGGGCACCTATCGCCTCGGCATGCGCCTGCTGGAATTGGGCAACATCGTCAAGAGCCGCCTGAACGTGCGCGAAGCGGCGCTCGACTTCATGCGCAACCTGCACCGGAAAACAACCCAGACGGTCAATCTTTCGGTGCGCCAGAGCGACGAAATCGTCTACATCGACCGCGCCTTCTCCGAACGTTCCGGCATGCAGGTGGTGCGCGCCATCGGCGGCCGCGCGCCCTTGCACCTGACCTCGACCGGCAAGCTGTTCCTCTCGGTCGACGACCCCAAGGCCGTGCGCTCCTACGCCAGCCGCACCGGCCTGGCCGGCCACAACAAGAACTCGATCACCGATCTGTCGCGCCTGGAGCGCGAACTGAGCCTGGTACGCGCACGCGGCTACGCGCGCGACAACGAAGAGCTGGAGCTGGGCGTACGCTGCATGGCCGCCGGCATCCGCGACGACAGCGGCAAACTCATCGCCGGCCTCTCGATCTCGGCCCCGGCCGACCGCTTGCAGGAAGAATGGCTGGACGATTTGATTTCGACGGCGAACCAGATTTCGGAGGTGCTGGGTTACTCGCCGGTGTAACGGCTTGCGCCGGTTGCGTCGGGCGAAGTGCAAAAAATGCGTTGCTTTGCCCGGGTTACGCGTTACAGTAACGACAGCGAAAATCGCGATGTTTTCTTGATGGAGATGCAGGCCATGAACGTCCGTGATATTGAGTCGGCGCTGCTTGCCCGGTGTGCTGCCGTCGCGCGGGACGTGGCGCAATCTGCCCGGGACCAGCGCGAGGCCAATGTATTCCGGCTCGCTGCAATGGTCGTCCAGTCCCGATTGCCTAGCGAATCCAATAACTTGATGCGAGCAAGCGAGCGCTATTTCGCCGCCCATCCGGACGAAAGGCTGGCCCCAGCCGACGTTGTGAGAAGCGGCTGGGTTTCGAGCCTGCCCCGCTTGCGGGACATGTTGAGCCACCGGCTTCATGGGCGTTAATGCCATGCCTGCGAATCCGATATTCCATACCCACACCGCGCTGGCCGAAGGCTTGCGTGCGCTGTTCAAACAACTTGAGGAACGCCTCTCGCTGGAAAGCCCTGTGAATGTGTATTTGGCCGGCGGGATGGCCGTCCACCTCTATACGTCAAGTCGCGTCACTACCGACGTGGACGCCGAATTCGGAAGCCGCGTCCACCTCCCCAATGACCTGATGGTCGAGGTCACCCTGGAAGACGGCACGCCGCAGATCGTTTATCTCGACACAAATTACAACCCGTCCTTTGCGCTGATGCACGAGGATTATCTCGACGATGCCATCCCGGTCGACCTCGGCGTGGGCAGAATGCGCGTTCACGTGCTCTCTGCCGTCGATCTTGCCGTAAGCAAGATCGCCCGTTTTGCCGACAACGATAAAGAAGACATCGTTGCATTGGTTCGCCTCGGCCTGACGACGGCCGAAGAGATCGAACACCGTGCAACCGGCACATTGGTCGGGTATGTCGGAGGCCAAGCCATGTTGCGCCTGAATCTTCAGGAGGCCATTGCATTAGCCCGCCAAACTGAAGCCGCATTGGACGGTCCCGAATCAACGCCAGTCAGGCGATAACCTCGTCCACTGGCGTGGTGCTGGAATTGGCAATAAAAAAGCCGCTTCGTATTAACCGAAGCGGCTTCTTGATTTTATATCGCCACAACAACGAGGCTCCTTAATCCATCTTTGCTGCCTCAACCCTGCTGCGCCACACCCGCATGAATCGGATTGAGCTTGATGTTCTCCAGCCACTTGCGGATGCGCGTCGCATCGCCCATGCCGGAATACTTGCCCTTGGCATCGAGGAACACCATCACCACCGCGCGGCCTTCGATCATGGCGCGCATCACCAGGCAGTGGCCCGCTTCATTGATGAAACCGGTCTTTTGCAGCACGATGTCCCAGGTCGGATTCGAGGTCAGGTGGTTCGAGCTGTGATATTCCATTTCGCGGCCATTGACGGCCACGGCGTACTTCGAATCGGTCGAGTATTCGCACAAGATCGGCTGCTTCTGCGCCACGGCGACCAGCTTGGCGAGGTCGCGCGCACTGGCCACGTTTTGCACCGACAAGCCGGTCGGCTCGACATAGTGCGTGTCGTTCATGCCCAGTTCCCGGGCCTTGGCGTTCATCGCCTCCACGGCTGCCGCCAGGCCGCCCGGATAGTTGCGGCCCAGCGCATGGGCGGCACGGTTTTCCGAACTCATCAGCGCGATGTGCAGCATGTCGCCGCGCGTCATGCGCACACCGGGGCGCAGGCGCGACGAGCTGAATTTCTCGCGGTCCACGTCCTCGTCGGTGATCTCCAGCATTTCGTTCATGTCCTGCTTGGCTTCGACCACAACCAGCGCCGTCATCAGCTTGGTGATCGAGGCGATGGGCAGCGCCACGTCGGCGTTCTTGTCGAACAGGACTTCGGAATTCGAGGGGTCGAGCACCAGCGCGACATTGGACTGCAGCGCCAGCGAATCATGTATGTGGTTCAAGCCTTCGGCATCGCCCACCGTTTCGACGGCATAGGATGCGCGCTGCACCACGGCATGGTGGCGCGCCTTGAACGTCACGCGCCGCGCCGCCGTATGGCCCGACGCGTCTGCCGCACTTTGGTGCACGACGTGGTGCACAGGCTTCCTGGCTTGCTTGACCGGCGCATCGTCATCGTCGTCCGCCGCGACAGCATTGGTCACGCCGAACATGACGAGCACGAAGAAAACCAACAAAGCCGGCGACAACTTGACCATAGAAAACTCCTGCAACCCTGCGTAAAAGTATCTTGCAGTGTAGCAAAATCACAAAAATCTGCAAGCGAATTAGATAGTTAGCGCAAAGAATTAAACAATTCCATTAGAAAAAATTGCCGAACGCGCAAACTTGTTTCTTATTTATCTGTTAATTTTTTCAACAAAAAAGCCCAGACAATAATATATGCCCGCGAGCAAGAATTATTCCAGGAACCTGGCAAAGCCCGCAACCGGCTCACGTTCGGTGACCAGCGTGTTCTCGATCCGGTCCGGATCGGCATAGCCGAGCGACATCCCGCATACGACGCGTTCACCCTCGGGAAGTTGCAGGATTTCGGCGATGATTTTGTGATATTGCGTGAAAGCGGCTTGGGGACAGGTGTCGAGCCCGCGCCCGCGCGCTGCGACCATAACGCTTTGCAAGAACATGCCGTAGTCGAGCCAGGAACCCTGCTCCAGGATACGATCCATGGTGAAGATCATGCCGACCGGCGCATCGAAGAAACGGTAATTGCGCCCATGCTGGTCATGCATGCCGCGCTTGTTTTCGCGCGTCAAGCCCAAAAGGGCATACAAATCCCAACCCACCTTGCGCCGCCGGTCGATATAGGGCGACACCCACTGGCGCGGATAGTAGTGATATTCCTCGCTGTGCTGGCTGGCAACGGCAGGATCATCATGCGCCGCGACGATGGCGTCCGACAAGCGCTCCTTGATTGCGCCGGTGAGCACAGTGACCTTCCACGGTTGCGTATTGGTGCCCGAAGGCGCGCGTGCGGCAACCCGCAGGATGGCTTCGACGTCTTCGTGCGCCACAGGCGTGGGCAAAAAGGCGCGGATCGAACGGCGTGACGTGATGGCCGCATCAACGGCCTGCTGTTGCTCGGTCTGGTTCATTTCGACGGATTTTCGATGGTTTGCAAAAGATTGCGCAACTCGGCCGGCAAGGCAGCGGGCCGGCGCGTGTCGCGGTCGACATAGACATGCACGAAATGCCCCTGCGCCGAAGCCCGCTCCTCGCCATCGCGGAAAATGCCGACCTCGTAGCGCACGCTGGAATTGCCCAGTTTGGAGACGCACACGCCTGCGGTAATGCGGTCCGGGAAAGCGACCGAGGCAAAGTAATTGCACTGCGTTTCGATGACCAGCCCGATCACGGGGCTATGCTCGACATCGAGCACATCGTTTTCGATCAGGAACTGGTTGACCACGGTATCGAACCAGCTGTAATAGACCACGTTGTTGACGTGGCCATAGGCATCGTTGTCCATCCAGCGTGTGCTGATGACGCAAAAATGGCGGAAGTCGCCGCGTGTTTTCGCTTGAGATTTCATGCTGCTCTTATGCTTTCCTCACAACAAAGGCTACCCCCACCACCGCCAATGCCATGCCGAGCATGCCGGCCGCGGAGAGTATTTCGCCGAACATCAGCCAAGCCATCACGGCCGTGGTCGGCGGCGTCAAATATAACAGGCTCGTGACCTTGGTAGCGGCATCCTTGCGGATCAGGGCAAACAGCAGGAAGATCGCACCGATCGACAAGGCCAGGATGGACCACAGCAGCGCAGCGACGAAATGCGGCGTCCAGCTAACCGTGGACAGCGACCAGTCGAGATGCTCAAATGCGATCGCAAACGGCAGCAGCACCACAATCGACGCCAGGAATTGCACCAGCGTGCCGCTGCGCAAATCGAAATGCGGGCAATAGCGCTTCTGGTACAAGGTGCCGGCCGTCATGGACAAGAGCGCCATCAGGCACAGCCCCACGCTTTCCAGGGAAAGACCCGCCAGGTGCATCTTGTTCGCCACCACCAGCGCCACGCCGCCCAAGCCGATGAACAGGCCCAGCCACTGGCGCGGCTTGAGCGACTCGCCCACCAGCGGTGCGGCGAACGCGGTGAGGACCGGCTGCATGCCGACGATCAAGGCCGAGATGCCGGCCGGCATGCCGATCTTGATCGAACACCATACGCCGGCCAGATACCCGGCCTGCATCAGCACCCCGGCAACGGCAACGCGGCGCCACTCGCGCGGCCAGGGCGCGCGCGCCAGCAGCACCAGAGGCAACAGCACGCAGGACACGCCGACAAAGCGCAACAGTAAAAAGGTGAGCGGCGGCGCATAAGGCAAGCCGAACTTCGCCACCACGAAACCGGTGGACCAAAGCGCCACAAAGAAAGCCGGCATCAAGGCCAGCCAGGGATTGGGTGAAACAGCAGCGGGGGCAACAACAGGTTCAGCAGCCGGCGTCATACAAACAAGTCGGCGGCCATGCCGCGCGGGCTAAGAGATATCGGGTTTGCAGTTTATCATGGTGGGAAAAATTGCTCACCAGACAGCCTGATCGCTGCTCACCACCCAGGATATGCGCGACAAGCGGCAGGCGTCGCGGCCCAGGCTCTCAAAGCGCGCGCGATAGCGCTCATCGATTTTCACGTCGAACAAATTGCAATCGACAAAGCGCACTGCATCGAAATTGCATTCGCTGAGATCGAGGCTGTGGAAACGTACGCCATGCAAGGACGCACGCGCGAACGAAGTGCCGGCCAAACCGCTTTCTTCAAACGTGACCTTGTGCAACAGCGCATCGGCGAACGACGCTTCGTCCACTTCGCTCTTCCAAAAGAAAACCTCGTCGAGCCTCGCGCGCTCGAAGTCGGTTGCCCCGACCCTGGCGCATTGAATCAGGACATTGGACAGGTGCATGGCGCGGCAATCCGCCATCCGCATATCCACGCCCAACAGCATGCCGTCGCGCAACTCGCACTGGCGCAACACGATGCCGGCCAAGTCCGTCGCGAGCGCCTTGTTGTTGATCGCCTGCATGCGCTGATGCGGCGTCAGGCCGAAACGCTGCGCAATCACCCCGCGCAGCACGGCCTCGCCTTCGGGACCAAGCCACCTGGCCCGGCGGTCTGTCGTGTCGGATTGCATCACGCGCCCCACCTCTTTGGTAAATCATGCATCTTGTTATTTGGCCAGCTTATTGGGGTAGCTTATTTGACTAGAGATTAAGCAATGGCCAATTTCCAAGATGTGACGGTCGACACAAGCAGACTTACTTTGATGAAAAATTAACTTGATGCAATGCAGAAAATACCAGTTGACATGGCACGATTTCACTCTACAATAAGCACTGTTGCAACGCACCAAATTTGTTGCAAGCAGTCATCGCGCTGTCACAATTTTTTCCAGAGCACGCCCCACTCTCACAGGAGAATCTGATGTTTGTCCTACCTGAACAGTTTTCCAACGCCACCAAGGCCAATGTCGAAGCCCAGCTCGCCTTGCTGACGGATTTGACCAACAAAACCTTCGAAAGCGTCGAAAAGATCGTCGACCTGAACCTCAACGCGTTCAAGAGCTCGTTCGAAGAATCGACCGCCGCCGCCAAGCAATTGCTGACCGCGAAGGACCCGCAGGAATTTTTCACGCTGTCGGCTGCGCATGCCCAACCGAACGCCGAAAAGGCGCTGGCCTACGGCCGCCACCTCGCGTCGATCGCCACATCGACCCAAGCCGAATTCACCAAGGCCGCTGAAACGCAAATCGCCGAAAACAGCCGCAAGGTTGTGGACCTGATCGACGAAGTGACCAAGAACGCCCCGCCCGGTTCGGAAACCGTCGTGGCTTTCGTCAAGTCGGCCATCGGCAATGCCAGCGCCGGCTACGAGCAATTGACCAAGACCACCAAGCAAGCGGTCGATGCAATCGAAACCAACCTCAACAGCGCCACCGCGCAATTCGTGCAAGCTGCCGAAAAGCCGGCCAGCCGTTCGAAGAAGGCTGCTTAAGCCAGTCCTAAGGTTTTACGAACAAAAAAATGCCTCGGGATTACCGAGGCATTTTTTGTTTGCGTGAGGCGAAATGTAGGCCGGGACAAGTCCCAACCCATTGCTAACTCCCCTCTCCCGCAGGCGGGAGAGGGGTGGGGGTGAGGGGCGTTGCGCCTTGACTCTGTCTTTCAAACTAAGCCAGGTCGCGATCCCCCTCATCGGCCCGCCGCCCGCCCTGCCCCTCTCCTGCCTGCGGGAGAGGGGTTTCAAGCTTGGTCAAGCCGCGTGACGCAAGCGCCCGAGCAAGGTATGCAAACGCTTCTCTGCCGCCGCATCGGCCAGAGCCGGCAAACGGCACAGTTCAAGCAAGGCATCCTGGCGGTTATTGCTCGCGCCATTCTTGAGCGTCGACTGCAGCACGGCCACCTGCATCTGCAGGCGTTCGCGCGACAGTTCGGGCGGGCTGTCCAGGCCGGCCACGATTTCAAACCGCAACAGGTTTTGCAGCAGCGTGGCGCGGTTCTTTTCCAGTTGCGCGGCATAGCCGGCATCCTTCTTTTGCAAGGCGGCCAGGCCGGTGTCGAAGCGCTTCTTCAAGACGCGTTCGGTCTCGCCGGACAAGGCCGGCACCGCCTGCCATTGCCCGGCCGTGACGGGCGACTCTTCCTTGCCTTCAGCCAGCGCCGCTTCGACAGCCTGGCACAGGCGCATCTTTTCCTGCAAGGCGCCCTGCTCGGCTTGCGCGGCTTCGCGCTTGATCTGGTCGAGCCGCTTGCTCAATGCCGCATTCGCCGCGGTCAATCGCGCTTCGATGCGCTGTTCCTGGGCACGCGGCACCTGGCCCACCTTGCCCCAACGCTCGCGCGTCTCGCGCAGCAGTTTGTTGATGACGCCCGCACTTTCGCCGGCTGCGGCTTCGAGCGCGGCGCATAGCGCTTCCTTGTCGGCCAGATGCTGCTTGCGTTCGGCGTCCGCCCCGGCAGCGTGCTCCTTGCGCTTGGCGAACAAGGCGTCGCATGCGGCGCGGAATTGCTGCCACAGCGCCTGCTCCTGCTTGCGTTCGAGCGGCAAGGCCTTGGCGCGCTGCTGCCAGCGTTCCTGCAAAGCCTTGACCTTATCCAGGGTGGAGCGCTCGGCCGGCACCAGCGCCTGCACTTCGGCGATCAATGCCTGGCGCTGCTCCATTTCCTGCGTTTGCTGTCCCGCCAGCGGCGCCTGCAGCGCTTTCAGCGCATGCTCGTAATCGCGGTCGAGGCGTTTCTTCTCCTTGCGCTCGACCACGCCCAGCCGATGCCAGCTTTGCGCCATGCGCGAGCAAAATGCGGCGACGGCTTTCCAGTCGACGTCCGCCGCCTGCAGATCGTGGTCTTGTGCATATTGCTTGATCTGCGCCACCAGCGCTTCGGCCGCCTGCAAATTGGTCTGGCGTTCTTCGCCCAGCTTCTTGAAGTGCGCCGCCGCCGGGGCATAAGCCGTAGTGCAGGCCGCGTCGAAGCGTTCCCACAATTCCTTGGCTGCCGGGCCGGCCGATTGATCGAGCGACTTCCAGCGTTCGCGCAGGTCCCCCACCTTTTTCGCCAGTTCGGTGACCGGCAGATTCTTCGCCGCCATCTCTTCGGCGGCCTTGAGCAATTCTTCGCGCGAGATGTTGCCGCCCCACTTGGCCCAGCCCTGCAGCTTGCGCAGTTCGCCGCGCAGGCGCGCCAGCCGTGCTGCATCGCCCGGGCTGACGGGCAGCTTGCGCGCCTCGTGCGCGTGGGCCTGCTTTTCCACGTCGAGCGCAGTACGCACCACGCCTTCCTGCACGGCTTTTTCCAGGGCATTGAGGATTTCGCCCAGGCTCGCGCGCGCGGCGCGGGTCTCTTCCTTGCTCGCTTCGTGCGCTTCCGAGAGGCTCGCCAACAGGCTCTCGAAACGCTGCTGCAGCGCCTGCCCTTGGGCATCGTTCGGCGCAGCCGGCGCTGCGGCCCATTGCGCTTTCAGGGCCTCGGACTTCAAGTCGTGCCCGCTTTCCCATTGCAGCAGCAGCGCTTCGCGCGCCTGCAACGCGCCTTTGGCTTGGTCCAGTGCGGCAAGCACGGCCTTGCATTGCGCGTGCAACGCGGTGAAGTCGGTCAGCAGGTTCTTGGGCAACCCGGCCGCTTCTTCCTCGGCAAAAATCTGCGCGATTTCCTGCCCGAAACGGTCGAGCAAGGCGGTCAATTCGGCCGCTTCCAGCGAGCACACGCCCAGCGCCAGATCGCGCAAATGCGCCGTGCGCAGCAGGACTTGATGCTGCAGATCGGCCTGGTGCGCCAGCCGCGCGGCCAGCTTGGCGCGCAGGGCATCGTAAGCGTCTTGCAATTCCTGCGGCGGGGCCTTGACCAAGGCCCAGGCATGATCGAGGTCGACCACCTGATTGGGCAGCAAATGCTGCTCCGCCACCAGCTTTTCCGCGCGGTTGACGCACAGTTGCGCCTGCTCGCGCCCCTGCTGTTCGGCAACGAGCGCATCAAGCCTGCCCTGGACCAGCTTGGCGACGCGACGGTCGGCATTGCGCATGGCCGGCAGCACGCGATCGAGCATGTCCTTCGAATGCAGGTGCTGCGCGGCAATCAGGCGCGCATCGGCAAACTGGCATTGCAGGATGAATTCCACCGCCGCCGATTCCTCGGTGGAGAGCGCGTGCGCCTGCTGCAGCGCCAATTCCTTGTCGTGCGAAGGGGTATCGGCGGGCTGCTCGTTTTGCATGGCGTTGGCGGAGGAGTCTGGGGTTTTCTTGAACAAGGTATCGAACATTGTAGGTCTTCACTAAAACATCATCATAGCAAGTCCGCGCGGATTTGGCCTCTTGCGCGCGATCATTCACATAAACCCGTGCACACAAACGCGTACACGCAAACCCGGTCAGGACAAGGCTGCTTCTTCGAGCGCCACTTCGGCTTCCATGCTGCGGCTGTTGCGGTACGCGTCAAGCGCCGCCAGGCAATAATGGGAAAACCACAAACCGGAAAACACAAACACCAATACATAGAGCCAGAGCGAAACGGCCGCCAGCAGCGGAAACAGGACGGCCATGACGACCGAACTGCCCATCCACAAGGCCGAAGGAGCCATGCCCAGAAGGCCGGTCAAGGTGCCCATCGTCAGGAGCGGCCAGCGATGGCGCCGCATCAGTTCGGCACGCTCCTCGGCGTCTGCATAAATGCCGAATACCTCCGAGGCCACGACGCGGCACGTCAGCCAGCCCCACAATAGCGGCTGCAGGGCAAAGCCGATCACCGGCAAGGCGCACAAGGGCAACGTGACGACCCACAGCACGATGAAGAGCAGGAAAGACGTGAACGTGATCCAGAACAGATTGATCGCGTTGCCGCCCCCGCGCCGCTCAAGCAGGGGGTGATAACGGCGCCCGATGTGGCGCACCACCGCAGGCGTGGCCAGCAGGCTGACGAAGATCAGCGACGTCGCCACCATCAGCGGCAAAAGAAGCCACATCGCAATCAGCGGTACGACGAAGATTTTCAACGCGGCCAGGCCGAAAAATGCCAGCCACTTGGCGCTTTCGGCAAAAGCGTCGTTGTCGAGCAATAAGCGATGCAGCGCGTCGTAAAGCGGTTGCAAGGTCTGCCACAACACCACGCCCCAAAACGCCAGCGCAACCAGAAACGGCGCCAGCGTCATCAACATCATGCGCGGGTGAAACTGCGACGCAAGCGCACGGCCGAAGGAAAACAGCAAGGCTTTCATGATGTTTCCCTGACGGCACGGTAAGGCAACAACGGTAACATCCGACTTCCATGCACAAACGAAAACCCGCATTCTACGCTTTCGGCGCCGCCCTGCATCCACGGTGCCATCCGTTGGCCGTGCAGCGAAAAAATGATCCGCCGGCAGATGGCGGCGTCCCAAAATCCCGGGGAAGTACACAATACCGCTTAAATACCACATGACCATTTAGGAAAAGTGGACTGACATATGTAACATACCACTTGGCAAATCCGCAGCCGTTCCGCCGATGAATTTCCGCATCGCAAAATTTCCCTTGTTTCCGCATCGTGCCGTTCGCTTTTTTTATATTAAAAACAGGGCATTGCGACCTGATCACGGCACCAGATCGGCCGCTTTTATTGCGGCACCGTTCGACCCAACCGCCTTGAAGTGGTATCAAAATCAATCGATTTTACTAAAACCACTTGACGACCTGTTGCCTCAAATCCATTCTGCTCATCAGCAGGTCCAAAAACAGAGACTGCATAAGCAAATAAAAAATCAAAGCTTGGGGTCGGTTGGATCAAAGGGAGGGGGTGACGGCATCCGTCACTCAAGGGCCAAGGTGAATTTGCCTTGGGCCGCCATGATTTGCCTCTCGTTGTCCGATCGGTTCCATAGACGATTCAATACTTCGAGGAGAGGCACAACATGAAGGCAACAATTGCAAGCACCCTGGTGCTCGGTATGGTCGGCAGCATGCTCGCCGGTTGCGGCGGCGGTTCCAGCGATTCGCTCGACGCGCAGCAAAAAGTCATGGCGCGCAGCGTCAAGGCCACACTTCCCGCTTGCAGCGCGGTCTGGGTTTCGAGCACCGCCTATAACGGCGGCGCCAAGGTCAGCTACAACAGCGTGAACTACACCGCCAACTGGTGGACCCAAGGCAACAACCCGTCGACCAACAGCGGCGCGTCGGGCAGCGGCGAACCGTGGACCTCGGCCGGCGCCTGCGGCAGCAGCACGCCCACACCGACGCCGACGCCTACCCCAACGCCTACCCCAACGCCGACTCCCACGCCTACCCCGACACCCACTCCGACGCCTACCCCAACGCCCACACCCACCCCGGGCTGCGCAAGCTACGTCGCCGGTACGCAATATACGGCAGGCCAAGTGGTGAGCAACGACGGCGGCTACTACCAATGCACGATCGCGGGCTGGTGCTCGTCTTCTGCCGCATCCTACTACGCACCGGGCACCGGCTCGGCCTGGACCCAGGCCTGGACCCAGGTGACGGCTTCGGCTTGCGGCGGCACACCGACGCCGACGCCAACGCCGACACCCACGCCGACTCCTACGCCGACGCCCACACCAACTCCCACGCCGACGCCGACTCCTACGCCGACACCGACGCCCACTCCGAGCTTCGTCTTCAGCCCGTACAAGGACGTGACCGTCGCCACCAACTGGAACACCGACGCGATGCAAAGCGCGGCCGGCGGCACGACGCAAGTCATCACCACGTCCATGCCGTCGCATAACAAGGTCCTGACCTGGGCTTTCGCCACAGGCGCCTGCGGCTCGGAAAACTGGGGCGGTATGGTCAACACCACGTTTGCCACAGCCAACGTGCAACCGTTCGTCAGCGCCGGCAAGCAATACATCGTCTCCACCGGCGGCGAAGCGGGCTCCTTCACCTGCACCACCGATGCCGGCTTCGACACCTTCGTCAACCTGTACAACTCCTCGGCCATGATCGGCATCGACTTCGACATCGAAGCGGGCCAAAGCGCATCCGACATCGCCAACCTGGTGGCACGCGTCAAGGCAGCGCAAACGAAGTACCCCAACCTGCGCTTCTCGTTCACCATCGCCACGCTGGCAACCAGCCAGAGCGGCTCGTCGGTCGCCGTCGACATGGGCGCATCCTCGCCCAACCCGCTCGGCTCGATGGGTATTGCGGTCATGAGCGCCATCCAGTCGGCCGGCCTGACCAACTACTACATCAACCTGATGACGATGGACTACGGCGGGGCTGCGGCAGTCAACTGCGTACTCTCGGGCGGCGCGTGCGAAATGGGCCAATCGGCGATCCAGGCGGCAATGGACTTCCACGGCTACTACAAGCTGCCGTATAGCCAGATCGAGCTGACCCCGATGAGCGGCGCCAACGACACCGGCGGCGAAACCTTCACCATCGCCGACACCGACACACTGTCGGCCTGGGCCAAGGCCAACGGCATCGCCGGCCTGCACTACTGGTCGTACGACCGCGATACCGGCCTGTCCTACGACAACGAGTTCGTCAAGGATCTCGGCCTGTGATCGCGCCGCACTAAGGAGTTTTATCGTGTGTTCCTGAAACGATTTGCCGACCCGAAAGGGTCGGCTTTTTTATTTGGGCGCGGCTTGCGATCGTCCTGCGCGATGGTTTTCCCAATGCTGCCGCAAGGCCAATTCCAATCGCGAAGGCAATCTGAAGTGATGCATGACGGCACCTGCGATCGCCATGCCGGCCAAGGAGGCAACGATCGAAGCGCCCCACACGGCCCGGCTGCCGAACCCCGTTCCTTGTAAAAACATATTGAGAAATATCAGGATGCAGATGCCGCACAAGATGGTCAACACCACGGTCCCGGCAGGAGTAAAGCCCCAACTCGGCTTCAGCGAAACGAAACGGCCATCCACCGGATCGATCCAGGCGACGATTGTTTGTTTGTTTTCGTCCGTGAACGCGCCCATAGTGTCCGCCCCCGACGACAGCCGCTCGAAGTCCGCGATCTGGCAGCCGTAAACCGCCTCGGCATCAACCCGCAAGCTGAAGGACATGCCTATCCGGTTGGGCACCTGATCGAATATTTCGATTTCGCGTATCGGCAGAAACAGCATGAACGGTTGGACTGATTGACAATACGGAAAGTTGTATCGCATCGCCCTGCTTTTGTCCATCGACCTGCTACAATCAGCCAATTTTCAACGCCACATAAGGATAGAACCATGTCCACCATCACCACCGCTTCCGGCCTGCAATATCACGAACTGACCGAGGGCAGCGGTGCCGAAGCCACCGCCGGCACCCACGTTACCGTCCATTACACGGGCTGGCTGCAACAGAGCGACGGCAGCGCCGGCACCAAGTTCGATTCGAGCAAGGATCGCAACGAGCCGTTCGACTTTCCGCTCGGCGCCGGCCACGTCATCAAGGGTTGGGACGAAGGCGTGCAAGGCATGAAGGTGGGCGGCGTGCGCAAGCTGGTCATTCCGGCTGCCCTGGGCTACGGCGCACGCGGCGCCGGCGGCGTGATTCCGCCCAATGCGACGCTGATCTTCGAAGTGGAATTGCTGGAGGTTTGATGATGTCCGCACGCGTAATGCTGTCCATCGGTCTGTGCGCCGCCCTGCTGGCGGCCAGCCCTGTCCGCGCCGAAGGCCCGCCTGCAGCAGCGGCACCCGCTGACGCCTCTGCGGCAGCACCGCAACAGGCGGACCCGTTTGCCGTCGTGAAGATGCCGAGCGGCGTGGAGTATAAGGAACTGGCTATCGGCACCGGCGCCAAGGTTTATCCGGGCAACACGGTCGGCGTGCAATATACCGGCTGGCTGCAAAATCCCGACGGCAGCCGCGGTGCGGTATTCGATTCGAGCCGCAACACCGGGCTGCCGCTCGAATTCATACTGGGCGACGGCAAGGTGATACGCGGCTGGGAAATCGGCATGCAAGGCATGCGGATCGGCGGCAAACGGCGCCTGATCATTCCGTCGTCGCTGGCATACGGCGCCAAGGGCACGTCCTCGATCCCGCCCTATTCCACGCTGATCTTCGACGTGGAAGTGGTGAACCTCAAGTAACGATCAAGCAAGTTAGGCAAGGCTTGGCAGCGCGCACCGGAGTTCTCTTCGGCGCGCTGACCAATCTCATTCTTCCGGCCACTCGCTCATCAAGGCCAGCAGCACCAGCTTGTCAAACTCCGGCGCAAAGCGTTCGATGATCTGTTCGGGATCGTCGGCAATCGCACAGTCGACCACGATGCCGAACTGCACGCCGCCGTTGTAGGACAGAATCGACACGCCCACGCCGATATCGCCCGATTGCGGCACCCAGAACATGATCTGGTCGAGCCGGCTGCCGGCCAGGTAGAGCGGTGCCTGCGGTCCCGGCACGTTGCTCATCACAGCCGTGGCCTTGCGCGCGAAATAATTCTGGATTTCATTCTGCACCTGCTTCGGCGTCGCACCCAGCACGCCCAGCACCGCCATCGCCACCAGGGCCTGGTAACCACCCTTCAATTCATCCATGCGCGCATGCACTTCGGCCAGCCGCGCAAGCGGGTCTTCGATACCCACAGGCAGCACCAGCGGCACCAAACCAAAGGCGTTACCGAGCTTTTCGCGGCGCGACGATTTGCGCAGGTTCACCGGCACCATGGCGCGCAGCTCGGTGTCAAGCGGCACGTCGTCGCCCTTCTCGCGCAGATAGGCGCCCACGGCCCCCGCCACGGACGACATCAGCACGTCGTTGATCGACGCGCCGAACACCTTGCCCACGGCCTTGATATCGGCCAGCGGCAAGGGCTCGCTCCAGGCCACGCGCTTGACGCCCTGCGGCACGCCCTTCAAGCGCGTGCGCGAATCCTCCGTCATGGCAACCAGCTTGACCGCATCCTGCGTCAGCTTGCCGCCGATCTGCGCCACATCGGCGAAGCGCGCGATCATGCGATTCGATTCGGCCATGCTCCAGAGATACCGGGTCATCATCGAGGTCGACATATTGATCGCCGAGATCGTGGTGCGCGTGACCGGCTGCAGCAATTCGTTCCACGGATTGTCTTCGTCTTCCGTAGGAGTTTCGGCCTCCTCTTCCTGCGCTGCCTCTTCCACTTCCGCGCCACCGGCAAGCGAAGCTTCCCGCGTGGCATCGAACATCGACAGCAGCACGCCGACCAGGGCAATGCCGTCGGCGATGCAATGGTGGATGCGGATGATGACGGCCTGGCGCACGCCGCCGTCTTCGCCGACGCAGTGATCGACCACGTGCATCTGCCACAGCGGCTGGTCCGGATCGAGCGCGGTGGCGGAGAGTTCACCCACCAATGCCTCCAACGCCGGCTTGTTGCTTTCGCCCCGCGTTGCGGCCAGGCGCACCTGCACGATGTGATGGCCGAGATCGACGCCCTGCTCTTCCCACCACGCGCCGGCCAGGTCCTGCACCACGCGGCTGCGGAAGCGGCTGTAGGAGAGGAAGCGCAGCTTCATCGTGCGCTTGAAACGCGCCAGGTCGAGCGGACGGTCGAACATCAACACGCTGACGATCATCATCAAATTGCCGTCCGAATCCATGCGCAACCACGCGGTGTCGACCGTGGACATTCTTTCGCGCTGCAACAAGTTGGGGGACAGCATGCTTGCTCCTTTGTTTTCCAAGCCAGATTATCGGCCGGAATTCCGCGCCCGACGGCAATGGCAGATTCGACAACTTATTCTAAATGTCCGCTTTCAAGCTGCGCGGGGTTTGTGCTATGTTTGGCAACGCCCAACCACCCAGGAGACCACCATGTCGCTGCAAGAACAATTCGACCAAGCCGCCGCCGATTCGAAAAACCTGCCGGAACGCCCGGACAACATGACGCTGCTCAAGATCTACGCCCTGTTCAAGCAAGGCAGCAGCGGCGACGTCGACGGCAAGCGCCCCGGTTTTTCCGATATGGTCGGCCGCGCCAAGTTCGATGCCTGGGATGCCCTGAAAGGCACGTCCAAGGAAGACGCGATGCAGCAATATGTCGACTTGATCAATGAATTGAAGGACGCTTAAAGCACAAAGCCTGGCTCGCCGGCTCTAACAATCCTAGCCGGCGAACACCTTCTTCATGTTCTTTTGCACCTTTTCCTCAATAGTCGAGGAAAAGGCCTTGAACAGGAAGCCGAGCGTGATGTCCATCTGCGCCACGTGCTCGCCCAACTCCAGCGTGCCCGACACGCCGCTGCGCTTGAAATGCAGCACGTCGCCATCCCATTCCGCCTCGATGTCGTACTCCTGGCTCAGTTGATCGGCCACTTTTTGCGCGGCGGCCTTGGCCTTCTTGTGCGACAGCTTATGCTTGTGCGTGATGCTGATATCGGCCATGTCTCCTTATCCTTATTCTTTACGCATGACCTCGGGGTTCAGCAGATTCGGCGGAACTTCCCCGGTCAAGGCGGCAATCAGATTATCAGCCGCCAGATTCGCCATTGCCAAGCGCGTTGGTTCCGAGGCACTGGCGATATGTGGCGTGAGCACCACATTGTGCAATGCCAGGAAGCCCGGATTCAAGGCCGGTTCATTCTCGAATACGTCGAGCCCGGCCGCGGCGATGCGCTGCTCGCGCAGTGCCGCGATCAGCGCAGCATCGTCGACAATGCCGCCACGCGCCACGTTGGTCAGCGTGGCAGTCGGCTTCATCAACGCCAGCTCGGCCGCGCCTATCGTGTGATGCGTCGCGGCCGTGTAGGGCAGCACCAGCATGACGTGGTCGGCGCGCTTGAGCAAGTCTTCCTTTTCCACCCAGCGTGCGTGATTGGCCGCGGTTTCCTGGTCGGGCGACAGGCGCGAGCGGTTGTGATAGAGCACGCGCATGCCGAAACCGAGCGAACGGCGCGCCACGGCCTGCCCGATGCGGCCCATGCCGATGATGCCAAGAGTCGAGCCGTGCAGATCGGCGCCCAGCAAGGTGTCGTAGCGCCACCGGGTCCATTTGCCGGCGCGCAGCCAGTGTTCCGATTCGGTGATGCGGCGCGCCGCCGCCATCAACAGCGCCCAGGCAAAATCGGCCGTGGTTTCGGTCAGCACGTCGGGCGTATTGGTGACCATCACGCCCGCCGCTGTGGCAGCAGCTACGTCGATATTGTTGTAGCCGACGGCCATGTTGCACACGGCCTGCAACTGCGGGTTGGCAGCAAACAACGCCGGCGTGATGCGTTCGCTGCCTGTCGTGAACAGGCCGTGCATGCCGGCGGCGCGCACGACCAGTTCGTCGGCGGTAAAGATGCGGTCTTCCTCGTTGGCGGTAACGTCAAAGTGATTGCGCAGGCGCTCCAGCACTTGCGGAAAGGCGGCGCGCGCCACCAGCACTTGCTTCTTCATGAAATTCTCCGGGGGGTGTCATCCGCCCCATGATAGCCTGACATCTCACTGCGCCGCTTGCCAGCCCAACAGCGCCAGCATGACAAAGAATCCGGCCACATAACCGAGCGCCACGTGCCAGCCCTGCGTGAGCCAGGCGCGCGCCGAACGTGCCTCGGGATACATGTCGGCCAGCGCCACGCCGGCGGACGAACCGAACCACAACAGTGAACCGCCAAAGCCGACCGCATAAGCGAGGTAACCCCAGTCATAGCCGCCCTGCTTCAAGGCCAGCGCGGTCAAGGGGATATTATCGAACACTGCGGAGATGAATCCGGCACACAAGGTACTCGGCCACGACGGCACAGGCAGCGCCTGCACCGGCATCAGCGAAGCGCACCACACCAGCGCCAGGAGGAAACCGGCGCTGCGCAGTGTGCGCGGCAGCGCCAGCCACTCGGGCCGGCGCAAGGGCGAGGCGAGCAACAGCGCCAGCCACACCGAGAGGCCGAGAAACGGAAACACGCCCGCCCAGCCGGCGAATTCGAGGTTGATCAAAAGATTGGCCGCGATCGCCAGCAGCAGCACAAAGCCGACCACCATCACACTGGTCCAATCGACAGCGTGCCCTTGCTCGTCGTCGCGCACGGCGGGCGAATGGCGATGCTGCTGCAGCGAAGCGGGAAGCGCCACCACGATCAAGGCCGCCACCGCAGCCACGTAAGCCGTGAACACCGCCGCCGGCGGCACGCCGGCCAGCCACATCATGGTCGTGGTGGTATCGCCGATCACGCTGCCCGAACCGCCCGCGTTCGACGCGGCGACGATGGCGGCAAGATAGCCCACGTGTACGCGCCCGCGAAACACCGAACGCGCAATGGTGCCGCCTATCATCGCTGCGGCGATATTGTCGAGAAAGCTCGCCAGCACGAACACGCCGATCAACAGCACAAAGCCGGCGACCGGGCCATCGCCCAGCGCACGGCGCAAGGCATGCGCGGCGCGGCTGTTTTCAAAATGCTTGGCCAAGAGCGCGAAGCCGAGCAGCAAGGCCAGCAGATTGGCCAGCCCCACCCATTCGTGCCCGGCATGCGCCGCCAGACCACGCCAGCCCGCGCCTTCGTCGAATGGCGAACACACGGCCTTGTAGAGCGCAATGCCCAGCGCGCCGGCCAGCGCGGCCCGCCCGGCCAGGCGCGGCACGGCGGCGATCACACCCAGCACGGCAGCAAAGAAAACGAATTCGAGCGGAATGCCCGCCACTGCAAAACCGGGCGACGCTGGTGACGCAAGCACCATCAGCCGACCAGCACCACGTGCACGCGGTAAGGCCCATGCGCGCCAAGCACAATGGTCTGCTCGATGTCAGCCGTGCGCGAAGGGCCGGAAATGAAATTGGTGGCGCGCGGCAATTCGCCGCGTTCGGCACGCGCCAGGGCAAAGGCATCTTCCATCGCGGCCACGATGCGATCGGTTTCGACAATCGCAATATGCGTCTCGGGCAACAGGCTGGCCGACGCGAAGGTTTCGGGGCCGGAGAGCAGCATCAGCGTGCCGGTTTCGGCAACCGCGCAAAAGCAGCCGGTGATGCCGACCTTGTCGAGATTTTCCGGTGGACGCGCAGCGAACTCGATGCCCGCCGCACGCCAGTCCAGGCCCATAAGGCCATCCCAGCCGATGACCTTGCGCGCAATGCCCTCGGCATCGAGATAGCGCGCGACGGCCGCCGGCACCTCATCGCGGCTTGCCACGCGCTCGACAGTGTCGGACATGCGCCGGGCCTGCTCGATAAAGTGGGCAACGAGGTCGCCGCCCACGGCAGGCTGCGGCCCGACCGGATGGCGCGCAAGATAGTTGCGCACGGCAGCGCGCTCCTCGTCCGTGACCTCGGCCGACCGGCCCTGCGCCTTGCGTATACGTTCGAAGATGGCTTGTCTTGCGCGCGATGTGTCCACAGTCGCCCCTAGTCGTTGGTTGATGCGAGTGTAGCGTAACTGTCCATTCCGTAGGTTGGTGCCAAGCGTAAGCCAAGCCCGACAATGGGGCGTTCAAGTTACAGCAAGCGTTGATTCGATAGGTGGATGTGGGGCTTCGCTTACGCTTGGCGCCAACCTACCAACGCCGAAAACCTTGCATCCAGCGCAAATCCAACGTATTTGCTTATGCGCATTATGTATAAGACTGGTTTGTTACCAACACGAATTTGTCTTAAAATACAGGGTCTTGCAACATTTGGGGAGGACCGCGTCATTCGCGTCACGTATGCGCCATTCTTCCCTGCGCTACCGCTTCGAATTTTACAGATTGGACCGTTATGACCCACGTAGTAACCGAATCCTGCATCCGTTGCCGCTATACCGATTGCGTCGACGTATGCCCGGTTGATTGCTTCCGCGAAGGCCCGAATTTCCTGACCATCGACCCCGACGAGTGCATCGATTGTGCAGTCTGCGTCGCCGAATGCCCGGTCAATGCGATCTACGCGGAAGAAGACGTGCCGGCCGATCAGCAGGAATTCGTCAAGATCAACGTCGATCTGGCGCGCAAATGGCCTTCCATCACCAAGACCAAGGCAGCCCTCTCCGACGCCGACGACTGGAAGGATGTGAAAGAAAAACTGCAATACCTCGAACGTTGATCGCCCCGCAGTCCGGGCTGCATTAAAAGATTCAATGTCATGCGTGCAGGCACCGCGCGCCGGTAGGCGTGGCGGGCCTACGTGACACGCTTGCGTAGCACGCTTATGTAGCACGCTCATGTAACACCTTGCCACTTTTCAAAATGAAACAGGAACTCGAAAGTCGTATGGAAACCGGCATCACCATCCACCCTCCCGGCTCGAACCAGGGACCGATTGAAACCGACGCCGTGATCGTCGGCGGCGGCCCGGTCGGGCTGTTCCAGGTGTTCGAACTCGGCCTGCTCGAAATCAAGGCCCACGTGATCGATTCGCTGCCCGCCGTCGGCGGCCAATGCGTCGAACTCTACCCCGACAAGCCGATCTACGACATCCCCGCCGTGCCCGTCTGCACCGGCCAGGAATTGACCGACAACCTCTTGAAGCAGATCGAACCGTTCGGCGCCACCTTCCACCTGAACCAGGAAGTCGCCCTCGTCGAAAAGCGCGAAGACGGCCGCTTCAACGTCGAAACCTCGGCGGGCACCCGCTTCATCACCAAGACCATCTTCATCGCCGCAGGCGTCGGCTCGTTCCAGCCGCGCACGCTGAAAGTCGAAGGCATCGAGCAATTCGACGGCACGCAACTGGCCTACCGCGTCAAGAACCCGGTGCAGTATGAAGGCAAGAACCTCGTCATCTGCGGCGGCGGCGATTCCGCGCTCGACTGGGCGCTCAACTTCGTCGGCAAGGCAGAATCCGTCATCCTGGTGCATCGCCGCGAAGAATTCCGCGCCGCGCCCGCCTCGGTCGCGAAGATGAAAGAGCTGTGCGACAACTACGAAATGCAATTCGTCGTCGGCCAGGTCACCGGCCATGAAACCAGTGACGGCAAGCTCACCGAAGTCAAGGTCACCGGCGCCGACGGCGTGACGCGCCGCCTCCCGCTCGACCATTTGCTGGTGTTCTTCGGCCTCTCGCCCAAGCTCGGCCCCATCGCCGAATGGGGCCTCGAGATCGAACGCAAGCAATTGAAGGTCGACACCGAAAAGTTCGAAACCAACGTCCCCGGCATCTTCGCCGTGGGCGACATCAACACCTATCCGGGCAAGAAGAAGCTGATCCTCTCCGGCTTCCACGAAGCGGCCCTGGCCGCCTTCGGCGCCGCGCCCTATATCTTCCCGGAAAAGAAAATCCACATGCAATACACCACGACCTCGCCCAAGCTGCACAAGATTCTGGGCGTGGAGACGCCGGTGTTTGATTGATGGCGGAATTGCTGCTTCAATAAAAAACGCCCGCATCTGCGGGCGTTTTTGCTTTCATTGCCGATTTTGATCTAGCAGGCTGCAAAACCCGAAAAGAGGCAGCAATCAATGCGTGTCTTGGCAGCGATGGTAGCGGCGGAGGTTTTTCTGCTCAAAACGACTAGGCGCTTATTGTTTTTTCAATTTGACGATAATATTCAGATGATCCTTGTCCCGAACAATGCGCACGGGATCCAAGCTGATGACCAAATCCTTGATTGCGAAACCGACTGCCAGTGAAGAAAACGCCGCGAGAGTCCAGCGCAATTGCGTCATTGACATCGGCAAATCGATGTTGAAACAGACCATCCCCGCGGCAACTGCAACGCCGGTTATGCCTACCGTCGATTCAACACACATGCATCGCATCGCTCTTTTATTACTGGATTGCTGCACGTGGGATTGACGCGCAAGGATGACGAGGTCGCGTAGCAGGCTTTGGATCAGCAATACGGCCGACATCGCCAGTATTACCATGCCGAGAGAATACGTTCCGACGAACACCGAGGCTATCGCGTAGACCGCGAATCCGCTGCCGGTGATGATAGCCGCCTCGGCCTTTTCAAAATTATTCAAGCTAATTCCTCTTCGAGGGTGAAGCTCCCATCTGCGGCTCCCGATAGCGGGCAGCTACCCGACCGCTTTCGGAAGCCTAGCCGTCAGCAAACGCAAAATTCGCCGAAATGCGAGTGAACTTTTGGTATTGGTTCCATCAAGCTCATCCGTTCCAACGGCCATTTCCAGCGCGATTGACGATCGGCAACTACCGATCGGATTTTTGATGAGCGATTAAAACTTCCGAAGCTGATGATTGCATGCGCGTGCATCGCTTGCAAGGCCAATATCCGCAAGGAACCCGTGGTTGTCTGCTGGACTCCCGATAGCGGTCGGCCAGCGGTCGGCTATCGGGCGCCGCAGATGGGAGCTACACCCTCAAAGGAGTCATCCAACTCGGACACATTTAATCGTTTTCGGCTATAGATAGGCTCGTTTTGCCGCCGCAGCCGCAGCCGCAGCCGCAGCCGCAGCCGGCATCATTTCAGGTTCTGACTGATACTTCTCGCGAGATCGATCGCCCGTGCTGCAGCGGGCGACAGAGTGCGGCGTTTCAGCCAAATCGCATGCACATCGGCGTACATCGTCGATGCTCCTTCGTGGGACAGATTGCGCAGCCGAATCTCGCTTCGTATGGCGATTTTTTCGGGAAGAATCCCGAGCACGTCGGTATTGGCTACCAACTGTGCCAAGGCTTGGATGTCGTCGCATTCAGTCGTGAGCGGCAAGCTTTCATGCGATGCGAAGCCAAGCGCGGAAGCGACGCCTCCCAGCAATTCGGGGCTGATTGAAATCCGCGCTATCCCGTAAGTTCTCAACGCCTCGGTGGTAATGATGCGCTTGCGCGCGAGAGGGTGCCCCGGCCTGCAATATAGGCCGCCCATCTGCCTACCCACCGGCACGCTTGCAAGACGCTCGCTTTTGCCGATGAGACGGGGATCGCCCAGGCAAAAATCGATTTCCTGTGCATCCAATTGATCGATCAAAATGCGAAGGTTCCCGAAACGCACGCGAGAAACCAGCTTGGGACTTTGCAGCTGAAGTTGCTGAAGCAATTCGGGCAGGATGGTGGCTGCGGGAATCGGAGCCACCCCAAAGGTGATTTCGCCGCCGTCGCCGGTCTTCACCAGTTCGATGTCGCGTTCAAGACAGCGGCTCTCGAATACCAAGGATCTGGCGCGTGCCAACACCGTCTCGCCAACCTGCGTCAAGGCCACGCCTTGCGGCCCGCGGTCGAACAGGCGCAAACCCAACTGCTCTTCAAGGGCCTGAATGCTGCGGCTGAATGCCGCCTGGCTGAGGTGGACCTGCGCTGCAGCGGCGACGAAGCGGCGCTCCTCGGCCAAGGCGATGAAGTGGGTCAATCGCTTGATATCCATGGCCGGTTGCCTCTCATTATGCACAATACGCAATATATACCATCTAATTATGCATTGGACACATTACTCCAGAGTGGCGAAAATGCCTCGATAACGGCATGCCATCACCATGCTGAATGGCCAGGAGCACACGATGTTCGATCGACATTTCCACCGCATTCGCCTGCCGGGCTGGCTTTTGCTCGCTTTCCTGTCTACACCATCGATGGCGCAAGCATCGACGTCCGCAGCGATTCCGGAGCACACGCGGCCGAATATTGTTTTCATCTTGATCGACGACGCCGGCTTCAGCGATTTCGGCTCTTACGGCAGCGAAATCGCCACGCCGAACATCGACAGCATTGCGGCATCCGGCGTACGCCTGACCAACTTCCATACGGCGTCGACCTGCGAAGCATCGCGGGCCATGCTGCAGACCGGCATCGACAACCATCTTGCCGGGGCGGGCACGCTGAAGGTGGTCATCGCCGACAATCAGCGCGGCAAACCCGGTTACGAAGGCTATCTGAGCGACAAGGCGTATAGCCTCGGACGCTTGCTGCATGACGGCGGCTATGCGACTTACTATGCCGGCAAGTGGGACCTGGGCGATGGTCTCGTACGCTCACCCGGCGCAAAAGGATGGGATCGCTACATCTCATTGGAGCAGACCGGCGCCGACAACTTTGAAGACCGGAAGATGTATGCCCCCTTCAACGATGAGGCAGTGCGCTGGGAGGATGGGCATCGGGCGCAATTGCCGCCCGATTTCTTTTCCACCCGGTACTACGTCGACAAGATGATGCAATACATCGGCGAAGGGAAGTCGGGCGACAAGCCATTCTTCGCCATGATTGCGTTGCAGGCGGTGCACTCGCCGCTACAGGCGCCCAATCCCGATATCGACAAATACCTGCACCGCTACGACGCGGGCTGGGACAGGATTCGCTACGAACGCTACCAACGCCAAATCCAGATGGGGCTGATGCCGCCCGGCCTGGTGCTGCCGAAGTCGGTCATCACCAGAAACTGGGATAGCCTGACCGCAGCCGAACACATGGAATACGCCAAGAAAATGGCCGTGTTCGCGGGCATGCTGGACAACGCCGACCAAAACATCGGCCGCTTCCGCGAGTACCTCAAACAGTCGGGCAAGCTCGACAACACCGTGTTCATCGTCATGTCCGACAATGGCGCCGACCCCTACGAACTCAACAAGATCAATCTGCCGTTCCACCTGTGGTACGAGACGCATTTTTCGCTCGACTATGAAACCTTCGGCCAGAAAGGCAGCTACGTGCATTACGGGAGCGATTGGGCGCAGGTTTCCAACACGCCGTTTGCCATGTTCAAGGGCACGTCGGGCGAGGGGGGCATGCGGGTGCCGTTCCTGGTCAGTTACCCCGGCCGCATCAAGCCCGGTGGGATCAGCAATCAGTTTTCCTACGCCACCGACTTCCTGCCGACCGTGCTGGACATTGCCGGCATCGCACTGCCGGGCAACGAGGCCGCAGCGCAAGGTCCCTACCATCCGAGCGGCGCCAGCTTGTTGCCCTACCTCGAAGGCAGAAGCCCGTATGTTCACCCGCCCACTGAAGCCATCGGCTTTGAAAGCACCGGCAGCGAAGCCCTCTTCAAGGGCGACTATAAATTGCAGCGCAACCTGCCGCCGTTCGGCGACGGCAAGCCGAAGCTGATTCACTTGAGCGAGGACCCGACCGAAGCGCACGATGTCTCCGCCAGCCAGCCAGAAGTATTCAATGACATGCGCCGTGAAATGGAGAAGTACGTCGTGCAAAAAGGCGTCATCCGGCCGCCGGCGAACTATGATGGCATCAGGCAGCTGCTGATCAATAACTGGCCGGTCCTGCTGCGCCAAATGGCCAGCGTGTTGATGGCGGCAATCGGCGCCTTGCTGATTTTTTTGGCGGCAGTGTTTTATGGGGCGCGAGTCGCGTGGCGCAGATGGCGCGGACGTGTCGGATGACTTGAAGGTTTTCAGGGTTCCGAATGAACCGATTTTCGCGTGCCCTTGCGTGGGTCGCGGCGCTTGTCGCCGGGATTGTCTTCGCCCTGGCGCTCTGGAGCGATCACGCGAGCCGAGTTACGCAGTCACCGGCACCGGCGCCGGCGTCCACGACAAAAACCGCCGATTTTGTTGGCAGCCAGGCTTGCGCCGCTTGTCATCAATCGCAATATAAAGCCTGGCAAGGTTCGCACCATGCCTTGGCCATGCAGCATGCCGACGCCAGGTCGGTATTGGCGCCGTTTGCCGGCGAATCCTTTTCAACAGGAGGCGTGACCTCGACCTTCAGCCGGCGCAACGGCAAGTTCTACGTCCGAACCGATGGCGCCGACGGGAACATGGCGGAGTTCCAGGTCACGCACACCCTCGGTATCGCGCCGCTGCAGCAATACTTGATCCCCGCGCCGGACGGTGGCATGCAGGCGCTTGGCATAGCGTGGGACGCGCGCCCGAAAATACAGGGTGGCCAGCGCTGGTTTCACCTGTTGGCGGGACAATCGATCAAGGCGGGGGACGAGTTGCACTGGACCGGTCGCCAGCAAAACTGGAATTTCATGTGTGCGGATTGCCACACCACGCAATTCAAGAAGAATTTCGACCCGGACAAGCGCCATTTCGACAGCACCTGGGCTGAATTGAGCGTCGCATGCGAGGCTTGCCATGGCCCTGCTTCCAATCATATCGACTGGGCCGGCCACCAAGCAGGCGGGAGGAACTATCCCGACGCGCACAAGGGATTTGCCGTCACGTTCGATGAGCGCAAGAACGCCGGCTGGGCGATCGACCCTGTCAGCGGCAATGCAAAGCGAACTGATGCGCCGGCCAAGCGGCGTACGGAGATGGATGTCTGTGCGCGCTGCCACTCGCATCGCAGCCAGATCGGCGACGATTATGTATATGGCGGCGAATTGCTCGATACCCACCTGCCGTCGCTATTGACGAACGGCTTGTATTGGAACGATGGGCAAATGCGCGCCGAGGTCTACAACAGCGCATCGTTCATGCAAAGCAAGATGTTTCAGAAGGGCGTGACTTGCAGCGATTGCCATGATCCGCATACGCAAAAGCTCAGGTTTCCCGGCAACCAAACCTGCTTGCAATGTCACGCCGCAGCCAAGTATGACGCGCCCACGCATCACAATCACGAGACGGGCTCCACCGGTGCCCAATGTGCGGCTTGCCATATGCCGACTACCGCCTACATGTCGATCGATCCGCGCCACGATCACGCGATTCGCGTGCCGCGTCCCGATCTTTCACTTGTGCGTGGAACGCTCAATGCCTGTAACAAGTGCCATGCGGACAAATCAAGCGAATGGGCCGCCATGTGGGCCAAACGCTGGTTCCCCGGCTTGAGTAAGCGCGCCACACCCGTGGCCGATGCGCTATTTGCCGCCGATTCCAACGATCCACTGGCGCCGGAAAAATTGTTGGGCGTGATATCCGATCTCCAGCAGCCTTCGGTCGTGCGCGCCAGTGCCATTGACAGGTTGGCGCCGATCGCAAACGCTGCGCAACAGGAGGCGCTGGCCGCCAATTTGCCTGACCACGATCCGCTGGTCCGCCTCGCGGCGGTCAATGCCTTGGCGGATGCGCCGTTGGCGCTGCGGAGCCGCTGGCTGACGCCCATGTTGACCGACCCGGTCAAAGGCGTGCGCGTGGCAGCGGCGCGCTGGTTGGCTACGGTTCCCAACGATTCGCTTGGCGCCGTTGATCGCGGCAAGCTCGATGCGGCGCTGAAGGAATATGTCGCCATTCAACGCTACAATGCCGATCGCCCGGAGTCGTACAACAATTTGGCCACACTCTATGCCGACCAGGGCAATTGGCTTGACGCGGAAGCGGCAATCAAAGAGGCATTGGCGACCGATCCCGGATCGACAGTGTCGGCACTCAATCTGGCCGATATTTACCGGCACATGGGCAGGGAAGCGGACGCGCAGGAATTGATACTGGGTGTCACCAAGCGCCATCCACAAGACGCGCTGGCGTTCCATGCGCTTGGCCTTTCGTATCTGCGGCAAAAGCGCATCCATGCGGCGTTGCCTGCACTGCGCAAAGCCAGTGAGATCGATCCGAACGTCACCCGCTTTTCCTTTGTTTATGCACTGGCACTTCATAGTGACGGACAAGGTGTTGGGGCGATCAAGCAACTGGAGATGGAGATCGAACGGCATCCCGCTGATCGCGATGCAGCGCTGACGCTGGTGGCGTTTTGCAAGGAAATGCGTGATGCAGAATGCACCAGGAAATACGAAGGGCGTATCGTAACGTCTGAGTGAATGAAAGATTTGCGACGGCAGCTCGAGGGTTTTGCCGCCAGTCGCTTCTTAAACCGGCGATGTCCGCTGTCTCGCCATAAGCGGCCGACAAATACATGCCACTGCACAATCGTTAAACCTCCATACCAACGACGATAGCTTTTTTGAACGGCAAACGGACGAGGAACGCAACAACAGAAGTATCACTTCCTCACTTTTTCGCTGCTCCGGCAATCTCCATGGCCGCCCCAACCTTCCAGGCAGCCGACAACCTGCGCGCCTGCGTCAACTCCGCCGGCTTCATGCTCTTGCCCAGCGAATCACGCTCCTTGATCGCGTCAGGGTCGCCCGACTTGGCCGCCAGATCGATCCAGGCGTAGGCAAGGACAGGATTCGCTTCGACACCCAGGCCGGTACGATAAAGCTGCCCCAGCGAGAGCTGGCCGTAAGCGTTGCCCTGCTGCGCCGAGCTGCGGAACCATACTGCCGCCTTGGCCGCATCGCGCTCGATGCCGACGCCTTCGCGGTAGCTCCAGCCCAGATTGTTTTCGGCCTCGGGGTCGCCCTGGGCGGCGGCGAGCTGGTACCAGTGCGCCGAATCGCGGTCGCTCTTGGCCACGCCCTGGCCGTTGGCGTACATCGCGCCGAGCGCGCTTTGTGCGGCGGCTATGCCCTGTTCGGCGGCTTTGCGCGTCAGGTTGGCCGCTTCCTTTTCGTCCTTGTCCACGCCACGGCCATCGAGGTACATGGTGCCGAGCATGAATTGTGCATCGGCATTGCCCTGGTCGGCGGCAATGCGCAACCAGTGCGCCGCTTCCTTCTCGTCCTTGGCGACGCCGCGCCCCTCGGCATAGCAATGGCCGAGATCGAATTGCGCCGGGGCCAATCCCTGGCGTGCCGCCTGCATCAGCAGCTTGACGCCTTCTTCGGCATTCTTGGCCACACCGCGGCCATCGAGAGTCATAATGCCGAGGCGGTCCTGCGCCTTGGCATAGCCGAATGCGCTGGCCATCTGGTACCAGCGGGCCGCTTCCTTCTCGTCCCTGGGCACGCCCCAGCCGTTTTCGTATACCGCGCCGACTTCATACTGCGCGTCGTAGAAGCCGCGGTCGGCAGCGGCGCGAAACCAGCGTAGCGCTTCCTTGTCGCTTTTCTCCACGCCATCGCCCTTTTGGTAGAGCAGGCCGACCAGCAATTCTGCGGCGGCATTGTTCTGTTGCGCCGCATCGAGATACCAGCGGAAAGCTTCCTTGGGGTCCTTTTCCACGCCGTCGCCCATGCGGTAGGCAGCCCCGAGGTTGATCTTGGCATTGGAGTCGCCCTGCGCGGCGGCGGCACGGAACCAGCGCACCGCTTCAGCGCCGCTCTTCGGCGTCGCGCGGCCATCGCGCGACATCACGCCCATGTTGTACTGCCCGTTGGAGTCGCCCTGCTTGGCGGCCTCGGCAAACCAGTGCAAGGCCTGCGCGTCGTCGCGCGGGATGCCCAGCCCATTGGCATACAGCACGCCGAGTCCGGCTTGCGCATGGACGTCGCCCTTGGCTGCAGCGTCCTTCCACAACGCCATCGCCGTCACGTAATCGCGGTTGCGGAATGCCGCCAGGCCGGGATCGTCATCGGCGTGAACATGACAGGCAAGGAACAGGGTCGAGGCGGCCAGACTGAGAAATAGCTTACGCATGGGCAGGGAAGAGAGTTCGATGCCGAATTGTAGCCCAAGCAGCAGCCGAAGTTGATTGTGAACCGTGCGGACCCGGGCCTTCCGCATAACAGGCCCGACAGGAGAGATGTACCGTCAGGCGGCCTGCTGGACTGCGGCGGCCTGTGAAGCCTGTGCCGTATTCGCCGCGCTCTGCGAAGTCCCGGACGCCGCCGCCGCGCCGGCGCCTTGTGTCGAGCTTGCCGAACTTGCCGTATTCGCGTTGGAGGAGGATGTCGTAACGCCCGCCGCATTGGCGGCAGCGCTGGACTGCGTTGCCGAATTCGCCATGCCAAGCGAATCGAGCAGTTCCAGGAGGCTTTGCGATTGATCGAGGATGCTGTTCCAGTTCAGCCCGGTGCCGCTGAGAAAGCTGCCGGACGAGGCATCGGCAGATGCGTCGCTCGTCGGGGGATTGCCGACTACCGAGGGAGCCGTCAATGGCACATTATCAGGCCCCGCTGTCGGAACAGTGTCGTCCAGCACATTGGACTGTGCCGCCGCGCCAGTGCCGCTGGCCGCCGCAAGCTGCTGGCTCTGATCAAGATCGACCTCGACTTCGAAATCGTAGGTGCGGCCATCGGACGTGGTGATCTGGCCCTGGCCGACGAACTCGGCTTGCTGCTCGGAACCCAAGGTCGCGACGGTTTGGCCGTCTTGCTGGCTGACGCTGGCCGAAGCCGACTCGCTGACGTTGTAAGACAGCGAGCTGAAGGTAATTTGCGTGCCGGCCTGCTGGTCGGGCGTGATGATGCCCATGGCCACGAGCGAGGAGTCGGTGAGGCCGCCGAGATAAGCCGCTTCCTGGTCGAAGTCGGAAGTGCCGGGCGCCAAGCTGCTGCCCGCAGCATCGGTGCCGCCGGATGCGCCGGCCGATCCTGCACCTGCTGTTCCGCTCGCGCCGCCCGCACTACTGCTTGTACCGCTACCGTCAAACGCCGCAAGCGCGCGCGCCGCGGCCGACAAGGACACCTGCACCGAATTGTTGCCGAAATCGGTCGACATCTGCTGGTTCTGGGCAGCATCGTTGAGCGACGACACCGCTTGGTCGGCCGTACTGTTGTGCTGATACCCGGCCAGGCCGCGCCAGTTCAGCGCGAACGGCGTAACGGCGCTCAATGCATTGCCGGCTTGTGAAAGCGACATGATCCACCCCGATCCAGAATTCTGCTTATCTAAGTTCTTATCGGTAGCGCGGTGGAAAACTTGAGAAATCGCTTTGTGCTTACGTATGGTTTTCTTAAGTGATCGTCGTCTTGCCCAGCAACTGCTCCACCCATTCGATGAAAGCCTGCACGCGGCGCGACAGGTGGCGCCGATGCGGATACAAGGCGCACACCGGCATCGGCGCCGGACGCCAGGCCGGCAGCACCTCGACCAATTCTTCCGCAGCCAGCATGCCGGCCACGTCATGCGCCGGCACCTGGATCAAACCCAGCCCGGCCTGGCAGCAAGCCATGTAGGATTCGGCGCTATTGACTGTGATGCGGCTTTTCATCTGCACCGTTTTCGTCTCGCCGTTTTCAATGTATTCCCAGGGATAGATGCGGCCCGTGGTCGGCGAGGCGTAATTGATAATCCAGTGCGCCGCCAGATCGGCCGGCGTTTGCGGCATGCCAAATTGCGCGATGTAGCTGCGGCTGGCGCAATTGATCACCGGCAGCAGGGCGATGCGGCGCGACACCAGGCTGCTGTCTTCCATGGTCAACGCGCCGCGGATGGCGCAATCGACGCCCTCGCGCACCAGATCGATCAGACGATCGGTCATACCGAATTCGAGTTCGATGTTGGGATAACGCCGGAAGAATTCCGGCAGCGCAGGCGCGATCACGATGCGGCCCATGCGGCTCGGCACATCCACCTTGAGCTTGCCCGCAACCTGCGAAGGATCGCGCTGGAACAGGCCTTCGACCTCATCGAGATCGGACAGCAACAGGCGGCAGCGCTCGAGCAGAGCCTGTCCGTCCGGCGTCAATTGCACGCGCCGCGTGGTGCGGTGAAGCAAGCGCGTGCCCAGCCGCGCCTCAAGCTGCTGCACCGCCAGCGACACCGAGGCACGCGGCAGCCGCAAGTCTTCCGCCGCACGCGTGAAGCTGCCGGTTTCGGCCACGCGCAAAAACACGTTCATGACATCAAATCGGTCCACGGCAACCTCTTTGTTTCGCTCATTGTTTAGATTCTTTGGATAGTTTATCCATTTCCAGCCGGTTTATCTGCGCATTTTTGCGCAATACACTGCATCCATCGATTCAACCCGACTCTGTTTCCCCATCAACCGACAGGAGAATGAACATGAGCAACAAGATCGCATTGGTAACCGGCGGCAGCCGTGGCCTGGGCAAGAACATGGCGCTGAAGCTGGCGCAAGCCGGCACGGACGTGATATTGACCTACGTACAAAACCGCACGCAGGCCGACGAGGTGGTCAAGCAGATCGAAGCCCTGGGCCGCCGGGCCGTAGCCCTGCAGCTCGACGCCGGCAAAACCCCGACCTTCCCCGCCTTCGCCGCACAATTGCAGGACAAGCTGAAAGCCACCTGGGACACCGACAAGTTCGATTTCCTGGTCAACAACGCCGGCATCCCGGGCAACGCACCGGTCGGCGAAACCAGCGAAGCATTGTTCGACAACCTGATGAACGTGCACTTCAAGGGCGTGTTCTTCCTGACCCAGGCGCTCTTGCCGCTGCTGCGCGACAAGGGCGGCATCGTCAACCTCTCGTCCGGCCTGGCGCGCTTCGCCATTCCCGGCTTCGCCGCCTACGCCTCGATGAAGGGCGCAATCGAGACCTATACGCGCTACCTGGCCAAGGAATTGGGCCCACGCGGCATCCGCGCCAACGTGGTCGCCCCCGGCGCCATCGCCACCGACTTCAACAAGGATGCGCTGGAGAACCATCCGGAGATGCGCGGCTTCATCGCTTCGCAAACCGCGCTGGGCCGCATGGGCGAAGCCGAAGACATCGGCGGCGTGGTGGCCTTCCTGTGCACCGACGCCGCACGCTGGGTCAACGCGCAGCGCCTCGAAGCCTCGGGCGGGATGTTCCTCTGACCGATATCCACCTGGCAGGATAGGCAATATATGCAAAAGGCGGCAGGCAATGCCGCCTTTTGCTTTTCCGCCAGTTCCGCATGACCGTTCGATTTTTTTGTGCTATGTTGTCGGGCATCAATTCCTGCATTTGGCAGCCCCCTTTATGCAGTTTCCACGCAGTTTTCGTGTCATTTAATTAAGAGATTGGTAAGAGTAGCCGACATTCGAACGAATTTGCGATGAAATTGTCTATGACGCATTGCAGCATTTCGAATTTGGCATGACAATCGGGTGACATCGGTATCATCAGTCAGAGGACAGCATGCTTTATCAATTCCATGAACTAAACCGCAGTCTGTTGAGCCCGCTGGTGCAATGGGCCGAAGCCTCGGCCAAACTGTTCAGCAATCCTGTTTCGCCGCTGGCCCATACACCGTTTGCGCAACGTATCGCCGCCGGCTACGAGCTGATGTACCGCCTCGGCAAAGACTACGAGAAACCGGAATTCGGCATCAAGTCGGTCGAAGTCGACGGCAAGACCGTGACCGTGTTCGAGCGCATCGAAGAAACGCGCCCGTTCTGCCGCCTGATCCACTTCAAGAAAGACTTGAGCGCCAAGCATTTCGCCAACTTCAAGCAATCCACCGTACTGCTGGTCGCACCGCTGTCGGGCCATCACTCGACGCTGTTGCGCGATACCGTCAAGAGCCTCCTGTCGCACCATGACGTCTTCGTCACCGACTGGACCGATGCGCGCATGGTGCCGGCCTCAGACGGCCCGTTCCACCTGCACGACTACATCTATTACGTACAGGATTTCATCCGCCACTTGGGCCCGGACGTGCACGTGATCTCGGTGTGCCAGCCCACGGTGCCTGTCCTGGCCGCGATCGCGCTGATGGCAACCGCCAAGGACCCCAAGCTGCCCAAGACCATGACCATGATGGGCGGCCCGATCGATCCGCGCAAATCGCCCACGCAAGTCAACAACCTCGCCACCGAGAAGCCTTATTCGTGGTTCGAGAACAAGGTGATCTACGCCGTGCCGGCCAACTATCCCGGCTTCGGACGCAAGGTGTACCCGGGCTTCCTGCAGCACGCCGGCTTCGTCGCGATGAATCCGAACCGCCACGCGCAAAGCCATTGGGACTTCTTCATGCACCTCTATGAAGGCGACACCGAATCGGCTGAAGAACACCGCAAGTTCTACGACGAATACAATGCCGTGCTCGACATGCCGGCCGAGTATTACCTGGAAACCATCAAGACCGTGTTCCAGGACTTCGACCTGCCGCGCGGCACCTGGGAAGTCGAAGGCAAGCTGGTGCGCCCGCAAGACATCAAGAGCGTGGCCCTGTTCACCATCGAAGGCGAACTCGACGACATCTCCGGCGTAGGCCAGACCCAGGCGGCGCACGACCTGTGCAGCGCCATCCCGAAGGCCAAGAAGCAGCACTTCACCGCGCCGAAATGCGGCCACTACGGCATCTTCTCGGGGCGCCGCTGGCGCGAAATCATTTCGCCCAAGATCACGGAATTCATCGAAGCGAATTCCTGATTTTCTCCCATGACAACAAAGCCGTTCGACGCCATGTCGAACGGCTTTTTGTTTGCGGGGCCTGCCGACACCCAATTCGGGAGATGCGTTCAAATAAAAACACGTGCTGGCAAGGCGTGCTGCGCAGCGAAGGTGGTCCCTTCACAAGCCGCATAACGCAGCCAGCGTGTGTTTTTATTTGAACCCGAAGGGAAGCAACTTCGCACTCCCGAATTGGGTGTCGGCAGGCCCCTTAATGGCATAATCATCGCCTATGCCGAATTCCCCCGCCCTTGCCGACCGCATCGAGGATGTCCTGCCGCAAACGCAATGCACCAAGTGCGGCTATCCCGCTTGCCGGCCTTACGCCGAAGCAATCGCCGCCGGTAGTGCCGAGATCAACCAATGCCCGCCCGGCGGTGGCGAAGGCATTGCACGCCTGGCGTCGCTGTTGGGGAAGCCGACCGTTCCCCTGAACCCGCTCAATGGCGTGGAACGCGCCCGGCCTGTGGCCGTGATCGACGAAGCCGCCTGCATCGGCTGCACGTTATGCATCCAGGCCTGCCCGGTCGATGCCATCGTCGGCGCCGCCAAGCAGATGCATACCGTGGTGGCCGAACTGTGCACCGGCTGCGACTTGTGCGTGGCACCCTGTCCGGTCGATTGCATCGCCATGGTCGACGTCACACCGGGCAAGACCGGCTGGAACGCCTGGTCGCAAAAGCAGGCCGACGCCGCACGCGCGCGCCACGATATACGCGCCGTACGCCTGCGCCGCGAAAAGCAGGAGAACGACGCACGCCTGGCCGCCAAGGCCGCAGCCAAGATGGCAGCCTTGCACAGCGAACCGACTGCCACGCCCGAGGAACAAGCCGAGAAGGAACGCAAGCGCGCCATCATCGCCGCGGCGATGGAGCGTGCCCGCCTCAAGAAGGAAGAAGCCGAAAGGAACAAGCCATGAACGCAGAAACACGCAAGCTGATCTTTTCCCGCCTGAAGGCCGTCAATCCGCATCCGACCACCGAACTCGAATACACCACGCCGTTCGAGCTGCTGATCTCGGTGCTCCTGTCGGCGCAGGCCACCGACGTCTCGGTCAACAAGGCCACGCGCAAGCTCTATCCCGTGGCCAACACGCCGGCGGCGATCCGCGCACTCGGTGTGGAAGGCTTGATCCCCTACATCCAGACCATCGGCCTGTACCGCACCAAGGCCAAGAACGCGATCGAGACTTGCCGCATCATCCTCGAGCAGCATGACGGCCAGGTGCCGCGCACGCGCGAGGCATTGGAAGCGCTGCCGGGCGTGGGCCGCAAGACCGCCAACGTGGTGTTGAATACCGCCTTCGGCGAACCGACCATCGCGGTCGACACGCACATCTTCCGCGTCTCGAACCGCACCGGCATCGCGCCGGGCAAGAATGTCGATATCGTCGAACAGCAACTGTTGAAAACCACACCGAAAGAATTCATCAACGATGCCCACCACTGGCTGATCCTGCACGGGCGCTACACCTGCACCGCGCGCAATCCGCAATGCTGGAATTGCGCGATCGCCGACCTGTGCGAATTCAAGGACAAGACACCCTTGCCCGCCAAAGCCGTCTGAGGCGATCATGATCGGCGAAGCCTTCTTCAACACCGCCGCCGTCGTCGCCATCGGCGAGATGGGCGACAAGACGCAAGTGCTGGCGCTACTCCTGGCCGCGCGCTACCGCAGGCCCTGGCCGGTGGCCGGCGGCGTGCTGCTGGCAACGCTGATCGCCATGACCGCCACAGCCTGGCTCGGTGCCTTCGCCTCGCAACTGCTGCCGCCGCAAGTGCTGCGCTGGGTGCTCGTCACGATGTTCTTCGCCGTCGCGGCCTGGTGCCTGATACCGGAGAAGGACGAGGAAGAAAACAAGACCGCACCCCCCATGTCCTCGGCCAAGCTCGTGCTCACCTCCTGCGTGACCTTCATGCTGGCCGAAATGGGCGACAAATCGCAAGCCGCAACCTTTCTCCTGGCGGCAAAATATCACGCCATCTGGCCGGTCATGGCCGGCTCGACGATAGGCTTGATGCTCTCCATTTCACCGGCCATCATGCTGGGCAAGACGACGGCGAACTGGCTGCCTTTAAAGTGGGTGCGGATCGCGGCGGCGTTAGTGTTTGCGGCGCTTGGGGTGTGGCTGCTGGTGGTCGGGATCGGCAATTGAGCATCCCCTATCCTCTCGTAGGCTGGGACACGTCCCAGCAACCATCGAAAGAGCTGAAGCTGAAGAAGGAACGCTCGACTCGAGAAAGTCCGCCACACCTTCGCACAGACATTGCCAACCTGCTGTTTTCGCGGGCAAAATAGCGAATCTTCACGGCCTTGGATGCGAAATTGCCAAACGATCAGCCAAGCAGCGTGCCCCAGGAATCCCTGGCATGGATCGAGCAGGCCATATTCGCATCCGACGACGATCTAGCCTGCGATGCAGCGGCTGCCCTCGGCCGGCTGGGTGTACCGCAGGACTGGACTCAAAGGCTTGAGGACTTTGCCGCAACCTTGCCGGACAACGAGCGGCGAGATGCCCTGTACATGATTCTTCCCTATCCCGAAGGAGAAGAAAGTGTGCCGCGCGAACAGCCTGGCGAGTTGCTGTTCGATGGAAGGCTGAGTGCATTTACCAAGAAGATCACCTTCATCGACCGCCCACTGGATGAGGTGATGCGCGGCATGAATCTCGGATTTAGCAGCATTTCCAACCAAGCCACCGGAAAGCAATTGTTTGGCGATCTGGAAGATTTGCTCAGCTACCTGGAACCCGAGCCGACGAATTCCACCAAGACACTCATCGTTGAGGCAGGCAACGGCTGGTCCGCCTCATTCCATTACGGCGACAGTGGTAACAGTGCCTTTGACGTCGCCGCACGGTATTTGCAATGCCGCAGCCTGCATACGGGCTACTCGCCCCATCTGCGCCACCATGGTGAAATACTGGGCTATGGCAGTTGCTCGTTCTGGCTGTACGATCACGCTCGCGGGGAAATCGGAACGCGCACCTTGCAAGCTTCCTACCAGAGTCGCTGGGACATGCATATGAGCGGCACACCGCAGCCTTTCGAGGAAAAGGAACGCTATCAGCGCAAGAAAGTACGCGAACGATTCGATCTTGAAATGCTGAACCGCTATTGCAATGCGTTGAACATTCGGCGCAACGATCCGACGTTCTACGGTCCGAGGGCAGTACTCCTGATGGGTGATACGAGCGGCTGGGAAACGCGTCCACGCCAGGTGAGCTCGCGCGAATGGCGCGAAGAATACAGCGTTGCATTCGACGGTATGCCGCCCGCAACAAGCAGGAAGCAGTCGACGCAAATTCCCATACCGCGGATCATGGTCGATACGGCGCACAATCAGGACCTTGACGGCACAGCGTCGAACTCGCCCTATGCGATTTCGGCTTCCTGCTCGCTGCTGCTCGATTGCGGCGACTATCTCCGCACGCTCGCGTTTGACCGGACAGATCCGCCCAATGTGATCATGCTCGTCATCGATCAGCGGCAGCGATATCGCCTGACGATGCAAGATGGTAAAGAGCAATACTTGCTATCGCCGGACACGCTTACGCCCTTGGCAGAAACCGAATTGTTTGAGGGTTTCAAAGCATATCGGCACACCCGGCTATTGATCGGACGGCGCAAGCACGCTCTTGAAGCGAACAGCGAAGACCTGGACGTTCGGTTCCATGCCACGATCGAAGTCGGTATTCATGAAGCCGCCGAACCGTCGCCGCTCGCCGCGCTACAGCGCCTGGCCGAAAAAAACGACGTCGATGCGCAATTCAGACTGGCTGTGGTTTACGACTGCGCTGACGTTTTCCCCAAGGATCAGGCTGCCTTGTCCTTGGACTGGTATCGCCGCGCGGCGATCCAAGGTCATCTGGACGCGCAATACATGTTGGGACTGATGCTGCTGGACGGACGCCGGACCGAGCGCGACATCATGCAAGGGGAACAATGGGTGCGCCAGGCGGCTAAACAAGGGCATGTCGGTGCGCAATATCGGCTTGGCGTCATGCATAGGGAAGGGTTCGGTGTGCCGCAAGACGATGTGATCGCGACGCAATGGTTTCGCAAGGCTGCAGAGGGTAAGAGTTTATATGCGCAGCACGACCTTGGTTTCCTGTACGCCAAAGGCCGGGGCGTCGCGCAAGACGACGTGCAGGCATTCCACTGGTACAGCAAAGCGGCCGACGGAACGGTCGACGATCTGCACGAAGCGCGCGACCCGCGCATACTCAGGGTTCAGGATTGGCATCTTGCCCGATACGGCAGCGGCAAGCCGCAGGACTATAGGCCCTATTACAAGCCACCCAATACGCTCGCCCATCGCCTGCATGGCCGCCCTCAATTCATCGTTGCGTGCCGTTACCGTGATGGTTTGGGCGTGGCCAAGGACCTCAAGCAAGCGGTCAACTGGTTCCAAAAGGCGGCCAAGCTGGGGCATGCCGCCGCACAGTACAACCTGGGCTTGAGCTACCGCGATGGAAATGGAATAAACAAAGACGACCAGCAAGCGGCAAACTGGTTGCGCAAAGCCGCTCTGCAAGGCCAAGCAACGGCGCAGTCTGCCTTAAGCGTGATGTACGCCAAAGGTCAGGGTGTCGCCGCCGATGACGAATTGGCCTATTTCTGGTGTCTGTTATCCGCCGCGCAAGGCAATCAGGTAGCGTTGAACAATCGCGACAAGATCGGAAAACGCCTTGGCGCCGAACAGCGCGCTCATACCCAGGCGGCCGTTCTGAAGTGGAAGCCGAGCCAAGAACCCGTTTCAAAATGAGCAGGGCTAGGCGCCGCGACGAAGACAGCACGACTGTACGGCAAGGAGCGGCAACAACGCCGTGTTCATTTTGAAACGGGTTCTCAGTCTGCATGGACAACGGCGCCACCCATATGGAGCGGCGCCTCAGACAGGAAAATCAAACGATCTTGCAAGCCTCATCAAAACTCAAACGCGGCGAACGCCCGAACAGCTTGGTCGCATCGCCATGCCCAAGGTTGCAGATGAAGTTGGCCTTGACCGAGGTTCCGGCAAAGAACGCCGCATTGACCTTGTCCGCATCGAAACCCGACATCGGGCCGCAATCGAGGCCGACGGCGCGCGCCGCCAGCATGAAATAGGCGCCTTGCAGCGAAGAATTGCGGAACGCCGTGGCGTCGATCATGGCCTGGTTGCCGACGAACCAGGGGCGCGCATCGGCGTGCGGGAACAGTTGCGGCAGCTTGTCGTAGAACGCCATGTCCATGCCGATGATGGCCGTGACAGGCGCAGTCCTGGTCTTTTCGGCGTTGCCGGCCGAAACGCAGGCAACCAACTTTTCCTTTTCAGCGGCCGAGCGCACGAATACGATGCGCGCCGGCGAGCAGTTGGCCGAGGTCGGCCCCCACTTGGCGAGGTCATAGGCCTGCTGCAATTCGGCATCGGTGACGGGTTTGTCGATCCAGCCGTTATGCGTGCGGGCTTCGGTAAACAGGGTGGCAAGGGAGACGGTTTGGGTCATGGCGATTCCTATTTGATGGTGAAAATGACAAAACGGCTGTATCTTAATCCAATCCGGCGGATTGTGTTTTTCCGTACAATGGCGGCTTGCTCCCCTTTCCAGGCATCATGTTCAATCCTTCCCAAGAAGACGTGCGGCGCTTTTTCTGCGCGGTCTTCCAGAAATACCGTGACAACGCGGTCCTGACGCCGCTCGAAGCCATCGCGCGCGACTGGATCGCCGAGCACCCCGAATACCATGCCGAATTCGCCGACGTGGCGCAGGCGCTGGCCGCCGACTATTCCGTCGAAGGCGCTCGCGCTAACCCTTTCCTGCATTTATCCATGCATCTGTCGATCGAAGAACAGGTGTCGATCGATCAACCCGTCGGCATCCGCGATGCCTGCAATGCGCTGGCGGCCAAGCTCGGCTCGAAGCACGAAGCGCATCACGAGGTGATGGAATGCCTGGGGCAGATGATCTGGACTTCGCAGCGCAACAGCGTGCCGCCCGATGGCGCGGCTTATGTGGAGTGCGTCAGACGCAAGCTATAATCGCCCGGCGGCATGTCGCCGCTTTAATTTGCGGACGATAGAAGAACATGAGCACGAAACCAGCCTTATCGCGCCTGACCTTGGCCTGCGCGCTTGCGCTCCTGGCTTCGGGGCCAGGAGCGCAAGCGGCAGCCGCAGGCGACTTCGAGGACTACCAGGCCGCTTATCAACGCGCGCGGGCGGCGGTCACCCAGCACGACGACGAGGCTGCGCGGCCGGCCTATCTCGAGGCGATTGCGAAGCTTGATGCGCTTGGCAAAGCCACCAGCCACGGCAGCGACGGCGTCGAGGCAGCAGTCTACATGGAACTCGGCGCTTTCGACGAGCAGCACGGCCGCACGCAGGATGCCGAGAACGAATTCCAGCTGGCGGTGCAGTTCGCCGACAGCAGCGGACGAAGCAACTCGGTGGTCGTCGCGCTGTTTTCGTCGCAGCATCTTGCGGCGCTGTACTTCCGCAACGGAGACTATCATCGCGCCAGGGACGCCGCCCAGGGCGCACTGCAACACCTGGGAAGCGGCGGATTTTCTGCGGACCGTACCGCCGAGGAAAAACTGAAGGCCCAGCTCGTGATCGCGAAATGCGACGCCGCGCAAGGCTTGCCGCAGCTGGCCAAGACCGAATTCGACGAACTGTGGAAGCTGGCCGACGGCATGCGCTACATTGCTCCGGAAACGGCAAACGACCTGCTTGACAGCAGCACGCACCTGTACCGCCAGTTGCACCTCGATCAGCTTGCCGACGCCACGGTGCAGCGTGCCCAATTGCTCGAACAAAAACGCAAGGCTAGCTACACAGTCAAGTCAGTGCCCACAATCACTTCCCATCCACCCACTCAACAATCCGCTCCTGAGCCGGTAGACTCGCACGCTACCAAGCCGCCCAGCATTGTCGACATGCGCAGTTGCCTCCCGGACTATCCGCGTACTTCCCGGCTCGCGGGCGAGCAAGGGACGGTCACGGTGCTGTTGAAGGTTTCGCAGGAAGGAAAATTGACCGATGCGGTGCTCGTCACGTCAAGCGATCATCCGCTGCTGGACCAGGCGACGCTTAATGCGTTCCACCGCTGCCTTTACAGGCCGGCGACCAAGGACGGAGAACCGGTCGCAAGTGAATTCAAGGCCATCTACCAATGGAAGCTGGAATGACCGGGATACATGAAGCTGCCACCGGCGGCCGGCGCTTCCTCAATCCCCTGCGGCCTTGAGGCTCAATACCCCCGGCACGGCTTCCAGCTTCCGCTTGATCTTGTCGAAATCGCCCAGCGGCATGCGGGCGAAGACGATCGTCACTTCATCAGCCTCGGGGCTGTCGTCGCTTTTCTGCACCACGAAGGTCATCACACGGTAGCTGCCTTGTCCCAGCGCCTCGTGCAGCACGCGCGTGGTCATCCTGCCTTTCTCGACGATCAGGCGCAGTTCGTGCGACTGGCGCGACTCGAAATACCAGCGTTCGAAGGGTTTCAAGCCGGCCAGGATGATTAGGATGATGGCGGTCGCGCCCGTGGCCACGACGTACAGGCCCGCGCCCACGGCCAGGCCGATCGCGGCGACGGCCCAGAGGCTCGCTGCCGTGGTCAGGCCGCGCACGATTTCGCCGCGCAACAGGATGGCGCCGGCGCCGAGAAAGCCGATCCCCGATACCACCTGGGCCGCAATACGCGACGGATCGAGTTCGACGTGCGGCGTACCCAGCACGTCGGCAAAGCCGAAGGCCGACACGATCATGATCAGGGCCGAGCCGACACAGACCAGCATGTGCGTGCGCAAGCCCGCGGCCCACGACAAGCGCTCGCGCTCGAAGCCGATGAAGCTGCCGAGCAAGGCTGCCAGCAGCAGGCGCAATATCATTTCCCATTGGTTGAACATGGATACCTTTCCCGGCGGCGAAATCAACCATACGATTTTACGTCCGAAAAAAAGCCCTCGCCATGCGAGGGCTTTTTGCAACACGAACAGCGCGAAAATGCGATCCGCGCCGTACGCGGTCTTACTTGCGGAAATGCGACTCGGTCACCGTGACGAGATTGCCCGGCAGGCTGCCGATATAGGCCGCGACGTCGTTGATTTCCTTGTCGCTCAATTGCTTGGCCATGGCGCCCATGATGGGCTGCACGCGGCCATTGGCGTTGGCGCCGGCATCGCCGCGCTGGTAGGCGCGCAAGGCATGGGTGAGGTAATCGGGAATCTGGCCGGCCAGCTTGGGATAGTCGGGCGAAATCGGGCTGTTCAAGTCGGCGCCGTGGCAGGAACCGCAGTTGTATTTGGCGACGACGGCCTTGCCGGCTTCGACGTTACCGCCGGCAAAGGCGGAAGCCGAGGCCAGCGTTGCGAGCGTGCACAGGGCAGCGGCGATGATCTTGTTCATGGTTCGGCTCCCCTTATTTCTGTTGCGAGTAGTAGGCGGCGATGTCGGCGATGTCCTGCTCCGACAGGCCACGGGCGATGCCGACCATGCTGGGGTTCTTGCGATCGCCCTTTTGGTAAGCCTTCAGCGCGCTCTCGATGTACTTGGCCGATTGGCCGCCGATCTTCGGGATAGGGAACACTTCGGGGAAAGAAGCCTTGTAGCCCTGGATGCCGTGGCAGCCGACACACATCGCGATTTTATTTTCTGCAGCCTTCGGGTCTCCGTCCGCGGCCAGCGCCAGATTGGCGACACTCGCGAGCGCGAGCAATGCAAGAAGTTTTTTCATGGTGATTGGAATAATTAAGCGAAATCGACTTGGTGCAAACGCCACCACCGCCAAACTGAAAACCGATTGCGTGACCGAATCGCCTACCCTGGCCACCAAACCTTGCTTGACGGAACCAAAACCGCTCGATTTTAACCCAATCCTTGCCGTCAGTCCATGTTTGCGGGGGGCCGACCTGCGTGGTCGCTGTGCAGCGCCCGCCCGCATGGGACCGTGCAGCATGTCAATGCGGCGCGCCATTGAGGTCGACCGCCTTCCGGACATCGCTCGAGAGACCGGCGACCTTGCGTTCATAGACCTCGGTTGCACTGTTTGCCGCATGGAGCTGCCTGGTCTGGGCGTCGTACACCATCTCGGCCGTGCCGACGATCAGCGCGCCTTCCTTGACGTCGATCACGAGCTTGCCGCTTTCCGGTTCGTACGACTTCACGATCAGGCGCACGCCGACTACCTTCGAGCCGTCCGAGGCGGCCGAGACACCCTGGCCGTCGGCATCGAGGTAGATCGCGCCGCCCTTCTTGATCAGGCCGTCGTCGAACACCGATTCGGCCTTGCCCCAGATGCCGACCAGATCGGTCGGCAGGGTGACGGCCTGGGCCTGCAGGACGAATGCCGATAATGCAGTCAAAGCAAGCAGTTTTTTCATGATGACTCCTTCTCCATGGTGGAACAGTACTGCGCGCCGGATCAGGGGCTCCAGCGCAAGGCCGCGACAAACAGCGAAAACGCCGGCGCCAGTTGGCGCCGGTTCGGGTAATACAGGTGATAGCCCGGGATCGTCGGCCACCAGTCTTGCAGCACCGGCACCAGTTCGCCACGGGCGATATGCGGCACTGCCAGGCCTTCCGGGATATACGCCAGGCCGTAGCCATCCAACGCCCCCTGCAACATGTGTCCCGTGGTGTTGAGCACGAGCCGTCCTTCCACGTGCACCTCGACCGCTTTGCCGTCCCGGGCGAATTCCCAGGCATACAGCCCGCCATAGGTGGGCAGGCGCAGGTTGAGGCAATCGTGCCGCGCCAGGTCCTGCGGCACGGCGGGCGTGCCGCGTCCTGCCAGGTAGCCCGGTGCGGCGACCGTGGCCATGCGCTGGTCCGGCGCAATGCGGACAGCAATCATGTCCTTGGCCACGCGGTCGCCGCTGCGCACGCCGGCATCGAAGCGCTCGGCCACGATGTCGACCATGCCGTACTGCACGCTCAGTTCGAGCTTGATGTCGGGGTAGTCGTGCAGGAACGGCTGCAGGCGCGGCCAGATGATGCTGTCGATGGCGTGATCGTGCGCGGTCACACGGATCGTGCCGGCCGGCTTTTCGCGCAATGCGGACAGGGCCGCCAGTTCGGACTCGATGCCGTCGTAGTAATGTCCGATGTTGCTGAGCAATCGCTCGCCCGCCTCGGTTGGTGAGACGCCGCGCGTGGTGCGCGCCAGGAGGCGGATGCCCATGCGCTCTTCCAGCGCGCGGATGGTGTGGCTCAGCGCCGATTGCGTGACCCCGATCTGGGCCGCGGCGCGGGTAAAGCTGCGCTCTCGGGCCACGGTGATGAAGGCCTGGAGATTGTTGAAATCGACACGCGCCATTCATGAATTTTACTCATAACTGTATATAAATGATAGTACCTATATAAATAACTGCAAGAGGCATATTCTGGTCTTGTCATGGCGCACCCAGTTTTTGTGATGCCAAATTTATAAGAGGTTTTTCATGAATATCAAAAAAAACGGCTCGCAACCCTCCGCCAAAGGGCCGGCCGACTGGTTCACCGGCACGGTGCGCATCGATCCGCTGTTCCAACCGACCGAGGGCGCGCGTGCCGGCGGCGGCAGCGTGACCTTCGAGCCCGGTGCGCGCACCGCCTGGCACGTGCATCCGCTGGGACAGACGCTGATCGTGACCGCCGGGCGCGGCCTGGTGCAGCGCCGGGGCGGGCCGATCGAGGAAATCCGGCCCGGCGACGTGGTCTGGATTCCGCCCGGCGTCAAGCATTGGCACGGTGCGGCACCGTCCACGGCGATGACGCATATCGCCATCCAGGAACAGCACGACGGCAAGTTCGTCGACTGGGAAGAGCATGTGAGCGACGCGCAGTATGAGGAGGCAGCGGGTCAGACATGATTGTCGTATCGGTATTTTTGCCGGCATGCAGCGTGGCATCGAATTCCGGCGAGCGAGGCGCTCCTGGGTCCCCGCCTGCGCGGGGACGACGGGCGTAATAGGGTCAAAATGAAGCAATCGTTTTTTTGGGCGATCGCGTCCGATACACCTCCGTCGTCCCCGCGCAGGCGGGGACCCAGGAAAGCGTGCAGCATATCCAATGCGCCTCAACGACTCCTGCGCGAGAATACCCCTCCCCGTCAAGGCGTCACCACACGTTCTGTCTTATACTGGAAGGCAATCCCATCCCTCACACGACACGCGCCATGCACGACAAAAAACGCTTTGAAGGTTCCGACAGTTACGTCGCCACCCATGACTTGAAACTCGCCGTCAATGCCGCGCTGACCCTGCAGCGGCCGCTGTTGATCAAGGGCGAACCCGGCACCGGCAAGACCATGCTGGCCGAGGAGGTGGCCGCCGCCCTGGGCATGCCGCTGTTGCAGTGGCATATCAAGTCCACCACCAAGGCGCAGCAGGGCTTGTACGAATACGACGCGGTGTCGCGCCTGCGCGATTCGCAACTGGGCGACGAGCGCGTCAAGGACATCCACAACTACATCGTCAAGGGCATCCTTTGGCAGGCCTTCACCGCCGATCAACAGGTGGTGCTGTTGATCGACGAAATCGACAAGGCCGATATCGAATTCCCCAACGACTTGCTGCGCGAACTGGACCGCATGGAATTCCACGTCTACGAGACGCGCGAGACGATCAAGGCCGTGCACCGGCCGCTGGTCATCATCACCTCGAACAACGAGAAGGAATTGCCCGACGCCTTCCTGCGCCGCTGCTTCTTCCATTACATCAAGTTCCCCGACAAGGACACGATGGAACAGATCGTCGAAGTGCACTACCCCGGCCTGAAGAAGGAATTGCTGGCGCAGGCGCTGCAGACGTTTTACGAAGTGCGCGACGTGGCGGGCTTGAAGAAGAAACCGTCGACCTCGGAATTGCTCGACTGGCTCAAGCTTTTGCTGGCCGAGGACATCGGCCCCGACGCACTGCGCAGCAAGGACACCAAGTCGGTGGTTCCGCCGCTGCATGGGGCGCTGTTGAAGAACGAGCAGGACGTGCATCTGTTCGAGCGCCTGGTGTTCATGTCGCGCACCAACCGCTAAGGGAAGCGCGATGGCCTTTACCGAACCGATCACGCTGACCGGGGTGCATGCGACGCTGGAACCGCTTACCGTCGACCATCACGACGCCCTGGTTGCCGCCGCTTCCGACGGCGAACTGTGGAAGCTCTGGTACACCAGCGTGCCGCGCCCCGAAGCCATGATCACCGAAATCGAGCGCCGCCTGGATAACCAGAGCAAGGGCACCTGGCTGCCTTTCGTGATCCGGCGCAACGACACCGGCGCCATCAGCGGCATGACGAACTACCTGAACATTGACGCGGCGAATCGACGCGTCGAGATCGGCGGCACCTGGAACGCAACGAGCACGCAAAGGACAGGCATCAATACCGAATGCAAGCTGATGCTGTTGACGCACGCATTCGAAACGCTCAAGTGTCCGGCTGTGGAATTTCGCACGCACTACATGAATCACCAGTCGCGCGAAGCGATTGCGCGCCTGGGCGCCAAGCAGGACGGCATCCTGCGCAGCCACGTGCTGGTGCCTGGCGTCGGATACCGCGATACGGTGGTGTTCTCGATCATCGAGTCCGAGTGGCCCACGGTGAAACATCATTTGCGTTACAAGCTCGACAGGTAGGCCGCCATGCTCATCGATTTCTTTTTCACTCTCAAGGATGCCAAGATTCCGGTTTCGATCAAGGAATTCCTGATCCTGCTCGAAGCGATGAAGAAGAACGTCTCCGAGCCTTCGCTCGATGATTTTTACTTCCTCTCGCGCATGACCATGGTCAAGGACGAGGCGCATTACGACAAGTTCGACAAGGCCTTCGGCCTCTACTTCAAGGGCATCGAGACGGTGTTCGACAAGAGCGCCGAGATTCCGCTCGACTGGCTCCTGCAGCGCATGAAGCGCGAACTCTCGCCCGAGGAAATCGCCAAGCTGGAGAAGTTCGGCTACGACAAGCTGATGGATCGCTTGAAGGAATTGCTCGACGAGCAAAAGGAACGCCACGACGGCGGCAACAAGTGGATCGGGACCGGCGGCACTTCGCCTTTCGGCAACGGCGGGCAAAACCCGGAGGGCATACGCATCGGCGGCAAGGGCGGCAACCGCACGGCGGTCAAAGTGTGGGAAGCGCGCAGCTACCGCGATTACGACGACGAACGCGAACTCGGCACGCGCAACATCAAGGTCGCGCTACGGCGATTGCGCAAGTTCGCGCGCGAAGGCCTGGATGAGGAATTGGCGCTCGACGACACCATCCGCGCCACCGCCGCCAACGCAGGTTACCTCGACATCAAGATGCAGCCCGAGCGCAAGAACAACATCAAGGTCTTGATGCTGTTGGACGTGGGCGGCACGATGGACGACCACATCGCGCGCACCGAGGAATTGTTTTCGGCCGCCAAGACCGAGTTCAAGAACATGGAGTTCTTTTACTTCCACAATTGCGTCTACGATTACGTGTGGAAGAACAACCGCCGCCGTCACGCCGAGCGCTTCCCCACCTGGGACATCCTGCGCAAATACACGCCCGACACCAAGCTGATCTTCGTCGGCGACGCGACAATGAGCCCCTACGAAATCCTGCAGCCGGGCGGCTCGGTCGAATACAACAACGAAGAAGCCGGCGCAGAATGGCTGCAGCGCTTCACCAAGACCTTCCCCAAGTTCATCTGGTTGAATCCCGAGCCTGAGGGCTTGTGGCAGTATCGGCAGTCGATTGCGGTAATCCGGCAGATCATGAATCACCGGATGTTTCCGGTGACGATAGAGGGGTTGGAGCGGGGGATGCGCTTGTTGAGCAAGTAAGGCTGCTCCCGCGAAGCCGAATGCTAGTTGACCACAAACGGTTTAGTAAAAAAGAGAACCTGCCCCATTTCCTCGTCTATCGTCGGCTCCTCCGGCGCTTCAGGCTTTCGCACCGGGCTTTGATAGGCCGCTAGAAACACATAGCGGTGCCCCGGCAAAAAGGCATAGTCGCTCAATGGGAAACCGTATTTCACGCCTAACGATTCGCCTGATGGCAAGAATTTGAACTCATCCTTGGAAAACCGGTGAGGCGGCAGAGACCGCTCCGGCACCACCTTCAGGCTGACGCTATAGCCGGTATCAACATCCCTCGGCCAAAACGAAAAACTGGCTTCAGGATTGACCTCGAAATTCGAATAGACGTAAAACCCCGAACTGGCTCGATTCCTGAGCGTCGGCGCAAACGAGACGCTATCCTGCAGCGTGTACGTTTCCTTGTCGAGTTCGGACGTGAGCGCCATTTGCTGGGCAGCGGCGGATTCGAAAGACACGTTGCGGGATTGCGCCTGAACGCTTGGCGCCAATACTACAGAAAGTGCGAGCAAGCAAAACGAGAGGCGTAACAGCAGCGTCACCGCAGCAACGCCGGAATAAACTTCTTCAGCACCGCCAGCAAATGATGGCTCGCAATCGGCTTGTTCATGTAGCCGTCGACCCTGGCCGTGCGGGCGCGTTCGAGGTCGTAGACGAAGGGTTGGCCGACGAGGAAGATCACGGCCGGGTTGCGCACGCGGTTGACGAGCTTGATTTCTTCGGCCAGGTCGTAGGGATCGATGCCCGGCGTGGAGGTGTTGATCAGCACGACCGAGTATTCGTTTTCCTCGCAGTCGTCGGCCACCTTGTTTTGCGTGTTGGCCCAATCCACCGGAAGTTCGTAACGCGCCAGCAGTTCGGCGACGTATTCGCGGAAGGCGGGGTTCTTGTCGACCAGGAGGATGCCGCCCTTGGCGTGGCCGCGGGTGCGCATGCGTTCGTATTCGACCGGGTCGGTCAGGTCGAAATTGACGCGGTCGCGGCGGCGCCGTTCGGGCACGCTGATGACGCTCGAGGCTTCGAGGCGCGCGAGCGTGTCGGCGCGCTTTTCAATCAGGTCGTCCAGCGCATTGAACAGCGTGTCGCGGCGCAAGGGGCGCGGCAGGTGCGGATAGGGCAGCGTTACCGCCGGCACGCCCACCAGCAAGGCCGGGCGCGCCATGCCGGGCGCGAGGTCGGATAGCGTGACGAGCGCCTTCAGCTCGTCGGCGTTGACGAGATAGAGGTCGGGGTCTTGCAGATTGTCTTCTCCCAGACGGAAATAGCCATAGGTGCTGAAATCGCCGCCGAAACTGTCGGCAATAGCCTTGGCCTCTTCCTCGGGAAAGCCGATCATGCGTACCGCGAAAGGAAAACTGTGACTTTGCATATGAGACACATTCTATAAAGGTTTCTCACACTGATACCAGTTTACAGGATTCGTTTGGGCAATTTATAACATTGTTTAACAATTAACGCATGGAAACCCAACACTTTTGTCATAACTTGCCATGCAGCATGATGTCACTTGCGCAAGCCTTTGATCAATAACGGATTTATGGCTTTGCCTTCCAGAACCCTGCCTGACCGGCAGGTTTCTTTTTCGTGCCCGCTCCCCACCTGGCGCGCTTTTTAATTAGAATGCAGTCACTTTTAACGAAGACGCCTGCCTTACGGGGTTAGCGTCACGGCAGTCGTCCACTCACCTTAGCGTTTTGAATGGCAACCAAGAAAACCTCCGCCTCCGATTACAGCGAATCATCCATCCGGGTCCTGAAGGGACTTGAGCCGGTCAAGCAGCGGCCGGGGATGTATACGCGCACCGAAAACCCGCTGCACATCATCCAGGAAGTGATCGACAACGCCTCCGACGAAGCGCTGGGCGGCCACTGCAAGAACATTGCGGTCACACTCAATGCCGACGGCAGCGTCAGCGTCGACGACGACGGGCGCGGCATTCCCGTGGGCCTGCATCCCGAGGAAGGCGTGCCGACGGTTGAGATCGTGTTCACGCGGCTGCACGCCGGCGGCAAGTTCGACAAGGGTTCGGGCGGCGCCTATGCCTTTTCGGGCGGCTTGCACGGCGTGGGCGTGTCGGTGACCAATGCGCTGTCGTCGCGGCTGGAAATCACGGTGTGGCGCGAAGGCGGCGTGCACAATATGGCGTTTGCCGATGGCGACGTGGTGGAAAAGCTCAAGACGAAGAGCATCGGCAGGGAAGACAAGAAGTCGGGCACGCGCGTCACCGCGTGGCCCAACGCCAAGTATTTCGATTCGGGCGTGATCCCGATGGGTGACTTGCAGCGCCTGCTGCGCTCCAAGGCCGTGCTGTTGCCGGGCGTGCGCGTGACCCTGACCAACGCCAAGAACGGCGAAGTGCTGAGCTGGCAGTATGACCAGGGCTTGCGCGGCTATCTGCTCGAGACGCTGGCGCAGACTTCCGGCGTGGAACCGATGATTCCCTTGTTCGAAGGCGAGCAATATGCCGGGCCCGACGCGGAAGGTTTTGCCGAAGGCGAAGGCGCGGCCTGGGTGGTGGCGTGGACCGAAGAAGGCAATGTGGTGCGCGAATCCTATGTGAACCTGATTCCGACGCCGGCCGGCGGCACGCATGAGTCGGGCTTGCGCGAGGGATTGTTCGGCGCGGTCAAGGGTTTCGTCGAGTTGCATTCGCTCTTGCCCAAGGGCGTGAAGCTGCTGCCCGAAGACGTGTTTGCGCGCGTGTCCTTCGTGCTGTCGGCCAAGGTGCTCGATCCGCAGTTCCAGGGCCAGATCAAGGAACGGCTGAATTCGCGCGATGCGGTGCGGCTGGTGTCGAGCTTTTCCAAGCCGCCGCTGGAGTTGTGGCTGAACCAGCACGTGGAATACGGCAAGAAGTTGGCCGATCTGGTGATCAAGCAGGCGCAGTCGCGCCTGCGTTCGGCGCAGAAAGTGGAAAAGAAGAAGTCGTCCGGCGTGGCGGTGTTGCCGGGCAAGCTGACCGATTGCGAATCGGACGACATCACGCGCAACGAGATATTCCTGGTCGAGGGCGACTCGGCGGGCGGCTCGGCCAAGATGGGGCGCGACAAGGAATTCCAGGCGATTTTGCCCTTGCGCGGCAAGGTATTGAATGCGTGGGAGACCGAGCGCGACCGGCTGTTTGCCAACAATGAAATCCATGATATTGCGGTGGCCATCGGCGTCGATCCGCATGGGCGGAACGATAGTCCTGATCTTTCGGGTCTGCGTTACGGCAAGATTTGCATCCTGTCGGATGCGGACGTGGATGGCTCGCATATCCAGGTGCTGTTGCTGACACTGTTTTTCAAACATTTTCCCAAGCTGATCGAGGCAGGCAACATCTGCGTCGCGCGGCCGCCGCTGTTTCGCGTCGACGCGCCGGCGCGCGGCAAGAAGCCGGCGCAAAAAATTTATGCGCTCGATGATGGCGAACTGGAAGCGATCGAAGACAAGCTGCGCAAGGATGGTGTGAAGGATGGCGCCTGGTCGATTTCGCGCTTCAAGGGCCTGGGCGAAATGAGTGCCGGTCAGTTGTGGGAAACCACGATGAATCCCGATACGCGGCGGCTGTTGCCGGTGGCGTTCGGCGAGTTCGACATCGATATGTCGGAAGCGCGCTTCAATATGCTGATGGGCAAGGGCGAGGCGGCGGCGCGACGGTCCTGGATTGAAGAGCATGGGAATGAGGCTGAGGCGGATATTTAAATAACTCCCCTCTCCCGCAGGCGGGAGAGGGGTGGGGGTGAGGGGAATCGCGATCTGGCTTTGCATATAAAAAGCGCAGTCAATGCACAACGCCCCTCACCCCTAGCCCCTCTCCCGCCTGCGGGAGAGGGGAATCCATTGATGGATTTCAAGAATGAGCGATCAAGGAACATTATTTGGCGAAGTCCCGCCGCCTCCACCAGAAGGCGGCGATGCGCTGACGCTGGCGACCTTCGCCGAGCGCGCCTATCTCGAATACGCGATCTCGGTGGTCAAGGGCCGCGCCCTGCCCGATGTGTGCGACGGCCAGAAGCCGGTGCAGCGGCGCATCCTGTATGCGATGAACGATCTCGGCCTGAACGCCGCTGCCAAGCCGCGCAAGTCGGCCGCCGTGGTGGGTGAAGTGCTGGGCAAGCTGCACCCGCATGGCGACCAGTCGGTGTACGACGCGCTGGTGCGCATGGCGCAGGATTTTTCGCTGCGTTATCCGCTGATCGACGGCCAGGGCAATTTCGGCTCGCGCGACGGTGACGGCGCAGCCGCGATGCGGTATACCGAAGCGCGCCTGACGCCGATCGCCAAGCTGCTGATGGACGAAATCGACCTGGGCACGGTCGATTTCCAGCCGAACTATGACGGCTCGACCGAAGAACCGAAGCTGCTGCCGGCGCGCCTGCCCTTCGTGCTGCTGAACGGCGCTTCCGGTATCGCCGTGGGCTTGGCGACGGAAATCCCTTCGCATAACCTGCGCGAAGTCGCGGGCGCGGCTGTTGCGATGATACGCAATCCCAAGATCACGCATGCCGAGCTGATGGAAATGATTCCGGGCCCGGATTTCCCCGGCGGCGGCCAGATCATCACCGCGCCTGCAGCGATTGCCGAGATGTATGAAAACGGACGCGGCAGCTTGAAGGTGCGTGCGCGCTGGAAGATCGAAGACATGGCGCGCGGCCAGTGGCAGGCTGTCGTCACGGAACTGCCGCACGGCACCTCGTCGCAAAAGGTGCTGGAAGAAATCGAGGAATTGACCAACCCGAAGGTGAAGACCGGCAAGAAGTCGCTCACGCCGGAACAGCTCACGATGAAGCAGGGCATCCTCGCGCTGCTCGATGCGGTGCGCGACGAATCGGGGCGCGAGGCGCCGATCCGCCTGGTGTTCGAGCCGAAGTCGAAGAACATCGACCAGACCGAATTCATGAACACACTCTTGGCGCATACCTCGCTCGAGAGCAGCGCCTCGATCAATCTGGTGATGATAGGCGGCGACGGACGACCGCGACAGAAAGGCATCTCGGACATCCTGCGCGAGTGGATCGAATTCCGCTTCGGCACCGTCACGCGGCGCACGCAATTCCGTCTGCAAAAGGTCAAGGACCGGATTCATATCCTCGAAGGTCGGCAAGCGGTGCTGTTGAACATCGACAAGGTCATCAAGATCATCCGCGAGTCCGACGAGCCCAAGGCTGCGCTGATGCAGGCCTTCAAGCTGTCCGAGATCCAGGCTGAGGACATCCTGGAAATCCGCCTGCGCCAATTGGCGCGCCTGGAGGGGATCAAGGTCGAACAGGAGTTGGCCGAAAAGCGCAAGGAGCAGAGCGAGCTGCAGGAGTTGCTGGACAACCCTTCCTCGATGAAGCGCTTGATCATCAAGGAAATCGAAGGCGACGCCAAGCAGTATGGCGATGCGCGGCGCACGCTGATCGAAGTGGCGGAACGCGCCGTGGCGGAACAAAAACTGGTCGACGAGCCGGTGACGGTAGTGGTGTCGGAAAAAGGCTGGCTGCGCGCGCGTACCGGCCACGGGCACGATGCGGCGCAATTCACCTTCAAGGCCGGGGACGCGCTGTATGGCACCTTCGAGTGCCGTACGGTCGATGCGCTGCTTGCGTTCGGCTCGAACGGGCGCATCTATTCGGTGCCGGTGTCCTTGCTGCCCAATGCGCGCGGCGATGGCGCGCCGATCACGACCATGATCGAACTGGCCAGCGGCTCGCGCCTGCTGCATTATTTCGCCGGGTCGCCGGAGACCTTGCTGATGATGGCCTCGACAGCAGGCTATGGTTTCACTGCCAAGGCGGGCGACATGGTGAGCCGCATCAAGGCCGGCAAGGCGTTCATGACGCTCGAAGAGGGCGACGAGCCGTTGCCGCCGCGCACCCTGCCCGACAAGGCCAGCGCCGTGGCTTGCCTGTCGGAAAAAGGCAAGCTGCTGGTGTTCGGCCTGGACGAGATCAAGACGCTCGCAAGCGGCGGGCGCGGCGTGACGCTGATAGACCTGGAGCCGAATGAGAAACTGCTGACCGCCCTGCCCATCACGCAGCGCGGTGTGGTCGTGCTGGGCACCGGCCGCGGCGGCAAGGCGCAGGAAGTGCCGCTGTCCGCATCCGGCCTGGCGCACCACATCGGCAAGCGGGCGCGCAAGGGCAAGGTGCTGGAGAGCAAGTTGAAACCCTCGGGCTTGCGCCAACCCTGAAGCGCTGTTCCCCCCTGAAAAAGCCGGCCAGCGCTTCGCTTGCCGGCTTTTTTGCTGCCTGTCACTTTATTTCTTTCGTTTATCTTCAATCGGGAATTTCTCGGTGAACTTAGCGTAAGTCGATCTTGTCATAGTTATATTGTTTGCGGCGCAGCACGTTTTTGATTTTTGATTGAAAATGTGGTTACACAATTGCAAAAGCGGTAAGGTATCCGCTATTGACCATTCAATCACCTGCTTCCCGACATACGAGAGAGTACGAATGCCCATAACAACCGACAATCCAGAAAAGAAATGGCGTCTTGAAGATATCGCTTACGACAAGGTGGATCGTAGCCTGATCGCGGACGACGAATTCATGTTCCACACGCTCGCTGCCGCGTCATTCACCGAGATCCTCGCCGAACTGTACAGCCACAACCTGATCGAGCATTTCAAGGGCAACCCCGAGATCGAAGCGTGGCTCAGGCGCAGCTGGCGCGAAGAAGAGGTGCAGCATGGCCAGTCGCTCAAGAAATACGTGCAGACGGCGTGGCCCGATTTCGACTGGGAACGCGCCTATGCTGCCTTCCAGGTCGAATACGGCGTGCTGTGCACCGGCGAACTATTGGAATCGGATCGTGCACTGGAGTTGATTGCGCGCTGCGTGGTGGAAACCGGGACGTCGAGCTTTTACAAGGCGCTGAATCATTACGTGCGCGAACCGGTGCTGCGCCAATTGCTCGATCACATCCGTGCCGACGAGGTGTCCCATTACACGCACTTCCGGCGCTACTACAGCGGTTTCGAGGCCGCCAAGCGGCACGGCGTGCGCGCGGTGGGCGCAGTCATCCTGCGCCGCGTCGCCGCCATCGAGAGCGAGGATGCCTACATCGCATTCAAGCACGCCTACATCGGCCATTACCCCGACCGGCCCTTCAAGGACATCTACTGGAAAGAATTCCAACAGACCACCAAGCGCCTGGCGCGGCGCCACTATCCGTTCGAGATGGCGGTGAAGATGCTGATCAAGCCGGTGCCCTTGTCGGACTGGGTCAAGAAAATGCTGCACTGGCCCCTGGTCGGTGTGGCGCGCCTGATTACGTACAGTTAAGCGGGCACGGGTTTCCCCCGCGCCCTTACGGAAGATGAACCGGAAGACAAACGGAGGAAACTCATGCACAAGCAGAAAACCCATGCAGGCGAAGGACTCGACGTCGCAGCAATCCGCGAAGCGGCCAAGAACCTGAGCGACGGCCCGGTCACGGCGGGCTACCAGGGCAAGCGCGAGGAAGTTGTCGCGATGTTGAATAGCGCGTTGGCGACGGAGCTGGTCTGCGTGCTGCGCTACAAACGCCACTACTACACCGCAACCGGCGTGCAGAACGGCGCCGCCAAGGCCGAATTCCTGCAGCACGCGCAGGAAGAGCAGGAGCACGCCGACCTGCTGGCCGAGCGTATCGTGCAGTTGAACGGCCAACCCAACTTCAATCCCGAAGGATTGGTCGAGCGCAGCCATGCGGAATACGACGAGTCGACCAACGTGCAGAAGATGATCAAGGCCAACCTGATCGCCGAGCGCGTAGCCATCGAATCCTATCGCCAGATGATTGAGCGCATCGGCGACACCGACCCCACGACGCGCCAGCTTTTGATCGGCATCATGGCGGTTGAGGAAGAGCACGCTGACGATTTGCGCGACATGCTGGATTAAGATCGGCGAATCTGTAGATACTGTTATCTTCGTCAAGTGCCACGCAAGCTAAATTTTCTCAGGCCGCAATAAATGCGTCGTCCTCGCGCAAGCGGGGACCCAGGAATGCGACCAATGCAGGCCCTAATCCCGGCCCCGCTTGCGCGGGAATGACGGATGAAGAGAGTGACGTTGCAGCGTGCGCTTGCCGGCAGCGCCCTTTGATTCGAGTTGCCTTGTCGTACAATCGCAAGCATTGAAACCTGCATAAGGATGATCATGCTTCGCTGCGCGCGTACGATACTGATGTTGGCCGGACTGTTGGCTGCAACTGTTCATGCCGAGACTGGCCGTGCCGAACCGGCCTACGAGGGCTGGCAGGATACGCCCATCGTGCGCGTCAAGGCGCTGGCCTTGCTGCAGTCGCTCAATGCCACGCTGCTCTCCAACAGCAGCGCCACCGCCACGCTGACGCAATGGTGCGGCGACCATCACATGGCCGCTGAAGCGCGCATCCGCGCGATACGCGATGTGCAGACCGTGAAGCCGGCAGACGCCGAAATCCGGCGCCAGTTGCAGGTCGGCGCCGATGACGCGATAGGCTATCGTCGCGTGCAGCTTGCCTGCGGCGAGCACGTGCTTTCCGAAGCCGACAACTGGTATGTGCCGGCGCGCTTGACGTCCGAGATGAACCATGTGCTTGACACCAGCGACACGCCTTTCGGCACGGCGGTGCGCGCGCTCAACTTCACGCGCAAGACCGAGGCGGTGCGTCTGCTGTGGTCGCCGTTGCCGGCGGGTTGGGAAATCAAGATGCCGGCTGCTACCGACGCCAAGGCCGTGCTCGACATTCCGGAACAGGTGCTGCAACACCGCGCCGTGCTATACAAGGACGGCAACCTGCCGTTCAGCCTGGTGGTGGAAACCTATCGGCGCGAGGTGTTTGATTTTGCGCTCGACAATCGCCCCTGAGGCGGCATGAAAGTCTAGCGCGACTTCCTGAACCGCATCGGGTCGCGCCGCGCCTTGTCGCGGTCGAAGGCATGGCGGTTGGCGCGTGCATCGTGCAAGGCGTGATGTGCCAGATGCGGTTTGTCGGCGAAATAGCCTTCCAGCCTTGTCTTGTCGAGATACTTGAAGATATTGCGCGGGGCTATCCACGCCGGCACGTCGTCGCCCAGGGCGGCGCAGAAAAACCGCCAGTCGCCGTCGAAATCGTAGCAGACCGATACTTCGCCCCGGCCTTCGAATTGTTCGAGCCAACTACGCAGGCGTTGCGCCAACTCGTCCGGCTGGCAGCCTGCTCCTGCGGGCTCGCCCAATAGAGGCAGGACGGTCGCAACGACGAAGTCATTGCAGCGTGCCAGCTCATAGGGCAGCTCGGCATAGAATTCATGCCCGCCTTCGTCGGCGATCAGCGCGATGCTGATCAATTGCGGGTTGCGGAAATCGGTGAATTCGGTGTCGATGAAAATCAGCATCGTGTCATTCTCGGGCGACGTTATAAAAAAAACCGGTGCGAACACCGGTTTTTTCGAGACGGCAAAAAAGCTTACATCTTCGACTTGATCAACTTGCCCAGAATCTCGACCCCCGTGCGGATGCGATCCTGCGGCACGGTGACGAAGGACAGGCGCAGCGTGTTCTTTGCCGGGTTGTTGGCATAGAACGGCGCGCCGGGGACGAAGGCGACGTGCTGGGCGATGGCTTCGTCGACCAGCTTGCTGGCATCGATGTGTTCAGGCAGCGTGACCCAGATGAACATGCCGCCTTCAGGGCGGGTCCATTGCACGCCGGCGGGGAAGTAATGTTCCAGCGCGTGCAGCATGGCGTGGCACTGCGCCGCATACAGCTTGCGGATGTCGGGGATGTGGCGGTCGAGGAAGCCGTCCTTGATCACTTCGTACACGGCCATCTGCGTCAGTTGCGCGGTGTGCAGGTCGGTCGCTTGCTTGGCTTGTTCGAGCTTGCGCGTGAGGGCTGCGGGGGCGACGATGTAGCCCAGGCGGATGCCGGGGGTCAGGATCTTGGAGAACGAGCCCATGTAGATCACGCCGCCGGGATTCATGGTCAGCATCTTGGGCAGCGGCTCGCCCTTGTAGGACAGCGCGCCGTAGGGATCGTCCTCGATCAGCGGCAGGCCCATGCGGGCACAGGTTTCGACCAGTTGCACGCGACGCTCGACGGAGAGCGTACGGCCGGTGGGGTTCTGGAAGTTGGGCAGCGCGTACAAGAGGCGCGCGCCCTGGCCCGCTTCGGCGACGGCTTCGGGCACGAGGCCGTGGTCATCCATCGGCACCGAACCGAATTCGGGGCCGTAGACGGAGAACGCTTGCAGCGCGCCCAGGTAGCTCGGTGTTTCGACCAGGACCTTGCTGCCTTCATCGATCAGCACCTTGCCCAGCAAATCGAGGCCCTGTTGCGAACCCGAGGTCATCAGCACCTGTTCCGGCATGATCTTGGCGCCGTCGGTCGAGAGCGAGTTGGCGATCCATTCGCGCAGCGGCGCGTAGCCGTCGGTCGGGCCGTATTGCAGAGCAACCTTGCCATGCGAATCGAGCACGCGGTCGAAGGCGGCACGCATCTGATCGACCGGGAAGGTGGCAGGCGACGGCAGGCCGCCGGCGAAGGAAATGATTTCCGGGCGCATCGTGACCTTGAGGATTTCGCGGATCACCGAGCTTTGCAGCTTTTGCGCGCGCTGGGAAAATTGCCATTGCATGGGGGTAGGGTTTTCGATTTTCATTTGGGTTCTCGTCTCTCGGGTTCTGGCGGGCTTGTGGCTACCATTTTCCGGCAGCACTGGGTAAGCGCCGCCGGTTTCTACTTCAATCAATCAAACCAGTTCGGCAATCATTTCAATTTCCACGCAAGCGCCTAGCGGAATCTGCGCCACGCCGAAGGCCGAGCGCGCGTGCTTGCCTGCATCGCCGAAGACTTCGCCGATCAATTCCGAGGCGCCGTTGGTGACCAGGTGCTGTTCGGTGAATTCACTGGTTGAGTTGACCAGGCTCATCAGCTTGACCACGCGCTTGACGCGCGTCAGGTCGCCGCCGCAGGCCGCTTGCAGCGTGGCCATCAGGTCGACGGCAACAGCGCGCGCAGCGGCCTTGCCCTCTTCGGTCGTGATGTTCTTGCCGAGCTGGCCGACCCAGGGCTTGCCGTCCTTCTTGGCAATGTGGCCGGAGAGGTAGACGGTGTTGCCGGTCTGGACGAACATGACGTAGGCGGCGGCCGGTGCGGCAACGGCGGGCAGTTCGATGTTCAGGGCTTTGAGTTTTTCGTAGACGGACAAGGTGGTCTCCAATCGGTATTAGGTTAATGCAGGCTGTTGAAATTTAACCAGATTTTACTACTCAGCAGACCAATTATTATGCGGAAATCTGCCGCTTTACCGGCATACGCTTGCCGATTACGACTAGGCCCACGATGACGGCGGCAAACACGAAATTGCGCCAGTCGAAGGCTTCGCCCAAGAGCAGCACGGCGGCGGCCATGGTCATGAAAGGTTGCAACAATTGCACTTGCCCGACACGGGCGATGCCGCCCATGGCGAGGCCCTTGTACCAGAAGAAAAAGCCGATGAACATGGAAAACAGCGACACGTAGCCGAACGCGACCCAGGCGCGTGCCGAGGCGGATACGCCATGTTCCCAGGCCGACCACAGCGTGATGGGCAAAAGGAAAGGCAGCGACGCGATCAAGGCCCAGGAAATCACTTGCTGGCCGCCCATGGTCTGCGATAGCCGTCCGCCTTCGGCATAGCCGATGCCGGCGGCCACAACAGCAATGAACAGCGCCAGATCGGCCGGCGCCAGGACACCCCCGCCCTGCCACATGGCGAAGGCCACGACCACGGCGCTGCCGGTGGCGGCAGTGATCCAGAACCCCGACGAGGGACGTTCGCCGAAGCGCACTGCGGCTGCCACGGCCGTTGCCAGCGGCAGGATGCCGACCACGATGGCGCCATGGGCTGCCGGGACGTGGCGCATCGCCAGCGACGTGAACAAGGGGAAGCCGACCACGCAGCCGGCGGCTGTCACGGCGATGCCGCGCCATTGCTTGCTGGTGGGCCAGGGCGCGCGCAGGTGCCACATCAGCAGGGTTGCGGCAATGCCGGCTACTACGGCGCGGCCGAGGGCGATGAAGATGGGGTCGAGTTCGGCCACGGCCATGCGCGTGAAGGGGAGCGTCATGCTGAAGATGATGACGCCGACCAGGCCGAGGAACATGCCTTGGGTTTCGTTGGTGGTGGTAGTGTTCATTTGTTTTCTCATAATGGATTGCCGCAACCGACTTGTCGCCGCTCCACCGAGGCTGGTCATTACCCACAAGCCGCAGCACTACTAACCCCCTCTCCCGCAGGCGGGAGAGGGTTGGGGTGAGGGAGGTTGCGGTTTGTCTATGCTTGTCAAGGCGTTCAGACTTCCACGCATTGCCCTCTTTTGCGTCCAAGGTCTAAGGAGCGCAGCCAGATCGCCGCCTCCCTCACCCCTGCCCCTCTCCCGCCTGTGGGAGAGGGGTTCCAAACTATTGCGCGCACTTGTAAAAGTGACTAGCTCCTGCCCGCTGGTGAGGGGAAAAACACATCACAACCAAACCGCCGCAGCCGAATACAGCGTCAGCAACACCATCACGGCGCAGAACAACCTCTGCCACTTGGGCTGCGCGAGGTAGCGCCGCAATACCGCTCCCGTGCCGGCCCACACCCCGATGCAAGGCAGATTGACCACGCAAAACACCAGGCAGAACACGCCCACGGCAAACCACAACGGCTGCATCACGGGCAGGAAGGCTGACGCGCCAGTCACCGCCATGACCCAGGCCTTGGGGTTGGCGAACTGGAACAGCGCCGCGCCCATCAGCGACATGGGCCGTGCACCGGCATCGCGTTGCACGAAGGCCATGCTGCGCAGTTGCCAGGCGAGATAGATCAGGTAAGCCGAACCGGCCAGCTTCAACGCGAGATGCAATGTGGGCGCGGCCAGCACGAGTTGCCCGACGCCGGCGGCGCACATCGCCAGCAGCACGCCGAAACCGAACGTGATGCCCAGCATATGCGGGATGGTGCGCAGGAACCCGAACAGGATGCCCGAGGAGGTCAGCATGATGTTGTTCGGCCCCGGCGTGATCGACGAGACGAAGGCGAACAGGGCCAGCGGAAACAAGGTGCTCAACATGGCGGCGCTCACTTTGCAAGCTCGTCGGACAGGGCGAAATCGACCGCTGCGCGGGCGTGGATTTCGGTTGCGTCGAACAGCGGCACGGGCGAATCGTGCGGGCCGATCAGCATGGCGATCTCGGTACACGCCAGCGCGATCGAATCGGCGCCTGCTTCAGCCAGGCGGGCGATGACGGCGCGATACGCCGCGCGCGATGCGTCGCGCACCAGGCCCAGGCACAGTTCTTCATAGATCACGCGGTGCACCGTCTCGCGGTCGGCGGCGTTGGGCACGATGACGTCGAAGCCGTGGCCTTCGAGGCGCTGGCGATAAAAATCGTGTTCCATCGTGAAACGCGTCGCAAGCAAGCCGACCTTGCGCACGCCACCCTGTTCCAATCGCGCCGCCAGCGCGTCGACGATATGCAATACCGGAATCGAGATCGCCGCCTCGACCTCGGGCACGAGCTTGTGCATGGTGTTGGTACAGATGACGAGGAAGTCCGCGCCGGCAGCCTCGACCGAGCGCGCCACCCGCGCCATGACCTGCCCTGCCGCTTCCCAGTCGCCGGCGTGTTGGTGATAGGCGATCTCGTCGAAATCGACGCTGTAGAGCACCAGCTTCGCCGAATGCAGGCCGCCCAGGCGCTGTTTCACAGTCTCGTTGATGATGCGGTAATAGGGGATGGTGGACTCCCAGCTCATGCCGCCGATCAAGCCTATGGTCTTCATTGCGCGACTCCCTTCCTGCTTTGCGTTTTTGATTAGTTGAGCTATCCTAAGCCACAAAACCAATACAGTACCAATACACTTAACCAAGCAGATTTACCTACTGTCCTGTTCAAATGACCGATACAGTCTCGGCGCGTCGACGCCAAGTTCCCCCCTTAAGCTCGGTTGCGGTGCTGTCGCGCGACTCGGGCGAATCGCTGGTCGAGCAGATCGTGCGCACGGTGTGCGCACGGATCGACGACAAGCTCTTGCGCGCCGGCGCGCGCATGCCGTCGATCCGCCAGTTTGCCGAAAACCACGGCGTCTCGCGCTTCACGGTGGTGGAGGCTTACGACCGGCTGGTGGCTTTGGGCAAACTCGAATCGCGCCGCGGCTCGGGCTTTTTCGTGCGCGAGTTGGCACCCTTGGCGCCGCTGGCGCAAGCCCGCCCGATGCAGGATGCAAGCAGCCAGACGCCCTTGCTTGACGTGGTCTGGCTGGTGCGCAACATGTTCCGCCAGAACCCGCCTTCGTCGATGCCCGGCACGGGCGTGGTGCCCAACACCTGGCTCGACGGCGAATTGATCGCCAATGCGCTGCGCGCGGTGAGCCGGCAAAACGCCAACCTGCTGCTGCAATACGGCACGCCGCAAGGCTTCCTGCCGCTGCGCCAGCAATTGCAGCTGAAACTGGCCGAACTCGAGATTGCGGCTACGCCGGAACAGCTCGTGACCACCACCGGTGTCACGCATGCGATCGACCTCGTGGCGCGTCACTTCCTGCAACCCGGCGACACGGTGTTCGTCGACGACCCGGCATGGTTCCTGATGTTCGGCTCCTTCGTCACCATGGGCGCCAAGGTGGTGGGCATTCCGCGCCAGCCTGACGGACCCGACGTCGCCAGACTGGCCGAACTGGCGGCGTTGCACCGCCCCAAGCTCTACATCATCAATTCGGTATTGCACAACCCGACCTCGACCTCGCTTTCCGCAGCCAAGGCATTCCAGGTCTTGCGCATCGCCGAGCAGCATGACTTCATGATCGTGGAAGACGACATCTATTGCGACATGCATCCCGGCAGCACGGTGCAGCCGGCCACGCGCATTGCGTCGCTCGACCAGTTGCAGCGCGTGATCTACCTGGGCGGCTTTTCCAAGACGCTGGCGGCCAACCTGCGTGTTGGCTTCATCGCCACCTCGCCTGAGCTTGCCGTGCGCCTGTCGGACCGCAAGATGCTGTCGATGCTGACGACCTCGGAAATCGGCGAGCGCGTGCTGTACAAGATCCTCTCCGAAGGGCACTACCGCAAGCACTGTGAGCGCTTGCGCGCCAAGCTCGACGCGGTGCGCGAAAAAACCGTGCGCCAGCTTGAGAAAATCGGCATGAAGGTCGACATCGCCCCGCTCGCAGGCATGTTCGTCTGGGCCGATGCGGGATGCGACACCAACACCATGACCGAGGCCGGCATGGCGCAGGGCATTTTGCTTGCGCCGGGCTGCCTGTTTTCGCCGAACCAGTTGCCTTCGACGCGTACGCGGATCAATATCAGTGCGATGAATGGGCCGGAGGTGTTCGAGTTTCTGGAAAAATCGATTGCGACGGGCGGGCGCATCAAGCAGTCGGCTTAGCATGGCAATTGCATGCCTGGATGTCATTAATTTAAAAACAAGCCCTTGAAATCCCCCCAAACAGCCCCACTTGCGGTGTGGTTTTATCTTCCCGGCGCCAAAGACCGGGAAAAACTAATGTCAAACTTATAATTTTGAGGGCAAAATGGCAGCATCCGAGAAACAAACCCTGGGCTTCCAGGCAGAGGTAAAGCAGCTCCTGCAATTGATGATCCATTCCTTGTATTCGAACAAGGAAATTTTCTTGCGCGAGCTTGTTTCCAACGCCTCCGACGCGGCCGACAAGCTGCGCTTTGAAGCGATCAACAACGGTTCGCTGTTTGAAAGCGATCCTGAACTGAAGATCACCATCGGGTTCGACAAGGATGCGCATACCATCACGATTTCGGACAACGGCATCGGCATGAGCCGCGATGAGGCCGTGTCCCATCTGGGCACGATCGCCAAGTCGGGCACCAAGGAATTTTTCTCCAAGCTTTCGGGCGACCAGCAAAAGGATGCGGCGCTGATCGGGCAATTCGGCGTGGGCTTCTATTCGGCCTTCATCGTGGCCGACAAGATCACGGTCGAATCGCGCCGCGCGGGTTTGCCCGCTGCTGAGGGCGTGCGCTGGGAATCCGGCGGCGAAGGCGACTTCACGGTGGAGCAGATCGACAAGCCGTCGCGTGGCACGAACATCACCTTGCACCTGCGCGAAGGCGAAGACGAATTCCTCAATGCGTGGAAGCTCAAGTCGGTCATCCGCAAGTATTCCGACCATATCTCGCTGCCGATCCAGATGAAGAAGGAAGAGTGGGATGCGGAAAAGAGTGAAAACGTGGTCAAGGATGAACTTGAGACGATCAACCAGGCCAGCGCGCTGTGGACGCGCAGCAAGAACGACATCACGCCCGAGCAGTACATCGAGTTCTACAAGCACGTTTCGCACGATTTCGAAGAGCCGCTGACTTATACGCATAACCGCGTGGAAGGCCGCAGCGAATACACGCAACTGCTCTACATTCCGGCGCGCGCGCCGTTCGACCTGTGGGACCGCAACAAGCGCGGCGGCATCAAGCTGTATGTGAAGCGCGTTTTCATCATGGACGACGCCGAGCAGTTGATGCCGGTGTACCTGCGTTTCGTCAAGGGCGTGATCGACAGCAGCGACTTGCCGCTGAACG